>Ga0224505_10000614_pt1 | contig 23996 bp, 21 predicted proteins | sample SF_Jan12_sed_USG_FD_169102 | JGI IMG/M metagenome (GOLD analysis project Ga0224505, IMG submission 169102) | Sediment microbial communities from San Francisco Bay, California, United States - SF_Jan12_sed_USGS_4_1 | ecosystem: Environmental > Aquatic > Marine > Sediment | place: USA: California... | reverse complement strand
GATAGTGATCTCCTTTTGCACCGTGCCAACGGTAATCCGGTCGGTATCGTCGGCCGCGCGGACGTCCTGGGCGTGGTGCGTAGCGCTGCAACCTGCAGCGAGCAGGACCGCCAATGCTGTAATTACTAGGTTCTGTGGGGCTTTCATTGCTGCGACCTCCCTGGTTGGTCGAATTTGATGACCTGATACTACGCCCCAAACCGCTTGACGCAATAAGGGCCGTCCGATGGTTTGCTGATGGTTTTCTGTTGCGCGCATCACCGGACGTCGGATCGCGCGGCCCTGATCATGTCGTAAGCGGAATTGATCTCGCGCGAGCGCTCTTCGGCAACCGGGCGCATGCTTTCGGGCAGGCCGCGGGACGCCAGCTTGTCCGGATGGTTCTGGCTCATGAGTTTGCGGTAGGCGCGCTTGATCTCGGCCGGTGTCGCATCCGGCGTGAGCCCGAGTGCGGTATAGGCGTCGTGGAGGCGGTCTCGCTGTGGTCGTCCGCCTGCGGCACCGGAGGGTCCTCCCATCGCCGCACGCAACAGGGCCTCGATTTGCGAGACGTCTGTTTCCGTCAAGCCGAGTCGCCGCGCGATACGCACCAACATCGCGTGCTCGGCGGGATCGACACGACCGTCCGCAACGACCGCCATGCACTGCAATTGCAGGAACAGCTGCAACAACGGTGCCCGACCGCGACTGATGCGCCGGAAATTATCGACAGCGACATCAAGGTCAAAGTCGCGCTGTTTGCCACGGTTGAAAGCGGCTTTTGCCTGTTCGCGCGACTCGCCGTGCAGATTCAACATCGTGAAGCTTCGCTCGACGGCATCTATCTCGTTGCGCGTTACGACATTATCCGCCTTGCACAAGGCCCCCATGATGGAGAACGTGGAGTCGAGCAATTGCGACTGCGCGACTTGCAAGCCGCCTACGACGAATCTCCCCAGAGCATAACTGGCGGCATAGCCGGCGACGCCGCCGACGACAAAGCCGGCAAAGCCGCCGATAGATGCACCAATCAGGGCGCCGATGAAGGTCAACATGTGCTCGGTCCCGCGAGGAAGCGCTTGCTACAGCAGTGGCACGGCGATAGCGAGCATTGCCACCCATGAGGTCGCGAATGCCAGGGTGCGCACCCAAGGAATGCCGAGCGTGTAGGCGACCAGGTGAACCACTCGGGCCCAGAAATACACAGTGCAGGCGAGCACGGTCGTGTCGTTACTGATTCCCGCCGTGTTCGCGACGAGCACCAGGGCAGCGAAAACCACGAGATTTTCGACGGCATTGTAGTGCGCCGCTTTCATTCGCTGTGCCCAGCCAGCCAAAGGCTTCGGGTTCTCAGGGTAGCCCATGGCGTCGACGAGGCCGCGCACCATGAGGGTATTGAGGATGTACGGTACCCACATCACCAACTGCAATACGAGTACCCAGACGAGCGTATTCAATTCTGCGGACATTTTATTCTCCTTTATTTATGCGCACTAAATTGGCATTAGATAACGCGTGCGATTGTCGCTCAACGCTGGTCGGTTTGTCAGCAGCCTCAGAACCCCCTGCCACGGCCGAACGACAACATACCGGTCGCGAGTGCAGTGCCGAGGAAAATGACAGAACAGCCGACAATCATGATCGGAGTGACTTTCTCGTCGATGAAAATGTATCCCCACAGCATCGCGAAGGCCGGGATCAGGTAAGTCACCGTGATTGCCTTCGCCGGACCGACATTGCGAATGAGTCGAAAGTAGAGAATGTAGGCGACTCCGGTGCTGGCAATACCCATGATGATCACGGCGATCCAGGAACGCAGTGACGGCATGGCGCTCGGCCACAGATAGACGGCGACCGGCAGCAAAATGATTGCCGCGGCGATCATGCTGCCTGTCGCGATCGCCAATGGGTGCATGCCGCTCATGTGCTTTTTCGTGTAGTTGCCGCCGATGGCGTAAAGCACCGCAGCCAGGATCCCGGCGAGTATTGCCACGGTCGTGCCGTCGAAGCTCAGGCTGACCTTGTTCCAGACGAGCAGCAGTACGCCGGCGAATCCGATAAGCAGGCCGAGAATCCGGCTGAGGCTGAACCTGTCCGATAACCACACCCAGGCGATCATGGCGGCCCAGATGGGCGCCGTCGCGTTCAGGATCCCGGCGAAGCCGCCCGTGATGCTGAGCGTGGCGAAGGTCAGCAGAAAAAACGGCGCGGCGGAATTCATTACGCTGAGGATCGACAGTTTTTTCCAGTTGGACGTCAACTCCGAAATGTCGGCGCGCAGCAGGAAGATAGGCAACAGAAAAAGCGCGGCAATAAACACGCGGACTTCGACGAGTACGAGGGGTCCGAACTCCGGCGCGGCGATGCGCATGAACAGGAACGACGCGCCCCAAAGCGCGGAGAGTGCAACCAGGTCAACGACATCGCTGAATTTCATGGTGGCATCCATTGCCGGCCAATGCGGGCTGGCAATCTTAGCGCAGGCGACACGGCACGGACATCAAAATAGGCGCGGTCCAGCGGCGCCAGCTGTGTTTAAATCGCTGTTGAATAATAAAGAGTAGAAATCGTTTTGGACGGGATATTCCAGGAACTTCAACGGCGCAACGTTATTCGCGTTGCCGTGGCCTACATCGTGGTTGGCTGGCTGGTTGCACAGGTTGCAGACCTCGCGGCGGATGCGTTCGATGCGCCGTCCTGGGTCATGCGGATGCTGATCGTCGTGTTGCTGCTGGGACTACCGGTGGCACTGTTCCTGGCCTGGGTATTCGAATTGACGCCGGAGGGCGTCAAAAAGGCGACTGACCTGCCTGCCAATACCCCCAAGGATCCGCGGGCCGGACGACGCCTGAATATTGTCATCATTGCGACCCTGGTCATCCTGGTCGGCTGGCTGGGGTGGGAGAGGATTCAGGTCCCCGAGATTGTGCCGGTCGCCGAGACCGTTACGACGGAACATTCCATCGCGGTCCTGCCATTCTCGGATCTGTCTGCCGAAGGTGACCAGGTGCATTTCTCTGAAGGTATCGCCGAAGAGATCCTGAACCTGCTGGTTGCCGTTGATGGATTGAACGTGACATCGCGAACCTCGTCGTTCCAGTTCAGGAATCGCGACATTGGCGTGCCCGAAATAGCCGCGCAACTGAAAGTACGTTACGTGCTCGAAGGCTCGGTGAGAAAAGCGGGCGATACGATCCGGGTTACGGGCCAGCTTATCGATGCGACGAAAGATACCCACCTCTGGTCGCAGACGTTTGATCGTCCCTTGACGGCCGCCAACCTGTTTGCCATTCAGGACGAAATTTCGTCGGCTATCGTCAAGGCGCTCGGCGAGACGCTGGGTGTCAACAAGACGGTGGCAGCCAAGGCAGTAACCGACGATGTCGACGCCTATGCTTTGTATCTCGAGGCGCGACCGCTGTTTCACGATCGTCGCGCACTTGCACGGGCTGAAAAGTTGCTCGCGCGGGCTGTCGAGCTCGATCCGAATTTTGCGAAAGCCTGGGAACTGCGTGGAGCCATACAAGGCCTTGTCGTCGAATACGGCGAGAACGAATTTTCCCCCGAAGAGTCCGATCGCCGTTCAGTCGAGTTTGCGGAAAGGGCACTCGAACTGGACCCGAATTCGGCAACGGCGATAGCGACGCTCGCATTGCGGCGCTTGAACCGGTCGCAAGACAATGTTGAATACGCAGATTGGTCATCGATCATTGCAGACCTGACACGTGCACTCGAGCTTGATCCCCGCAACGGGTCGGCACTTAACTGGCGCGGTTTGGCAAATCTGCAAGTAGGGCAGATTCAGGAGGCGCTCGCCGATTTCGAATCCTGCACGCGTCTTGAGCCCTACTACACGCCGTGTCGAAGCAACGAAGTTTATGCACTGCTTGCGCTGAAACGTGACGACGAAAGCATTGAAGCGTATCGAGGGATGGCGAGTGATGGCACTTTGCGTACAGAGTTTGCGCCACTGGAGTTATTTGCCAGGCGCGGCGAAAAGGATCTTTTCATGGCGGCGACCAATTCACCGAAGATGTTTTATAGCTGGCGCCGACACGAAGAGTTGTACGCTGCGTTTCAGGATTTGTCGCGCGATCACACAGAATTGGGGAAAGACTTAATAAGGTTTGTTACCGAACGGGGCGATCGAAGTAAGATCGCTGTTGATATCGCGGTCGTTCCACTCGGTGTTTTCCCTAGTTCTTTGAATTCGGCAAGTATCTGGGTTACCAGCTATGAGCGTTATCGCCGCTCAGTTGAATTCAAAAAAATGATGCGTAATCTCGGTGTTTACGACTACTGGCAAAAATACGGCTTTCCGCCGCAATGCAGAGCCACTGGAAAGGATGATTTCGAATGCGACTAATGACTAGCCTTTACTTGTTAATGTGTGCCGGGGCCGTCATGGCCGAAGATTCCCCCATCGTCCAGCCGGGCGCTCCGGGTACCCCATCTCGTGAACTCACCGCCGAGCAGGCGATCGAGGTCGCGAACTCCAGCTACTCGCCCAACGATGCGCAATTCATGCAGGACATGATTCCGCATCATAACCAGGCGGTGCAGATGGCCGAGCTCGTGGCCGAACGAACGAACCGGCAGGAGCTCGTGGATATCGCGGGACGCATCAACGTGTCGCAGGCGGACGAAATCGCTTTCATGCAGCAGTGGTTGCAAAGCCGTGGGGAGAAAGTGCCGGACCCAACCGCGCACGCGGCGATGCACACGGCGCATACGATGGCCGGCATGGCCACGCCCGAGCAAATGGCCGAACTTGCGCAATCGGAAGGCACGGCTTTCGACGAACTGTTCCTGACTCTGATGATCAGGCACCACGAAGGCGCGGTGACGATGGTTGAGGAACTTCTGAAACTCCCTGGATCTGCCCACGACCCGGTGCTGTTCGACTTCACAACTGAAATCACCAACAGTCAGAAGGCCGAGATTGAGCGCATGAATGCCTTGCTCGTTAGTCTGTCGCCGGATCCCCGTGCCGGATTGGCGCCGGGACTTGATAACCCTGGCGAAGCGATTTCCAACCTCCGGCTCGTAAGCTCATTGAAGAAGCCCGCCGGCTTTTTCGATCCGAAGAACCCGGCCGAATTGCCGATGCTGAACCCGAATGCCGAAACGGAAGCGGAAATGAAACCGGACGAGCCTGATGCGCGTCCGGCGCTGATGACCTTCTCGAATACCGATATGGCGTTCTCGGGCGACGTGCTCGTGGCCGGGAGCTATCACGGCTTCAATATCTACAAGCTTGGGGTCGACGGCGTACCGACTCTTGTTAGTTCGATCGTCTGCCCTGGCGGGCAGGGTGATGTCTCAATCGTCGGCAACCTGCTCATCATGTCGGCGCAAGAGATGCGCGGGCGTGTCGACTGCGGGCTCGGTGGTGTTAGTGAAGATGTCAGCGCCGAGCGTTTTCTCGGTATTCGCATATTCGATATCAGCGATCTCGCACGTCCCGTACAGGTGGGGCAGGTGCAGACCTGCCGTGGTTCGCACACCCATTCCGTTATCTCCGGCCCCGGCAAAGACGGCAAAATCATTGTCTACAATTCAGGCACCTCGGCGGTCCGCAAGGAAGAAGAGCTAGCCGGTTGTTTCGACGAGAAGCCGGGCGATGACCGTACCGCGCTGTTTCGCATCGACGTGATCGAAATTCCGGTCGCGGACCCGTCCAAATCGCGCATCGTTGCGAGCCCGGCTGTATTCGCCGATCCCGAGACGGGCGTACTCGCCGGCTTATGGCGCGGCGGCGATCACGGTGACGACACGCAGGAAACCAGCCAAACGGATCAGTGCCACGACATCACCGCGTTCCCGGCACTCGGCATCGCCGGCGGCGCCTGCTCGGGCAATGGCATTTTGTTCGATATTTCTGACCCGCTGAACCCAACGCGTATCGATGTGGTTAGCGACGCAGGCTTTGCTTATTGGCATTCGGCGACGTTCAACAACGACGGCAGCAAAGTCATATTCACCGACGAGTGGGGCGGCGGCAGCCGGCCGCGTTGCCGTACCTACGATCCCCTGACCTGGGGTGCGGATGCGATTTACGACATCGTCGACGGCAAGCTCGTGTTTCAGAGTTACTTCAAGTTACCCGCGCCGCAGGTCGAGCAGGAAAACTGCGTCGCACATAACGGCTCGATCATCCCGGTGCCGGGACGCGATATTTTCGTGCAGGCCTGGTACCAGGGTGGGCTCTCGGTGATCGATTTCACGGACTCTTCGAATCCGGTCGAGATCGCCTATTTCGATCGTGGGCCGATCGACGCGGAGCAGTTGGTGACGGGCGGCTTCTGGTCGACCTATTTTTACAAGGGGCGGATTTACGGCACCGAGATCATTCGTGGTCTGGACGTGCTGGCGTTGTTGCCCAGCGAGTTCATCTCCGAAAACGAAATTGCCGCGGCGGCTGTAGCGGATCAGGGCGAGCTCTTTAACCCGCAACAGCAGTTTCCCGTGACCTGGCCAGCGGACCCCGTGGTCGCGAGGGCCTACATCGACCAGCTGCAGCGCAGCAATGCGCTGTCGGATGACTTACTTGCCGATCTGGATGCAGCACTCAATCGTCTGTCCACGCAGGGCGAGAATCGTGCGCGTGACAGGAAGCTCGCTTCCGATCTGAAATCGCTGGCGAAGGCGGTGGAGAATAGCGGCGGAGAGGCATCGCGGTCGCGGTCAGGGCTCGCTGACACTTTGAGGAGCATGGCTCGGTAAAGCGTTCGGCATGAAGCCTTACCTTTCCAAGTCCCGGCTCATCTCCGCATGGCAGTGTGCAAAAAAACTGCATCTTGAAAAGCATCACCCCGAACTTGGGGTGATCTCGTCACAAACCGAGTCCCTGTTTGCTACCGGCAACGAGGTCGGTGATATCGCGCAGCGACTTTACGGCACAGAAAAGTCTGTCGAGGTCGCGTTCGATTTCAAGACCATGCTCGCCGAGACGAAACGCGCCGTTGCACGGGCGGATGCGCCGATCTTCGAGGCGACGTTTCGCTACGAAGGCGTACTGGTACGCGCCGACATTATGATCCCGGAGGCGGATGGCTGGCGTGTCATTGAGGTGAAAGCGTCGACGTCTGTGAAGGACTACCACGTGCTGGACTGCGCGATACAGGATTGGGTCCTCCGCAATTCCGGGATCAAGGTCAAATCGATATCGCTCGCGCACGTCGATAATCAATTCGTGTACCAGGGCGATGGAATCTACGACGGATTGTTGCTCGAGAATGATTTGACCGGCGAAGTTCGCGATATGGAGCGAGATGTCATCGAACTCGTCGCGAAAGCGCGCGACGCGGTGACGGGGCCGATGCCGCTCAACAATGTCGGTAGTCATTGTACCCAGCCCTACGAATGCCCGTTCCTGTCTTACTGCTGGCCCATGGACGCCGAGTACCCGGTAACGGGTCTGGGCGGCAGCAAGGCCAGACTTGCGGAATGGGTTGTTGCCGGGTGTCGCGATATTCGCGACGTTGCCGGCGGGGACATGAGCAATGAGCTGCAGCAGCGAATACATCGAGTGACGCACTCTGGCGTGGCGGAAGTCATTCCCGGTGCGAGGGAGATACTTGAGGCTTTGCCGTATCCGCGCTATTACCTGGACTTTGAAACGGTAGCGCCTGCTGTTCCGATCTGGGCGGGGACGAGGCCGTATGCGCCGGTTCCGGTGCAATGGTCCTGCCACATCGAAAAAGATAACGGCGCCCTGCTGCACGATGAGTTTCTCGATTTGTCCGGCGCACCGCCGATGCGGCCCCTGGCCGAGAAGATGATCGATTGCCTCGGTGGTTCAGGACCGGTGTTGATGTACACGAGTTACGAGAAGGGTGTCATCAAGGGACTGGTTGAGATGTTCCCGGACCTGGAAGCGCCCCTGCAGGCAATTATCGACAGGCTCTTTGACCTGCACCCAATCGTCAAGGCGCATTACTATCATCCGAAAATGCTGGGGTCATGGTCGATCAAGGCGGTGCTGCCCGCGATGGTACCGGGCATGAGCTACGCCGGGCTTGAAGGAATCAACGAAGGCAGCGGGGCGTCGGACGGCTACCTGGAAGCGATCAGGCCCGGGACGCACCCCGCGAGAAAGGCTGAGCTCGAAGAGCAGCTCCTCCGGTATTGCCGTTTCGATACCCAAGCGATGGTGGAGATCGTCCGGTTCTTCTGAATTCCGGGACTTTCTCTTCCGCTGCTCAGGTACTGGCCAGGATCGCCGCTACCAGCAACACAACGACCAGCGCCTGCAGTGCAACGCGTTCCCACATGAATTTTTCAGCATGTTCCTGGTCGTAGCTTCCGCCACGTGCCATCGATCGCAGTCCCAGGGTCAACACAACAACGGTCGCGACCAGTGCCGCGAATATCAATAGATTCGAAATACTCATCCGCGCCTCCCTCAATAATTGTCGCTTTTGATAATGGCCTCAATTTCATCGACCTGTGCTTTTGTTACAGGCTGGAAAGTGCCGAGAACGCAGGTTGGTCCGCTGCCCCAGTGGTGCGGTGAATGCCATGGCGTGCGTGTGTACCAGGGCCATCTGAACCAATCGGTTGCCTGGAACCTATCGGTGTCACACAAGCGCGTTGCGCTGAAGGGCTGCACGATCAGGACGTCGCCGTGGTGGAGATCCATGCAACTGGATCGCAGCGTGTTGATCCAGAGTTTGTCGCCCCGGCCGACGAAAAGCAGGTGTTTGTCGTCCAGGGGGCGAAAGCTTCGGTATTCAGTCTCACTGAGGCAACGCTTGCGCTCGCCAAATTCAGCCGGGTCCAGTTCGACGCTGAGAATCTCCGCAATGTCCGCTTGTTTGGCTTCGCGCTGCCTTTCGAGCTCGGGCGAACTCGCACAGCCGGCAAAAAACAAAATAGCAGCCAGAGCGATGGAGATGATATTTCTGTTCGCCGTCATGATTGGCTCCTTTTCCCTGTTGCTCAGGGAAAAGCTAGCGCTAGCCACGCGAGCTGACAATACGGAATGTGTGCAGTTTGTTGCGGACTTCGACTCGTTGACTCGTTCTAAAGGGCGCAGGACTCCGCGATATTCCAGCGCCGCCGGGTTTTGCTATCAAAATCGGCCGCTGTAATGTGACCGCCGCGTTTTTTAAACCACTGCACCAACAGGTCGCGACTCAAGGGCATATTATCTGCATATTCGAATCCGCCCGCCGGCATCGCCGGCGTCAGAATGTCATCGCCGCCCATTGCGAGAAAGTCATTGGCGACGATTCGTATGCGGTCACCATCTGCGATGACTCTGCCATCGCTCAGAACCATTTCGATGTCGGGTGCGCCATCATCACAGTCAACAGAAACGCGCATGCCCGAAAATCCGGCGAGCCTGCTTTGCCCCTTGATCTGGGCGAATATGATCTGTCGCAGTTCGGTGCCCGACAACTCGATGACAGCAATACGGTTATCGAATGGAAAGGCTTCGAAAACCCGGCCAAAAGTGACCTCACCCGCCGGCAGGATGGCGCGAATGCCGCCAGAAACATTGTGAATGGCGATGTCAGCATCGGCACCGTCGAGCAAAGCGTCAGTGAACAGGTTTCCGAGTAAGGAATCCGGATTGCCTGCCAGGTCAAATGGCCTGTCGAGCGTGACGCCGAGGGATTCTGCTTTGATGACCGCGGCATGTGCCTTCGCTCTGTCGGCGATCTCGAGTACCGCTGGCATGGCCTCTACAGGAAAACCTTCGTAGCTTGCCGGCGTGACAAGGTCGGTCTTATTCGCCACCCATGCGCATTCGTTGTTTGCTACGAAATATGCCGGGCAGTTTATTTGCGGCGGAAATATCTTGCGGTCGACAACTCGGCCGGCTAGCCGATCGATCGTAAAGTCTACACGGTCAAACGCATAGGTATTCGAGTAGCTGGCAGTCACAGCAATACCGTTGATGACGTGTGCCATCGGCTTATGCACGTGACCGGCGATGATGTGGTCAACCAGGCCCGATGGAAGCGCGTTGGCGACCTTAGCGATTTCGCCGTCGAGATTGCATGACGTGAGATCAAATGGATCATCGACCTCGCTGCAGTGACTACCGGCATGCGCCGTGACGATAACGATGTCCGCACCTTGCGCCCGAAGTCCCGTCGCTTCACGGACGATCGCATCCGCCAGTGGCGCGATCTCAAGGCCGACACCGTTGGCCGCAATGGTGGTTTGCAGAGCGTGCGCCGTGATCAGTCCTATGATGCCAACCTTTACGCCCACTGCTTCGACCATGACTGACGGCACGACATTGTCCCAGTCGACGAGCTTGCCCGTTGCCTGATCGACGATGTTTGCGCTGAGTACGGGAAAGTTTGCCTCGGCAACTCGCTGTCGCAATGCCCCGCGGGGGTCATCCTCGGGGCCGGCCGGAATAGCCAGTTCGCCGACCGGGCCGAAATCAAATTCATGATTACCAATCGTAGCAGCCGTGTAGGCGAGGGCATTGTAGACCTCCACTATCGGTGCACCTTCTTCGAGATTGGATTCGAGCGTACCTTGCCACATATCGCCGGCGTCGATCAGCAGCACAGCGCCGCCGTCTGCAGCGCGCGCAGCTCGCACTGCAGCGACATATCCGGAAAAGGTCGCCAGTCCGCCAGTATATTCATCGGGCAGAAGTTCGCCGTGCACATCGTTCGTGCCAAGGACAGTCAGGGTTAGTAATTCATCCTCAACTGCATTGTGGTGTGCACTGCAGGAGGTGAGGAGTGCCAGGATAATACTCAGTAAGACGATTTGCATCGCGTTAGTTTATAGAAGGCCTGCAACGGGGTCGAACGAAAGTCAGGTTGACGCGCTACCATCTGGAATGACTCTTCAGTATGCTGAAATTGCTGTGCGCGATCCTTTACTCTATTTCCTGATTGCCGCCCTGTACGGGTCGCCGGCGCATGCGGCCACGGCAGAAGAGCCGAACGAAATCCTGAACGGCGAGTATTACCGCGAGGGCAATGCCCCGCCGCTGGATGAGCAACCGTACACTGCCGTTCTGGCCAAACCCTTAATCGATCGCACCCAGGAATCGGTCCACGGCATGGTGCGTAGCTCGTCGGAATGGTTCGACGGATTTTTCGGCTCGACCGAGGTTGATAAAGGCGGCGGAAATGTACGCCAGGGCAGTGTGCGTGTGGGCGCGCTGTGGGACCAGCGAGATGGCCTCAAAGGCCGAGCGCGGCTGAAAGCGCGTTTGCCTCTGCCCGCGTTCCGGGAGCGGACGCGTCTGATGCTCGGCCGCGGAGATGCGGAAGACTTCATCAGTGGCGCAGCTACGGGAAACGTCGACACCTTGCCAAGCCAGTTCAATGACTTTCAGGATGATGACTGGTTGTTGGGCATTGGCTATAGCCGGGACGGTACCCTGTCCAGGGGTTTTGACCTCAGCGTCGGCGTGAAGTTGGGCGCACCGTTGGAGCCTTACGTGCGTGCCACCTATCGCTGGAGTCATGCGATAAACGATGCATGGCTTTGGCAGTTGCGGCCGCGCGTATTTTGGCAAAGCCAGCGTGGCGCCGGGGCGTCGATCAACAGCATTCTCGATTACGCGGCCAACCCTCAATGGATGTTGCGTTCGTGGGTCATTCTCTCTGCGGAGGAAGAAATAGAGGGTCTCGGCTGGACGGGAAAGTTCATCGCGTACCAGAGCCTGACAGACAAGGCCGCCTTTTCGTACAGCGTATTCGCCACGGGTGAAACTGAAAATGCAGTAAGGCTGCAGGACTACGGGCTGGAGTTACGTTATCGGAAACGCATGCTGCGCGAGTATTTTTTTATGGAGCTGTCCACAAGCCTGACCTGGCCGCGCTACTACATTGAAGAAACTCGGGACAGCAACATCGGAGTCGGCCTGGAATTTGAAATGCAGTTCGGTGACTGGCCGGGCCAGAAAAAGCAATAAAACGCCAAAAGGGCTCTGACCCCTTTGCAGGGTTTCGCCCCCAAAGGGGTCAGAGCCCTTTGCAGATAACTGCTGCTTTAGAGCTTACTGCGGCTGCGGTAAGCCACGATTGTTCGACCGGATTACCGGGGTTAGGATCTTGGGTCTGACCGGGAGGTCACAATCATGCAATCCACTAAGTTATTGAAAATCGGGTTTTTCTCTCTCTGCGTCGGTCTGTTCGGTTGCGAACGAGAGGTCAGCTTCGCCGGCGATGTGCAGCCGATACTGCGCGCATCCTGCGTGTCATGCCATGGAGCGTCCGGCGAGGGTGTGGACGCGAGTGGCTTCAGTCTTGAGGGCTACGACAGTCTCATGAAAGGAACGAAATTCGGCCCCGTCGTTGTCCCGAACAGCAGCATGTCCAGCAATTTATACCGGGTAATCGCGCATAAGACGGATCCGGCGATTCAGATGCCACCGCAGCATGAGTATTCGCTTGCTGACGGGCGCGGATACGCTTTGTCTGAAAAGCAGATCGAGACAATTGGCACCTGGATCGATCAGGGAGCGAAGAACAACTGAAAAGAGCCTGGATCGAGCAGGAATGACCGATTCAGCCACTTTTCAAGCGATAGCTGCTGCGGGGACTTCCGCATAGTGGCTGAAGTCCATCGTGAAACTGCCTTCGCCGCCTGACAAAGATTTCAATCGTGAGTGATAGTCCTGAATTTCTTTCAACGGCACCTGGCCGGACACGATGATGCGATCGTCGGGAATAGCCTCGGTACCACTCACCATGCCACGCATGGACGAAAGGTCGCCGGTCACGCCGCCGGCACAACGGCTTGGAACTGTCACCGAGACGTCGACGACAGGTTCCATGATGATTGGCCCGGCTTTTTTTACCGCGTCGAGGAAGGCTTTTTTCCCCGCCTGAACAAAGGCGATTTCCTTTGAGTCCACCGAGTGGTGTTTGCCGTCATACACGGTCACCTTGACGTCCTGCATCGGGTAGCCGTACTTGGCCCCGGACTGCAAGACCTGGCGAACGCCGGTCTCGACGGCCGGGATATATTGCGACGGAATCGCGCCACCGACCACCTCGCTCCTGAACTCGAAGCCGGTGCCGGTCGGCAAGGGCTCAACTCGCAGATACACTTCTCCGAACTGTCCTGCGCCCCCGGTCTGTTTCTTGTGCCGGCAGTGTCCTTCTGCATTGGTCGTAATTGTTTCACGATAGGCAATTGAGGGCAGGGCGGTTAGCACTTCCAGGTTGTGGCGATCGGAAATCAACTCCAGCACGGTTCGCAAGTGAAGCTCGCCCAGGCCGCGAAGCACGATTTCATTCAGAGCAACGTTGTGTTCAACAACCAGCGAGGGGTCCTCGGCCTCGACGATGTGCAGGACGTCCGATGTCTTCTGTGCATCGGCGTCTCTCGGCGGCTTGATCGCGAGACCGTACATTGGCCGGGGAAGGTCGATGCACTTCAGGTGAAAGTGGTCTTCATCGTGTGAATCGTGCAACACGGCGTTGTAATGCACATCTTCGACGCGCGGGATGGCGCATATGTCGCCTGGCACGCCAGTCTCGATTTTTGTGTGCGTGCCGCCGTTGAGCTTGAGGAGCTGATTGACCTTGATTGGCTTACGGGCATCGCCGACAAAAAGCTGGCTGCCGGTCTTTATTGTGCCCTGGTGAATGCGACAAACGCCAAGCCGGCCTTTGAAGGGATCGATGTTCACCATGAATGCATGTGCGATGACGTGAGCCGAGGCGTCGGGCCTGACGATAACTTCCTCGGCGTTGGCGCTCTCACCCTTCAGGAACAAGGGCGGGATACTTTCGAGCGGGTTGGGCATCAGCTGCTCGAAAACCTTGAGCAGTTCAGGAATGCCGGCGCCGGTCCTGGCTGACGTAAAGCATATCGGTATGAGGTGACCTTCGCGCAGGGCCTTCTCGAAAGGATCGTGCAATTGCGCCGGCTTGAGTGCCTGGCCTTGTTCGAGGTAGACCTCCATCAGGTCCTCATCGAGTTCGACGACCTGGTCGACGATCTGCGTGTGGGCGGACTCACAGGAATCAAATGCCGTCTCGGCGCCATCGGGCTCAAAGAAGCAATCGACCACCCCGGTGCCATCGGCCGACGGCAGATTGAGCGGCAGGCACTCCGGACCGAAAGCAGACTGGATTTCATTCAGAAGTGCTTTCAGGTCTGTTTCTTCGGCATCGATTTTGTTGACGATGATCATCCGGCACAGTCGCTGTTGCTTCGCGATCTTCATCATTCTGCGCGTTATCAGCTCGATACCCATTTGGGCGTTGATAACAATGGCGGCCGTGTCGGCGGCAGGCATGACCGATACGGCGCGACCGAAAAAGTCCCGGTAACCCGGTGTGTCGATCAAATTGACGTGAATGCCCTTGTGGTCGAGGTGACAAACGGCGGGATAAAGTGAATGGCCCATCTGCCGCTCACGGTCCGTGAAGTCCAGAACCGTGTCACCACTGTTTACGGACCCGCAATGGGGAATTGCGCCTCCTGCAAACAGGAGTGATTCAGCGAGCTGGGTTTTGCCCGAGTTGCCCGGCCCCACCAGGCACACATTGCGAATGTTTACGGAGTCATAGGGCATCGGTATTTTCCTTATCGCTTAGGTGCTGGCTTGAGCAAGGTTGAATCGAATTCGTATTTCGATCCGTTGATTGCTTCAAGATTGACCTCCCAGAGCTCTTCATCCGGCATCTGCGTTCTTTCCAGTCCGGGCAGCTCGCGCTCGTCATCGACCTGCAGTCCCCAAACGCGCACGTTACGGACTCCGACGACAGGGATGTGCTCGCGGTCAAATCGGGCGCGGATATCAGGAGCTACAGTGTCACCCGCCCAGATGGCGTAGCCACACTCCACAATCGTCGCTAGTTGGGCAGGCATTGCATCCTGCGATGTTCTGCTGGCCATAAATCAGCCCCCGTATTGCTCTAGATTCACGGATTTATTGTTCCACCGGACCGCTACCCCCGGCATCGTGACATGTACCAATAAAAAGGGGTCAGAGCCCTTTTACTCTAGATCATTCAAAAGGGCTCTGACCCCTTTGGGGGGGAGGTGGGACAAAAGGGCTCTGACCCCTTTGTCACCTTTGTCAGTTGCGCTCGTATACGATTTTGCCGTTGACGATCGTCATGATGATTTGGCCCGTCAGGATGCGGCCGGGGGTGGCCTCGGCGAGTACGAAGGGATCGATATCCATAACGGTGAGGTCGGCCCATCGTCCTGCTGCAATGACGCCGGTGCTGTCTTCACGAAAACTCGCGAAGGCGGACCACGTGGAATAAGCACGCACAGCCTCATCGGCCGACACTCTTTGCTCGGCGTACCAGCCACCCTCGGGTTCCTGGTTCTTGTCCTGCCGCGTGATCGCCGAATGCAGGCCATAGAAGATATCGTGATCAGATCCCGGGTTATCGGAATTGAAGGTCAGCCGGGCACCCGACTCCCGCAAGGAGCGCCATGCATACGCGCCGAGTATGCGTTCCGAACCGAGCCTATCTTCCGCCCAGGTTTTGTCCTCCATCGCATGCGGCGGCTCCATCGACGCGATGATGCCGAGTTGCCCGAGACGCGGTATATCGTCGGGGCTCATGACCTGTGCGTGCTCAATACGATGCCGGTTCCCGGCCGTTGCCGGATCTTCTTTGAACACCGCCTCCAGGATGTCGATCGCCTCGCGATTGCCCGCATCGCCAATCGCGTGTATCGCAATCTGGAACCCGGCCTTCATCGCTTTCGCATTCAGTTCCTCGTTGAATCCGTAGCCGTCGCCGCTGATACCGCGATGGCCTGGTTTATCCGCGTAGTCGTAGAGCAGGCGTGCACCACGCGATCCCAGCGCGCCGTCGTAATAGGCTTTGACGGTGCGTGTCACCAGCATGCTGTCCGTATCACTGTCCGGACCTTTCTCGATCCACTTTCGAATCAGGTCTTCATCGCGCAATGACAACATCGCGTATACCCGTATCGGCAATTCATTGCGTGCTTCCAGCTCCTCGAGAATACTCATCTCCAGAGCGCCCAACCCGGCATCGTGCACGGCGGTATAACCATCTGCGGCCATTTGCTTCAGGCCGAGCAGAAACTGGTTCGTCAAAGTTTCACGGCTAGGCGCAGGGATGGCCTTGCGCAGCAGGTCGACGGCATTGTTCAGAAACAGTCCGGTGGGCTGACCGTCGTCGCCGAGACGCATCTCTCCGCCGACCGGTACGTCAGTGTCTGCGGTGATATGAGCCGCATCCAAAGCCTTCTGATTACCCCAGCCCGCGAAACTGTGCAGGCTGTCCATGAAGACGGGATGGTCGGGTACCGCCGAAGTCAGAAGCGCTTTGTCCGGATAGCGATTGGCCCAGGCACCTTCATCCCAGCCGCGACCGATGATCCACTCGCCCTTAGCAACGGATTTGGCGCGTTCGACGACCAGTGCGACGGCATCTTCTTCCGTTGCGACATCCACCAGGTTGACCTGGTCGAGCAAGGCGCCCAAACCAAAGACGTGCGTGTGTGAATCAACCAGACCCGGGATGACCGTCGCGCCGTGGAGGTCTATCAACCGCGTCGCTGCTCCCTGGTATGCCATTGCATCTTTGCCGCTGCCGACAAACAGGATGTCGCCGTCCTGTATCACGATCGCCTCGGCATCGGGATGCCAGCCACCTCCATCCCGCGGTGCGTTGCTGCTTGCCGTGCCATCCAGCGCGGGCTCGTCCCAGTCCAGTGTGTATACGCGGGCATTGGTCAGTATGAGGCTGGCGCCTGAAGGTTTCTCGGCTTCAGGTTGCCCCTCGGCGCAGCCCGCCACCAATACCAGGAGAACGATAGCGGCTAACAGTGTCTTTTTTCTCATTATTCTTACCTAAATTGGTGGGGGAACCGATTCCTGCCCAGCGGGAATGTCGGCGCCATCCATTATAGAACGACGTTGCTCGCAAAGTTCGAACGCTGAGTACTTGTGCGTATTGGCTATTGTGACCAGAGGCGCAATAAATCGTGTGCTGTTCTTCAGTTCGACGGACGACAACCCATGCGAGCCAGGAAAAGAATAGGGTTACGGGCCAGGCCTCGGTCAGGAAGGCGAGTTCTTGCTTACTGGCTGGTGCTGATTCAAGTCATGAGTGTCGCCAGTTGCACCGGCACCGTCGAAGTGCCCGATTCGCAAGAGGCTGTACCTTTGTTTCGGCAGATTGATGCGAAGGTTGCGAAAAGTTTCGCTACAAAAGCACGGCTGACTGAGGTCGAAACAGCCCTTTTCCGAGCCGAAGTTGGTGCAATTAGCGTTGGTCGATTTGATCAGGCATTTGACGCAATGTTCACGGAAACGACGGTTGCTCCGAATTGGCCACCCTGGCAGCGAGTCGATATGAACCATGTCGATGGCATTGTTCAATTAGAAGAGGCCATAGCCGACATCGAACTCGGGAACGATGCGGGTATACCTGACCTCGTCCAGGTGACGTATAAAGCCTGCCTCTACGATAACCGTGCGAACGTTGTGCAATGCTGGGATTCCTCAGCGTCCCAGGCTCATAAACGCAATGTCGGAGAATGTCTGACCGACATGAGCGTGTGCATTGGCCGCCAACTGGAAATCACCGTGCGCGACGCCGTTGCCAGGATGATGGTCCAGATAGAGAACGATCCGGTCGTCAGGACATGGGCAAGTCAACAGGCCACGAGAGAAGCAAGACCGTGAACATAGAACGCGCGATCATCGTGCTATTTCTCACAGGCTCTCTCGTTGTACCGCCGCCAGCGGCTACGTCGGCGGAGAAAGACACAGAAATACAGGCCGCACAGAACATCGGACTATTGTGGTGGCCAGCGGACCCGGCGCAATCCATGTACTCATTTTCGAAAGATATAGACAGATGCCTCACGCAACATCTTTTGAAGGCCGTTCCTCAATTCACACTGCTGCGACATGAAACGGTCCAGGACATGCTCTATCCCTTGATGGAGCCGGGCACGCAGCCCGAAAACGAGCATGACTTTGCTGCACTGCTGCGGCGGGAGGACGTGCGCTTGCGCCTTGCCGACAAAGGTGTGCGATTCCTTGTCGCTTTCTCCGGCAGCACTCGCTCCGAGGACTGGCAGGGCGGCATTTTTTGCGGCGGTGGCTACGGCGGTGGCGGGTGCCTGGGCTTCTCCTGGGCTGATAAAGAGACCGCCCTGGATGCAGTTCTGTGGGATCTCGCCGATATTGATAGTCCGGAACTCGCTCAGGCGAGCGAATCCGGCACCTCGATAATGCCAGCCTTCCTTTTGCCGATACCAATACCGGCCAGCACACAAGCTGGCGCGTGCCGGGAGTTGGGGCAACGCATTTCGACGATCATTAAAGAAAAACCGGATGTGCAGAACATCAATTAGCATCGGGCCTTGGCGGCTACTCGTTGATCGGCGCCGCAAGTAAATCAGTCAGTGCGATTTCAAGGTCATCGGCCAGGACTGTCATCGCCATGTGCGTAATTTTTGCGAGACGTTCTTCAGTCGGCCAGATAAACGTTCTTCCGGTTGCCCTGCCTCTGGCCGTGCGCTCCTCATTTCCGGCACGCAACACCAGTTCAATCTCAACGGTCATGTCCCAGTAAAGCAATGTGGATGGCGTTGTAGCATCGAAAACGCGAATTCCACAAAGGATGTTCGGGAGCGGCTCGATTGCAGCTCGCTGGCCGAGAAGACTGTCGGCTTTCGCTTGTACGAGCTCGCGAATTATCTGGTCCTCAGGCGGTTCAAAGCGAATATTGCCCATGGATACCTCCAAAGCAGTCCGCTCCCGTCTCGCAGTTTGCCGGATGTCGTAAACCTCGACTATTACCGTCCTTTGCGGGTTGGCCGCTGCTGAAACGTAGGCTTGTGCATCCACCGTCAGCACGGTAACTTCGCCGACATCCGCGCAGCCTGACATAACGAGCATGGAAACGAAGCAGGCTGTCGCAGCACCGATGGACGGACGCCCTGAATTGTGTTGTCCCATGCCGGTGCCTTTATGCTTTCCGCCTTACGCGCAGCGGTATTTGGCGGTCGCACGCAATAACAAGCAATACGGAGACACACGGATTGCGGTCATTCACAGGCCCGTGTTCCACTAACTCGCAGCATGGGCAAATGCAGGCTTGACGAACAGTCAGATCTGCAACCGCACGGGACCTCGCTTCCTCCGAGAAGCCCCCATCGACTCCCCGAAGGACCCAAGAACGCCGCGTCGCCCACCTGCAGGAAGGTCTCAATTTGGGAGGACGACATGATGAAAAAGATATTATTACTACTTCTGATGGTAGTGGTTTCTAGTTGCGGTGGTAGCAACGGTAGTGCTGGACCCAACCAACCTCCTGTAGCCAATGTATCGCCAGGCGGTATCTGGAGCGGTCCTGATTCAAGTGGCCGGGACATAATTGCACTGATTACCGAGGCAGGGAGATTCCACTTTATTAACGAAGATCTTAGCCAGGGATCCGGTGTTCTGAGTGTGACTAACGGCAATCAGATCAGCGGCAACTTTCAACTGGTGACCCAGCTCGGGTTTACCTTTGTGGATGGAACGACAAGCGCCAACTGCACATTTACAGGAAGTGTTGTCGAACGGCAGACCATTACCGCATCCGTGAACTGCACGACAACGGCTGGTTTGCAGACCCAGGTAACGGCGACGCTGGCGTATGAAGCGCTTTACGATCGCGATTCGTCGTTGGCAATGGTCAGTGGCAATTACCAGGCGGTGCAGGAAGTCCTGAATGTTGCCGGTGATGGAACTATGTTTAGCCAGAATGCCGGGACCGGCTGTGTGGTGAACGGTCAGATCGCCATCATTAACGCCGCATACAATGCTTACGACGTTTCCTTCACCTACAGTAACTGTGACGGACAAGAAGCCATCCTGAATGGCTCGACTTTCACGGGGCTGGCGTTACTCGATAATACCGCGCTGCCAGAAGAAATTGGCATCGCCGTAACCGGTGACGTCGCAGGTGTCCATGTCTCGTCAGTTCTTATACTGGAGAGAATTTGAGGCGCCTAGCTCGGAAAATCGCGCGCCTCAAAAGCGTGCTTCTGCTGCCGTTGTTCGCATTTTCTTGTGCGTCCTACCACTCGCCGATTTATCAGAATTATGCCGAGTGGGCTGCTCCTGGAACCGACATGGCCGGGAGCGATGTTGTGATATTCGACTGGTCGCACGAGCCAGGCGTAATTACGAAAGTGGACGGAAATGATCTGGGACCCGGCTACAAGAAGGCGACCTTATTGCCGGGACCGCATGTAATCGAATACGTCTACTACGCTGCGAATTTCGGCGAGCATCCCGAGGGTCGCATCGAAATCGATCTTGCTGCGGGCCACTCATACTGTTTCGATCTCGATCTTTGCTTCTGGTGCAATCCCCGAAAATACGCCGTTTGGGTTGATGACATTACCCTGGACAAAATCGCCTGGGGCCAGCATCGGGACTGGCCCTCGTGGTGGCTGTAATAACGGAAGTACCGACCCGTTACTTCAAGAGCGGCTCGCGTACCAGGCAACCACGACAGGATCTGCCGTGATGCGCTCCTCGTGTTTTGCGAGCGCCGGAGCCAGTTTTTGCACAAGACCTTGCGGAATATGATCCAGCGCACCGGACTGCAACCAGCGTGTCTCTACAAACACCTTGAGATCGGCCACCGTCAGTCGCTTATCGGCAAAGTATTTTCCGCCACCGCGCTTCAGGAGATCGTCCATTCCGCGCAGGAAAATCGGCAGCCAGCCCTCTACGAGTTTCTCGCGGGCCTCACGCAGTTCGTCGCCCTGAAGCCCGATCGTCCGCCCGATGTGATGGCTGAGATCCTCGGCGGCACCCATGGCTTCGTCGCAGTACAGGGCTTGCGTGTTGTTCTCTGGATAAAGGCCACCCTGTTTTCCCAGGTAGCGAAGCATGGCGTTCGACTGCGTGACTTGCTTGCCATCGATCTCAAGTACCGGCAGAGCATTGAAGCGTGCGCTCTTGCGCACCTCGCCAAAGTCCTTGAATGAAATGCGATGGTCCTCGAACTTGATGCCTGCGGCATGAAACGCAATGCGGACCGACTCGCCGCGTCCACCGTCGAAATCGAAATACGTGAGTTTGTAGTTGGGCATAACGGCTCTCCTGAAAGTGGTCGCCACTTTATCACTTTGTATCTGGTGCCGAGCGATAGATGGCTGGAAAATTATTTCCGACCAAACGCAGGTATCCCGATCGCGCCGCAATCGGCTATTGCACGACTTCCCCGGACTGTTTCGCCAGCGCAGCATCCAGCATCTTGATCAAAGCTTCGCGGTCGTAGCTGAATTTTTGATCATGGTTCTGTTCGACCATGCGCTCGATGGCACGGCTGATAGTCCAGTAGGCCTGTTCCTGCGTGGGAACAGTCAGGTATCGCGGTTTGGGGTTGTCATCGAACAGGGCTTTCATTACCGCTTCCGCGACTTCCGCGGGGTTGCCATGATCGTTCTCAAAAAGACCTAGCCAATCGACGGTTTCATCCATGGCGCCCTTGAGTTGCGAGTCATCGGCGGAAAGGTTTCGTTTTTCCATCCGCTCCAAAGCGCTCTTGCCAATATTGGAACGGTAGGCGCCCGGCTCGATCAGGCTGACCTTCACACCGAACGACTTCATTTCATCGGCCAGCGCATCCGCAAAGGCTTCCATGGCAAATTTGGTCATGGAGTAAGGCCCCCAGGTTGCCGATGACAGCGTGCCGGAAATAGAACCGACGATGCTGATGCGGCCCTGCGACTCGATGATCAGTGGGGCAAAGGCCTTGGTAACGCGGTAGGGACCGTAGACATTGACGTCCATCTGAAAGTCAAAGTCCTGTTCTTCGATTTCTATTAGCGGTTGCACGACTACTACGCCGGCATTGTTGACCAGGCCATACAAGCCGCGACCGGCTTCTGTGATGGTCTTTACTGCCGCATCGATCTGGTCTTGTTTGTTGACATCCAGTCGCACGCCCTGGATATTTTCGATCGCATTGAGTTCCTCCAGGTCCTCGTCCTTGCGCGCGCCTGCGTAAACGAAATATCCGCTTGCGGCCATCGTCTCGGCCATGACGCGGCCGAGACCGGAACTGGCGCCGGTGACCAATACCGCTTTTTGGTCAGCGGGCGTATCGGAATTGGCAAACGCCTGCCCTGCCAGGATCGTGATGAGCAGAATGGTGAGAGTGCGATTCATAGGTTCCTCCGGCGCCGGGGTGGTCCGGCAAATGGCATATGGCGAACACCGCCGCTATTCCCGGATCCCCTCGAGACCCATAAAGAACGCGTAGTAGAGCGAGGTATCTTCAATCCGGCGGAAGCGTCCGGTTTTGCCGCTATGGCCGGCCGACATGTCGGTCTTCAACACCAGCATTTTGTCATCGGTCTTGTACTCGCGAAGCTTGGCGACCCATTTTGCGGGTTCCCAGTATTGCACCTGCGAGTCGTGCAGGCCGGTGGTCACCAGGATGTTCGGATAGTCCATCTTCTGTACGTTGTCATAGGGCGAATACGACTTCATGTAATCGTAGTATTCCTTTTCGTTCGGATTGCCCCATTCGTCCCACTCGCCAGAGGTCAGGGGAATGTCGGCGTCCAGCATGGTCGTAACGACGTCGACAAACGGAACGGCCGCCAGCACGCCGTTGTACAACTCCGGCGCCATGTTCAGCACGGCGCCCATCAGCAGTCCGCCTGCGCTGCCGCCCAACGCGTAGAGATGCTCGGGAGATGTATAGCCTTCGGCGATTAGGTACTTCGACACATCGATAAAATCCGTGAACGTGTTCTTCTTATTCAGTTGCCGCCCGTCGTAATACCACTCGCGGCCCAACTCGGAACCACCTCGAATGTGTGCAATGGCGTAGATGAAGCCGCGATCGAGGAGGCTTAGCCTGTCCGTGTTGAAGTTCGGTTCGGTGCTGGAACCGTACGAGCCGTAGGCATACTGCAGCAACGGGTTCCGGCCGTTCTTTTCCATGCCTTTTCGATACACAATGGACACCGGGACCCGGGTGCCATCCCTTGCTGTCGCGAACAGGCGTTCAGTGCGGTAATTGTTGCTGTCAAAGTTGCCGACGACCGGTTGCTCGCGAATGAGCTTCTGCTCGTCCGTTGCGAGGTTGATATCGTAAGTCGACTTGGGCGTAGTCATGGATTCGTATACATAGCGAAACCAGTCTGTATCGAACTCGTAATTGTCGTTCGAGTACGCTGTGTACACCTCCTCGCCGAAATCGACGCGCTTGATTTCGCCCGATTCGCGATTGATCACTTCCATCTGCGTGAGGCCATTTTCGACGATGGATATAACCAGGAAATCCGCAAACACATCGACGTCTTCAATAAGCGCATCGTCCCTCTGCGCGACAATCTCTTTCCACGCGTCCTTTGACTTGTTGTCGAGTGGCGCTTCCATCAGTCGGAAGTTCTTTGCACCTTCGTTGGTCAGGACGTAAAAGCGGTCGCCACCGTCGGTGACCAGGTATTCGTGGTTAGCTTCGCGGGGCAGAAACACAGTCGCACTGTCCTCCGGAGTATCCGCCGACAGATAGCGAACCTCGGTAGACAAAGTTTGCGTGCTTACCAGGTAGAAATAGGAGGATGACAGCGACTTGGTGACATACAGGTAATTGGTCTCGTCGGCTTCCTCGTATACCAGCGTGTCGGTTGCTTCACCCAGCGTATGGCGGAACACTCGATACGAGCGCAGCGTTTCCGGGTGCTGCTTGCCGTAAAGCACGGTCCGACTGTCGTTGGCCCATTCGAAATTGGCCGTCATGTCGTCAATCCGGTCTGGCAGTAATTGGCCGGTTTCCAGGTCGAGAAAATACACGTCATAGAAGCGGCGGCCGACGTCGTCCACAGCATACGCCGCAATACGATGGTCGGGGCTCACGTCAAAACTGACTAACGAGAAATAGTCCGCATCGCCGGCAAGCTTGTTCACATCGAGCAGGATTTGTTCCGGCGCATCGAGGGAGCCCTTCTTCCGGGCGTAAATCGGATACTCGCCACCCTCGACGTAACGGTAATAATAGAAATACTCGCCTCGCCTGTAGGGCGCCGACTCATCGTCCTGGGGCAGGCGC
>Ga0224505_10000613_pt1 | contig 23996 bp, 14 predicted proteins | sample SF_Jan12_sed_USG_FD_169102 | JGI IMG/M metagenome (GOLD analysis project Ga0224505, IMG submission 169102) | Sediment microbial communities from San Francisco Bay, California, United States - SF_Jan12_sed_USGS_4_1 | ecosystem: Environmental > Aquatic > Marine > Sediment | place: USA: California... | reverse complement strand
GCACCTTCTGGTGAGCCGTCATCCGCCCCTTGCGCCTCAGCGGACTGTCGGTGTGGTAGAGGAAGTAGCCCGATGCAACATCGACCGCCACATTGTGGTGAAACGGAAAGTACTGGCTCCACTCGAACGTCTCAAAGCCGTCGATCGCGATCTCGTCGATATTCTCAATCCGCTCGAGCTCGCTTGCCTGGAGTAGAAGACAGTGCCGTCCCAGGCGGGCGATGTGATGGGCGATGCTGGTGGGGCTGACACCCAGTGCGCGGGCCATCTGGCGGTTGCCCATGCAGCCGACCACCATCATGACGATACGGGCGATGAGGTCGGGACGCTTCTGCCAGTAGGTGGTCGAGAAGGTCTGGGTACTGAAGTGACGCTTGCAGGAGAGACATGTAAACCGTTGGATACGGTGGGGGGAGGTCTGACGCAGGTAGAAGCCCTTGCGCTTGACGGGCCAGTCATTCGTCAAGGTGTTGAAGTATGTGCAGTTGGGGTTGGGGCAATGGGGAGGAACCCATCCCGCCGATCCCGGTCCCATGTCTCGGCACAGGCACACCCCGTGCCAGGGACATTTTCATGGCCACAACCAACACCTAGCGGCGCGGATCCCTTGCCAGCAGTGGAACCACGCCGACGACGCAACTGGCCGTGCCGCTGTCCGGCTGGTAGAGGGGTTCTGGCGTGCCCGCGTAATCGCGCTCGTAGCAGATGTCGTAGAATCCGTCGCAGCCCGGATCCGTCGGGCCCCGCCCGGGGCTGATGGTGGGCGGATCGTGGTCCCAGGCATTCCAGCGCAGGTCGATGACCTCGCCGGTGCTCAGGTGCACACCCGCCACGTTGCACACGATCGTGTTCCCGTTGACGGCCGCCGCGCCGCTCGTTAGCCATATCGCGGCGGAACTCCCCTTTGATATCGAGTTGTTCAGGATCGTAACGCTGTCCGCGGGCTGCTGGCTGTTCACGGAGATGCCGTATCCGCCCGCAAACGACACCGCGTTGCCGATGATCGCGACGTCGCTGCAATTGGTGACGGCGACGCCGTTCCCGACGGTTCGCGACACGGCGTTGAGGGTGATGGCGACATTGCCGGTGACGAGCGACGTGGTGCCGGCGCCGATTCCCGTGGAACCGATGTCCTCCACGATGCAGTGAGACACGGAGGAGTTGGATGCCGCCAGTGCAATGCCGGTGGTGCAGTTCCGCACGAAACTCCCGCGGATCGACGCGCCCCCGGCACCCCACACGCCCACCGCGCGGCCGCCGCCGGCGGAGAACCCCTCGACCTCGCAGTCGACCAGAGACGAGGCCGCGCTGAAGCTCACGCCCTGCCCGCCGGGAAACTCGCTGCCGTCCACCGTGCAATGGAAGACGAAGATGGGATGGCCATCGTCATCGATGGTGCGCAGCGACGTGCCGAACGCGGTGGGTTTGAGGTAGCAACTGATGACCTCGGCGCCATCCGCACCCAGAATGATGGGCGTGGTTCCCTCGATGATGGTGGTCTTGATTACCTTGATCCCGTCCCACCAGTATCCGTCGCCCGACAGGGCCGTGCCGGGCTTGAGCACGAGGGGGAAACTCTCGCCGTTTGCCGCGTTGTAGGTTCCCTGGGCCACGTGGATGGTCTGGTTGCTGGCCGACTTCGCCAGACCGTAGGTAATCGTCTTGCACGGAGAACCCGCCGTGCCGCACGCCGGTGTGTCGGTGCCCTTGCCCACGTCCACGTAGAGTGCCCCGCTGGCCGGTGCCATGCTGACGGTCTGCTGCGCCGCATTGGTGTCCACATTGCCGGCGCGGTCCATGGCCCGCACCACGAAGTAGTACGTGGCGCCGGGATCGAGATCGGCGATAAAGAGGGAGGTTTCGCCGGACCTGGTGACGTGGGACGGAGATGCGTAATCGAACACACCCGACTGCGTGGAAATGAACACCAGGTATGACAACTCGCTTGCCGCCGACGCGGCGTCGTCCGCGGGGAGCCAGCTCAGCAGAACATGGGAATCGGAAATGGTAACCGCATCAGCAAGCCCCGCGTACACCGGTGGCGTGTCGTCGGAAACCGATACCATGCTAACGGCGGAGGTCAACACGCTATCGACGGTGCTGACGTATTTGCGCGTCGTGAAGAGCGGCGTGCCGGCCGCGTCGAATGCGTCCACCTTGAGCTGGCGGGCGGTACCCGTCTTCACCGTGAATGTCTCCTCGATGGGAGGTGTGGCGGGCGGGACGAGCCGCGTCTGCGTGGTAATGCCCGGTGCGGAGACCTCGAAGCGGTTTTCGGCCACATCGGTGGGCGTGCGCTCCACCGCGCCCTGTCCGGCCAGGTCGTCCCAGGACGCGATACGGATGGTCAACAGCACGGAGCCCGGTGGTGACGGGGGTGGTGGGGGCTGGTGGTTGTTCCCGTTTTCCGACACGGGGTTGTCCTCGCCACAGCCCGGTGTCAGGAGCAGAAAGGCCAGCGTGGCACACAGCGCGGCGACACGCGTGAACTGTCGAGCAGGCATGGATCGTCCTCCCGGCGGGATGTCCGGTTGGGGGCATGGTGACGGCAGAATTGTCTCAGCCGGGGGCTCCCGCTTACATGATTCATCTGCATCATTTTGCGGGTGGTTCCGGATTGCTCCTTATAGAAGGGGCGGCGTATGCTCGGACGCGCGATCTCCGTGGAGACTGCACGCTGCACCGGACGAGAAACGGCCGAGACATGCCCAATCCCTGGCTCAGCATTCCCCTGGCCGATTACGAGGCGCACATGTCGCTTCCCGGCGTGGCGCAGGCACCGCTGCTGGCGGATGTTCTGGCGCGCGCCACCGAGACGTACGCGCCACGTTCAGTTGCCGTGCTCGGCTGCGCCGGCGGCAACGGGTTCGATGGCCTGATTGCTGCGGGCGTGGAGCGCGTGGTTGGTGTCGACATCAATCCCGCCTATATCGAGGCGACGCGCGCGCGTTTCGGCGCGCGCATCCCGCGGCTGGAGCTGTTCGTGGCAGATGTACAGCATGACGCCTTCGCATTCGACCCGGTGGATCTGCTGTTTGCCGGGTTGCTGTTCGAGTACGTGGCGGTGGACGTGGTACTGGAGAGAATCGGGTCCATGCTGCGTCCGGGCGGCGTGCTGGTGAGCGTCGTGCAACTGCCCAGCGCCGCCGCCGCCGAGGTGACGCCGTCGCCGCACGTCTCGCTCGCCGCGCTGGCGCCCGTGATGCGCCTGCTGCCACCGGAGCGCTTGCGTGAGCTCGCCGGGGCAAGGGGCTATCGTGAAGAAAGCGGTTGGACGCTCGACACCATCGCCGGCAAGCAGCTGCACGTGCAGGTATTCACAAGGGATCCGGACCAAAAACAACGCTGACGGTTCCCGGCGTGGTCGCGTAGTATTCGCGCATGGGAAAGAACCGCCTGGAAGCATTCAGCGACGGCGTCCTGGCCATCATCATCACCATCATGGTGCTGGAGATGAAGGTGCCGCACGGAACCGAACTCACGGCGCTCAAGCCGTTGATACCCGTGTTCCTGAGCTATGTACTGAGCTTCGTCTACCTCGCCATCTACTGGAACAACCACCACCACATGCTGCACACGGTGTCGCAGGCGACCGGGTCCGTGCTGTGGGCCAACATGCACCTGCTGTTCTGGCTCTCCCTGGTTCCATTCGCAACCGGCTGGATGGGGGAGAACAACTTTGCCCCCATGCCGTGCGCGCTCTACGGCGTGGTGCTGCTGATGGCGGCGATCGCCTATTTCATCCTGCAACACCGCATCATCGTGTCGCAGGGACCGGGCTCGCTTCTCAAGCGCGCCGTCGGCGACGACTGGAAGGGCAAGGTGTCTCCCATCATGTATGCGGCCGCCGTTCCGCTGGCAATCCGCTGGCCGTGGGCGTCGATGGGTCTCTACGTGGCGGTGGCCGCAATCTGGCTGGTGCCAGACCGGCGGATCGAGCACGCCATTGCACCCGATCATCGCGGTGGCAAGTAGGGTTTCACGGGGCACCGCGCCGGGTACGAAAAGCGCCGTCCGCGGCCCGCGCGGTATGCTACTATTGAGGCTCCAGTTCCACCGGAGGTCGCCATGAACAGGACCCTGTGGGCCGCGTGCTTCATCGCCCTGGCTTCGGCCGTTCCCGCCGCCACGGCCGAATACGTCTACCTCGCGCAGGCACCCGGTGAGTGCACCCTGCCCACCACGGCGCCCCTCGAGTACTCCGTCTTCATCCACTCCGGAGCCTACAACGACATCCGTGGCGTCGTTCTGCGCGTCGACTGCGAACGTTTCGGGCCCGCCGACGTTGCCTCCGTAACCGCACCCCCCGGCGTGACCATCATTGGCGGCGATATTTTCAACGGCATCGAACTCTCCTTCGGTTCGCGTGCGCTGGCCCACGACCCCGTTCTCACCATTCACCTGAAGAGCCAGGTGGCGTACGGCGACGCCTGGACCCGCGATGTAACGCTCCTGCGCGCGGCAGGCCCGCTGACCTTGCCGGACTTTGCGAGCTTCGGATGGGACTTCGATTGTTTCGGAACCTTCGTCATCTGGAATGCACCCGATACCGTGTCGGTTGCCGTCGACGAGGATGACATGTTCCAGTTCGACGCCGTCGTTACCACGGGTTCGTACCCGCCCAACGCAACCGTCACCGTTCTTGATCCGGCCAACTGGTTGTCGGCGCCGGTGAGCGAGGACGTTTGTGCGGGCTGCGGCTGGTGCAAGTGGGACGTCACCACGGTGACGGTGCCCACCCACGTACCGGCGGGTGTGCTTGACGGCGCACTCAACGAGATCACCCTGCGCATGTCCTCGTTTGGCGGCCCGGTTGGCCAGCGCACGGTGGTGTTGCGCGCGGTGCAGCCGGTGGCGGTGGAACACAAGACCATCGGTGCGGTGAAGGCCATGTTCCGATGATCGTGCCCGGGAACCGAAACCGATGAAGGCGATGGTTCTCGAGAAGGCCGGAGCGCCACTGCGCGAAGCGCACCTGCCGCGGCCGGTTCCCACGCGCAACGACGTCCTCATCGAGGTCCACGCGTGCGCCGTGTGCCGCACCGATCTCCACGTTGTCGACGGCGAATTGCCCGATCCCGAGCTGCCACTCATTCCCGGGCATGAGATCGTGGGAACCGTGATCGAAGCCGGGCATCGCGCGGACCACCTGCAGAAGGGCATGCGGGTGGGAATCCCGTGGCTGGGTTGGACGTGCGGCGACTGCGGGTTCTGCCGCAGCGGTGCCGAGAACCTGTGCGAGTCCGCGAGGTTCACCGGCTACACCCTCAACGGCGGCTACGCCGAATACGCCGTCGCCGACGCGCGCTACTGCTTCCCGCTGCCCGCTGCCTACGACCACGTCCACGCGGCGCCGCTGCTATGCGCGGGGTTGATTGGCCACCGCGCGTACCGCATTGCCACCGAGCGTCCCTTTGCGGGCGAGGCGGCGCGCATCGGGTTGTACGGCTTCGGCGCGGCGGCGCACCTGGTTGCGCAGATCGCCGTCGCGGACGGACGCAGCGTGTTTGCGTTCACCCGCCGCATCGATGACGGCGTGGAGGCCTACGTGCGCGGCCTCGGAGCCGCGTGGGTGGGCACATCGTCGGAGATGCCGCCCGAACCGCTCGACGCCGCCATCATTTTCGCGCCGGTGGGATCCCTGGTTCCCACCGCGCTGCGCGCCACACGGCCGGGTGGTGCGGTGGTGTGCGCGGGAATCCACATGAGCGATATTCCGTCGTTTCCGTACGAGCTCCTGTGGCGGGAGCGAACGCTTCGTTCGGTGGCCAATTTGACGCGCACGGATGCGGAGGACTTCCTCGCCCGCGCCGCGCGCACGCCGCTGCGCGTGCACGTAACGACCTACCCGCTCCTGCAGGCCAATGCGGCCTTGGACGATTTGCGCGGCGGCCGCGTGCGGGGCGCCGCCGTTCTTGTGCCGGGCGTATAGCGACTGCGGTTCGTGATGCGTGTAATCCACGGCTTCGTGCTCGCCCTTATCAATCTTGCCAGCATCCTGGTGGGCTTTGCCGTGTTCACGTTGTCCGGCTCGGGTCACCAGGTGGCGGTGCAGGTGCCGGTGGCGCTGCTGGGCACGGTGGCCGGTTTCGCGGCGTGGCTGTGGCTCGTGCGTCGCTCCCGTCTGGGATGGGACCGCACGCGGCTGCGGCAGCGGGCAGCCGTCTTCGTGCTCGCCTTCCTCGGGGCGGCCGTGGTATTCATTCCTCTCCACTTCTTCACGCAGGGTTACGTGACCGCGTGGAGCAATGTCACCGCGTTGTGGGCGTTTCAGGCCCCGGCCAATCTCCTCGCGATGCTGGTGGCGGAGCGGCGCTTCGCATCCGGTCCCGAGCGAAAAGAGCACGCATGATATCTGCGCAGGAAGCACTCACCCGGCTTCGCGACGGCAACCGGCGCTTTGCCTCCGAACTCACCGGGAGCGGCGCAACGACGGGTCACGACCGGCGCCAGGAACTGGCGGCGGGGCAGGAGCCCTTTGCCATCGTCCTGGGCTGCGCCGATTCGCGCGTTCCGGCCGAGATCGTGTTCGATCAGGGACTGGGGGATCTGTTCGTGATCCGCGTGGCGGGCAACATCGTGGCGCCGTCGCTCATCGGCAGCGTGGAGTTCGCGGCGGAACGCTTCGGAACCCGCCTGGTGGTGGTGCTGGGCCACACCAACTGCGGCGCCGTCATCGCCACCATCGAACAACTCACGCGGCCACCCGAGAAGCAGTCGCCCAACCTGCGTGCCATCGTGGACAAGGTGCGCCCGGCCGTGGAAGGGCTGCTGGCCACACCGCTGCGCGACGATCCGTCCGCGCTCCTGCAACAGGCGGTGCGGGTCAACATCCGTGCTTCCGCCGATCAGCTGCGACACGGTTCCGAGATACTCGAGGGGTTGATCCGTAACGACGGCCTGCTCATCGTGGGCGCCGAGTACTCGCTCGAGTCGGGTGTGGTGGAATTCCTGGACGCCGTGGTCGCGGGCTGACACCGGGTCTGGTGGCGCTCAGATGTGGAAGATCAGGCTGATTCCGATGGCGTCGGTGATGGTATCTCCGGAGGATTCGTCGTCAATCTGGTGCGCCCAGTAGATCTGCGGACCGAACCACGGCCACACCGCGATGCCCGTACCCACCTTGTAGAGCGTACGCGTCCAGCTTTCGGAGCGCGAATCCCAGAAGAGTTCGGCCGATGCGTAGGGAACGAAGGCCATGTGCGCCCACGCCTTGAACTCGCGATCCACCTGCAGGCGCGGGCGATAGCGCCACGAGTAAACATCGTCGATCCAGCGCAGGTCGAAGCGGTTGCGGAAGGACAGCGTCATGTCCAGGGACAGATGGGAGCGCGGCGTCAACTCGGCGATGGCGCGCCATTCGTCGTTTGCAGCGTCCTCGTCCGCGTTCAGGTAGTGGATCCCGGTCCGGAAGCGCAGGTACTTCATGCGATCGGCGTCGAAGCGCGCCTTCTCCAGCCGCGCCCGGCCGATGGGGAACAGGCCCATGTCCAGGTCCACCCCGAAGTCCGTGTCGTCGATGCTGCTGCGAAGCCCCGCGCCGCTGACCTCGCACACCGGTGAAATGCTGAAGCGCAGGCGCGCATCGTCGTTCAAGCGACGGTAGACGTCCAGTTCGGGCCACAACTGCGTCACCGTGTCACCGCCGCGACTCGCCGCCGGTGCGAGGCACAGGGCGGCCGCCGCAACGGCGAGGCAGGCTGCCAGGGATTTCGTCGCCATGCGGAATCTCTCTCTGCCGGGTTGAAAGAAGCGGGCGTGAATGCCCGCTATCATGCGTGGGGTCCCGCGCCGCCGTCAACGCCCGCGGGGCAGCGCGCCGTGGACACGCGGGCGCATCCTGGGTTAGGCTGTCGGCTTCAATCCATGAACCTCACCCCCGGCACCCGCTTTGGTCCCTACGAGATCCTTTCGCCCCTCGGCGCGGGCGGCATGGGCGAGGTGTACCGCGCCCGCGACACGCGCCTGGGGCGCGAGGTGGCCATCAAGGTGCTGCCGCAGCACCTCACCGAGCACGCGGAGGTGCGCGCGCGCTTCGAACGCGAGGCGAAGACGGTTTCGAGCCTCAACCATCCCAACATCTGCACGCTCTTCGACGTGGGCCGCGAGGGCAGCACCGACTACCTGGTCATGGAGCTCATCGAGGGCGAGACCCTCGCCGCGCGCCTTGCGAAGGGTGCGCTTGCCCTCGCGGAGACGCTGCGCATCGGCGCCGAGATCGCCGACGCGCTGGACCGCGCGCACCGCGCGGGCGTGGTGCACCGCGATCTCAAACCCGGCAACATCATGCTCACCCGCACCGGCGCCAAGCTGATGGACTTCGGCCTCGCGCGCGCCACCGGGCTTGCGCCGGGCTCGGGCAGCGGTGTCACCATCGGTGCGCTCACCCAGTCTCCCACCGTGGCGCAGCCGCTCACCGCGGAGGGCACCATCATCGGCACCTTCCAGTACATGGCGCCCGAGCAGCTGGAGGGCAAGGAGACCGACGAGCGCGGCGACATCTGGGCGCTGGGATGCGTGCTGTACGAGATGTCCACCGGCAGGCGCGCCTTCGACGGCAACAGCCAGGCGTCGCTCATTACATCCATCATGGGATCACAGCCCGCGCCCATCTCGCAGGTGGCGCCCATGACACCGCCCGCGCTGGACCGTATCGTGAGCGCGTGCCTGGCCAAGGATCCCGCCGACCGCATCCAGAGCGCGCACGACGTGAAGCTGCAACTGGCGTGGATCGCCGAGGGCGGTTCGCAGGCCGGCGTGCCCAAACCGGTTGCGCACCGGCGCAAGAGCCGCGAGCGGTTGGCGTGGGTGGTGGCTGCGGTGGCGGTGATCGCGGCGGCGGCGGTGTTCGTGTCCACGCGGCCGAAACCCGTCGCACCTCCCGTGCACGCGTTCCTCCAGCCGCCACGGGGCGTGCTGTTCTCCTCCAGCAACGACAAACCGCTCCCGCTCGCCATTTCGCCCGATGGCACCACCATCGCCTTCTGCGCGCGCGAAGGCGAGGGTCCGGACAAGCTGTGGGTGCGGCAACTGGGAGAGGAGAACGCGCGCCCGCTCGTCGGCACGGAAGGCGCGGAGGGTCCGTTCTTTTCGCCGGACGGGCGTTCGCTGGCGTTCTACGCCCACCGCAAGCTGCGGCGCATCGACGTGGCGGGCGGTCCGGTGATCGATCTCGTCGACCAGGTCGATCCGCGCGGCGGCACATGGAACAAGGATGACGTCATCCTCTTCGCCATGGGCTCGGGGGTTCCCATCTCGATGGTGAAGGCCGACGGCGGTGCGGTCACCACCGTGACTGCGCTGGATACCACCCTGGGCGAGGCCACGCATCGTTATCCGCATTTCCTGCCGGACGGAAAGCACTTCCTGTATCTCGCGCGCCGCGCCGGCGCGGGCAAGGGCGAGAATCCCACCATCTTCGTGGGCGAACTGGGTTCGGAAGAGCGGACACCCGTGCTGGAACTGGCGTCGAACGTCATCTATGCCTCCGGGCACCTCGTCTACGTGCGCGGCACCGTGCTGGTGGCGCAGCGCTTCAACCCGTCGACGCGGGTGGTGGAGGGGCCGGCGGTGCCGCTGGTGGACGACGTGCGCATGGACGAACGCTTCAGCCGGGGCGTCTTTGCCGCGTCCGGGAACGGCGTGCTGGTGTGCATGACCGGCAACAACCAGACGCGCACGCAACTGCGCTGGCTGGATCGCTCCGGCAAGCGGGTGGGGGAGGTGGGGGAGCCGGCGGACTACACGTATGGCGGAACGCCCAACATCTCTCCGGATGGCCGCAATGCGGTGCTGGCGATCGCCAACCGCGAGCGCGGCACGTCGGATGTGTGGATAGTCGAACTGGAATCGGGCCGCCGCCGCAAACTCACGGTGGACACCATCGACCATCCGTTTGCCGTCTGGCTCCCGGGAGGAAGGTCGGTGGCCGTCACCAGCAACGACCGGGACAACAGCGGCATCGACGCGGTCGCCGTGGACGGCACCTGGATGCGCCGGATCGTGCCGGGTGACGACTTCACCTGGCCGATGTCCGGGTTCGGCGACGTGCTCTTGTATTCGCCCGAACCCCTTTCATACGCGACCGACATCTTCAGTGTCTCCATCTCCGGCGCGGATGCCGAACCGACGCCGTTCGCCACGGCGAAGGCCGACGAGTTCCAGCCGCAGTTCTCTCCCGACGGCCGCCTGGTGGCGTACGTCTCCAACGAGACCGGGCGCGAGGATGTCTTCGTGGCCACGTTTCCGCCCTCGGGCGGGCGCTGGCAGGTGTCGCCGGCGGGAGGCACGCAGCCACGCTGGCGGCGCGACGGACGCGAGCTCTATTACATGGACCCGGAGAACTACCTGGTGGCCGTGGAAGTGGACGCTGGCGACGCGGGTTTCCAGATGGGCGCGGCGCACCGGCTCTTCCAGTACCATGCCGGCACCGGATTCTGGCGCTACGACGTGGCACACGACGGCCGCTTCCTGGTGACCGCCCCGCTGGAAGAAGACCTCGCCTCGCCGGTGACCCTCATCACCGACTGGCCGCGCATCGTCCAGAGCCGGTAATTCTCCCTTTTTTTCTCCTGTGCGTGATTCCCGGCCTCATGCCCCGTCCCATCCGGACAGCGGGGCCTGTGCCGCGCCGTTCCGGCGCGCCTGCATGTCCCCCCAACAGGAGGCCTCATCATGACGTCGCGTCGCCGCATTCTTCCCGTCCTTGCCCTGCTCATCATTGCGCTTCTGCCCCTGGCCGCGAACGCCCAGGGCTTCGTGCACGACTGGAGCCAGCGCTTCGGCAGCGCCATCGACCAGGACGGAATCGGCGTCGCGGTGGACGCCGCGGGCAACGTGGTGATCGCTGGGCTGTTCTGGGGCACCGTCGACTTCGGCGGCGGGACGCTCACCAGCGCCGGCGACTGGGACGTGTACGTGGCGAAGCTCGACGCCGCCGGCAACCATCTCTGGAGCCGCCGCTTCGGCGACGCATCCGGCCAGTTGACCCGGGCCATGACGCTCGACTCCCAGGGCAACATCCTCCTCGCCGGGCTTTTCTACGGCAGCGTGGACTTCGGCGGTGGTCCCGTCTCCAGCGCCGGCGACGCCGATCTGTTCATGGCGAAGTTCGACCCGGACGGCAACCACATCTGGAGTCAGGGTTTCGGTGACGCGGGCAACCAGCTGGCCTACGCGCTGGCGACGGACCAGTCCGACAACGTCATTCTGTCGGGACGCTTCACGGGCAAACTCGATTTCGGCAACGGGACGCTCATCAGCGCGGGCGGCATGGACATATACATCGCCAAGTTCGATGCCGGCGGGAACATCCTGTGGAGCGAGAGCTTTGGAGACGCCGCCGAGCAGAGTACCTTCAGCGTAGCGGTGGATGCGGTGGGCAATATCGTTTCGGCGGGCCATCTCGCCGGCACCACCGACTTCGGCGGCGGCCCGCTCACCAGCGCGGGCGCGAGTGATATCTATGTCGCCATGTTCGACGGCGATGGCAACCACCGGTGGAGCCGCCGTTTCGGTGACGCGAACGACCAGATCGCCAACGCGGTGAGGGTGGACAGCAACGGGGATATCGTGGTGGCCGGGGACTTTGTGGGGCAGGTGGACTTCGGTGGCGGTGTCATGACCAGCGCTGGCTGGTACAACGCATTCGTCGTCAAGTTCGACTCGGAAGGGCGCCACGTGTGGAGCCACGGTTACGGCGAGACGGGGCTGCAGTCGGTGGCCGGACTGGCGCTGGACAGCGACGACAACGTGGTGGTGACGGGATACTTCGACGGAATCGTTGACTTCGGCGGCGGGCCGCTCTTGTGCAACGTGGAGTCCGACGTGTTCATCCTGGAACTCGACGCCGGCGGCGGGCATGTGTGGAGCGATGGCTTCGGTGATCCGGACTTCCAGTACGGCATCATGTGCGCGACGGACGGTGCCCGGGGCATCCTCATGACCGGCTGGTTCGCCGGCGGTATCGACTTTGGTGGCGGCACGCTGACGAGTGCGGGCGGCGACGACATCTTTCTGGCCCGGTTCGCGCGGCCCGATCCGGTCATCCAGGCTATCGTCGACGTGCCGGGGGACCAGGGCGGCTGGGCGCGGGTGCGCTTCTCCCGCGCCATACACGACCGCGTGGGCCAGGCGGCCAACCCCGTGATCAACTACCACGTGTTCCGGCGCGTGGACAACGCCGCACTGGCGGCAATCGTGGAACAGGACGGAAGCGCGGTTCTCGGCTCGGGGGACATGCCCGCGGCATTCGGAGACGCGCCGCTGATTTCCCTTGAGGACCGCGTCTTCTGGCGCGGACCCGCGGCGTCCGCACCCGCCGCGCTCTGGGAGGCGGTGGCCACGGTTCCCGCGCGTCAACAGGATGCGTACATCGGTCTGGTGCCCACGCTGGCGGACTCGGCCGCGGTCATCCCGCACAGCGTCTACTTTGTGATGGCGCAGACCACCACGCCGTGGGTCTTCTATGACAGCGCGCCGGATAGCGGCTACTCGGTGGACAACCTCTCGCCGGCCACGCCGCAGGGGCTGGCGGGTGAGCCCGTGGTGAGCCCGGGCGGGCTGCGGATGACGTGGCAGGCCAACACGGAGAACGACCTCTCGCACTACGCCGTGTACCGCGGCACCTCCGGCGGCTTCACGCCGGGGCCCGGCAATCTCGTGGGGTCGCCCGCGTCGGCGATGCTCGTGGATGGGGGCTGGTCGTGGAACAGCGGGTACTACTACAAGGTGTCCGCGGTGGACGTGCACGGCAACGAGAGTGGTCACGCACTGCTCTCGCCGCAGCTGGTCACCGGCGTCGGTGGCGACGGCCCACCGCCGGCAAGTTTCCTCTCGCAGAACTCACCGAACCCGTTCTCTGCCTCGACCCGCATCACGTTTGGTCTGCGCGAAGGTGCGGACGTGCGCGTCCGAATCTATGACGTCGCGGGACGCCTGGTGCGCGACCTGGTAAGTGGACGCTACGGCGCCAGCCGGCAGGTGATCACCTGGGACGGCCGCGACGACACGGGCCGCGCGGTGGCGGGCGGGGTGTACTTCTACCGGCTCGACGCGGGCTCCTTCGTGCAGACGCGCAAGCTGCTGCTGATGCGGTAGCACCGCGGGGCGGCATTGCCCAGTAGTTGGCCCGCGGCACCGGTTTACGGCGACATGTGGTGGCCTCCGGGCCGCGTTTCCGGTATGCTGCGGGGCAATGTCCGCCACCCTCGTCCCCGGCACCCGGCTCGGTCCCTACGAAATCCTCTCGCCCCTCGGCGCCGGAGGCATGGGCGAAGTGTATCGCGCGCGTGACACGCGCCTGGGTCGCGACGTCGCCGTCAAGGTGCTGCCGCAGCACCTGTCCTCCAACGCGGAGGTGCGCGCGCGCTTCGAGCGCGAGGCAAAGACGGTTTCGAGCCTCAACCATCCCCACATCTGCACGCTCTTCGACGTCGGCCGCGAGGGCGACACCGACTACCTCGTCATGGAACTGATCGAGGGCGAGACGCTGACCGAGCGGCTCGCGAAGGGCCCGATGCCGATGCCCGACGTGCTGCGCATCGGCACCGAGATCGCCGACGCGCTGGATCGCGCGCACCGCGCGGGGATCGTGCACCGCGACCTGAAGCCCGGCAACGTGATGCTGACCCGGAGCGGGTCCAAGCTCATGGACTTCGGCCTCGCGCGCGCCACCGGGCTCGCGGGGTCGTCCGAGAGCGGCGCCACGATCGCGGGACTCACGCAGTCGCCGACGGCCGCGCACCCGCTCACCGCGGAGGGCACCATCATCGGCACCTTCCAGTACATGTCGCCCGAGCAGCTCGAGGGCAAGGAAGCCGATGCGCGCAGCGACATCTGGGCGCTGGGCTGCGTCCTCTACGAGATGGCCACCGGCAGGCGCGCGTTCGACGGCAAGAGCCAGGCGTCGCTGATCACGTCCATCATGGGGTCGCAACCCGCGCCGATTTCTCAGGTGGCGCCGCTCACGCCGCCCGCACTGGACCGACTCATCGGTGCGTGCCTCGTGAAGGACGCCGCGGACCGCATCCAGAGCGCGCACGACGTGAAGCTGCAACTGGCGTGGGTGACCGAGGGCGGCTCGCAGGCGGGTATTCCGAAGATCGTCACAAAGAAACGCCGCAGCCGTGGTCGGCTGGGCTGGGTTCTCGCAGTGGCGCTCGCGCTCGTGGCCGGCGTACTGGGCCGGCAGCTCACGCTGCGCGCGCCCGTGTCCGACACCGTCACGCGCACCACCATCGCCGCGCCGGCGGGAACGCGGCTCGAGGTTACCGGCGATGACTCGGGTCCCCCCGCGCTTTCGCCCGATGGCACCATGCTGGTGTTCTCGGCGGTGGGCGGTGGCGCCGGCAAGCGGCTATGGTTGCGGCGGCTCGACGAGTTCACGCCCCACCCGCTACCCGGCACCGACGAGGCGAGCTATCCCTTCTGGTCGCCGGACAGCAAGTCGATTGCGTTCTTTGGTCCCACCAAGCTCAAGCGCTTCGACCTGGAGCAGAACTCGGTGATCACGCTCACCGATTCCGTGGATACCGCGCGCGGCGGCACGTGGTCGCGCGACGGCGTGATCGTCTTCGCGCGTGCCTTCAGCGGCCCGCTGTACCGTGTGGCCGCCACGGGTGGACCGTTGACCGCGGTGACGACCCTCGACACGACCACTGCAACCACGCACCGTTTCCCGTGTGTCATGCCGGATGCAAAGCACGTCATCTACCTGTCCGCGCTGCACACCGACGCGGAGGGTAGTTCCTCCGGCATCTACTGGGCGTCGGTGGATGGCAGCGAACAGCGCCGCCTCTTCGCGTGCAAGAGCGACGCCATCTATTCGCAGGGATACCTGCTGTTCGTGCGCGACAGCACGCTCATGGCGCAGGAGTTCGACCCGGTGCGCGGCGAGCTCAAGGGATCACCGCGCGCGACGCGCGAGGTGGTGCAGATTGACGGCTCCACGTGGAAGGCGCCCATCACCACGTCGGACAACGGGATCCTGGTCTACGGTTTCGGCGGCAGCACCGGCACCAACCGCGTATCGTGGTACGACCGCTCCGGTGTGAGGCTGAAGAACCTCACCGGGTTCGGCAACTATCTCAACCTGGACCTGTCGCCCGACGGGCGGCGCGTGGCGGTGGAGTGGCAGCAGTTGCCGCTCGCGGACATCTGGATCATCGACCGTGTGACGGGGACCAAGTCCCGCATCTCCACCGACCCCAGCGACGAGACCCAGCCGGTGTGGCTTCCCGACGGCCGCGAGTTGCTTTACTCGGCGCTCCGCGGCGGCCGCTATCGCGTGTTCACCGTGCGCGCCGACGGCTCGGGCGCCGAACGCCAGATCCTCGAAAACCCCGACCACGACATGTGGGTGATATCGGTGTCGCCGGATGGCAGGTGGTTGTTGTGCGGAATCGGAAACGCGTCGGGAACACCGCATGGCTCGTTGAACATCGCGCCGATTTCCGGCGCCACGCCGCCACGCGTGCTGGTTCCGGAATCCGACAACTTCGTGGGCGCGCAGTTCTCGCCCGATGGTCGCTGGATCGCGTTCTCCGCGGGGGTGTCCGGCCGCTCCGAGGTGTACGTGTCGCCCATGCCCGCCGCGGGCCAGGGCCTCTCGGCGCGCTGGCAGGTCTCCGGCGGCGGTGGCGATCGTCCGCGCTGGCGCGGTGACGGCAAGGAGCTGTTCTACGTGCGTCCCGACGGCATGATCATGGCCGCCAGCGTGGATGGCAGCGGCGGTGAGTTCCACCTCGCGGGCGAGAAGGCGCTGTTCCAGGTGTTCCAGCGCATCATCACACAGACCATGGACGTCACCGCCGACGGCCAGAACTTCGTCATCGACGCGCTGGGTGGCGATGAAGCGGTTCCGCTGGCGGTCGTGAACAACTGGGTCGCGACACTCGGTCAGCGGTAGCGGCCCGGCCGCAGTATCCGGTACACTCCCGCGAATGCAACTCACCCCCGGCACCAAACTCGGCCCGTACGAAATCCTCTCCCCGCTCGGCGCGGGCGGCATGGGCGAGGTGTACCGCGCGCGCGATTCGCGCCTGGGGCGCGATGTCGCCATCAAGGTGCTGCCGCAGCACCTCTCGTCCAACCCGGAGGTGCGCGCACGCTTTGAGCGTGAAGCGAAGACGGTTTCCTCGCTCAACCACCCCAATATCTGCGTGCTGTTCGACGTGGGCCGCGAAGGCGAGACCGACTACCTGGTCATGGAACTGATTGAGGGTGACACGCTGGGGCAGCGGCTCGCGAAGGGCCCGATCCCGATTCCGGAGTTGATCCGGATCGGCATCCAGATTGCGGATGCGCTCGACCGCGCGCATCGCGCGGGGATCGTCCACCGCGACTTGAAGCCCGGTAACGTGATGCTCACCAGGTCCGGCGCCAAGCTGATGGACTTCGGCCTCGCGCGCGCCACCGGTCTTGCGGGTCCGGGGAGCGGAAGCGGTGTGACCATCGACGGGCTCACGCAGTCGCCGACCGTCGGCCACCCGCTGACCGCGGAGGGAACCATCGTCGGCACCTTCCAGTACATGTCGCCCGAGCAGCTGGAGGGCAAGGAAGCCGACACGCGCAGCGACATCTGGGCGTTCGGTTGCGTGCTGTACGAAATGGCCACCGGCAAGCGCGCGTTCCAGGGCAACAGCCAGGCGTCGCTGATCGGCGCCATCATGACCTCGGAGCCCGCGCCGATCTCGCAGTTCGCGCCCATGAGCCCGCCCGGGCTCGAGCGCCTGGTGCGGCAGTGCCTCACCCGAGATCCCGACGAGCGCTGGCAGTCCGCCGGCGACGTGCGCCGCGAGCTGGAGTGGATCGCGGGCAGCTCGTCGCAGAGTGCGGCCGCGATGCCGGCGGTTCCGGGGCGGCGCAAGAAGTCGCCGCGCGGCACGATCGGGTTGATTGCCGGTGTTGCGATCGCGGCGGCCGGGCTGGCGTACGCGTTCGGCCCGTGGAACAGTAGGCCCGGCGAGCTGCCGCTGGTTCGTTTCATGATCGAATCCCCCGAGGGCGCCACGCTCAAGATGCCGGCCGAGACCGCGGTATCGCCCGATGGCACCATGCTGGCCTTCGTGGCGGGCGACAGCGTGGGCGATTCTCATCTGTATCTTCGTCCGCTGTCGAGCCCGGATGCGCGCATCGTGCGGGGAACCACCGGGGCGGCGTTGCCGTTCTGGTCGCCCGACGGCAGCATGCTCGCGTTCTTCGCCGAGGAAAAACTGTTGAAAGTCGCGCTGGATGGCAGCACACCGGTCGCGCTGTGCGATGCACCGGACCCGCGCGGCGGCGACTGGTCAACCGGCGGCGTGATTCTGTTTGCACCGAACAACCAGGGTCCGATATCGCGGGTGTCCGCAAACGGCGGAACACCGGTGACGGTTACGCGCGTCGACAAGTCGCGCGGCGAACTGGGTCACCGCTACCCGCAGTTCCTGCCCGACGGCAACCACTTCCTCTACGTCGCGATCGGGTCGGGAGATGAAGTCACCACCTTCGCCACCACGCTGGACGGGGGCGATCCCGAAGAAGTATTGACGACCGGTTCGATGGGACGCTGGACGGAACCCGGTTACCTGCTGTTCCTCGATACCGGCGTCAATTCCGCGCGGCGGCGGTTGCTGGCGCAACGGTTCGACGCCGGCTCGCGCCGTCCGGTGGGAGATGCGGTACTGCTGGTGGATCCGGTGAGTTCCAGCAACTTTGGTTATCCCAATGCGGCCACGGATCTGCATGGAACGCTGGTGGTGCAGCACCAGTCGCGGATGCACATGCGCCTGACCTGGCGCGATCGCAGCGGCGCGACGGTCGGCGTGGCGGTGGACGACATCACGGCGGGTGGCGGCGCGCTGAGCCCGGACGGCAAACTGCTGGCCTACGGAGACAACGGCACCAACGACATCTACATCCGGGATCTCGCCAGCGGTGTCGCGACGCGGCTCACCTTCGAGGGCAAGCGCGTCAACAACCCGCTGTGGTCCCCCGACGGCCGCACGCTGGCGTTCTCGCGCATCAAGGGGTCGGCCGGATGGGACGTGTACACGAAAGCGACCGATGGCACCGGGCCCGACGCCCAGCTCTTCCAGGGACCCGGCCTGTTTGCGTTTCCGATGGACTGGTCTCGCGACGGCCGCTGGCTGGTGGCGCAGTGCGCGGATACCACCGGGAACTACGATCTGTGGAAGATCCCCATGGACGGCAGCGGGGAACCGGCGGTCTACCAGCAAACCCCCGCGCAGGAATCGGGCGCGTCGTTGTCGCCGGACGGCCGCTGGATCCTGTACAACGCCGTAGAGGGCGGCAAGCCCGGGTTGTTCGTGCAGTCGTTTCCCGAACCGGGGGCGAAGTACCAGGTGGCGCTTCCCGAGGCGGTCGGGTCCAGATGGTCCGCGCGCATGGACGAGATTCTCGCCGCCAATGCGCGTGGTGAGATCTTCTCCATCCAGGTTTCCACCGAGAGCGGATTCCGGCAGGGAGCAACCCGCAAGCTGTTCTCCGTTTTGCCCCCGGACAATTTCGTCGACATCGAACGCGGCGAACAGCGCTTCCTGATGGCCACACCGGTAGAGGGTTCCGGGGGATCACGACTCGAGGTCGTGCTCGGCTGGCCGCTGCTCATCGCGGGACAGAAGTAGCCGATGCCGATGAACCCCGGAACAAAAATAGGCCCTTACGAAGTCATTGCGCCGCTCGGTGCGGGCGGCATGGGCGAGGTGTTTCGCGCGCGCGACTCGCGCCTCGCGCGCGACGTCGCCATCAAGGTATTGCCGGACGTGTTCGCCTCCGACCCCGAACGGTTGGGGCGCTTCGAACGCGAGGCACGCCTGCTGGCATCGCTCAACCACCCCAATGTGGCTTCCATCCACGGCGTCGAGGAAGTGGACGGGAACCGCTACCTGATCCTCGAGTTCGTCGACGGCGAGACGCTGGCCGCGCGCATCGCGCGCGGGGCGCTGCCGGTGGACGAAACCATCGAGGTGTGCCGGCAGATCGCCGCGGGTGTGGAAGCCGCGCACGAGAGCGGCGTCATCCATCGCGACCTGAAACCCGGCAACGTGATGATCACGCCCGACGGCGGCGTGAAGGTGCTCGACTTCGGGCTCGCCACCAGCGGCGGGGGCGGCGCGGGCGTTTCCAGCAGCGATATGACGCATTCGCCCACAATGACCAGCCCCGCGACGCGCGCGGGCGTCATCCTGGGCACCGCGGCGTACATGAGTCCCGAGCAGGCGCGCGGGCGCGGCGTGGACCGCCGCACCGACATCTGGTCGTTCGGCGCCGTGCTCTACGAGTGTCTGACAGGCAAGCCGCTCTACGAGGGCGAGACGGTGTCGGACCTGATCGCGCGCATCCTCGAGCGCGAACCGGACTGGAACGCGCTGCCCTCGAACACGCCCGCGCGCGTGCACGAGTTGTTGAAGCGCTGCCTGCGCAAGGATCCGAAGGAACGCCTGCGCGACATCGGCGACGCGCGCCTGGAACTGTCGGACGCCAATGTGTGGACGGCCGCCGCACCGGCCGCCGCCATACCGGCTGCGCGCAAGCGGCCGCTGGCGTGGATGATCGCGACGGCCGTGCTCGTGGCCGCGCTGGCGGCTTCTATTATGATGAGGCCCGCACCGCCAAGGCCGGATGCGCACACCATGCGCCTGTCGGTGGCGCTGCCGCCGGGACTCCAGGTGAGCCTGGAGGTTCCCGACGCCGTGATCTCCCCGGACGGGAGCACGCTGTTGTTTGCGGCCAGCGACACCACCGGCACCACGCGGTTGTACGTACGCAAGCTCGACGCCGCGGTGATCCGCTCGGTGCCCGGCAGCGAGGGCGCGGTGATCCCGTTCTGGTCGCCCGACAGCCGGCAGATCGCGTTCTTCGCCGGCGGGAGCTTGAAGCGCATGGCAATCGATGGTTCGGGGGCCCAGGTCATCGCTCCCGCGCCGGCGCCGCGCGGCGGCGACTGGGGACCGGGCGACGTCATCCTGTTCCAGCCCAATGCGTCGGGTCCCATCATGAAGATCCCCGCCAGCGGCGGCACGCCCGCGCCGGCGACCACGCTCGACACGGAAAACAAGGAAACCGCGCACCGTTTCCCGAGTTTTCTCCCCGACGGCAAGCACTTCCTGTATGTCGCGCTACCCGGACCGGACGGAATTCCACAGACGCGCACCGGTTCGCTGGACGGTGTGGCCGGCCCCGTGCTCCTGACGTCGCTCAGCCGCGCCACCTGGGCGCCGCCCGGCTACCTGCTGTTCAACCAGAACGAATCGGTGGTGGCGCAGCCGTTCGATGTGTCGTCGCGCACGTTGCATGACACACCGCAGCTGGTGCCGGATCTGTACAACACCGCGGGCCAGTATTCCGGCTCGCCGGTCATCACGGCATCGCCGGACGGAAAACTCGTGCAGCGGGAGTTGAACCTGAGCGGCATGGCGATTGTACTCATGGACCGCTCGGGACGGGTCACGCGGCGGCTTTCCCTGCCGGCGGGGAAGTACGGCGGGCCGAGTTTCTCTCCCGATGGCAGGCGGCTGAGCGTGGTGCACTGCCGCGTGGACGAATACGATGAACGCGTCTGGGTGATTGAACTGGCGCGCAGCCTGTCGACGCGTTTCGCCTTCGACGGCGAGTACGACATCGATCCGCGCTGGACAACGGACGGCTCGCGCGTCGTGTGGGGCTCGGACCGGGCGGATGGACGTGACCTGTACTGGAAGCGGTCCGACGGATCGGGCACGGAGGAGTTGCTGGTGGATGCCCCCGGCCTGTTCAACGATCCGACGTGCGTCACGTCGGAGTACGTCCTGTTCCGCTCGCTGAGCGGCCAGACCAACGAGGACATTTGGATCGCGCCGCTCATGGGCGGGGGTGAAGCGAAGCCGTTCATCCTCACGCCGTTCGACGAGATCGACGCGGTGGTCTCTCCCAATGAGCGCTGGGTGGCCTACCGCTCCAACGAGTCGGGACGCTTCGAGCTCTACGTGACGTCGTTCCCGGAACCCGGGAGCAAGACGCGCGTGTCCGAAAACGGTGCGCAGCCGACCCCCAACGTGCGCCCGGTGACCATCGCCTGGCGCCGTGACGGGCGCGAGTTGTACTACGTGGGGGGCGACGGGCGCACGCTGATGGCGGTTCAAGTGGAAACGGAAGGCGGCTTTCACGCCGGCACGCCGAGGCCCCTCCTGCGCCTGCCGCGCGAGACCGTCGACGCCGCCGTTTCTCCCGATGGTTCGACGCTGGCCGTCATTGTGCCGGCGGAGACCAACGCGCGCTCGATTCTCAACCTGGTGATCAACTGGTCCGCGGAGCTGAAACCATGAACCTCACCCCGGGAACGCGGCTGGGTCCCTACGAAATCGTCTCCCCGCTCGGCGCGGGCGGCATGGGCGAGGTGTACCGCGCCAAGGACACGCGCCTCGACCGCGAGGTGGCGGTCAAGGTGCTGCCGCGGCACCTCTCGGCCAACCCCGAGGTGCGCGCGCGTTTCGAGCGCGAGGCGAAGACCGTCTCGAGTCTCAACCACCCGCACATCTGTACGCTGCACGACGTGGGGCGCGAGGGCGATACCGATTTCCTCGTCATGGAACTGATCGAGGGGGAGACGCTGGCGACACGTCTCGACAAGGGAGCGTTGCCGGTGGGGGAGACGCTGCGCATTGCGTCCCAGATTGCCGACGCGCTGGATCGCGCGCACCGCGCCGGCGTCGTGCACCGCGATCTCAAACCCGGCAACATCATGCTCACCAGGAGTGGCGCCAAATTGATGGACTTCGGCCTCGCGCGCGTGACCGGTCTCGCCGGCGCGCCCGGGAGCGGCGTGTCGGTGGCGGCACTCACCCAGTCGCCCACCCAGGCGCAGCCGCTCACCGCGGAAGGAACCATCGTGGGCACCTTCCAGTACATGTCGCCCGAGCAGCTGGAGGGGAAGGAAACCGACGCGCGCAGCGACCTGTGGGCATTCGGCTGCGTGCTCTACGAGATGGCCACCGGCAGGCGCGCCTTCGAGGGCAAGAGCCAGGCGTCGTTGATCGGCGCCATCATGCACGCCGAGCCGGCACCGGTCTCACAGGTGGCGCCCGCGACGCCGCCCGAGGTCGACCGCATCGTGCGCGCGTGCCTGGTGAAGGACCCCGACGACCGCGTGCAGAGCGCGCACGACCTCAAGCTGCAATTGAAGTGGCTCGCGGACGGAGCATCGTCGACATCCGGTGCCGCCGCCGTGACGGCGCATGCGCCGGCCGCCATAGCACCGCGGCGCCCGTGGTTGCCGATGGGAATCGTGGCCGTGGTCGCGGTTGCGGTGACGGCGCTCGTGATGAGCGTGCTGCCGCGCGGCGCGAAGCAGGCAACGACGTCGCGCGGACCCGAGCGCTACCTGCTCGGCAGTGCGGATCTCGGTTCGAGTTCCACGCCCGTGATCTCGCCCGACGGGTCGTACGTGGTGTACAGCGTGCAGGAGGCGGACCGCAGGCGTCTGTTCCGCCGCGACCTTGCGTCGTTGGAGGCGGCGCCCATCGCCGGCACCGAGGAGGGCTTTGGCCCCTTCTTCTCGCCCGATGGCGCGTGGATCGGTTTCTGCTCGGGAAAGGCCCTGAAGAAGGTGCCGGCGGCGGGCGGTGTGGCGCAGATCATCACCCCGGGTGACATGAACGCCGCCGACTGGGGCGAGGACGGGATGATCTACTACTGCCCCAGCGAGGGCGGCGAGGGGACCACGGCACTGGCCCGCGTTCCCGCCACCGGTGGACGGGTGGAGATCATCGCCACGCTGGACACGACCATCAACGAGTCCGACGCGTGGCTGCCCGAGATCCTCCCGGACGGGCGCACGGTGCTGATAACGATATCCGGGGGGAGTTCGTCGTGGCACATCGTGGGCGTGAAGCCCGACGGGTCGCGGGTGGAGCTGATTGAGAACGCGATCCTGGCGCGGTACTCGCGCGCGGGGGCCCTGGTTTACGTCGACCTCACGTCGCAGGCGGTCCTGGCGGTGCCCTTCGACGCGGCGAAACTCGCCATCACGGGTACCGCGGTTCCCCTCACCGAGCCCGTCGACGCCAACTTCTGCTTCGATATCGGCGGTGACGGCATGCTGGTATACGTGCCCGTGGCCGGCGCCGGCGCCGGTGCAGAGGTGGTGTGGATCGAGCGCAACGGCGCGGCGACACCGGTGATGGACACGCGCAGCACCTGGACGCAACCGCGGGTGTCTCCCGACGGCAACCGCATCCTGCTGCGCAAGACCGCCACCAACTGCGAGCTATGGATGTACGACATCGAGCGCGCATCGCTGGCGCGCATCGTCCAGGGGGCGGACAACCACGACCCCATCTGGTCGCCGGACGGGCGGCGCATCGCCTACGAAGAGGCCAGCGCGGGCGGCCGCATGGTCGCACTCACGGTGGAAGGCGCGCGCAACGTCACCGTCGTCGCATCGGGAGCGGGACGGGGGCAGCCGCAGTCGTGGTCGGCGGGCGGGAACCGGCTGGTGTATACGGTGAGCGGGCGTGGCACCGGCGATGACATCTGGACCTGCTCGATGGATGGCGCGGGTGCCCCGGAGCCGTTCCTGGATAGCCGCTTCGACGAGCAGGTTCCGGCCATATCCCCGGACGGCCGCTGGATCGCGTACGTAACCAACGAGTCCAGCACGCGGGAGGTGTTCGTGCGGCCGTATCCGCCCACCGGCGACGCGTGGCAGATATCTGTGGGCGGCGGTGGCAGTCCGTTGTGGTCGCGCGACGGCCGCGAGCTGTACTTCACCTCCGGGACGACGATGTACGCGGTGCCCATCGAGACGCAGCCCGGGTTCAGCCCCGGCAAACCGGTGGTGCTCTTCGAGGGCGGGTTCAACACCAGCCGCGCGCGCGACTTCGACGTGGCGCCCGACGGACGCTTTGTCGCCGTGCGCGTGCCGGGCGGCCAGGCGGGGCAGCGCGAGGTGCGCGTGCTCCTGAACTGGCCGGCGGAAATGCAGCGCGTGGCGGGCCCAACGCACTGAGCCCCCCAGG
>Ga0224505_10000612_pt1 | contig 24029 bp, 22 predicted proteins | sample SF_Jan12_sed_USG_FD_169102 | JGI IMG/M metagenome (GOLD analysis project Ga0224505, IMG submission 169102) | Sediment microbial communities from San Francisco Bay, California, United States - SF_Jan12_sed_USGS_4_1 | ecosystem: Environmental > Aquatic > Marine > Sediment | place: USA: California... | reverse complement strand
TTTGCACGCAAGAATATACAAACCTTCCCTGTTCCAATCCATGACGTCGTATGCCAGGTTGCCCAAAGGGATGTTGACGGCCCCCTCGCGAGGCGTCGCGGCGAACTCCTTCTTCTCCCGGACGTCGACGAGAGTGAAGGGCGTACCTGACGACTTGAGCCCTTCAATCTCCTGTTCAGTTACGGCCGACGGCCTGTGTCGCCTCTTGAGCGTCACAAAATAGCCGTAGACGATCGCAGGGATGAGGAGGGTTATCAGATAGCCGCCTGCCTTGGCGAGCGCAATGGGATCGTAACTCATGATATCTTTTCCAGGGCATCGAGGATTTCCTCGCGGCTCTTGTTGCCGGCCAGACGCGTCATCTCCTTGCCGTTCCGGAGGAAGACCATGACGGGAACGCTCCTGATCCCGAACTCCACCGCCTTCTCGCGAAATTCATCGACATTAAGCTTGCCGATGACATAACGGTCGGCGACTTCATCGGCCAGACTCTCAACGGTCGGCAGAAGTTGCTGGCAATGGCCGCACCACGGCGCGTATAAATCTATCAGTACAGGAACGGATGAAGCGACTATTGCTTCATAGTTCTCTTTGGTAACATTGACTGCTCCCATTTTTACTCCTTTTTAACGCTGACAGGCGGTAATGCCCAGTTTATCCATCTTGTACTTGAGTATGCGTCGACTTATTCCCAGAAGCGACGCGGCCTCCGTCTGATTGAAGTTGGTCTTTCGAAGCGCCTGGAAAATGATATCATATTCAAACTCCCTCGATGCCTCGTCGAAGGGAGAATTCCCCTCAAGCACGGCTTCTTTCAGGCTTGAGCGCCGTACCTGTTCACGAATGTCCTCCGGAATATCCGAAGTCTCGATCGTGTCTCCCGCGCAAAGGACATGGCAGCGCTCGATGACGTTCATCAACTGCCGCACATTGCCCGGCCATGGATACTCCATGAGAATCTCCATGGCATCCCGGGATATCTTTCTGCCGCGGCCATCTCCCTGCTGTGCAAAGATGTGGAGAAAATGTTCCACCAGCAGCGGGATATCATCCGACCTTTCCCGCAGGGGAGGAACGTGAAGCGGAACAACATTTACGCGGTAATAGAGATCGTGCCGAAACCTTCCCTCGGCGACATCCTTTCCCAGGTCCCTGTTGGTGGCGGCTATTACCCTTACATCCACGCGGATCGGCGTCGCCCCACCAACGCGCAGGAATTCCCGCTGCTGGAGCACCCTGAGAAGCTTTACCTGGGTAGCCAGAGACAGGTCGCCGACCTCATCGAGAAAAAGGGTGCCGCCGTGGGCCTGTTCGAACTTCCCGATTCGCCGCTCCCTGGCATCGGTAAATGCACCCTTTTCATGGCCGAAAAGCTCGCTTTCGATGAGATTCTCCGGGATTGCGGCACAGTTGATCGCGACAAAGGGCTTGTTTCCGTAGGGGCCGCACTTATGAACAGCACCGGCAATAAGCTCCTTGCCCGTCCCGCTCTCCCCGGTAATAAGGACCGTAGACCGCCCATCGGCTATCTGCCGCACCATCCGGCACAGTTCCCGGATGGCCCTGGACTCGCCTACTATCCCTGAAAGGTGGCATTGATCATCAACCTCGCTGCTGCTACGAGAAGCCAGAAGACCCGGTTGTCTTTCCACAAGAACCTTCTCCAGGCGGTCCTTGATCTCCTGGATACTGAACGGCTTGGTAAGGTAGTCGCTGGCGCCAAGCTTCATCGCCTCGACGACCGTCTCCAGCGTCTGGGTGGCGGTGAGCATGATGACCGGCGTCGTGGGGGTCTCCTTCCGGAGTTCCGCCAGTACCTGCATGCCGTCCATGCCGGGCATCCTGATATCGAGAAAGACGGCGTCGGGACGCTCCCTTTCCTGCATCTTCAATGCCTCAATACCCGACGACGCGGTCAGCACGCGATAGTCGTGCTTGAGGATCATCTTCAGCGATTCACGAATTCCCAACTCATCATCGACAATGAGAACGGTCTTCACTACATTCCTCCAACAGCACTAAAGAGACGTGTCAGTTCCGGCAAAGGGCAGCAGTATGGTTGCAGCAACGCCGCCGCCGTCGAGCTCCTTGAGCTCTACCCGCCCTCCCTGCGATTTGAGTATCTTCTGTTGCCAGACTATATCCGTCCCGAGCTTGACCAGGTCTCCCTCAAAAGGATTGCCCTCAAGGGTTACCTCCACCGCCTGACCGATATCTTCCTGCCCTTCCAACGTCTTGCAACCGGTACTGATGTAGATATCGCCGTTGTCGCTGATATGGTCGATAATCGAGAGCAGAAGGCCGCCCATTGCCTCCCGGGACTGAGCATTCTCCATCGGGACGCCGGGGATATCGTCCCCCAGAAACCTGAAAACAGCAATCTTGCGCCCGGCAAGCTTTTCCCTGAACTCCCCGAGAAGGGCATCGATCATTTCATTGACATCGACATGCTCAATCTCCGCCGCTTGCCCGTCCGACGGCTCTCCCTGCACCCTGGCGGAGGTGAGTATCTCCTCGACCACCCTGTCTATTTTTTCGACGTCGCTCGTCATGACCTGATAAAACTCGCTCCTGAACTCTTCATCACCGAACTTGTCCTTGAGGAGATTGGTGTAGGTCTTGATTGAAACAAGGGGATTCTTGATCTCGTGAGCCAGTTGCAGCGCCATCGCAAGGGACGAATCAGCGCAATGAGCGGTCGCCGCTGTCGACAGGTCTTCCGGGGAAGCCGCCTGTTCCTCTTTTGCTTCCCCCTGTGAAATCGGCTCGCTGCAATCCCGGGCAGCCGGTTCCTCTACGCCGGAAGAAAGGGAAAGGTGCCAGGGCATGACCATCTCTTCGGTGCAGGCTGCCAGCCCTCTTGCAATGACCCCTTCCAGTTCGTCCAGATTGTCGGACCAGAAGGCGCGGGCAAGGTAGTCGAGCGCCTGGGGAGATATCTCTTTTTCCGGCAGCGCGTAATTCCGGCAGACACGATCCCGGAGATAACCGGCAATCAGGGGAATATCCTTCTTTCGCGACCGGAGGGGGGGGAGGTCAAGACCTACTATGCTCAACCGGTGAAGCAAGGTGCGCTCGATCAGCGAGTCGGCGACCATGGCGACAGCATCAACCTCAGACGTCATGATGAGCCGAAGCGACGCCGGCCGCGATACTCCGTCCAGAGTCATCTCTCCGCTGTCAAGGTAGTCTTCAAGGACCGCCTGCATGGCCTCCGTCAGTCGGTCAATCCCCCGGATAAGGAGGGTCCCGCGCAACTCCCGCTCCCCTTCAAGGAGATGCCGGATATCTTCCTCAAACTGTTCAGCCTTTACTACAAAAAATCCGTTCTCCTTCTGGAGACCCTCGCGATGAATTGCCCGGGCCAGCCCTTTTTTTCGCGTACCCCGTTCTCCGGTAACAAGGACCGGGGCATTCGAGGATACGGCAACCCTCATGGCATCCCTGGTGGAAAGGGGGTAAAGGGGGGACAAAAGCACGGAACCGGCCAACCGCTGAAAGAGCTCATCGGACGTCGATGCCGTGTCCGCCTGCCGTGGATGACTTTCCTGCTGAACCCTCTCGGAGGTATTCGTCGTCATGGCTTGTATCTCTCACTGTTGGTCCTGTCGCCATGCCGCCGCTCGTGATCGCGGGGATCGACAGGAAGGGTTATGAAGAATGCGGCGCCGCATCCTTCCTTGCTCTCAACATCGATGAAACCCCGGTGTTCCCTGATAATCTGGTACGCAATGGCAAGCCCGAGCCCCGTTCCCTGTTCCTTGGTGGTAAAGAACGGGTTGAAGAGGTTGTCGACGGCACTCTCCGGGATACCGACACCCGTATCCTTTACCTCGATCTGAACGAAATCGGTCCTGCCTCCCGTCGCAAGGGAGACTGTCCTGACCTCAAGGGTTCCGCCCGCGGGCATTGCCTGGACAGCGTTGAGAAACAGGTTCATCAGGACCTGTTTCAACTGCTCCTTGTCCATGACTATTTCGGGCATATTATCCGAGAAATCCCTGATGATCTCAATCCCCTTCTTCTTGCATTCGGAGCCGACAAGAATCAACATCTTGTCCACGGTATCGTTGAGGCTGGTCGGCCGCAGGTTGGGCTCGGATGGCTTCGCAAAGGCAAGCAGTTCCTCCATCAGCATGTTGAGACGCTCGATCTCGTCACAGGCCAGGGCGTGAAACTGTGTACGGAACTCTTCATCGTCATACCTCTCGGGAAGCAACTGGAGAAAGGTATGCACCGAAACCAGCGGATTGCGTATCTCGTGGGCAAGGCCGGCGGTAAGCGTACCCAGGGATGCCAGACGGTCCGAACGCCTGAGCGAGATCTTCATCTTTTTTGTGCTCTCGAAGAGGCGGGCATTCTCAATCGCAATAGCGGAGTAGCCCGCAAGGATCGAAAGAAGTGTCAGCTCGGCATCGGTGAAGGCCGCGCCGTTTTTTTTTCCGCCCAGCACGCAGAAACCTGCCAATCGCCCCTTGTCAGCAAATGGAAGACAGACCTCTCCCCCCAGCTCGGCCAATTGACTGAAGGCATAGATCTGCGTGAGGTCTTCCTGGGCCACACCCCCACTGTCAGAGGCCAACATACACTGCCCTCGGCGAAGGCAGGCAACCAGAAAATCTTCCCGCTGGATGCGCAGGCCCATAAGATCAGGCCCACTCGTACCGACTTGTGCCTTTGCTACGTAAGGGCCTGAATCGAGAAGGTCGGGAAGGAAAAGGGTGGCTCCTTCAAGCTCGAAGGCATCCATGAAAGTCTCGACAATGCGGTCGTTGAGAAGGGGACCGTCCAGAACCGATACTATGGCGTGGCTGGTTTCATGGATGAACCGCAGGAGGTCGTCGCCCCTTTTGTCGGCCTGGGACGGATTGTCCTCGCAATCGCGTTTCTTCGACAAGCGGGGGAAATTGGTGGTGAGAAAATCCCTGATACCGTTGTTTTTCATCTGATGCTCAGGCATCGGCCCTCCCGTGCGGCGTGAGTAATCGAGGGACATACCGCCATGCATTATCCGCTCAAACGATGACGGTCACGGGGCAAGCAGTCGGCATTAAGCATGGAATGGGCCAATAGTACCTTTCGAGGGCAGGATAAATCAAGCCCAAAAACCACGGCGGGATGCCTTACTTCTTCTTTGACCTGGCAAGGAAACGTTCGACCAGTGAAAGCTCGCCTTCCTTGTCGACGACCTCTCCATCGAGGCGCGCATCAAGGAGCTTTTTGAGGATGTCACGGTAGGAGGGGCCTTCCTTCACACCAAGCTTCTGAAGGTCTTTGCCCGTTATGGCCGGTTTCACCGACCGGAGGGATGTAAGGAAGGAGGAGACGCGCCGCTTCCCTTCTTCGTCGCGGCAGCGGGCCATTGCATTGAGAAGAACTTCGACGGAAAGAGGATGCAGGACATGGTAGACCGTGCTTGGTTTCAGCCTGCCCGGTCGGCAGATGGTACGCGCAACCGTCTCGGCGTGGTCCTTTTGTGATAAAAGGAGCATTGACACCCGTGCGGGGACGGCCAGCCGGCGGATGACTTCCTCCACCCCTTCCCGGGAAAGCGGCTCAAGCAGCGCCATGAGATAGAGCACCCAGAGTTCGACCTCTTCTTCGAAGTACTGCAACCGATACCATGCCACTACTTCGGCGGTCGACTTGAGGAGCTCCGTCAGTTTCCGGCTTACCGCGATATCGGGATGGATAAAGCGGAGCAGCCCCAACTCCCCCATCCGTCGGACCGACTTGATAGGCTCGGCCTCGGTGAAGATGAGCCTCAGCTCCGTGTAAAGGCGCCCCCCCGAAAGGCGGTGGAAGAGGTCCATGCTCACGGCGTTGCGGATGAGGCTCTGGGTATGTTTGCTTATCCTGAAGTTAAACCGCTGCTCAAAGCGGATGGCCCGGAAGACCCTCGTCGGGTCCTCGACGAAACTGAGGTTGTGCAGTATCCGGATCGATTTTTCCTTGATATCGCGCCGTCCGCCGAAGAAGTCGATGAGGATGCCGAAATCCCGCTCATCGAGTTTGATGGCCAGCGTATTGATGGTGAAATCGCGGCGGTAGAGGTCTTTCTTGATGGAACCCAGCTCCACCGTAGGGAGTGCCCCCGGACGTTCGTAATACTCGGTGCGGGCCGTGGCGATATCGAACTTTTTCCCGTCCGGAAGCTGTATCACCGCCGTGCCGAATTTCTGATGGGCCTTTACCCGCCCATGGTAGCGGGCGGCCAGCTTCTGGGCAAAGGCAATGCCGTCCCCCTCCACCACGATATCGATATCGAGGTTGTCATAGGAGAGGAGCAGGTCGCGGACGAACCCTCCCACCAGATAGGCGCTGAACCCCATCTCCTGGGCTAACCTCCCCGCGGTTTTCAAGATATCGAGAATATCGGAAGGGAGCTTTTCACGAAGGAGCGATTGAACACCCCGGGACGAAAAGTCGACTGCCTCGGAATCGGCGGGAAAAGGCCGCCGGACGACCCGGTCGTGGAGCGACCTCAGAATATCGGTCCGGGTAATAGCCCCCACCACGCGCCCCTCGTCGACCACGGCAAAGAACCTCTGGTTGTGCTCGACCATGGCCGTCTCTATCTCGGGTACCGGCATGTCGGGCGAAGCCGTAAGGAGGTCGGTGGTCATGTACTGGGAAACCGGCGCGTGGCCGAGGTCATGAAACTGGGCCTTCTGCACCACCTCCCGGGAGATGAGCCCCTGCAACCCCTTCTTGTCGACCACCGGCAGTACGTTCACGTTGTAGCGGGTCATGGCGTCCCCCGCTTCCTTCAGCGACGCACCCGGCTTTATGGTAATTACCGGTGTCGTCATGATCTCTTTGACCGACTTAACGGGCAGCACATGGGCATCGATCTCCACCATAAGGTGCTCTTCAGCCTGGGCAAGGGAAAGCTCCTTCGCAATCCCCGCCGCTGCCGAGGCATGACCGCCACCCCCCAATTTCTTGAGGATCCGCCCTGCATCGATCTCGGGGACACGGCTCCGAGCAACGAGATGGATCCTGTCCTCCAGCGACGCCAGGATAAAGACAGAGTCGCTTCCCTCCATGTCCCGCAGCTTGTGGGCCAATACGGCAATGTCCTGGATGTACACTTCAGAGGAGGCGGCAGCGATGGTAATCTTGAGGCCTCCGCGATGATAGGTCTTTACGGAGCGGACCAGTTCGTTGAGAAACGATATCTGCTCGGCGGAGAGGGGGTGGTTTATGACATCGGCGACGACATTGAGGTCCGCCTGCTGCGAAAGGAGCCAGGCTGCCGCCATCATGTCCCGCGGCGTGGTGGAGGAAAAGAGCAGCGAGCCCGTCTCCTCGTAGATACCCATCGCCATGACGGTCGCTTCGGCGGGGGTAAGAGATATGCCCCGCTGCTGGAGGAGTTCAATGAGGAGGGTCGTCGCGGCACCCACGTCGTCCCTGACCTCCAGTTCTCCCGACAGCCCGCCTTCCACCCGGCGGTGATGGTCATAGATATGGAGCTTCAGGCCCGGCCGGTCGACAATCTCGCCGAACCGACCAATACGGTCGGCGGAGCTGACATCGACGAGGATCAGATGGTCCACCTCGTCGAGGGGGATGTTCTTCGCCTTGTCGAATTCCATGAGATACAGGGTGGAGTGGAGAAAGAACTCCCGCAGATTTCTTTCCTGGGAACCCGAAAAAACCGCCCTGGCTTCAGGATAAAGCTTCTTGGCGGCCATCATCGAGGCCAAGGCGTCAAAATCTGCGTTGAGGTGGGTGGTGATAACCTGCACGGGATGTATACCAGTGCGTCCGGTAAAGGGGGAAAAACGTAACAGATGTTGCAGAGAGAGGCATGGATACTGCCTGGCTGTCGCCAGGCAATACCTTCAGGGAATTAACGGCTGAGGGCCTTGAGCTTCTTTCTCCGGGCTTCCGCCTGCTTCTTCTTCCTTTTAACGGAAGGCTTCTCATATGCCTGTCGCTTCTTGAGCTCCTTGAGAAGTCCCTCTTTGGCCATCTGCCGTTTCAACGCCTTAAGCGCTTTTTCTACCTGATTGTCGAAAACCTTGATTTCCAATGCCATCCCCTCTCGTGCCGCCCTGTTGAGTCGTGAATTGGACGCAAATCATCGCCCAACGCGGCTATGAAGAAAAAAACTCAAGCCAACACGCTTGAGAAATACTTAGCGCTTTTTTCTTAAAGATAGGCGCGATTATGCGTCGACCCCATCGATTTGTCAAGCTTTTACTTTGCTTTTACTCATATTTGCCAAATCGACCCGCCATCCCCCATTGTATCCCTGGTGCCATGCCATCATAAAGCGCCGACGGTAAACAGCCGATTAATCTGGTATCTTATTTCTTCTTTTCAACAGAGGCAAGATACCTTAAAATTTCTTTCACTTCGGAGGTTCCATGTTTCGTCTCACATCGGTTTTGTTCCTGATTGTCTCGCTCTTCTCCGGCATCGGTCCGGCGGAAGCCCAGCCCTCCGTACCCTCAAAGGCATACAGCGTCCCCGTTATTCTCTACCACCGCTTTGCCGACACCTCATCCAACGAGATGACCGTCACGGTCCGGGAGTTTGAGGAGCAGATGGCGCTGATAAAGAAGGAGGGGTACACGGTGATCCCCCTTAAGCAGCTGGTGGATGCCTACCTCGGCAAAGGGGCATTTCCACCGCCCAAGTCGGTCGTACTCGTCGTGGATGACGCCCACCGGTCGTTTTACGAGACGGGGCATCCGATAATGAAGCGGCTCGGCTATCCCGCCACCCTCTTCGTCTACCCTTCGTGCATCAGCCGTGCTTCCTACGCCATGACATGGGAACAGCTCCGCGAGGTGGGGAAGAACGGCGTTGACATCCAGTCCCATACCTACTATCACCCCAACTTCAAAGTGGAGGCGCGAAAGCAGTCCCCTGCCGACTATGAAAAGTTCGTGAACGACCAGTTGAGGAAGTCGAAGCGCGTACTGGAGGAAAAGATAGGGAAACAGATCAGCTACCTGGCCTACCCCTTCGGCCTGTTTGACGATGTGGTCGAGCGAAAACTGCTGGAAAACGGCTACGAGGCGGGCTTCTCCATCGTCCGGAAATCGAACGGGCCGGCGGATGTGAAGACCCGGTTGAATCGCTACCTCATTGTCCCGCGGACTTCTCTCAAGGAGTTCAAGAGAATCCTCGAAACGTCGCGGGCTTCCTGAGAAAGGGTATTGATGCTGTTTTTGCGTTCCCTCCTGTTCAACACCCTTTTCTGGATCGATACCTTTGTCCTTTCCACACTGATACTTCTGGTGAGGCCTTTCGGGCTGAGCTATTCATATTTCTTCGGCCGCTCTTGGAGCCGGTTGAACATGCTGCTGCTGAGGCTGATCTGCGGGATAAGCTACCGCGTGGAGATAAAGGGGAAGCTGCCCGAGGGACCTGCCGTCTTCCTGTCCAAGCACGAAAGCGCCTGGGAAACCGTGGCCTTTCCTTCGTTCATGCCCCCCTACATGTGGGTGCTCAAGCGGGAGCTTTTCCATATCCCCATCTTCGGCTGGGCGCTGGTGGCCCTGGGGCATATCGGCATCGACCGGGAGCAGGGGATAAAATCGATGAAGGCCATCAACGATGCCGGGGGCAAGATTCTCCAGTCGGGCTACAGTATGGTAATATTCCCCGAGGGGACGCGGACGGCGCCGGGCGAGATGGGTGAGTTCAACCCCGGCGGCGCCAGCCTGGCGGTAAGGGCCGGTGTCCCCATCGTGCCGGTCACGCACAACGCGGGCAGACTCTGGGGCAAGCGGGGATTTGCCAAGGAACCGGGGCTCATCACCGTCGTAATCGACGAGCCGATCCCCACCGAGGGACTGCCGCCTTCGCAGAGAAAAGAGCTGAACCAGCGGGTAAAAGAAATAATTGAACAGCGACTGAAAGAGATCGGGGGGTAAAAACAACTCCCATGAGACCTATAGGACTCATGGGACCAATAAAACCATGGCCAAACTGCACACTACCTACACCTGCCAGAAATGCGGCTACGCCTCTCCCAAGTGGCTCGGCCGTTGCACCGACTGCGGCGGCTGGAACACCTTTGTCGAGGAGCGGACCCAAGGATCGGCGGGCCGAAGCAAGGGCGGCTTCTCCGGCGAGGCTTCGCGCCCTGTCGCCGTATCGGAGATCACCGGCGCCAATGAGGCCCGCTTCTCGTCGGGCATGAGCGAGCTCGACCGCGTACTGGGCGGCGGTACCGTAGCCGGATCAGTGGTCCTCATCGGCGGCGACCCCGGTATCGGCAAATCAACCCTGATGATACAGGCATCCCATGCCCTGAGCGGCAACGCCGGAAAGGTTCTCTATGTCTCTGGCGAGGAGTCGCCCCGGCAGATCAAGATGCGCTGCCAGCGCCTCGGCATCGACTCGGAAAGCCTCTTCATCATGGCCGAAACCTCACTGGAGGGGATCATGCAGGGGCTCAAGGAGATCAAGCCCGGCGCCATCGTCGTCGACTCCATCCAGACCGTCTTCTCCCAGGAGCTCGACTCTGCCCCCGGCAGCGTCAGCCAGGTGCGCGAGGCCGGCAGCCGTATCACCATGCATGCCAAACAGGCGGGCGTCACCGCCTTTCTCATCGGCCACGTCACCAAGGACGGCGCCATCGCCGGACCGCGGGTACTGGAGCATATGGTCGACACCGTCCTCTACTTTGAGGGGGGCAAGGGGCATTCGTACCGGATCCTCCGGGCGGTGAAGAACCGCTTCGGTTCGTCCAACGAGATCGGCGTCTTCGAGATGCGGGAGGAGGGATTGCGCGAAGTGGCCAACCCGTCGGAGCTGTTTCTCGCCGAGCGCCCCGCCGACGCCACCGGCTCTGTGGTCGTTGCCAGCATGGAGGGCACGCGCCCCATCCTCGTGGAGCTACAGGCCCTCATCTCCCCCACCACCTTCGGTACGCCGCGCCGCGCGACCATCGGCGTGGACCACAACCGCGTATCCCTTCTGCTGGCGGTGCTGGAGAAACGGGCCGGGCTGCACCTCATGGGACACGACGTATTCGTGAACATCGTCGGCGGCCTGAGGCTCGACGAACCCGCCACCGACCTGGGCATCGTCGCCGCCGTAGCCTCCAGCTTTCTCGACGTCCCCATCCCGGCCGATACCGTGGTACTGGGCGAGGTAGGGCTGGCGGGAGAGGTGCGGGCCGTAAGCCAGGCCGAGGCGCGGGTGCGCGAGGCCGCCAAACTGGGTTTCAAGCGCTGCGTCCTGCCTGCCCGCAGCGGCGACAAGCTGCCGAAGGTGAAAGGGATGGAACTGGTCACCGTCGATACGCTTCAGCGGCTGAGAGAGGTGTTGTTCTGACGTGTAACGGCACTAGTAACCTGCTCCCAATTCAGATAATCATTTGTTGAGCATTATGAGACTACTTCGCATTCTAGTCGCGATATGTTTATATTTCGTCGGAGCAGCAATGTCTCTGCTCGGTCTACTATCTGTGCTTGGTTTTGGGGCAGAGGAAACAATTCACCACAATAGACAAATCGAGGGAGCGTTCCAAACTGCCGCCAAATTTGTCGTGTCATTTCAAGGGAAGTATGGGCGGCTTCCAAACAATGAAGAGTTCGAGATATGGGCAAAGCGTTTTCCAACGACACCCTATAGCAGCCCGCACGGCATGATGATTCTAGATAGTTCATTCCCCGATGAAGCGATCAAACAGTTCGGGAAGGCACCACAAGATGCATTCTTGTTGGTTTACTGGCGAAGTGAGTGGAATGAATACTATGCTTCTTGGGTTAACAGAACGACCCTTCAATTTGATGAGTCTAAATACTACGCCTTCGGTAGTAAGCTGGCAGAGAGTAGTATTTTGATCATCATTGCGCTTAGCGCGTTGATCGGTGGACACAAAATATGGCCCCTTCGTCAGCGGCAAGAAAAATTCTTGCCGCCCGTTTTGTTCTGAAGCGCCATGCTTGACAGGTGTAACGCAACACATTACAGTAAGACATGATCTGCTCGTTCCGGCATAAAGGCTTGAGAAAGCTTTTTGAAGACGACGATGCTAGGGGCGTAGCCGCTGAGCATGCCGACAAGCTGCGGCGTATTTTGGCTCGACTACACGCGGCCTGCACGGTCGCCGATATGGACTTGCCGGGATATCGGCTACATCCGCTGAAAGGAGAGCTAAAAGGCTTTCATGCCGTGACCGTGCAGGCGAACTGGCGCGTTATCTTTCGTTTTGCGGACGGCGAGGCCAGGGATGTTGATTATCTGGACTATCATTAAGGAGACTCGAAGATGCGCATGAAAAACCCTCCTCATCCGGGCAGCATCGTGCTGCACGACTGTATTGAGCCGTTGGGCCTGACTATTACTGACGCTGCGGCTGCGCTTGGTGTCACGCGCACTACTCTTTCTGAACTGGTAAACGGGAAACGCGGGATTTCCGCGGAGATGGCGGTGCGCTTGTCGAAGGTTTTCGGGGGAAGCGCCGAAAGCTGGTTGGTCCAGCAGGTACAGTACGACCTTTCCCACGTTTCCGATGACCGGTTCAAGCAGCTTAAGCGACTTGCGGCGTAAAAGTCTACACGACCCCATGAAAACCCTTCGTAGCTCCGCCTCCTCCTTCTATTTCGTCGCCGATATCCATCTGTCGCCCCACCGGCCTGAAACTACCGCTCGGTTCCTTTCGCTGCTCAATACGGTGGAAAAGTCGCGCGGCGAGCTTTTCCTGCTGGGAGACATCTTTGACTACTGGGCTAATAACGGGGCTGTGCGGCGAGCTAATGCTCCGGTACTGGAGCGGCTGGGGCGGCTGGTCGACGCCGGATGCCCGGTGCACTTTATCATCGGCAACCGGGACTTCCTCATGGAAGAGAAGGTGCTGGGACGTTACGGCATCAACTTTCTCGGGGAAGAGGCGACGCTGATCGTCGGAGACAGGAAAATCCTCCTCTCCCACGGCCATCTGCTGGCCACCAACGACACGGTATTTCTCGACTATCGGGCGCGGATGTGGCCAATGTTCCGATTCCTCGACCTCTTCCTGCCCGGCCCCATCGAGAACAGGCTCGCCGGGCACTTCATGCAGAAGAGCAAGGAGGTCATCGGCGAACAGGATGCCGAGAGGTTCCGCATCCCCGACGAGACGATCCATCGCTATTTTCAGGATGGCTTCGATGTGATAATCTGCGGCCATACGCATAAACCGCAGCAGCGCGACTTTGAGGGTGGAAAGGCGCTGGTAGTACTTCCGCCGTGGGAAAAGGGCGGGGGTGGGTATGCAATAATGGAAGAAGGCCCGATTTCGCCGCCCGGAGGTTCCCTCGGATTTCGAGGGCCGATATCGCGCCACCTTAAACTCATGGATACCGCATCCCCGTAATATTTTCGAACAAGACTTTCAAAGACCGCCAGGTATGAACAGAACGCGCCCCATATCGGCCCTTGAAATCCGAGGGAACCGCCGGGTGGCGGCTTTGGAGAGGACAACAACCCTGTGTACGATCTCGCAATAAAGAAGGTTCAGGAAGGCAGCAGGGTACAGGTATCGGGCCTCTGGGGTTCCTCCAGGGCCTTTTTTCTGGCTGCCCTCAGGAAGGAGACCGGCCGCCCGCTCATCATCGTGGCGCCGTCGTCGCCCGCTGCCGAGCGCCTTGCCGTTGACCTCCGCTTCTTCGCCGCCTTTCACGGCGTCGACCCGGGCCTGGTCTGCCTCTTCCCCTCATGGGAGATGGTCCCCTTCGAGCCCGCCTCGCCCCACCGCGACATCATAAGCGACCGCCTCAAGGCCCTCTCCCGCCTCCTCATCGACAGCGACGGCATCGTCGTTCTCCCCGCCGACACCCTGGGTCAGAAGCTCATGTCGTCGGGGGAATTTTTCGAGATATTCCGCGAGGTGGTCACCGGCCATGAACTGTCGATAGAATCGCTTCTCGAATCGCTGATGAAGGGCGGCTACCACCCCGTTTCGCTGGTCACCGACGCCGGAGAGTTCTCCCGCCGGGGCGGCATCGTCGACATCTTCTCCCCCCTCTACCCCGACCCGCTCCGCGTAGAGTTCTTCGGCGACGAGGTCGAGTCGATCCGCTTCTTCGAGGTCGACACCCAGAAATCGATCCGCACCGTGGAGAAGGTGGTCATCGTCCCCGCCTCGGAGGTCTGCATCCCCGAGGACAGCCGGAAGGCCGGGGTGAAGCGAATGCGCACCGCGGCCCTGGAGCGGAAGCTGCCAAAAGAGAAGATGGAGCAGCTCATCGACGCCCTGGAGAGCGGCCGGACCGTCGGCGGCTGGGAGTTCTTCGCGCCCTTTTTTACCTCCGTGCACGGCACCTTTTTCGAGTACGCCCCGCCTGACGCCCTGTGGGTCATCGACGAAATGGGCGAGGTCTCGCAGTCCATCGACACCTTCTGGCAGCGGGTGCAGGAGGGGTGTCTCGACTCCCTCGAACGGGGCCGCGTCACCCCCGAACCCGAGAGCCTCTATCTTTCCCCCGGCGAAGTAATGGAGCAGATCGAAGGGAAGGGGCGCGTTTCCCTTAATTTGCTTGGCATGGAAAGACGGGGCTGGAAGGAGTATGCCTGCGAGGTGAAGTCGCCGGAAACAGCCGGCATCCGCCCTCCCCGGGCACGCGCGGGGGGAGAAGAGGAAGGGTTCTTCGCCACCTTTGTGAAAAAGCTTGCCGAATACCGGGAAGACAACGATGTCCGCCTCATCTGCCACACATCGGGACAGGCGGACCGGCTCCGGGAGATTCTGGCCGATTACGACGTCGACGCAGCCCTTTCCAAACCGGCGGCAGCGGCGACGCCGGGGGCCATCACCATCGCTACCGGTGCCCTTTCCCACGGCTTTCTCTGGCCCGATATCGGGCTCTTCATCATCACCGAGGAAGATATCTTCGGTGAAAAGAAGGCGCACCGGGCCAGCAAGCCGTCGCGCATAAGCCACCTCCTCACCAGCATCAGCGAGCTCCATGCGGGCGACTTCATCGTGCACGTCGACCACGGCATCGGCGAGTATATGGGTCTTCAGCACATGAAGGTGGGCGACCTCGAGACCGACTTTCTCATCATCAAGTATGTGGGCGGCGACAAGCTCTACGTCCCGCTGGACAAGCTCGACCGGGTGCAGAAATACACCGGCTCCGAGGATTCGAGGCCCCGGCTCGACAAGCTGGGTGGCACGGCATGGGAAAAGACCAAGGGCAAGGTAAAGCGCGAAATCCGCGAGATGGCGGGCGAGCTGCTGGAGCTCTACGCGGCCAGGGCCGTGGTGCAGGGGCATGTATTCGGCGGCGACAACCATCTCTACAACGAATTCGAGGCCGCTTTCGAGTACGACGAAACCCCCGACCAGGACGAAGCGATCAAGGCCGTTCTGGCCGACATGGCCGCCCAAAAACCCATGGACCGCCTCGTCTGCGGCGACGTAGGCTACGGCAAGACCGAGGTCGCCATGCGCGCCGCCTTCAAGGCCGCCATCGACGGCAAGCAGAGCGCCGTCCTCGTCCCCACCACCATCCTGGCCCAGCAGCATTTCCATACTTTCAGAGAAAGGTTCGCCGCCTTCCCTGTGACGGTCGACGTCCTCTCCCGCTTCCGCTCAACCGCGGAGCAGAAGAAGACCGTGGAAGGTTTGAAGAACGGCACCATCGACGTGGTGGTGGGCACCCACCGTCTGCTGTCGAAGGACGTGGAGTTCAAGGACCTGGGGCTGGTGGTCATCGACGAGGAGCACCGCTTCGGCGTGGCCCACAAGGAACGGCTCAAGCAGCTCCGCAAGCAGGTCGACGTCCTCACCCTCACCGCCACCCCCATCCCCCGCACGCTGCACATGTCGCTCATGGGGGTGCGCGACCTCTCCGTCATCGAAACGCCTCCCGAGGACCGGCTGGCCATCATCACCCGCGTCGTCAAGTTCGACCGGAAGATCATTCGCGAGGCCATCCTCCGCGAGCTCAACCGGGGCGGACAGGTCTACTTCATCCACAACCGCGTGCAGAGCATCACCGAGATCGCCGCGTTTCTTAAGGGGGTTGTGCCCGAGGCCCGCTTCTGCGTGGCCCACGGCCAGATGCGCGAGAAGCAGCTCGAAGAGGTCATGTGGGGCTTCCTCCATAAGGAGTACGACGTGCTGGTGGCCACCGCCATCATTGAGTCGGGGCTCGACATCCCGTCGGCCAACACCATCTTCATCAACCGCGCCGACCGTTTCGGCCTGGCCCAGCTCTACCAGCTGCGGGGCCGCGTGGGCCGCTCTCGTCACCGCGCCTACGCCTATTTGTTGACGCCGGGGGATGAGATGATCACCGAGGTCGCCCGCAAGCGGTTCCGGGTCATCCAGGAGCTCTCCGACCTGGGCGTCGGCTTCCAGCTGGCCGCCAAGGACCTGGAGATCCGCGGCTCCGGCAACCTCCTGGGCGCCGAACAGTCAGGCCAGATCGCCGCTGTCGGCTTCGACCTCTACCTGCAACTGCTCGAGGAGGCCGTAGCCGAGCTCCAGGGCAATGATATCGCGCCCGAGGTCGACCCGGTCGTCAACCTCAAGGTATCTGCCTTCATCCCGCCCGACTATATCGAGGACCCTGACCAGCGGCTGGTCCTCTACAAGCGGATGGCCGGGCTGCGCGACGATGATGCCGTTGAAGAGATGCGGAAGGAGCTGACCGACCGCTTCGGCGAACTGCCCGAACCGGTGGTGCACCTGCTTCAGACCGTGGCACTGAAGGTAGAGGCGCGCAAGGCAAAAGCAGTGAAGATCGACCTGGTAAAGGGCCACCTCGATTTCCACTTCGACAGCCGCTCGGAGATCTCGACGAAGAAGCTGGAGAAGATGATCAAGGCCTACGGCGGCCGCTTCTCGTTCCTCGCCGAATTCGCCTTCCGCATCCGGGTCGACAGCACCGACTGGGAGTCGCTGCAGGCCGAGGCGCGGCGGTGTCTGGAGATGGTGAGGTAGAGGCAACCCTGTTTTGCAACCTTACCGAGAGGCACTCAAATGAATAAGGCTCGTCACCAATCATGACCCTGGCTTTTCTCGCCGTTGTTTTGGGCCTGGCGCTCCTGGTCTGGAGTGCCGACCGCTTTGTGGAAGGTTCGGTGTCGATCGCCCGCTCTTTCGGCATGCCGCCGCTGCTGATCGGCATGGTGCTTGTCGGCTTCGGGACGTCGGCCCCAGAAATGGTGGTATCGGCGCTGGCGGCCTCGCAGGGGAACCCGGGCCTCGCCCTCGGCAATGCATACGGCTCAAACATTGCGAACATCGCGCTTATTCTTGGATTGACGGCGCTGATCAGCCCCATTGCGGTTCACTCCCAGGTGCTGAAAAAGGAATTGCCGATCCTTGCCGCCATCACGGCCCTGGCGGCTTTTCAGGTGTGGGATGGCGAGGTTTCCCGCCTTGATGCCATCGTGCTTCTGATGGTCTTTGCCGGGTTGATGGGCTGGAGTATATGGCAGGGGATGCGGAAAAAGGTCGATGCCCTGGGCAGTGAAATCGAGCATGAGCTGGAAGCCCATGTCATGCCGTTGCGCTGGGCTGTCTTCTGGTTCGTCGCAGGTCTTGTGGCCCTTATCGCCAGTTCCCGCATGCTGGTCTGGGGCGCCGTCGAAATTGCCCGCGGCTTCGGCGTGAGCGACCTGATTATCGGCCTCACCATCGTGGCGGTAGGGACATCGCTGCCCGAACTGGCCTCGTCGATCATTGCCACCCGCAAGGGTGAGCACGAGATCACTCTCGGCAACGTTATCGGCTCCAACATGTTCAACACCCTGGCAGTGGTGGGGATCGCGGGCACGATTACGCCGGTGGCTGCAGGGCCGGAGGTTTTCAACCGGGACATTGTAGTCATGTCTGCACTGACGGTGTCTCTTTTCATCATCGGTTACGGCTTTGGCGGAGCCGGCAGGATCAACAGGCCCGCGGGTACAGCTTTGCTGGCCTGTTACATCGGTTATACCACCTACCTCGTAATCAGCGTCTTCGGATAATAGAAGCTTAACCTCGCGGTACGGCCCCTTCATCTCCCCTGAAATCCCTTGCAGAAATCGTCTCGCTGTGCTAAAAACTGTCTGTTTTTCCAAGCAAAATCACATCCCATTCGTTTCAGGAGGACAGATGAAGCAGTACCTTGTAATATGCCTTTCCGTGGCCGCTCTGGCGGCGGGTTGCAGCAAGTCTCCCATGGACAACGCCCCGGCGAAGAGCGGGCCGGTGCTGGCCGAGGTTGGAAGTTCGAAGATCACCGTCGACGACTTCAAGCGTCAGCAGGGCGAGCTTCCGGAGTATGCTCGGGGCGGCTTCTCGGGAGACAAGGGAAACAGGGACTTCCTCGACTATCTGGTAATCCAGGAGCTGTTCTATCAGGAGGCGCTCAAGAAAGGCGTGGACAAACAGGCCGAGATCAGGGCGAAGATCGATGACATGACCCGCAAGGTGGTCCTCGATACCTACCTGCGCGGTGAGATCGAGAAACAGGCCCAGGTAACCGAGGCTGACGCCAAGGCATACTTTGACGGCCATCCCGACGAGTTCAAAGGACAGGAAGAGATCAAGGCCAGCCATATCCTCGTAAAGAGCGAAGAGCAGGCGAACGAAGTCCTTGCGAAGATCAAGAAGGGCGAGGCCTTTGACAAGCTGGCGAAGAAGTTCTCCCAGGACCCGGGCAGCCGGAACAACGGCGGCGACCTGGGTTATTTCCGCAAGGGCCAGATGGTGCCTGAGTTCGAGGCGGCCGTGGTGAACGCAAAAACAGGCGAGGTGAGCGGCCCCATCAAGACCCAGTACGGCTTCCATATCATCAAGGTAGTGGACCGCAGAGTCGGCCCGAACCTGGAGTTCGAGAAGATAGCACCACAGTTGAGGATCAATCTTGCCCGCAAGAAGCAGAAGGAGATATTCGACGCACGGGTTGCCGAGCTCAAGAAGACGGCCAAGATTACCATCAACGAAAAAGAAGTGACGGCGCTGCCCACGGGGGAGGCCTCTCCTCACGGCCTGCCCGCCGAGAAGCAGTAGAGCGGCCGAATGCGTTTGCAGCATGCCGGTCCCCGTCACAAAGCCGATGGCGGGGGCCGGCCTTTAAGGTACCAGACCGCCAGACCGCTTAACCCCGCTGAACCCCTGCTCGACACTGAACAATCCATGACTATCAGACCGTTATTCTACCGTCTTTTTGTTCTTCTCCTGCTGCTCTTCCCCATCCTTGTGCCTGCCATGCCTGCCATGGCGGATATTGTCGTCGACCGCGTCGTGGCGCTGGTCAACAATGAACCGATCACCTTCAGCGATGTCACCAAGGAGGCGGAAGGAGAGACGGTCGAGATAATCAAGAAGTTACAGGGGCAGGAAAGGGAGCTGGCAATCAACGACCTGCACAAGAGGATTCTTCGGGACCTGGTGGAAAAGAAGCTTCAGCTTCAGGAGGCAAAACGTCTCGGGATCGCTACCGGTGACGAAGAGGTGGAAAGCTCTATCGCGGACATGAAAAAACAGATGGGGCTGGACGACGAAGGACTCCGCCAGGTAATCACCGTCCAGAAGATGACGCCGACCGAATTTCGTGCCCAGATATGGGAGTTCCTTACCATCGTGAAACTGGTGGAGCAGGAGGTCAACTCGAAGGTTGTGGTGACGGAGAAGGATATAGAAAACTACTACAAATCGTCCGGGAAGGAGTTCTGGGTCGACTCGGGGACGAGGGTCCAGCAGATATTCCTGCACCTCTCCATCCTGGGCGGCTCCGACGCCGTGGCCCGGGTAATGGGGAAGATAAGCGAAATACAGCAGCGCCTTAAAGACGGCGAGAGTTTTGAAGGACTGGCGGCCAAATATTCCGAAGACCCGTCGGCCGAGCACGGCGGCGATATGGGCCTCTTCAAGCCGGGAGAGCTGATGCCCGCCCTGGACAAGGTGGTTTCAGAGCTCAAGGAAGGTCAGGTCAGCGAGCCGGTCTGGAGCGAGAACGGGGTTCATCTCGTGAAGGTACTGAAGGTAGAGACCGGCCATCAACGCCCGCTGGAGGAGGTTAGGGCCGAGATCGACAACAGGTTGAAGAACGAACAGCTTGAGAAGCTCTTTACGGCCTTTATCGGCGACCTGAGAAGCAAGGCATTTATCGATATCAGGATGTGACGTCGGCGACCCGGCTTACTTCTTTTTCCCCGCCGGAGCGTAATTCCAGTCCGTCTCATAGGCCCCCGAAAAATCATCGTAGGCCATCGGCATCTTCCGCTGTTCATAGCGGGAATACCCTTTCAGGTACATCGCCTCGGCGCTGTCGGGGTCTATGGCAAGGGCCTCATTGAACTCCTCGATTGCCTTGTCGTACTGCTTCTTTAGCATAAGAGAGCGGCCCTTATTGATATACCCCTGGGCGGCTTTTGTATCGAATACATCGCCGGCAATGGCGTGAGTGGCGGGCAAGACGCAGAAAGCGGCGAATAGCAGGCAGATAAAGAATTTCATAATAGTCCCCCTTTTGTGTCCGTAGGCATGTCCGGCTACGGTTCCCTCTTTACCAACGAATTGCAAAGAGCAGGCCAGCACCTCTCCCCAAACCCCTCTGCCCGGATTGACATGCCAGTAAGTTTGTGAGATATTTTCGGCATTTGCAAGGAGAAATATGAGGATTGTCCGCGGCATTGCCCAGATTCCCCAAAACATTCCCCGGCCTGTGGTGACCCTGGGAAACTTCGACGGGGTGCACCTGGGACACCGGTCGATCTTTCAGAAAATCCGCAAGCGGGCCAGAGACCTCGGCGGCACCTCGGTAGTATTCACTTTTGAGCCGCACCCCCTCAAGGTAATAACCCCTGAAAAGAGCCCCCTTCTTCTCAACACCCCTGCCCGACGAGAGCAGCTCATCGAAGACACCGGCATCGACATGCTTGTCCTCGCCGAATTTACCCAGTCGTTCGCCGAGATGGAGCCCGCCCTGTTCGTGGAGAAAATCCTCTGGGAAAAGATAGGGCCGGCGGAGATTCATGTGGGGCCCGATTACGCCTTCGGCAAGGGGCGGAAAGGTACAATTTCGTTACTTGAGGAGCTGGGCGGGAAACTGGGGTTCACGGTAACCGTAGAGGAGCCATTTCTGCTGGACGGGCAGGTAGTCAGCAGTACCCGGGTGCGGGATTGTCTTGCCAGGGGCGACATGGCCGGGGCGGCAAGGCTGCTGGGCCGCCACTATTCCATAGAAGGAGAGGTAATCGGCGGCGCGGGGAGGGGGCACTCGCTGGGCTTTCCCACCGCCAATATACGCACCCCCAACGAGCTCACCCCCCGCGACGGCGTTTACGCGGTCTTTGTGGAAGTGGAGGGCAGGTGGTATGAAGGAGCGGCCAACCTTGGGACCAATCCCACCTTTGGCGAAGGGGGGATGAACTACGAGGTCCACATCTTCGATTTCCATGACGCGATTTACCAAAAACAGGTCCGGATCCACTTTGTCGAGCGGATTCGTGAAGAACGGAAGTTCGACACTGTCGACCAGCTGGTGCAACAGATCAGGGCCGATGTGGAGATCGCCCGGCTGCTGCTGGCTCAAAACCCCGTCATGGCCGCTTCTCATAAATCCGACTGAGCCGCTCCGGCGCCACCCCGAGCAGGTAGAGCGCCTTGATCACCTGCATGCGCCAGACAGTCCGCCAGACCCCGTAACGCCGGAATCGCCGCGATGATGTGGTTATCGGCAGGACGGAGACAACCACCCTCCCCTCTCTGCCCAGCCTGCGGCTGAAGTCCCAGTCCTCCATGAGGGTAATTTCCCGGAATCCATTCAGTCTCTCGAAAACAGACCGCCGAACGAATATCCCCTGGTCGCCGAAGACAAGACCAAGACACCGGGCGCGCCAGTTAGAACCGTTCTCGATGAGGCGGAACGAGTACGCCGGATCGTCGAACCTGAGGGAGAACCCGCCGCCTGCCACCGCCGGGTCGCTTAAAATCCGCCGTATCTCGCCGAAAGCCCCTTCGGGCAGGACTGAATCGGCATGGAGAAAGAGGAGGATATCGCCCGACGCCGCTTTTGCCCCTGCGTTCATCTGCCGGGCACGACCCCGCGGGGCATCTATCACGCGAGACAGTGTGGCAGCAAGAGTTTTCGTGGAATCAACGCTTCCGCCGTCGGCCACGATAACCTCCACCATTTCACCAATGGAAGCCAAGGCATCGAGGGTGCGCCCCACTACCTCCTCTTCGTTGAGGGCAGGGATGATAATCGATATATTTTCCATGTATTTCCGGTTCCAACTCTGTATAACTTGCTAAGGCGATCTCCAGCGGGTAAGATTGAAACATTGTTACCAGACAAGTCAAGTCCCCAACAGGAGGCTGCATGAAAACGATGGAAATCGCCAAAAATGTCCACTGGGTGGGCGCCCTCGACCCTGACCTGAAGATCTTCGACATCATCATCCCCACTGAATTCGGAACCTGCTACAATTCCTACCTGATCAAGGGGGAGACGACGGCGGTCATCGATGCCGTAAAACCTGAATTCGCCGATCTGTTCATTGAAAAGATCCGCGCCCTGCACCCGCCGGACAAGATCGACTATATCATCACCAACCACACTGAGCTCGACCATTCCGGCGCCATCCCCGACCTGCTCAAACTGTCGCCCCAGGCTGAAGTGGTGCATTCCCGGGCCGCGCGGAGCTTTGTCAAGAACGTCATCGGGGACGGCTACAAGAGCCGGGAAGTCGGCGATAACGACCAGATCGACCTGGGCGGCAAGACCCTTCGCTTCTTCCAGACCCCTTTTCTTCACTGGCCCGACACCATGTTCACCTATCTGGTGGAAGACCAGGTCCTCTTCCCCTGCGATGTGTTCGGCGCCCACTTCTGCGACGAGAAGCTCTTCAATGACAGTATCGAGGCCAAGACGCAGGCGTGGGATGCCTTTATCTTTTACTACGAACATATCATGCGCCCCTTCTCGGAGCACATCGCCTCCGCAGTGGACAAGCTCAAGGGCCTCCCCATCCGCATGATCGCCCCTTCCCATGGCCCCGTGCTGCGGGAGATGCCGGGCAAGTATATCGAGTGGTACCGCCGCAGGGCTGTGGAGTCGGTGAAGCGGGAAGAGAAATCTGTTGTCGTTGCCTATTGTTCGGCCTACGGGAATACGCAGCAGATGGCCGAAGCCATAGCCGAAGGGCTTCGGGCGGCGGAGGCCGATGTCATCATGTTCGACGCGGCGACCGCCGACATGCGTGAGATGATCGACGCCATTGAAAGGGCCGACTCCTTACTACTGGGCACCCCTACCATAAATGCCAAGGCGCCCAAGCCGATATTCGACCTGATAGCGAGCCTGGTCCTTCTCAACGTACGCGGCAAGAAGGCGGCGGTCTTCGGCTGCTACGGCTGGAGCGGCGAAGCAGTGAAGATGGTCGAGGAGATACTCCGGAACCTGAAGTTCGAGATACTGCAGGACGGTTTGAGGCAGAAGATGAGCATCCGAGAGTCCGACCTGGAGCAGTGCCGAAACTTCGGCCAGAACTTCGTCCTCGCCCTGCAGGGGATATGGAGCGGTGAGGTAGCGGGAGGCCGATAGTGAACCACAAGGTGCTGGGGGCGATGATCGTAGCGCTGGCAATGGTCGAGTTGCTCGCGTGGTTCTTCAAAGTGCGATGGTGGATATTTACACGTCAGGAGAAGAGGTTCCTTCGCGAGCAAGGAGAGGAGGCTGTCTTTAAACGCCGTCTTATCGCAGGGATAGCGGGCTTGGCTATCGGGTTTGTAACATATTTTTATGGGAACTTTTGATGAATTATCTTCGCATTGGCTGTCAACTACTGCTGTTTATTGGGTTATTCCTGTTGGACATTCGCTCTGCCGCGGCGGCAGAGCGGGTCGTTTTTTCCTTCTCTCCCGCGGCGAACACCGAAATCTCCTATACCGTCAAAGAGGCGCACCATTACGATATACCGGGAAAGAAGAGCGTACAACAGACCACAAGCCACGAGACCCTGCTGGTGGAGAAGGCCGGCAAGGCAGGTGTCCGCGTCAGGGTCAGCATCGGCGAAAGCCGCTACGAGGAAGACGGGATGACAAAGCCGGTTCAGGCGGTCGATGCCAT
>Ga0224505_10000611_pt1 | contig 24088 bp, 18 predicted proteins | sample SF_Jan12_sed_USG_FD_169102 | JGI IMG/M metagenome (GOLD analysis project Ga0224505, IMG submission 169102) | Sediment microbial communities from San Francisco Bay, California, United States - SF_Jan12_sed_USGS_4_1 | ecosystem: Environmental > Aquatic > Marine > Sediment | place: USA: California... | reverse complement strand
CGCCGTGGCGCTCGCAGCGAGGTCGCGCATTTACGATCGGCACATGCCGTGCTGCAGTCCGAAACACGTCTGCTCGCGCAGGAGGTTCGGAACTACCGCCAGCTTGCTCAGAGCTCGCGCATCACAGTGGGAACCAACTTGCGAGGCTTCACGCCGGGCGGCAGCGCAGTCACGCTTCGCCTCGCGAACCTCCAGACACCCTACCTGTTCTTCACCATCGACGAGAAGTGTGCCCTGTGCTCCACCTGGCGGGCCTTTCTACGCGCGTCAGCACGTGAACGCCCGTGCAGCCTGAGCGTAGTCGGGATTGCCCTGAACGACGTTCCGGCCCCAGCGTGGGACGTGGATTCGACGGGCTTCGACTTGATCGTGAGCCCTTCGGGAACCGGATGGACTACGCGTGCTCTTGAGACGCCCGCCACGGCGATTCTCGTCGCCCCTGAGGGCAGGTTCTTGGGACGGTGGGCGGGCGACGCAGACCCCCGCTGGCTCGCGGAGATTCGACAAGCGGTCCTGACGACCTGTACCACCCAGCCCACACGTTCCGAGGATTCGGCACGCTGATCGCGGCGAATCCCCGCACACTCGCTGGAGGCTCACAATGCGGCACAACTCGAAACTACTCCTGTGCTGGCTGGCTGGGACGGCGGTGGTTGCCTGCGATCCGGGAGCGCAGGGCGAACCGCAACAGGAGATGGCACGTATCGCTCCTCTACAGACCCTCACTGGTCTCATCGTCGCTGATTGGGCGCCCGTGGTTCTTCAGGATACTGACGACGGAGCGTGGACCCTCGGACGACCGGAGAATGCGGACGGGGCAGCGGACTTCATTACGCGCTTCGACTACGATGGCAACTGGGATGCCTGGGACAACTGGGACAACTTGGTCACGTCCCAGTTGAAGGCATACGCATATACGACCATCGCGGAAACCGACGACTTCTGGTTCCTGACGTACCATTTCTTCCATCCTCGCGATTGGTGCCACCACCAGAACAAGCCGGCTCCTTGGGGCCCTTGCCTTGTTGAGGTCGAATGGTATCACGAGAACGACATGGAGGGAGCGCTCTTCGTCGTTCGAAAGGACCCGGTCGACCTGCGGGGCAAGCTCCGGGGTATCATCACCAGGTATCACACGGGCTTCCAGGCGTACGTCGATCCCGTGGCCGCGGCCCAGGGACAGATTGGGATACAGCCAGGGGTTTCGCTGGCGGGGCCAATCCAGTACTGGAATCACAAGGGCCTCATGCGCCCCATGGTGCAGATTCAAGCGCGAGGACACGGAGTCTCGGCCGGTGCCCAATGGCAGGTAGTCCCAAACGACTCCTCGGGGAGCTTCCCCGGTGGCGATGGCGTCATCTACTGGCTCCAGGGCCGCGACGGTTCGCCCCGTCCTGCCGAGGTTCCGAGCGGCTTGTTCGACGCGGACGTGTCGTACGATCTGATCTGGGTCAACGCCCTCGGCGGCCTTTGGTCGAGACGCCTCGATCTCGGAGTCGGGACTCCGTTCCAGTCTCAGGCCAGGATGTACCCCAGTCGGCGCACGTACGCAAAGACCTTCGGGGCGAAAGTTGGCTGGCCCGCTACGCAGCAGGCGCACCCTCCATGGGCATACGACTCCGCTGATGACGGTGCTCCCATCGGCTGGTTCCTAGAGAACCCAGCGGAGTTCGCCTTGGCCTACTTCGTGATCCCCGACCTCTCGACGTGGGACTACTGCTACTTGTACAATCCTTACTTCCCTACGAGTTGTATTCTGTGAGAGCGCTGGGCCAGACGGTCGCGATACTCGGGTTCGCTGTTGCGAGCGTGGTCCAGCCGGCGGCGTCCCAATCCTCACCGCGGCAACTCCAGCCGCACAGTCTCCACCGGTCCAAGTCCCTTCGCTTTCCCACGGCGGAGGGCAGTGGCGGCTCCTCCCTTGTCGCGGAGCTTTCGCTCGCCGCGGGAGGCGCGATCCTTGGGGCCTACGTTGGAACACGATTCGACAATTCCGGTGCGCTGTCGCTCGTCACCACGGGTGTTGGTGCGGTGGGAGGTGTGACGGTGGGGGCATATGCGAGCCATCGGAAGCCCCGCATCGTAGGGATGATAGCCGGCGCCGCGGCTGCGGTCCTCGTCGGATTCGCGGCCGGGGGTGCCGGCGCCGAGGACCGCAGTGACCAGGCAACGGCATGGTTGGTGTTCGCACACGTACTCACCGTTCCGGCAGCCGCCATCGGTTCGCACATCAGCTTCTGACATCGACTCCGCGATGTGTACAAGCGAGGCAGACACGCCATCCGTGGGGAGCCGTTTCTTCAGGTCAAGGGCAACTCGCCAGTTGTGCGCCGGCGTTCCGGGGTAGCGCGAAGACATCCGGAGGCAAGAACGAGTGCATGTGGCAAACTCCCCCGGGCCTTGGCAAATTCAATGGGTGGCGGCGGCGTTCGGGTTGCTGGCGTATCAATCGGCGTGGCTGTTCCACTATCACCCGGTCGAGCATTACGCCGCGCTGTTCAACAACCAGCCCATGGGGTTCTACTCGATCGACGTACTCGGCCGCGACGCCGTGCGGCATGGAGTCAAGGTCCTTCTCCCCGACATCAACAAGAGCGACGTGCGGTGCACGGTAGAAGACGGGGCAGCGCGGCAGTAGCGCGGCAGCGCGGCAGTGCGGCCCCGCTGCCGACGGGGAACGAGGGCGGGGCTGTCCGCGTAGGACTCGGCTTCATCCGCGAGTGGAACGAGGAGCACACCGGGGCTGTGGTCGAGGAGCGCGAACGCAACGGTCCCTACCGCAGCTTGAGCGACATCGTGCGCCGCGCGCCGGCGGGGCTCACGCGTAACGCGTTCGACCACCTCGTGTGGGTGGGGGCGTGCGACGACTTCGGTCTCACTCGTCGTGAGCTGCTGTGGCAGGTGGGCCTCTGGCTCGGCCCCAAGGAGGACCGCAATCCCAAGCGCGCGCGTCGCCATCTCGAGCTGCCGCTCAATCACCCGCACGACACGCTCCGATTCGGCGGCGTGGACGCCAGCGAGCGGTTGCTTGCCGAGTATGCGGTCCTGGGGTTCGCGGCCAGCGGGCATCCGTTGAGTCTGCTCGCGGGCGCGCTGCCGCCGAATGTCGTCAAGTACAAACACCTCGCCGAGCATGAGCACGGCGAGGTGCTCGAAGTCGTGGGTCTCGTGGTCGCCCGCCAGCGCCCCCAGACCGCAAAAGGCTTCGTATTCATTCTCATGGAAGACGAGACTGGCATGACCAACGTCATCGTCCACCCCGACGTGTACGAGCGAGACAGACTCGCCATCCGCGAGGAGCCATTTCTTTGGGTCAAGGGCAGGCTCGCCAAGGATGACGGGACGGTGAACGTGATTGCGGAGGAGGTGCGAGGATTGGCGGTCAGGCGGGCAGGCGGTGCCGAGGCGGCCAGCCGGTCAGGCGGACAGGCGGACAGCCAAGGCCGCTCGCTCTGGCGCGGCGAGGCAGACACAACATCGGAACAACTAGCCACCTATCCGCCTGGCCGCCTAACCGCCTTTTCCCTCCTCCGCTCCCTCCGCACCGTCGCCCCGGGCTCCAAGGACTGGGGCTAGCCTCCTCGCTGCCTGCGCGGTGTACCTTGGCTGAACCATGCAGGCCAGGGAGCGACAGATGACGGACCGCCCGCAGAGTGCGGTCATGGAACGACGGTATCGGCTGACCGGGTACAGTGACCGGGAAGGTGAAGCACTCCTCCAACTTCGGTCGTTCGACAGTCCGGCACGGGTGAAGCGGGCCGTCGCTGCACTGGCCGTGTGGTGGGGCGCGGCGTTCCTCTCCCTTTTCATTCCGGTGGCCCACTTCCTCCTGGTCCCCGGATTCCTGATGTTCGGACTCGTCACGTTCGTGAGGCGCCTGAAGACCTCCGCCGTCGTGGTGAAGGCGCGAGGAATCTGTCCGGACTGCGGAGCGGAGCAGGATCTCGACATCTTGGGTTCCTGGAGCGAGTCGCGGGACGTGACCTGCCGACAATGTCATCGTTCCCTCCGCCTCACCGCGGCGTAACCTCCGGGGAGACCGGCCCGCCGGGGTCAAATTGCGCCCTGCCAGCACCGCGGTCAGCTTTCTCGCGACAGCGTCGATCGCGTGCGTCCAAGAGCGGAGGCTCCCATGCAGGCTCACCTACTGTTTACGACATTCGCCGTCGCGTTGGCGATCGGATGTGGCGACTCCCCCGGAACCACGTCGGACCGCGGCGCCACGCGCGACAGCGCCGGCATCACCATCGTCGAGAACGCGATGCCGGCCTGGACCGCCGAGGACGCATGGACGGTTGCCGCGGAACCAGCCCTCGTGCTTGGCGTGGACGAAGGCGATCCGGACCACGAGTTCTTCCAGATCACCGGCGTCACCCGGTTGTCCGACGGGACCATCGTGGTAGCGAACTCCGGCACCCAGCAACTGCGCTACTACGATCCCGACGGGACGCTCCGGACGAGCGCGGGCAGGAAGGGCGGCGGACCGGGCGAGTTCCAGATGCTCCTGACGCTGCTCGGTGTCCCCGGCGACAGCCTGCTGACGTTCGACGCAATGAACCGCCGCTTCAGTGTGTTCGACGCCGACGGCCGCCACATGCGGGATTTCGGCACGACGGACGCCAGCTCGCCCGTCCCGATTCTGGTGATCGGCCGGCTGGATGACGGCACGTACATCGGGCAACAGCCCAACGTGCGTGTGGGCCCGGAGATGTTCGCGCGCAAGGAGGGACCCGCCCGCGACAGTGTGTACGTGCTGCACGTCGACGCGTCGGGTATCCCGGCCGACACCTTCGGGTTGTTCCCCGGGCCGCGTGTCGAAGTACAGATGTTCGAGTTTGCGGGACGCAGCGTGCCGATGCCGGTCATGGTGCCGTTCTCGCCGGGCACCGCGATCGCGGTGGCGCCGGGAACCGTGTACCTCGGCGTCTCCGACACCTATGAGATTGGCGCCTACACGCCGAGTGGCCGCCTGACCCGTCTCGTGCGGAGAGCATACGAGCCCCGCAAGGTGACGCAGGCCGAGATCGAGACCAATCGCGCGAGCATGGCCGACGTGATGGCCGACCAGTCCAACCCCTTCGTGCAGCAGTTCCGCGATGCGTATGCCAGCATCCAGTATCCGGAGACGATGCCGGCGTACGGCGAACTCGAGACGGACGCCGATGGCAATCTGTGGGTGAGCACCTCGTTGGGAACACCCGACGAAGCGCGGCGCTGGAGCATCTTCGGTCCCGAGGGACGGTGGCTGGGTGACGTGACGACGCCTCCCCGCCTCGTGGTCCGCGAGATTGGCACCGACTACATCCTCGGCCATTCGACCGACGAGATGGAGATCGAGCGCGTGCTCCTGTACCGGCTCATCAAGCCCTCATCGTGACGTGGTGCCGGCCTTCGGGGACGTGCATCGCGTTCCATTGCGCCGTCTCCGCCCCTCGGTCACGTTTCGAGGGTCGATTCCCGCTTCCACGGGCGCGTCCCACATAGACCGGTCGAGGAGCACCGCATGACCCAGCCCCTCTGGCAGGACCCGTTTCCCCTCGCGAAAGACGACACCCCCTACCGCAAGCTCGACGGCGATCACATGGCAGTTGGGCGGTTCGATGGCCATGACATCCTGAAGGTGAACCCCGAGGCGCTCGTGCTCCTGGCCCGCACGGCCATGCGCGACGTCTCCTTCCTCATGCGTCCCGGACACCTCGCGCAGGTCGCGGCCATCCTCGATGACCCCGAGGCGAGTGACAACGACCGCGCCGTCGCTCTGGCCATGCTGCGCAACGCCGAGGAATCAGCCCACATGGTGCTGCCGTTCTGCCAGGACACGGGCACCGCGATGGTCTACGCCAAGAAGGGACAGCAGGTCTGGACCGGTGTGCGTGACGAGGAGTACCTCACGCGCGGCATCTGGGAGACCTACACCCAGGAGAACCTGCGCTACTCGCAGACCCTGCCGCTCACGACGTACCAGGAGCAGAACTCGGGCTCCAACCTCCCGGCCCAGATCGACATCCACTCCGTGGACGGAATGTCCTACTCGTTCCTCTTTGTGGCCAAAGGCGGCGGGTCGGCCAACAAGACCTACCTCTTCCAGAAGACCAAGGCGCTCCTCAATCCCGAGAGCCTGCGGAAGTTCCTGGTCGAGAAGATGAAGACGCTCGGCACCGCGGCCTGCCCACCGTATCACCTGGCCTTCGTGGTCGGCGGGACATCGGCCGAAACGTGTCTCAAGACCGTGAAGCTCGCGAGCACGGGCTATTACGACACGCTGCCGACTTCCGGCGACAGCTACGGGACCGCGTTCCGCGACACCGACCTCGAGCAGCAACTCCTCGAAGATGCCTGGAAGACCGGGATCGGCGCGCAGTTCGGCGGCAAGTACTTCGCGCTCGACGTCCGCGTCGTACGGCTCCCCCGACACGGCGCCTCCTGCCCCGTTGGGATGGGCGTCTCGTGCTCGGCGCACCGCAACATCAAGGCGAAGATCGCGCGCGAGGGACTCTTCCTCGAGCAACTCGAGGTCAATCCCGGTCGGTTCATTCCCGAGCGGTTTCGCAAGGCGGGTGACGGCGGGATCGTCCGCATCGACCTCAACCGTCCCATGAGCGCCATCCTCGCGGAGCTCACCAAACACCCGGTGAAGACGCGACTCGCGCTCACGGGCCCCATCGTAGTGGCACGGGACATCGCACACGCGAAGCTCAAGGAGCGGCTCGACAAGGGGGAAGATCTGCCGCAGTACGTGAAGGACCATCCCATGTACTACGCCGGCCCGGCCAAGACGCCGGAGGGGATGCCGTCCGGCTCCTTTGGCCCCACCACGGCCGGCCGGATGGACTCGTACGTGGATCTCTTCCAGTCACGCGGCGGCTCCATGGTGATGCTCGCCAAGGGCAATCGCAGCAAGCAGGTCACCGACGCCTGCCAGAAGCACGGCGGGTTCTACCTCGGCTCGATCGGCGGCCCGGCCGCGATTCTCGCCAAGGAACACATCAAGAAGATGGAACTGCTCGAGTATCCCGAGCTGGGGATGGAGGCGATCTACCGCATCGAAGTGGAGGACTTCCCGGCGTTCATGCTCGTGGACGACAAGGGCAACGACTTCTTCCAGCAGCTCTGACAGGGGCCCAGCCAATGACCCGATTCACGCGCATCGCCGGCCTGGGCCACTACCTCCCGCCCCGGGTCGTCACAAACCACGACCTCGAACAGCTCATGGACACGTCGGACGCCTGGATCCAGGAGCGGAGCGGCATCCGGGAACGCCACTTCGCCGCGGACGACGTGGGCTGCACCGACCTGGCTGTTGAGGCCGCGCGGGCCGCCTTGGCCGACGCCGGATGGAAACCGGAGGACGTGCAGTTCGTGATCTTCGCCACCCTGTCGCCCGACCTCTACTTCCCCGGCAACGGCGTCCTGCTGCAGCACAAGCTCGGCCTCGGCGAGGTCGGGGCCATGGATATTCGGAACCAGTGCACCGGATTCGTCTACGGGTTCGCGATGGCCGACGGCGTGATCCGCATGGGAACCTGTGACCGCGTTCTGGTCATCGGCAGCGAGTTGCAGTCGCCGGCGCTGCGGCTCACCACCGAGGGACGCGACACGGCCGTGCTATTCGGTGACGGCGCCGGCGCCGCCTGTCTCGAGGTCTGCGACGGCAGCGCCAGCCGCGTCCTCGGTCATCGCATGCACAGCAACGGAAAGTACGCCCTGGAGCTGACCATCCAGCGGCCCGGCGCGGCAAATCGCCCGTGGATCTCGAACGAGATGATCGAAGACGGCAGCTGCGGCATCCACATGAACGGGCGCGAGGTGTTCCGACACGCCATCACCAAGTTCCCCGCGGTGATCCTCGAGGTGCTCGCGGACCACGGTGTGAAGCCCGCCGACCTCGCTCTCGTGGTGCCGCACCAAGCGAACGAGCGCATCACGGAAGCCGTGCGCAAGCGGCTCGATCTCCCCGACGAGAGGGTCTACAGCAACATCGGCCGGTATGGCAACACGACGGCCGCCAGCATCCCGATTGCCCTGAGTGAGGCGGTCACGGAAGGCAAGGTCAAGCGGGGAGATCTGGTGTGTCTGGCGTCGTTCGGGTCGGGGTTTACGTGGGCGGCGTCTTTGCTCAGGTACTAGAGCTTGGGTGGTGGGGTGAGGTGGTAGGGCAGACGGCGAGACGGCAAGACGGTGAGCGGACGGCCAGGCCAAAGGCAAAAGCGGAGGGGGTAAGGGTCTGATCCCAACGCGCCTCCGCACTAGCCTTCAACCCACCAACCGCTCGCCGTCTAGCCGTCTCTAGCCGTCTAGCCTCAGACCTTTGGTTTCCAGTACCCTTTCTACTGCTTCCCCAATCTTGTTATTGGGCGTCGACGCCCCCGCCGTGAGCCCAATCCGCCGCACGCCCTCCAGCCACTCGCGCTCCTCCCGCTCCTCCCGCTCCTCCGCCTCGTCCACCGGCTTGTGGCGAATGCTCCTCGCCTCGACGTCGATGCACGACGCGTCCGCGATGTGATAGGTCCGCACCTTCGTGGCACAGATCTTCGCGAGGTTGTTCGTGTTGCTCGAGTTGTACCCGCCGATGACGAGCATGACGTCGAGCGGCTCCTCGATCAGCGCCAAGACCGCGTCCTGACGATCCTGGGTCGCGGAGCAGATCGTGTCGAAACTCCGGAAGTGCTCATCGAGGTCCGCACGGCCATACCGCGCCTCCAGCGACTGGCCAATGCGCGCTGCGATGGCCAGCGATTCCTTGGCCAGCATCGTGGTCTGGTTGGCAACACCGATCTTCTGCAGATCCCGCGCAAACTCGAACCCGTCCGAGACACGGTGGCGGAACAGGCGCTCCATCTCACCCCCGTTGTCCGCGCGTTCGATGAACCGGCAGACGACTTCCGCCTCGTCCATGTCGAACAGGATCAGATATTTCCCGTGCTCGTACTTGGTGACCTGACTGACCGTTGCCTTCGTTTCCTCGTGGTAGTGCTTCCCGTGAACAACTGCGGTAAACCCCTCCTTGGCATAGCGCTCGACGCGCTTCCACACGTTGAGCACCGAGCCGCACGTCGTGTCCACCACCACGCAGCCAATGGCGCGGAGCCGCTCGAAGTCCTTGACCGTCACGCCGAAGGCGGGCATGAGGACCACGTCTTCGGCACTGATGCGGCTGAAATCGAACGCCCCGTCGGGGTCGTAGCCGAGGATGGTGACGCCGAGTTCCGTCAGGCGGGCGTTGACGTGGGGGTTGTGAATGATCTCGCCCACGAGGTACAGCTGCTTGTCCGGGAACTTCTTCCGCGATTCGTACGCATACTCGACCGCCCGGTCAACGCCGTAGCAGAAGCCGAATTCCTGCGCGAGGCGGAACGTGAGATCACCAACAGTGTGCGCGTAGCCGCCGGCCTTCAGCCGGTCCACCACGTTACTGTGGTAGCTGGCAAGCTCCGGCTCGATCTCTCGCTTGAGGCCGAAGCCCTTCCGGACGTAAGTCGGGTCCATGGAGCCCGCAATGTAGCCCGGCCGGCGAACCCCTCCAACCGGACGGACTAGGGCTATCCCCCTGCCGAGTCCATCGCCGCTGCGAGCGAATCCTGCGCCGCGGCGGCCTGCTCGCACCAATCGGGGGGCAAGGCCTCGACCTCCACCTGGTGGAACGTGCCGGCGACCCGCGCATTTCGATTGTTCACGAGGTGGCGCATCGTCACGGCAAACCGTCCGCTGACGCGTCGGTCGGTCAGTTCCCGTACCTCCACTTCGCCCTCCGACGCCTGGTACGCCTGGGCGGCGCTCGCCTCGAAGAACTGAAAGCCGACTTGGGAGGCCGGCGGCAGGGGCATGCCTGCACTGTCGGCGAGCTTCACCGGGTAGAGGCCGGTCAGGCCGCCCGACGGAAGCTGCAACAGGACGGAGGCACCGCTGCCAGGTTCTTCGGCAATCACGAGGACCATCGCGGGGTTCGCGCATCGGCCGGCACGGGCAGGCCAACCGCGATCCAGTTCGAAGGCGCCGACCGCCCGGGCCCTGAGTTGCCCGGCGTCGGCGCGGGGGTAGTCCGGCATTGGGGGCAGGGCCGGCTCCGCCTCGATCGCGTCCTCCAGCGAATCGAGATCGGCCGCTTGTGCGGTCTCGTCCGGTGGGGGCGTTCGGTCCCCACAGGCAACCGTGACCAGGAGCAGCGAAACCACGAGAGGGCGAATCATGAAGACATCCCTGCAGCCGGCACCGCCATCGCGCGCACCGCTGTTTCGGTGAAGACAAAAGGCCCGAGCGCCGTACGCAGCTCGGCGGGGACCGGTATCGGAGCAAGACTGGTGCGGTCCGTGCAGACGAGCACCTCCCGCGCCGCCGCCGCCAACTGACCGGCATCGACATGCCACACGTCGAAGCTCAGCGTCAGTGACGTTCTGCCGAACCGAGAGACGTAGGTGACGACCCGCAACCGGTCATCGAGACGGGCGGGGTAGCGGAAGTCGCAGTCGAAGTGCACCCGTGGGAGCCACAGACCCATCTGCTCGAAGAACTGACTGTAGGGCAGCCCGGCGGCCCGGAACATCTCGGTCTCCGCAATCTCGAAGAACCGCACGTAGGCGCCATAGAAGATGATCCCCGCATGGTCCACATCAGACCAGCGAACGTACTCCTCGATCGCAAACGGGTGCCCCGACATGGGGTGGAACGTAGGGGGCTCCCGTTCCGGGCGCCACCTCCGCGCATGCCGCTCAGCGCGGGGCGCGGAACAGCAGATCGAAGCGGAATCCGGACTCGGAATTGAGCGGCCACGCGGCATTCACCCTGGCAATGCCGCCAAGGAAGGAAACGCCGCCACCGACGCCCACCAGGGGTTTGAACGGTCCGCTGCGGTAGGTATCCCCGACATCCGCGAACACGACCGGGGTCCAGAGCCAGCCCCGGCGCCGGAGGGCCCAATCGAGCTGCGCCGACCAGCCGCCCGCCCCACGCCGGTAGCCATAGTCGTAGCCGCGGACGGTGAACGGACCGCCGGCCCGGAATTCGAGCTGCGGCAGGGAGTCCCCCACCGCGTATCCGGTGCGGAGGGTCAGCGTGCCCGATCGCGCCAGAGCTCGGAACGGCACTTCCAGGCTGAGCCAGCCACGGCCACCGGACAGGGAGTCCGAGACCAGGCCTTCGACTCCGAGCGTCAACTTGGTCCAGCCGAATCGGCGAGTCGGACGGATGGAGGCACGGAGGTAGTCGCCGGGAGCAATCGGCGGGTTGACCGGGAACACGCCGCTGCCGCCGAGGATGTCGTTCAGCCCGGATGACGCAACGGCGTCCATGCTGCCGTGTCGCTCGGCACCGACACGCAACTCCACGTCCGCGAGCGATCCATGGTACGGCATGAAGGCGATCCCCACACCGGTCGCGAGGTAGTAGTCCGCATCGTCGTGGGCGGCAAACGCCGCGTTCAGGGTATTGCCGATACTCTGCCCGCGCGTCCAGGGCTCGGCCTCGACCACGTGGTGGAATACGCGACCCTCGAACTGTCCGCTCGGGGCGTCCCGCCGCCACAGGACCGACCCGGTGACCCGCGTGTCGGAGAAGCCGAACCGCCCCGACAGGGTGACTGTGGTGAACGGAATGCGCGGCCGCAGGTTGAAGCCCAAGCCGAGGGAAACACCCTGTACGCGGTTGAAGCGTGCGATGTCCGCCGCGGTCTCCCACGCGAGGCCAAACCGCCGACGTAACAGCAGGTCGGGCGGCAACTCCTCCTTCATTCGCGCGAGATCGGCAACGCTCTGCCGCAGGTGGGCCTCCGTGGCGGCGTCGACCGTGAGGCTCAGGGAGTCCCGCCACGCATAGGCGTCCAGTGAATCGGCGGGGGGCAGCACCATCTCCCAGCGACCCTGATCCCAGCTCCCGGTGCGCGCGTACCCCACCGTTTCCGCGTTCCGGCGGCCGTTGTCCTCGCCGCAGCGGGGGCAATACCGCCGCTCTTCCGTCGAGTCGGTCCATGCATCGAGTGGCACGTCGAACGCGATCGGCGCATCCGTGTTGATCGCGTACTCGGAGAAGGTGGTAATGACCCGCGCGGGCAGGGCCACCCGCAGGAGGATGTCGATCTCGGCGGTGATGGTGAGGACCTGCCGGTACGGCATCCAGTAGAGGTTGTCGTGCAGGGAGTACTCGAGGTCGGCCTGTACCGTGAGGATCTGCTGCGCCCGCTTCGAGTCCTTGCGCGCCTTGGCGCTGTCGGCCGCCGTGCCATCCGCATCCGGGGCATCCCAGAGGTACTCACCCAGGAACGTGACCATGAGGCGCACGACGTCCGCGGTCTCGGCGTCCACCCACAGGTCCCCGGCCACGAGCGACGGACCCAGCTGACGCGGGACGACCCGGATCGCGATCGCCCGGATCGTCCGGCCCGGCAGGAACATGCTGACGGAGTCCGCGATGGCGTAGTCGTAGAATGCTTCGGCCCCGGGGGCCAACGGATGGAGGGCCGCCGTCTCCGGCACACCCAACAAGCGGACGGAATCGCCCAGTGCCCGCGGCACGAACCACGGCCGATCGGCAAACGAGACGCGCACGTCCTCATCGCGGACGTCGGCGTCACGGGGAAGGAAGCGCTCGAATTGCGATTTCGTGCGAGCGCCGAGCACCTGCACCTTCAGGTCGTTGGGGTACCGCCAAGTGGCGCGGGCAACGCTCTCGTGCGCCAGCAGTGGGGTTAGGCGCGCAAAGCGGCTCGCGCCCGCACTCGCGTCAAACCGTGTGGTGACGAGCGCCCGGTAGTCGCGTACCAGGGAGTCCTGGCGGAGGTGCCGCTGCCGCGCTATGGCGACCAGGGTGGCCGTCGCGGAGTCGGCGTAGGGGGAGGGCTGTGCTGCGGCAACGGGCGCCATGGCGGCAATCGCGAGCGCAATCGCCTGAAACCGGGCCCGCCCGATCGTCATACCCTCTCGCTATCGTTCGGCGACTCGATCCCCCAGTCCCGGAGCCGCCGCCAGAGCGTCGTTCGGGAGATACCGAGCCGCCTGGCCGTTTCCGTGAGGCGCCAGCCGGTTGCGTGCAACGTGCCGACGATGGCTTCACGCTCGCGCGTATCGAGCCGCTCCGCCGCCCGCGCGCCGGGAACGTAGACGGCGTGGCCGAGCGTCAGGTCCCCCACCACCAGCCGTTCGACTCGCCCGCCCATCCTGCCCAGCCGAGGCAGGAGGGTCCGGGTATCGAGTTCGCCACCGCCAGTGATGGTCTCCAACAGGTCCTGTCCGCCCCCGTTGGTGTACACCATGCGGCCCTCAGGATCGAACAAGATGACCGCCTCGTTGAAGCGATCGAGCAACGCCCGAGCAAGAGGGGAAAAGAGCTGTGGCCTTCCGGGCCGGTCCGGCGCGCTCATGGTGGAGACTACGCCCCGCCGGCGTAGAGGGTTTCAGTCCGAACCACTGAGGAGTGACCGGGAGAAGCGTCCCGGCAGGATCAGATTGCCGCAGCCGGCGCAGCGGTGGAGTCCCGGAGAAGGCTTGACAACTACTGACTGGCCAGACAGTCATAGCAACGAGACTACCACAGCCCATTGCATTGACCGGCTGGACAGCCAATACTTGCGCGTAACCAAGCCACCTCCCTCATACGACGGTGATCCATGCCGAAGAAGAAGCAGCCGGTCGGGGGTAACGGCAGCACCAAGAGCGGCATCCTCGACGCGACCATTCGCCTGCTGCGCGAGCGACGTGGCGCCGACCTCACGATGGATCAGGTCGCCCAGGCCGCGAGCTGCGCAAAGGGGCTCGTCCACTATCACTTCCGCAAGAAGGACCAACTCCTCGCCGCCGCGGCAGGCCGCATGTGGGAAGATCGGGCCGCAGCGTGGCGGCGCGCCTTGGACGCCGAAGACCCCAAGGCATCGATCGGCGCCGCGTGGAACCTGCTCGCCACCGATTCCTCAACCGGCGTTGCCGCAGCCTGCGCCGCCCTTGGAATGCGAAGAGAAGAACTGATTGTACAGTCAGTCAATTCCGGTAGAGTGGCTCTGGCCCGGGGCGTGACTGAGGCGCTTGATCAGCTGCTCGGTCGCATGGGGCGTGAGGCGACGGTCCCTATCGGGGAGCTGGGCACGCTGCTCGCCGCCATCATCGAGGGAATCGGCCTCCAGCTTGGCAGTGGAGCCGGTCAGGATGAACTGGAGCAGGCGTGGGCGGCCTTCTGGGTGGGACTGCTGTCCCTTACCAGCTCGCGGCGTTCCGGCTAGCGGCGACGCCGGCGATGACCGCCCCGCCGCTGCGGCCGGTCGCGCCCGCGCATTCGGGACAAACCGCTGATCAGCTCATCCAGCGAGGCCGCCTGCAGGACGTCCTGCCGGCCCCGAAACACCGTGAACCGCAGCGGTCGATCCAGGTCGGGCACCACACCGGGGCGGAGCCGACGCGCTTTGCCCTCACGGAGTCGCAACCGCACCACCGCCTGTCCGCGCTCGATGTCATAGTGCAGCGGGATCCGGTCACCGAGCAGGGGGACGGATCCGGGCAGGGCATCCAACTCCTCCCGGGTAGCCTCCGGAACGAACGTGGCGGGATCCAGTTCCAGCCGCGTGCGGAGAAAGTGCTCCCAGCTCGACACATCCTGCAACTGTCTCGCCAGGGCCGTCGCCACGGCATCGGGGCTGGCCGCCTCGAGGCGGCCACCGGACCGGCGCCAGTATTCGTCGAGCCGGGCGACCGCGCGGGCAACCGCCCGTTGGTCCGTGTGGGCCGTTCGACCGGCAACGAGCGCCTCGGCCAGCGCGAGCCGGGCATGGCTCGCGAGCGCGGCCGGGAAGTCACCGGTCAGCGGCTCGCGACTGCGGTCGAGCTCGAACCCGAAGTACGCGGTGACCCGCTCGACCACGAGTCCCGTATGTCGCTGGCTCTCCCGAAACCGCACGAGCGGCTCACCGCGCACCGCGAAGCGTTTGATCAGATCGAATGGGATCTCGGTCCCCTCGATCGCACCCCGCGGCGTGCCGAATCGGTCCGCGAAATACCGAATCTGACCGGCCACCGGAGCACCGGGTGCGCACACCGATCCGCGCGAGATCCGCACCGACTCCGAGCGGGCCGTCTCCTGGTCGATCACGAGATCGAAGGGCATGACACGGGCCACGAGGTCACGGAATCCGCGAACCGCGCCCCCGCGCGCCTCGGGCAACTGCGCCGGGAGCGGGATCTCGAGTGTCCGATACACCGAAGCCAGACCAAGGGCGATGTCCTCGATGGCCTTCACCAGGACACCACGTGCCTCCGCCCATTCCTGCACGGACTCTGTGAAGACGTGCCGTGGGAGACCGTACACGCGACCCAGCGTTCCATACAGGTTGACGGCCTCCGCGAACACGCTGTACGCCGTCAGGTGATCGCTCCCGCGGACGATGAGTCCGCGTAGGTCACGCTCATCCCGCGTCATGCGGTGCAACGACTCGATATTCGCGGCGACGGCCACGAACGGCGTGATTTCCTCGTCCGCGTGCACCAGCAGCTCGCCCCAGGGGCGGTCAACCGGCATTGCCTCGACGTCCCGCCCGTACGTGGTGAGGCGCCCGCCCTCCACGATCCCGCGGTCCGCCAACCGCGTGGTCGCGGCGCGATAGGCGCGACGGTCGACCGGCACCGGGAGTTCGAGGTCGGAGAGGTCAATGCCCAGCGCCGCCGAGGTAAGCGCCAGGCGCTCGGAGTCACCGGCCAGCTGGAATTCGGGTGGGGTCGGTCGCAGCGACGAGAAATCGACCTCCCGGTCGCTCAGGATATGCACGGCCCCGTTCGGCACCCGCCCATGCACACGGCCCGCCATCTGGAGGATCTCGTTGGCGCCGAGGTACTGCCGCGTCAGCACGTTGCGGCCCCGCTCCACGATGTTCGTATACCGGGCATCGTAGATCACCACGGTGTCGAGCCCGGTGATGTTGAGCGCCGACTGGCCGGCGGCCGTCATGGCCAGCAGGAATGGCTTCTCGACACTGCCGTCCAGGAACGGTCGGATGACCCGGATTGGCTCGCCGCCATGGTAGAACGCGGTGTGTAATTGCGGAAACGCGTCCCCGAGCTCCGTCGCCGCGTTCTCGACTTCAGCGCGGGTCGGGAGGAACACGGCAACGCCACGGCGCTCACGTTGCACCCAGCGGAGGAACCGCTCGTCCAGAAACTCGATCGGGCGTTGGACGTGCACCTCGACGTGCGCCGCGAGTCCGGGATCGAACGCCGAAGTCTCCAGGACATCCGCCGACTTCAGATACTCCGCATAGAACGTCGGGTCCACCGTGGCCGAGAGCCAGATGAAACGGCACCCGATCCGCTTCCCGAGCGCCAAGCACAGCTCGAGCTCGGCGGACGTCTGATGGATCTCGTCGACAATCAGGGTATCCTGCGGTCCAATCAGGTCGCTCTGGAACCAGCGCCGGGCAATCCCTGTCGTCACGATCACGACGTTCCAGGTTGGCGTCTCGGGCGTGGCCTCTCGCTCCCGGTTCACGACCCCTACCCGCAGCGGGGCGCGGACGATCTCTTCGGCCATGGGACGGATCGCGAGCGTCTTACCCGTTCCAGTCCCCGCGACGATGCCGAACCCCGCACCTCCGCGGGCAAGCGCCCGCACGTGCTCGCCGTGCTGCCGATCAAGGACGGTCTCGATCCGAAGGCCGAGCGCGAGTTCGATGGTCTCACACGCTGCTCGGGTCGGGGCAATCACGATGACGCGTCCGGTCGGCGGCTCCGCCCGCCGAAACGCCTCGTGATCTGGCGGGAGGTAGTGGTCGCGGATGTGGTGGTGGGGGTAGGTCACGGGAGGAAGATACGGGATGACAGGATGAACGGGATAATGAGATGAACGGATCGACGGGATGAACGGGGCGAAACTGATGAGCCACACGACAGGAATCCCTATCCCGTCATCCGTCTATCCCGCTATCGTCCATCGTGTCACCCCTCAGTCTCCCAGACAGATCCCCAGATCCCGCGCCGTCTGGATCGAGTCGTGATCCAGCGGGACGCCCGACGAGCCTTCCAGCGCCTCCGCAAACGGCACCGTGACGATGGCGGGCGGATCGAGCGCCACCATGCGGCCAAACTGCTTTGCCTCTACCGCCCGCACGGCCGCCGCCCCGAACCGGAGCGCCAGGAGGCGGTCGAACGTGGTCGGGCTGCCACCACGCTGGAGGTGCCCGAGCACGACGGCACGAGTCTCCTTACCCGTGCGATCCGCGATCTGCCGTGCCACCAGCTCGCCAACGCCGCCGAGCCGTTCCGTGGCACCCGCCTTCTTGCCCTCCTGCAACACCTCACCCCCACCAATCGGATGCGCCCCTTCGGCGGCGACCACGATGCTGAAGTGTTTCCCCGTCATCTCCCGCTCGAGCACCTTGTCACACACCTTGCCGATGTCGAACGGAATCTCGGGAATGAGAATGACGTCTGCCGTACCGGCGAGCCCCGAGTTCAGCGCGATCCAGCCGGCGTGCCGGCCCATCACTTCGACGACGAATACCCGCTCGTGACTCTCCGCGGTGGAGTGGAGCTTGTCGATGGCATCCGTCGCCGTGTTCACCGCCGTGTCGAACCCGAACGTGATGACCGTCCCCTTCACATCGTTGTCGATCGTCTTGGGCACGCCCACGATGGGGAGCCCCTTCTCACACAGCCGCTGCGCGATCTTCAGGGATCCGTCCCCACCAACCACGATCATCGCATCGAGTCCGAGTCGGCGGAACGCGGCGACGACTTCGTCGGATCGATCCACCTCTGTTGTGGAGCCGTCCGGCTGCTTCACCGGCCACGAAAACGGGTTGCCCCGATTCGTCGTGCCCAGGATCGTCCCGCCGAGATGGGTAATGCCACGGACGGTCTCGCGCGTCACCGGTATGATCTGCGCATCGCCCAACAGCCCGCCGAACCCGCGCTGAATGCCATAGACGGTCCAGCCTCGCTGCATGGCGGAGAGCACGACCCCGCGGATCACGGCGTTGAGGCCCGGGGCATCGCCACCGCCCGTCGAGATCGCGATCTTCACGAAACGCCTCCTTCCCGCTTTTCAATCAGGCGGACGACCTCGCCCTCGTGGGCGTGTCGCCCAAGCCGCAGCCTCGAGAACACGACCGCCCCGTCAACCGACACCTCGAAGGCCCCGCCCGATGACTCGATCAGCCGGACCTCGGCCTCCGGAAACCGCTTCTGCAACTCAGCCGCCAGACCGGCGGCGCGAGGATGGTAGTTTCAGACGACGCAGTACTGAATGCCGATGACCACGTGCGGCCTCCTGTGGTAGACTGTTCGTCGAAGTTAACGGCGCCGCCATGGAGAGCGCCACGCGCTTGCAGTTTTCCCCCCGGCCGCCAACTTTCGCCGTGAGACTGTGTTGACCAACGCCACTCCCGACCCCGCCTTGCTCCGGACCCGCCGTGCCCATCAGTTGCGGCGCGTGCTCGGGTTCGGCGCCGTCGCTGCCGTCGGCGTGGGCCTGTTTCGGCTCCTGGGACCCTCGGGACCGCCGCTTGGCCCGATCACGCTCCAGATTCTCCTCTTCGTTGCCGTCGGCGCGCTCACCCGACGAGTCGGGATCGCGCTCCCGGGCGGGGGCTACGCATCCTTCGTCTTGGCGGTGGTACTCGCGGCCATTCTCCTGCACGGATGGCCGTTCGCGGTCGTGACGGCGGGATTGATCGTCGCGGCGGGAGATCTTGGTCTTCGACGGCAAGCGCTCTCCGCCGGTGCCGCCGTTGCCGCCCACCTCATGGTTGGCAGTGCGGTCACCGGACTCCTTTACGAGGAGCTCGGGGGGGTGATCGGCGGAGGAGTGCTTGCCACGCCGAACCTGCTGCCGCTCGTGCTGGCGGCGGCGGCACTCCCGGTGGTGGTGAACGGGACGTTCTACGTCGAACTCGCGCTGCGCGGCATGTTCCAGTGGAAGGACGCACGGCTTACCCTCCGCTGGGAATCCGTGGTCTACGCGGCCTCGGTAGCCTTCGCGCTCGGATGGGTCGGGTTGGCGGCGGCGGAGATTCCGGCGGGCCCCGCCCTGGTCCTCGGCTTGGTGCTCCTCAGCGCCTTCTTCCTGACCTACTGGATCATCTCCCAGGCCGTGCGCGCGGACGAGCTCCGCCTGGTGAACCGGCTTGCCGGCGCGGTCGCCGCGGAAGTCCGCATCGAGCACAGTTTTGCGCGGGTGCGCCAGCTCACGCACCGCCTGGTGCCGTGGGATCAGATGGGGTTCGCGGCGGTCGACGGGAGCACCAACGCGTATCGCCTCCTGGCGGACACGGAGAACCGCGCCGGGACGACCGGCTCGACGGACGTCGGGCTGGTGGGTGAGGCGGTACGCCGGCGCAAGCCGACCGTCGGTGGGGGGGGAGCTCGGCGGGGTTCAACCGGATCGGAAGTGGTGGTGCCGCTGGTGCAAGGAAACCAGGTCATCGGCTTCTGGAGTGTTCGGCATCGTGACGCCGGTGTATACCGGGATGCGGACGGCGACTTGCTCAACCTCCTCGCTCCGCAGCTCGCGTTGTCCCTGGCACTCTCTACCCTGGTGCAGCCGGTGGCGGACGCGTCCGATCACACATCGGGCTTCGCACGGTCGCTCGTCGAGACCATCCGTGCCATCCGCGGCCTGAGCGAGGACGTCGCGCGCCGCGCCGCCACCGCGGAGCAGCAGGCGCAGCTCGCGGCGCAGCGGGTAACCGACGTGTCCGAAGGGGTGACCACCTTGGTCGACACGATCAAGTCGTCGGTCTCGGCGGCCGATCAGGCGCGCAGCATGACCAACGAGATGGCGCGGCGCGTGATCGACGTGCGCACCACCAGTGGCGGCGCCAGCGACCGGCTCGCCGCGCTTGGCACCACGATCGGTCGGGGCGCGAGTGAGGTGGCCTCGCTGCGGGACGCGTCGCAGGAGGTCGAGCGTTTTGCCGAGGCGATTGGCACGATCGCCAATCAGACGAACCTGCTCGCACTGAACGCCACGATCGAGGCATCGCGGGCCGGGGTGCACGGGCGTGGGTTTGCCGTGGTGGCGGACGAGGTTCGCAAGTTGGCGGAGGAAAGCGCCCAGGCCGCCCGGAGCATGCGGCGCAGTGCCCAAGCCACCCGAACCGTGCTGGATCGTACCGCCCGCATCCTGGAGGACATCGGCTCCCAACTCGGCGAGCTCGCGCAGCTCTCGGATCAGTGGCGCCGTGATCTCGACTCCATCATGGGAGCGGCGGAGGACACCCGGCGGGCCGGGCAAGCCATCGCGGACGCGCCCAAAGCCATGCTTGAACTGGCGGGGCAAGCCACGGGAGCCCTGACGGCCGCTCGGGATGCGGCCGACCAATCGGCCGGCGAGGCCGCGCACGTTGCGCGCGAGGCCCAGGAGCAGCGGCGCGCGGCCGAAGAGATCGAGCGCGGGGCGGCCCGGCTGACTGCGCTGGCCGAGGAACTGAACCGCAGTGTGGCGTTTGTGCGCCACGACACCGACTGATACCACCCTCTCTGACGTATCTTCCTGCGCGGTCCAATCCCCGCCCTATGCGCTGTCTAGCTCTCCTCGTCGTCACTGGCATGGCCGCAACCCTCACGGCCTGCGGTGGCAGTTCCACGGAAGCCGTGGCATCCGCCGAGTTGTTCGCGGTGAACGGTGCCCGGCACCCGGCGGTGTTCGCGGCCGATACGTTGACGTGGGCGGGGTTCGGATTCGGGGCGGAGCAGGGAGAGGGAGACGTCTACGTACGGGCGGCCGGGGCCGCAGCGACGGTGGAGATTCTGTCCTGGACCGACGGACAGATCCGGGGGGTGCTCCCCGCAGGCGCCGAGTCTGGACCGACGTACGTCCAGCTGCGCACCGACTCCCTGGGGCCGCTGGACCTGTTCGTCATCCCCCGCGCGAGCTACGATCCGGCAGCCCACGCCTGGGCCGCCGATGCGTCTCTGCCAATCGCGGTGACCGACGCGGCGGCGGGCGGCGCCCGGTTCCCGGCAGGCGGAACCACCACCGGGAAGGTCGTGATGACCGGCGGCCGTCGCAGCGACGGCGCCCTGAACCGGAGCACCTACATCGGCGCGCTGGACGCGGACGGTCGAATCACCCAGTGGCAGGAGGCGCCGGATTCGGTCATCCCAGCGGGGCGGTACCTGCATGCCATGGTGGCGGCGGACCGGACGACGGCGGCGCTCCAGGGTGCCGAATCGGTGGCCTACATGTTCGGAGGGGTCGACTCTGCGGGACGAGTGCTGTCCGACGCGCTGGGCATCGGCGTGTCGGCGGACGGGGCCTACAGCCTGTGGACACCCATGGCGCCGCTGCCCGACCTGCGTGCCGGAATGGCAACGGCCGTCGCGTTTGGCAAGATCTACGTGATCGGTGGCTTCGGCGCGGACTCGCTCGCGACACGGGACGTCTACTACACCACCGTGCTCCCCAGTGGGACACTGAACGGTTGGCTCATCGGCCCGCAGCTACCGGAGGGCCGCGCGTTTGCCGCCGCCACGGTGGCTGGATCCACCCTCTACGTCCTTGGTGGTGAGCGCGGCGCCGTCATTCCCGATGCGATTCCGGACTCGACACGACTCACGGCGACCATCTACGCCATTCCCATCAGTCCACTGAGTGGCGCGTTCCGCGATTCGGTGTGGACGGAGCTCCCCGTCTCCCTGCCGCGCGCGCGCGCGCGCTTCACCGCCGCCGTGGTCGATGACGCGTTGGTGGTCACCGGCGGCGTCTACGCCGGAATGCCATCTACCGGCGAGACGGAGTTCGCGACGCTCACCGATGGACAATTGGGAACGTTCCAGGAGTTCCCCGGAGCGACGCTCGCGTCGCTGGCGGGCGGACCGGTGCTGGGCGCCGCGACACCGCTCGCCTGGACGGCACAGGGGATCGTCAGGATCACGCTGCTGGGCGGCACGCTGGGTGCCACACCGGTGGCACAGGCATGGTCGAAGTAGCAAACGCGAGGTGTTCATGACGTACCGGCTCACGCCCACGGTCCTCGGTCTGGTCGCCCTGATCGCGGCCCCGGTCACCAGCGCGCAGGAGATTCCGACTCCCGCCTCCGTCCTGGGCTTCGTACCGGGAACCACGGGCAAGCTCGCCGAGTGGCCCACATTGGTGCAGTACTACCGCACGCTCGCGGCGGCGAGCGACCGGATCGAGTTCCGGGATCTCGGACCGACCACCAACGGGAACCCGTTCATCGCGCTCATCATCTCGAGCGCCGCCAACATCACGCGGGTGGACAGCCTCCGGGCAATCAACGCCAAACTCGCCGACCCTCGTACCATCCAGTCGAACGACGAGCGCGAGCGCCTCGTGCACGAGGGACGAACCGTTGTGCTCATCACCTCGAGCATTCACTCGACCGAGGTGGGCGGGCACCTGAGCCCCGCCGTCCTCGCGTACCGGCTGGCGACCGGACAGGATTCTGCAACCCTCGCGCTGCTCGACCGCACCGTGGTGCTCCTCGTGCCTTCCCTCAATCCGGACGGGGTTACGATCGTCGCGCGCTGGTACAACCGCACGCTCGGAACGCCCGCCGAGGGATCATCGCCTCCCGAGCTGTACCACCCCTACATCGGGCACGACAACAACCGGGACTGGTACGTCTTCACACAGGCCGAGACGCGACTGACCGTCGACAGCCTGCACAATGTGTGGCACCCACAGATCGTGCACGACATCCACCAACAGGGGGCATTTGGCAGTCGCCTCTTCCTGCCGCCGTATCTGGATCCCATCGAGCCCAACGTAGATCCGCTCATCGTCGCGGGGATCAACGCGATGGGAACCGGTATGGCGTGGGAACTGGCCGGACAGGGCAAGCGCGGCATCGTCGTCAGTGCGACCTATGACGCGTGGACCCCGGCGCGGGCCTACCAGCACTACCACGGGGGAATCCGCATCCTCTCGGAAACGGCGAGTGCCCGGATCGCGAGTGAGATCACCGTTGCCCCCGATCAACTGCGCGGCCGCCGCGGGTACGAGGCCCTCACCCCGAGCTGGAACTTCCCGGACCCGTGGCCGGGGGGGCGATGGACGCTGGCTGACATCGTGGACTATCAGGTCTCCGGCGCCACGGCGCTGCTCAACCACGCCGCGGCAGGCCGGGAAACCTGGCTGCGGAACTTCCTGCAGATCGGTGAGCGGGCGGTGAAGGGCTGGTCAGAGTGGCCATATGGGTACGTGGTCCCACGGCTGGGCCAGCGTGGCGACGGGATGGCCGCCATGTTGAACGTCCTTCGGCGCGGGCAAGTGGAGATCCGGGCTGCCGAGCGGGACTTCGTGGTTGATGGTCGGCGGTTTGCCGCCGGGGACTATGTCATCACCCTGCGGCAACCCTACGCGGCGTTCGCCAAGACGCTGCTCGAGCGCCAGGACTACCCCGATCTGCGGGAGTACCCCGGCGGCCCTCCCAAGGCACCGTACGACGTGACGGCGCACACGCTCCCCCTGCTGATGGACGTCACGGTCGTCGAGGCGCGCGACAGCATCCCCGTTCCGCTGTCCGGGCCGCACGACGTACCGGCGTTCTCGCCACGCGTGACCACCGCGATCGGCCGGGTCGGCCTGTATCGCAGCTACCAGGCCTCGATGGATGAGGGCTGGACGCGATGGGTATTCGACACTTGGGGCGTCCCCTACACGTCCATCGTGGATTCGGTCGTCCGCGCCGGGGATTTGCGACGCCGGTTCGACGTCATCGTGATGCCGTCGATGTCCACCGGCGACATCGAGCTCGGCCTCGACAGTACCTACCCCAACCCGTTTGCCGGCGGGCTGGGCGACGGAGGCCTGAAGGCCCTGCGCACGTTCGTCGCGGAGGGCGGGACGCTTGTGGCCTTCAACCAGTCGTCGCGCTGGGCGATCGATGCATTCGATCTGCCTGTGCGAGACGCATCCGCGGATCTCGACGAGCAGGCCTTCTATGCACCAGGCAGCATTTTTCGCCTGGAGCTCGACGCTGCCCATCCGCTTGCGCGAGGCACCCCGACCCAGACCATCGCCTGGTTTGAGGAGAGCCCCCTCTTTGCCGTCACCGACTCCGCGCGTATCAAGGTCGTCGCTTCGTATCCGCGGCAACCGTCCGCCGTTCTCCTGTCGGGATGGGTGCTGGGCCCGGAGCACGCGGCCGGGCGGCCTGCAC
>Ga0224505_10000610_pt1 | contig 24143 bp, 17 predicted proteins | sample SF_Jan12_sed_USG_FD_169102 | JGI IMG/M metagenome (GOLD analysis project Ga0224505, IMG submission 169102) | Sediment microbial communities from San Francisco Bay, California, United States - SF_Jan12_sed_USGS_4_1 | ecosystem: Environmental > Aquatic > Marine > Sediment | place: USA: California... | reverse complement strand
TGGCACCCCTATAGGTCCTTTTTACATACGAGAGTTTCAGGTCAATCGTATAATAGTAGGTATCCATGGGCAGCGTTTCTCCATGATAAGTGCCGTCCCACTGTCTTTCCAACCCTGTAGTTTGAAACAGGAGGAGACCTCTCTTATTGTACACGCTAATGACGGCGTTTTTACACTGATTCGCATTGGACAGTGCATTGACATTCCAGGTTTCATTCGCACCGTCTCCATTGGGCGTAAAGGCGTTTGGAATATCCAGCGCCACCGTAGTTTCCATAATGATATTTCGTTTTCGGAGTTCGCTCAACAATTGGCCATCATTTACCTGGAAGCTTAGGGTTCTGTTTCCGGGCAGGATTGTTGGCGTATTCGGATTTTCATCTATTGTTAGATTGTATTTATACTTTATGGAACGAATTGCCGCTGTGTATTCCGGCAGGGTGGCGTATCCAATGAGCAGTAGCTTTCCGGCTTCTTCATCGAAGAAACCGCTTATGTTCGCGGTGTTGTTGAATATTAATTCATCGAACCCCTTTGCGTAGTTATCGCTGCCGATGCTGATTTCTGCCAGGTTTAGGTGGTCATTATCCACATCCGCTACTTCGAAGATCGCCGTAATTGAAATCGGATCTGTTCCCGGCTCATAGGAAAGTGGCGTTGTTTCCAACTTTGTAATTACGGGAGGATCATTTACCGGGTTTATGAGTATGACCAGATTAAAAGGTGCACTCTGGTTCTTATCGTCATCGGTTACCGTCACGCTTACGGTCAGGAATCCATTAAGGTTTAATGCGGGAGTAACGGTATGGTTATTGGTTGTGTAATCCTTGCCTGGCAATACCTGCAAGGTAAATCCAAGAGGATAGGTGTCGTCTGCATCGGATACAATAAGGTCATCCAAAAGAATCGTGACGGGTTCATCCTCGTTAATGAAAAGCGCTTCTTGCCCGATAATCTGCGGCGTTACGGTGGTAGGCACCACTTCGACCTGAAGATTAAAAATTTCGCTGTTTGCCGTTCCGTCATTCACTGACACGCGAACGGAAAGCGTCCCGATAAAGGCCGGCAGCGGCGTTACGGTAGTTCCGGAAAACGTGTAATTGGGGCCGCTGAGCACGCGGAGTGTAAAATCTTTCGGGTAACTATTGTCAGGGTCGTATACCTCCAGGTGGCTGAATTGAACAGTGAGTGCGCTGCCCTGTGTAATGCTAATCGGTTTTTGCCCGACAATTACAGGCGCCACATTGGGGGCATCCAGTACCCGGATTTCCAGTGGAAAGGGTTGACTACTTGCCGATCCATCGTCAACGGTGATAGTTGCTGTCAACGTTCCTGTGAAATTCGCTGCTGGCGTAATGGTCGTCCCGGATACTTTGTAGTTAAACCCGTTTGAAATCTTTAAAGAAAATCCCTCAGGGTAGATGTTGTCCGGGTCAGTTACGAATAGGTTAGCAAACGCAATGGTTATTGGTGTGTCAACATAGGTGCTTAGCGGAATCTGACCTGTGATAACCGGTGCATCGTTTACTGGTCGTATCGTCACCTGCAATGGAAAAGTGGCACTTTCATCCGTACCGTCGTTTACCGAAATAATTACTGACAGTGTACCATTATAATTTGCGGACGGGGTTATCGTATTGCCGCTGAAGGTATAATTATCACCTGCATAAATCTTTAACGTAAAGTCTTTAGGGTAGTTATTGTCCGGATCTATAACCTGAAGGTTTGGCAATTGGATGGTTATACTTTGATCTTCGTTCGTCGAGAGTGTTTGCTGTCCAACGATAACAGGTGGTATGTTAGGTGGCCTTACAACCTTGATTTCCAGGTTATATTTTTCGCTTTCGTCTTTGCCGTCATCCACCGTCACGGGGACAAGGAGTGTCCCAACGAAAGTTGGGTCTGGGGTAACGGTCTGCCCTTTCACGCTGTAATTGTTACCTGCGAAAACCTTGAGCGTAAAATCTTCCGGATATTGATTATCAGGATCTGTCACTATTAAATGAGAAAGTTCAATCGTAATTGTTTCCCCTGAGGTAATGCTTAAAGCAATTTGTCCGGTTATAACAGGCCTGACATTCTCGACTTGATTTACCTTTATCTTAAGATCAAACCGTTTACTGTCGTTTTTTCCGTCGTTAACCGTAACAGGCACGGTAAGATCGCCGCGAAAATCCCTGGCTGGCGTCACAGTGCTGTTTTGAAAGGTATAGTTTTTCCCCGCGTATAATTGCAAAGAAAACCCTATCGGGTAGGTGTCATCCGAATCTGTTACAATAAGGTCATCAAGCCGAATGGTTATGGGCACGTTTTGGTCCGTGGAGAGCGGCAGTTGACCGGTGATTTTCGGTATACTGTTTGTCCCGGCCTGCCCGAAGGCTGCTAACGCAAAAGCCTGAAAAAGAACAGATAATATGGTATTCCGCGGCAAACGCATACAGATTAAACCAGTTAAATATACGCAATAACAATGAGCCCTACTAGCAATAAACCCACATGGTCATGCCAGCATTAGACTCAATACATCACCTGTGGTTTAATTGGGGAAGCCAGATCAGGCGTGTTTTTCTATTATCTGCTTTAAATACTCCGTTTGTACTACGCCAGATTGGCGCCAGACCACATTGCCGTTTTTGAAGAGTATCAGGGTGGGGACGCTTTGTACCTGGTACGCGGTGGCAACTCCGGGGTTCTTGTCAACATCGATTTTAATAATCTTGGCGCTGTCGCCTATTTTCGATTTCAGATCTTGCAGAATGGGTGCCATCATCTTGCATGGTCCGCACCATTCTGCTGAAAAATCAACAAAAGTTGGCTTATCGCTTTTTATCAACTCCGAAAAACTCTTTTGTGCCATAAACTAAACAAGCAAAGTCTCTGCCTTGACTATTGGTTTCATAACAACGGTTGCTTTGATGGAGTTCGATATCAAACAATTTATTTCAGATTTTTGGAGCACCCTCATCGCTTTATCAATACTGCCCTCTTCTTGTACTACGACGACAGGTTCCAGCAACACTTCTGTCATCATCCACTTCCCATCAACCTGTTCAAGTTTACCCTTCGATCCACATCGGAAAGAGATGAAATCAAGTTTTGAATTTTCAGCAATGGCTAAAAAGGTAGTCATCAGGCAGCTGCTGACGGATGCCGTAAACAGGTGTTCGGGTGACCATATTCCCGGAATACCTTTTGGGAATTCCGGTGGTGTTGCTACCTCAATACAGCCTGAACCATCGGTTTCAGCTGATAGCTCGGGGGAACACATCATCCCTTTTCGATCGCTGTTCCAGGCAATGTCTACGTTATAATAATGCGGTTCCATCTTAATTATATTTTTTGTTGTAAGGAAGCCCAACTCCCGCCATTATAGACGGCAATGTATCCTGTTGATGTTAATAAGCGTTTTGCTGAACCACTGCGCATGCCGGATGCGCAACAGGTGATAATTGTCTTTTGTTTGTCCGGTATACGGTGAAGATTGTTTCTTAATTCGTCAACCGAAATGTTAATCGAACCTTTAATATGCCCTCCTTTGTATTCGGCCTTTGTACGGACGTCAAGGATAAGTGCGCCCTGTTTCACCAGTTCACTATAGTTGACCGCGGGACCAATTCCAAAAATCTTCTTTATCAAATCTATCATATAAGAATGCAGTTGTTTAGTTGTTTATTCTTTAGTGCTCATATTCTTGCGGAGCGTACTCAATCCAAAAAGTAAATACAGTGGACAGGTGCTAACCAGGCTTGTTGCGAGAAGAATAACGGCCACGGCCATAAAGATTAGTCCGACAGTTCCCCCAATGATACCATTGAAGTACAACACTGCGATTGCGACCGCGATTATCGCCCTGACTACGCGATCGATAGTATTCATATTCTTTTTCATCTTTTTATTTATTTTGTGTTCTTTATTATCGATTTCGTTCCCTCATATCTTGATGTAAAACTATTGAACCCTTTATTAGGTTTCAGTAACCTAAGTCACATACCATAACTTCTTACAAAAAAAACATTTTCCTGGCTTGAAGTTAGTAGCCGGCCGATGGATACAGGGTGACAAGTGTCATACTATTTAGATGATCTTAAACAGGTTACCCAAAAGCGTGGTTAAAGAATAAGGCAAAGAAGTTGAGCAAGGCAGTGAAGGCGGTCGTGAAAAAAAGGAACCGCAAAGCCTGCGGTGAAGAAAAAGGCATCGAATCCGTTGCAGCCCAAGGAGGCTTAGAAAACAAAGAATCAACCACCCCTTCATCATCCCTACCCAACACGCCTAATCAATTCACCAGGGTGCTGTAACACTTGGCTGAACAGGAAAACAGCGCGGCGCCTCTTGAATCTGCTCCTGACTTACCGCATTAATTTGCTGGACATCAGTTAAAGTTTCCAGCATGATCAGGCTGTTTCAGCTGAAAGGGATCGATGGTCTTGTCCAGGAGCACAGCGAGTTCAGACCGGGTTATATTTCGGTTGGAATTAAAATGGTATAGTCCCCACGCAGCCCAGTTCGCTTTGACGTTTGTTTCTGTTTTTATGCCGGCCAGTTTTTCCAGGGTGGAAACTAATTCAACGGCGTCCTGAACGGTGAGGCTTCGATCTTTCAGAGAAACTGCATAACCGAAATCCTTGAGGTTTTGCATCAGTGCAGCGGTATTCACTGATGAATCAGGATAAAACCAGGTTTGATTGGCCCATTGAAAAGGAATTCCGGTGCCTCTCAATATTCCGGTTGCACCAATCTTTTGTATGGATTGAAAATGCGGATGGTGGATTCCGGCATCAATGTATGGCATAATCAATGCATTGCTGTTGAGCAACGCCTGCTGAACATTTCTTACTTTGATTTCTCTTGGCTCTTTTTTCTCCGACACACAAAGGGCGGCCAGTGCTCCGGCGGCCTGGCCTGTTACCAATACAACAGGCTGCAACCGGGTTGTACCATTCACTGCGTTGCTCACGCTTATACTTTTGTCGCAAACTATTACACCATCCATTTGCCGAGGGATCAAGCAGCCCAGGGGGATATTAAACGATGGGACTGGGTAGAACTCCAGGTGCTGCGGTGCAGCGGGATTCTTTTTATGATGGTGGTCAATTGGATAATCACCCACGGAAATGCCAGTGCGATAATAATTATAGTCGAATGGATTTGCAATGTGGTTGACGATAGTTCGTGTTAATCCAACTACTCTTCTGCTTTCGCGGTGATAAGGCATCAATGCCAGGTTATCTTCAGTACCAAACTCGTCCACGGCCAACCCTAAATGCCTGTAGCCAAGTTGCGTCTGAATGAAATATACAAAGCGGAGTGTTTGCTGTTTTGCTTTTTCGAGCTCAATGGCTCTTTGTTCCGGCGCAAGCAGTATTACATTAAGATAGATATCGTTGCCCTTAATGGGCCAATTGATCATGTACTTGTCGTTTGGCAACTTTGCATAGTCAAGCATTTTTTGAGCATCCAACCCTGGGGCTTTTCCGGTTTTGTCGTGATAATAATCTGTACATGCGCCGTCAAATTCTTCAGGTGAATAATGCGCGGGACGTGGGATGGTTTTGTCCTGACCTTTCCCATAATCTTTCAGGATCGCAACCCAGGTCAAATCCTGAATGATATTGTTAGTCTCCACCACACCCACGTGCTCACCGGTTTCAGCACCACTTTCCATGCCCAGGCTGTAGGCAATATCTGCTGACGCGATAACTTCACCCAATTCAGTGGCTTCAATGACCTGCTTGCTGTAAATTGATATCTTGTTTTCAGTTTTCAGATTGACAAATCGGGCGCCAATTATTTTGTTCTGTTTTTTAATAACAGACAAAAATTTAAGATGATACAATACGGAGAGATTACTTTCTTTTGCCACCATCATTTTGAATATACTATCCGCAACGTGTGGTTCGAAATGTGTGTTGCTGATCCACCCTGTAGCTACCTTGTCGGGGCCACCGTAGACCTTGTAGATTTCTTCCCTGAACTCGTTCCAGATACCTGATGGAAGTTTATGATTGCCATCAGTAGCTGAAACCCCGGCCGCGGAAAGCATACCGCCCAGCCAGGGTCCTTCTGCGGCAATAATGGTTTTTACTCCCATCCGGGCACTTTGCAAGCCTGCGCCTATACCACCAGTACCACCACCAATCACCAATACATCTGTTGTGATTCGGTTTTGTGAAAACAAAAATGAGGAACCTGCAAACAGCAACACGATGGATAAAATGCAGGTTCTATTGGGGTTAATATTTGACATCAAAACGTAATATTTTACAGTCATTTACTCCAGGCAAAAATAGATGATTATGGAGTTTGATCTGATATAAGATTTATAGAATATTTATCAATACTTCAAAGCTGGAAGGGGTACCTTTCTCGAACATCAACTATTGAAGAAAAGCGCGTAATCATTATATATTGAGACAGTTTTTAGAATTTGTTTCTTTGGCATAAAGGTTCTTTGTTCTGCCGGATCAAATCCTGAGAATCAACCACCCGCCTTCCTGATTTTATTTAATTCCTCCAAAAATCAAACTAAAATAATGATATCTTACTTTCCTAATGTATGATGTAGCTGAATACGGAATCCATGGATTAACGGCGCAACAAGTGTCTGAATCGCGTGCAGCCCATGGCCGCAATGAAGTGATAAAGGAAGAAAGCAATTTTCTTGAGGTGCTGAAGGACCTTCTTCGGGAGCCAATGCTTCTTTTGTTGCTGGTCGCGGCGCTGTTATACTTTCTCAGCGGTGAAATTGGCGACGGTATTTTCATGACTTCGGCGATTGTAATAGTCACCAGCATATCGTTATATCAGGAATCCAGAAGTCGTAACGCATTGGCTGCTCTCAAAACGTTAACGCAGCCCACTTGCAAGGTAATCCGGGATGGCAAAACCGCTGAGATCAAACGCGAGGAAATTGTCATCGGCGATTTTATAATGGTGGAGGAAGGAAAATCTGTTCCGGCTGATGGTTGCATTGTTCATTCCAATGATTTTAGTGTAAATGAGTCAATGCTTACCGGTGAATCGTTGGCCGTGTACAAAAGTAAAGAACCGGATCACAATCGGGTATTTCAAGGCACAACGGTAACGAGCGGACTGGCAATATGCGAAGTCGATGCAATCGGAGTGAATACAGCGCTTGGGAAGATTGGAAAAAGCCTTGCGTCCATTCAGGACGAGGAAACGCCTCTGCAAGAACAAATAAGGAACTTTGTCAAAAAGATGGCGCTAATAGGTGTCGTTGTTTTCTTCATTGTCTGGGGAATCAATTTCTTCTCTACCTACAACGTATCGGATAGCTTACTCAAGGCGCTCACCCTGGCAATGAGTATTTTGCCGGAAGAAATTCCTGTAGCGTTCACAACTTTCATGGCATTGGGGGCATGGCGTTTAATGAAGATCGGGATCATTGCCAAACATACCAAGACTGTGGAAACACTTGGCAGTGCCACCGTAATCTGTACGGACAAAACGGGAACCATCACAGAGAACAGAATGAGTCTGGCCAGTCTTTATGTGTTGTCAACGCAGAGAATGTCGACTCCGTTGCAAATAATCAGTGACAACAATGAAGAGGAAAAAGCACTGATTGAGATGGCGATGTGGGCCAGTGAGCCCATTCCATTTGATCCCATGGAAATTGCGCTGCATGCTGCCTATGCAAAATCAACCGCCCTGGATGAAAGAGGGGGATACCGAATGATCCACGAATACCCATTGGACGGAAGGCCGCCGATGATGACGCATATTTTTGAGAATAGCGTTGGTCACCGCATAATAGCGGCCAAAGGTGCTCCGGAAGCAATGATGCAGGTATCCGAATTATCAGATAGTGAAAAGGAAGTTCTGAACGAAGCGTTCCAAACATTGACGGGAAAGGGGTATAGAGTTTTGGGCGTTGGAACATCAGCGTTAACAGGCTATGATTTTCCCCTGCGTCAGCAGCAACTAAAGTTTAGGTTTATAGGGCTTGTGGCTTTTTATGATCCACCAAAAAAAAATATTGCTGATGTCTTTTCTTCATTTTACAATGCAGGTATTGCCGTGAAAATCATTACGGGAGACAACGCCGCCACCACTACCACCATAGCCAGGGAAATTAATTTTAGAGGCTGGGAAAAAACAATGAGCGGGGAGGAGCTGTTGCGGATGGACGAACAGGAGGTGAATAAGAGGGTAATGGAGATAAACATTTTCACGCGCATGTTTCCGGACGCAAAATTAAGAATTCTAAATGCCCTAAAAGCAAATGGACAAATTGTGGCTATGACAGGAGATGGTGTAAATGATGGTCCTGCCCTGAAAGCGTCGCACATTGGTATTGCGATGGGAAAAAAAGGATCCGAAATCGCCAAGGAGGTTTCTTCATTGATTCTTACGGATGATGACCTCGCCAAAATGGTGGATGCCGTGGCGATGGGAAGAAAGATTTACACAAATCTAAAGAAGGCTATTCAATATGTCATTTCCATACATATTCCCATCATTCTCACTGTATTTACGCCACTGGTCCTGGGATGGGTATATCCTAGCATTTTTTCGCCTGTACACGTTATCTTTCTGGAATTAATTATGGGGCCTACATGCTCTATTATTTATGAAAATGAACCCATTGAAAAGAATGCCATGCTACAGCGACCGCGGCCTTTTACAACCACTTTTTTCAACTGGGGGGAGCTAAGCACCAGTATCGTCCAGGGGCTGGTCATCACTGCCGGATCTCTTCTTATATATCAATATGCAGCAAGACACGGCTACAGTGAGCCTGTAACCCGGACCATGATATTTATTACGTTGATATCAGCAAATATTTTCCTTACGTTGGTGAATCGTTCTTTTTACTACTCCATTTTTACTACGATTCGCTATCGCAATATGATGGTTCCGCAGATAATAGCCGTAACGCTAGCGCTTACCGCCTCTCTTCTTTTTGTCCCACCCTTCACACATTTTTTTCAATTCGACAAATTATCAGGGTTTCAGTTGATGGTCAGCGCCCTGGCAGGTTGCACTTCGGTGGTATGGTTTGAGGGCGTAAAAGCATTAAGCAGGTGGAAAGGGAGCGATCAAAGTGGCTTGCTGGCGCCATAAACAATAATTCAGATTTTGTTCAGAATTACAGATTCCCTTTGTAGGACAGAACTATGCGTCGGCGTTGATAATATTTCACGGTAAAGGCGTATTCTATATCTTTCTTCTATGTTTGCAATTGTGTGACATGTGTCACTGACAGGCAAGTGATGAGTATAGAGCTTTGTATGAAATCCTTATTGTATGGTTTTATCGGGGGTATCTCAATCGGTCATTTTGCAACAAAGAAATATGGACATCATTAATAACTGGAAATTACTATTGATTGGCTGCTTGACCCTGGGCCTGGCTCCATTCTTACCGGAACCTCATATTTGGGGAAAGTTGAAATGGATTGCCGGCGGAGCCGTGGGGATGCAACCTATCGATTGGTTTGATACTGTATTGCATGGTTTGCCATGGTTAATGCTGCTACGCTATCTGATCGTAGCAGGTATCAAAAAAGTGCAAGTATTGAGTCAGTCAAAATAAACAATGAATGCAATGGTAGAAAATATATTGACAGGATGGAATTTCATGCGCTGGCTTCGGTTGGGGCTTGGTCTTTTTGTGACTGTACAGGCAGTGCAACTTCACGACGCGCTTGCCGGTCTGGTAGCAGCCTTTTTCCTGTTCCAAGCGGTCACCAATACCGGATGTTGTGGTGTGGGAGGTTGTTCAATCCCTTCATCGAAAAGTAATAACAAGGAAAGCAGGGAGGTCGACTACGAGGAGATAAAGTCGCCCCGCGAATAAATCAAGTTAGGCTCAAAATTTCATACTGGCGTAACCTTTCAACTGATAGGTGGTAAACGTAGTAATCATGGAAGTGGCTACCTCCACACCCGGTGCGAGTTGCATCGGGTCAATTCCCCGCATTATCAAAGTTTGTCCGCAAGCCGCAATTTTTACACCGGCCTGCTTTAACTCTGCAATCAAATTCAAATTAGGGTTATCCATTTTAAACCGATTTTGATATGCTTCATTGTTTATTACGGCAACAGCAGAGGCGCTGTGGACAGCCAGGACAATGTGAAGATTTTCAAGCGGCACCCCACCAACCACGTGCAAATTAATTAATCGCGCTACCCTTTCCAGTGACGGATTCATTTGACCGGGGTTGTGGGGTCCGGAGGTTATGTCGATGACAATATTATACGAGAGACTAGGGTCGGGCGCCACAGTGGCGTAGGGGATATCATGCACAGTTCCGGCAGATTTGATCACAGGGTTTTGTGCGGTTTGTGCGATTGCCACAAGCCGTGCAAATGAAAGGAGAACAATCAGGCATTTCATGGAAAACAGATTAGTTGTGCGTTGAAGTAATTTTAAAGCGGGCAAAGATAAGGTGTTCCACCTAACCAGCATCGTTTCTTGCCCTGATGGCGTGGCTATCAGAAGATCGTTGCAACTCCTAATCCAGATTTAGCTTTGATTTTCGCGAGCAACTATTTGATTAATGCTGAAAGATTTTTAAAGCTGTTGGCAATATTTTCTAATGGCTGAGGAGCGTTATCCTGCTCTACAAAGGAGTGTTCTAGTCCTGCAGATTTTGCGGCATCAAATATGCGCTTCAGGTCTACGTAACCTGCGCCTATTTCAACCGGCTTCTGCGTTACCCGATCCAGGTCTTTCACGTGCCACAGCGGGAAACGACCGGGATGTTTTTTGAACAGTTCCAGTGGGTCCGTGCCAGACTTGGTTGCCCAACCCAGGTCGAGTTCAAACTTCATCAAATCGCCGCTCACTTCAGAAAGAAACATTTCATAGGGTACCTTACCCTCGACTCGTTCAAACTCTTTCCAGTGGTTATGGAATGCAAATCCGATTCCTGCTTTCTTGCATGCTTCACCGGTCTTGTTGAATACTTCAATAGATTGCTTGATTTCATCTAACGTTTCGATAGGCGTGCTCGAACAAACGAGGTAGCTTACGCCTGCCTCTGCAACTGCGTTAACCACTTCCTGATAGTTGTCTCTTAAGTTTTTGCTCGGGGGACCTGCAGGAGGGTTGGCGCCGGCCGTTATTCTTGACGGGCCACCGGTGATATGATGTGCTTTCCAGGAAAGGCCAAATCCTTTTGCCTTGGCGGCAAATTCCTTTGCTGTCGATCCATAGTATCCGCCTAATTTCGTAGAGGCACTCTCAAGTTCTTTATAACCGATTTCAGCGATACGCTTAAGCGTGCCTTCCGGATCTGTTTCCATGTTCTTGGTCACTGTATACAGCTGCAGGCCAATGGGCATGGAAGGTGCAACAGCACCGAAAACAGATTTGCCTGCTGCCTGCGGGCCAAAGGCCAATGCACCTAATGCCAGTGCGCCGGAATTTTCGATAAATTTTCTTCTATTGATCATAGTAAATTGTTTCTTATTTCCGAGACTTTTGTTTTCGTCAAATATACTTGTCTGTGTCTGTCAAGCGCTGATAATCACACAATATTACATATAATAAAGTTCCTATTTTTTGTATTTATCTTTCCTTTCGTCGTTAATAACGCCTTTCCAGTTAAGACCAAAAGCAAAATCATAGGTATTACCTTGCTCATCCTTATAGCATTCGAGGTCGTGCGGCATATCTTCAAATTGCTTTTCTACACTCTCCATGTTGGCGGGCATTTGCAGCGGCAGCAGGCCTGAAGGTTCGCTCGCACCGGTTATCAAATCCAGCAATGCCTGGCCCTGCACACCAAAATGAACCAGAATTGCATTTGCCCTTTTCTCAAACTCAGCAAAAATCATTGGCTTGTTCATGTGGATTGATACGATAACCGGTTTGCCTTTCATCTTCATGAAGGTATCGTTGATCAAATCCAGGTCAGTAATATTGATAGCCTTGTTCTTTTTTCCTTTGTAAGTACGGTTGGTGAAATTTTCAAGGGGATCGCCCCCTGCCAGACTGACTTCGCGCGATTCTTTGGCGATATACTCGCCATACTGCAGGGAAATCGGCACGTAGCCATTTCCGCCGTTTTTGATGTCGTCCCTGCTATAACCTGTTCCCGTATCAGGGCTGCTCACAAATACCAATGCATAATCCGCTTCATCAGGATTTTCCGTTACGGTAAAATATTTTCTGGCAATTTCAATGTTCACGGGGAGCTCAAGTTTTTCGGGTGTAACCATTCCCATAAAATTTCTACCAGGGGGCGTATATCGCTTCGGGATGTAGACGGTCTTATTTTTGGCAATGGGCAGTACATTGGCTTTGTTCTTCACCATCACAACCGACTTTAATTGGGCATCGTAACCAGCCTTCATAAATTCAGCTTTTCCTACGATGGCTTTTGATTCTTCGGGATCGAGGTACGGATTCTCAAACAATCCCGTACGGAAAATATTCTTCAACAATCTAACCGCGGATTGTTCGAAGCGCGTGCGCATGAACTCTTCACCATGCGCTTTCACACCCATCTGGTATGCTTCGATAACCGGACCTGCCTCGTTGTTACCGCCAAACTGATCTACTCCGGCCATTAATATTTTGTAGTGTCTGACAGCTTGAGACAAATGCTCAACGCCCCACGGCTTTCCACTGAATACATCAATAGCAGTCTGGTCTTGTGTGACGCGCCAATCGGTACAAACTACACCATCATAGTTGTATTTGCTTCGCAGTAAATCGCCTATGATATATTTACTGTAACTGTTTCCAACGTTCTCATTATTTTTCGCATCCTGGTTGTAAGAGATCGTGTAGTATGGCATGACTGCCGATGCAGATCCGGTCTTGCCTTTAAGTTTAAATGCGCCTTCGGTAAAGGGGATTAGTTGTGTTTCGAAATTATCACCCGGGTACACAGCAAACTTACCGTAACCGTAATGAGCATCGCGACCGGCTTCTCCGGAGCCGCCGCCAGGCCAGTGCTTCACCATTGCGTTGACACTTTCAAAACCCCAACCATCTGCAATTTCTTTATCCCCGGAAGATGTTTGAAATCCGTCAATGTAGGCGCGACCCATATCGGCTGATAAATAGGGATTTTCACCAAATGTTCCATTGTCGCGATACCAGCGCGGGTCAGAGGCGATATCCACCTGCGGTGAAAGGGTTGTCGCAATGCCCAAAGCACGATATTCCCTGGCTGCAATGCTGCCGAACTGTTCTGCGACCTGAGGATCGAATGTTGCAGCAAAACCCAAAGACCCCGGCCACATTGATATTGTTCCACCTGTGTCAGCGTTGTAGTATGCAGTGGCAACGGTGCCATGCCTCGGGTCGGAACTGTTGTTGGATGGAATTCCCATTCCCAATCCTTCAACCATGGCTTGTGCATTGTTATTCCAAAGTGCCGCTATTTCCGGACTTTGCACTGACGTAATCAGCACATGCCTGACGTTGTCCTTGCCAAGAAATTCTTTTTGTTGGTCGGTAAGATCAGCAGCCTTTGCGCCGCTCTCTTCGAATGCCTTTCCGTTATAGGTAGCAGCAGCAAATCCGCGACTGGATCCCGGTATGGATTGATGGGGGCTGTACAGCATCAATCCGGCGATCTGTTCGATACTCATTTTTGAAGCAAGGTCTTTGGCGCGCTCCTCGGCAGTTAGTCTCCAGTCCTCATACTGATCAAGTTGACCATTTTTATTGAGGTCTTTAAATCCAAAGCGGTCAACCGTCAGAATGGATACACCGGATGTGGAGGAATAACCAAGGGTTGTGCCGCCTTCGTTGTTCACTGTTTTAATGCCGTTGGATTCTTGCTCGGTCCACTTGGGTCCACAGCCCACTAAGCTTATAAACGCTGCTGCGAAGAGCGTCTGGTATACATTTTGTTTCATGATCATAATGCTGTTTCTGCCAATCGGTGATGAGACAAATTGAACGAAAAATAGGTTTATACAAAACTCATAAATAAACCTAAGCTTTCATTGCACATTAATTCCTTTTAAAGGATTAATTACCCCACGAAGCGTAATCCGGACAGCAAAAGGATCAGGTGAAACCACAATCTTTGTTTCTTTCTGCTGGAGAATAGATTCAGTGCTCTGCGGAAGAATTGGCGCCCGGAAAGTTTACTTCTTTATTTTCAGCATGCTGGCGTTAGTGGCGACAACAATTGTGTTCCCAGCCGTTGGCCAGACGCCAATCTGCAATGCAACACTATAGTGCTTTTATTACCTTTTGTAGCCGCGCCCTGATTTCAGTGGCGATTCCCTGCAGCGCTTCATTTTCAATGGCCTGCATGGAGGCAATTGGATCGATAGCAGAAACTTCAACCTGACCCTGTACTTTTTCCTGAACAATAACATTGCATGGCAGCATCGTCCCAATCTTATCCTCTGTCTGCAATGCCTTGTAGGCGAACGGAGGGTTGCATGCACCGAGGATTTTATAATTATAAAAATCCACGTCAAGCTTCTTCTTCAGGGTAGCCTTTAAGTCAATTTCCGTCAGTACACCAAATCCCTCTGCCTTAAGCGCATCAGTTACCTTCTGAACTGCGTCGTCAAAACTTTCTTTAATTGTTTTGCTGAAATAATATTCCATGATTATAAAGTTTAGTTTTTGTTAATGACTACTTTCTTTAGATCGCCTGTCGCTCACTTATAATTTACTGCGTTAACAGGTATAACAAATTTTGCATCAGTCTGCCTTTCATCATTTCTATTCCCTTATTTATCTTCCCCATTACCTGCCGGCTACAGATTGCTACTTAACATAACCGTTAATAAGCAAAGAAAAGGTTCTTAGGAGGAAACATTCAATAGTCATAAGTTCGTTCCTTTACAGTTAGGAAGTGTTACATCATTGCCTGAAAAAGTTATATCATTCCCACTCGTTAATAGGACAGTAATCACCGGATACGAACCTTGCACCTTGCACAAAAAGCGCAATTCACACAGTCGAGAAAATAGTACTTCATTTTGCTCAGAATAAGATTTACACGCTTTGAGCAGTGACTTCATTCACGATACTTTCCATGAATCCGTTGGAAACCATCAATGAGAAGGTAAAAAAATGGAGTGCACCTTGAAATTGTTGGCGCACCATTTCGACTGTCTGGCGAACCACAACATCGCCTTATAGAAAAAATGACTTTTATCATGGCGATATTTAGACTGATTTGGTACCTTTACGCAACTTTGAAGACCATTCGAATTATATTCTCAGGCGCATTGATTGCCATTATGCTGATGTCCACCATCAGTCTTACGGTAAGTTTTCATCTGTGCGGAGGTGAAATTCAAAATGTGGCGATTAATGGGAAGGCTAAGTCTTGTGGAGAGCATGATTTGTCCTGCGATCGGGATGGGAACAGGAGTCGGATGTCATTTAATCATAAAGGTTGCTGTGAAGACGCTACGCTATTATTCGATTCAGACAAATATTTTTCCAAGATCAGCGAAAAAATAACCGTTGAAAATTATCAGCATATTTCTCTCCCGTTTGTCAGGCTTATTGAGCGGAAGAATCCGACCTTATCGTTAGGCCAAATTCATAGTACGAAGTACAAACCACCTTTAATTGATCGGGATATAACCATACTCGCACAGACATTCCTCATTTAGTAAATTCGCTGGATAGCCCTTTCCTTCCTTACAGGATGTGAAAGAATAATTCTTCTATTCTTCAGCGTTTCAAATAATTCATTCATCATGTTAAATAGACTGATCAAGTTCTTTTTGGAGAACAAGTTGGTTACGGGTTTGGTGGTATTGATATTTATTAGTGTCGGTATTGCGACGGCTCCATTTAATTGGAAAATGGATTGGTTTCCAAGGGATCCGGTGCCCGTTGATGCCATACCCGACATCGGTGAAAATCAGCAGATTGTTTTTACCACGTGGGTCGGAAGGTCTCCTCAGGACATTGAGGATCAGATTTCTTACCCGCTTACCGTTGCTTTACTTGGTGTACCCGGCGTAAAAACCATCAGGAGTAGTTCCATCTTTGGTGTATCCACCATCTATATCATTTTTGAAGAAAATATTGAATTCTATTGGAGCAGGACCAGGATTCTCGAGAAATTAAGTTCGCTTCCTGCGGGCATTTTGCCCGCGGAAGTCCAACCGGCACTGGGTCCGGATGCCACCGCTCTCGGCCAGATTTACTGGTATACCCTGGAGGGTAGGGATCCCCAGACGGGAGCGCCAACAGGAGGGTGGGATCCGCAGGAGTTAAGGACGATCCAGGATTATTACGTTAAGTACGCACTGAATTCCGCATCTGGAGTCTCCGAAGTTGCATCTATCGGAGGGTTTGTGAAAGAATACCAGGTAGACATCGACCCTGTTGCCATGAAAGAGTACAACGTTAATGTCGCTCAAATCATGCAGGCGGTAAAAGAAAGTAACCTGGATGTTGGTGCCCGTACAATGGAGTTCAACAATGCCGAATATCTGGTTCGTGGCCTGGGGTACATACGCAGCATTGAGGATCTGGAAGAAGCCGTGATCATCCAGCACGACAATACGCCAGTCCGGGTGAAAGATGTTGCGCAGGTTCACTTTGGCCCGGAAACCAGAAGAGGTGGTTTGGACAAAGGAGGAGCAGAAGCAACCGGGGCAGTAGTGGTATCGAGGTACGGCGCTAATCCATTGGAAGTTATTGAAAATGTCAAAAAGAAAATTAAGGAAATCGCACCTGGTTTGCCATCCAAAGTGCTTCCGGATGGTACCGTTTCAAAAGTAACCATCGTTCCATTTTATGACCGAAGCGGTCTTATCAAGGAAACATTGGGAACCCTGGAGGAAGCCCTTGAGCATGAGATACTGATTTCTATTATCGTGGTGATCGTATTGATGATGAATATCAGGGCTTCCATCATCATATCCACTTTACTTCCTATTGCTGTGCTGATGACTTTTATTGTAATGAAGTACTTCGGTGTAGATGCCAATGTTGTGGCGCTCTCTGGTATTGCGATAGCCATAGGGGTGATGGTTGACGTAGGTATTGTCTTTGTAGAAAACATTGTTCGGCATTTGGAGATGGAAGAAAATCGCGGAGCCAGTGGTAAGAAATTATTGGCCGTGATCTATGAAGCATCCGTGGAAGTGGCCTCCGCCATTCTGACTGCCCTGGCTACTACAGTCGTTAGTTTTTTGCCTGTATTTGCGATGCAGGCATCTGAAGGAAAATTATTCAAGCCCCTGGCTTTTACCAAGACATTCGCGTTGTTGGCTTCTTTCGTTCTTGGATTGGTGTTGGTGCCAGCGTTGGCGCATGTTGTCTTCGCCATTCGTTTTGATAAGGAAAAATCGAAAAAGATATGGGCGCTTGTCATGGCCGGTCTTGGTTTAGCTTTCCTTATCATTTATGGAAGCATACCTGCCATTGCCTTGATCTTATTTGGGGTCAACAATTTCTTTGAGGACAGGTGGCCTGCAAACCTGAGGGGGATTATAAATTGGCTGAATACCCTAATTATCATAATGACGGTTGTGTATTTTCTCACCAAGGCCTGGATGCCTTTGGGGGCTCAAAACAGCCTTATGACAAACTTCTTTTTTGTCATTGTATTGGTAGGCATTGTATTGGGATTGTTGATGTCGATGGTACATTTCTATGAGCCTTTGCTTGCATGGTGTTTAACACATAAGAAACAATTTTTTCTAATTCCATGCTTCACTATTCTTTTCGGCGCTACAATTTGGCTCGGGTTCGATAAAATTTTTGGATTTGTCCCATTTGGACTTAAAGTAGTCTGGTTGGAAGTTAGGCAAACAGACGCCTGGCAATATCTAAATAAGAAAATCCCAGGGATAGGTAAAGAATTCATGCCTCCGCTGGATGAAGGGTCCTACCTGTTAATGCCTACTACGATGGCGCATTCCGGGATTGAAGAAAACATGGACGTCATTCAGAAAGTTGATGCGTTTGTGAGCCAGATCCCCGAAGTGGAATCTGTGGTTGGAAAATGGGGCCGTGTAAATTCAGCGTTGGATCCGGCGCCGATATCCATGTTTGAAAACACCATCGTCTACAAGCCTGAATACATGGTGGATGAGAATGGGCATCGGTTGCGCTTCAAAACAGATAATGATGGCAATTATTTATTGAAAGACGGAACAGCCTATCATCCCGAAAACGATAGTTTCAGAAAACTAAATGGAGATGAGTTAATAATCGACAGCAAGGATGGCGAGTACTATCGTCAATGGCGAAAGCACATTACCTCTCCCGATGATATATGGCTGGAGATAGTCAAGTCCACCAGGATTCCAGGCATGACCTCGGCACCAAAATTACAGCCCATACAAACACGCTTGATTATGCTGGCAACAGGCATGCGCGCTCCAATAGGCATCAAAGTATTTGGCCCCGATCTTCAGACAATAGAAACAGTAGGCCTTAAGTTGGAAAAAATATTACAACAAGTACCCAGCATTGAATCTTCCTCAGTGTTTGCAGACAGGATTGTTGGCAAACCCTACCTGGAATTTGAGGTGAACAGAAAGGCAATAGCCCGATATGGACTTTCCATGAAGGATATGCAAAACTTCATAGAAATAGCAATTGGCGGCATGAAGCTGACCACAACTGTGGAAGGCCGTGAACGGTTCCCTGTTCGGGTTAGATATGCCCGGGCGTTCAGAGATAATCCGGATGACGTGAAGAATGTGCTTATTCCGACTCCTTCAGGCGCACAGATACCATTGGGAGAGCTTGCGGAAGTAACCTACCGCCGGGGTCCGCAGATGATTAAGAGTGAAGATACTTTCCTGGATGGATACGTAATCTTTGATAAAAAAATCGGGTATGCTGAAGTTGAAGTCGTGGAAGAGGCCCAGCGATTTATTCAAGCTAAAATAGATGCAGGAGAATTTGTGCTGCCCGCAGGTGTAACCTATAAGTTCACAGGGAATTATGAAAACCAGATAAGGGCGAGCAAACGGTTGGCAATTGTTATTCCGATCAGTCTTTTGGCGGTATTCCTCCTACTTTACTTTCAGTTTAAAACGGTTACTGCGTCTGCGATTCATTTTTCCGGTGTCTTCGTAGCGTTTGCTGGAGGCTTTATTATGCTCTGGTTATATGGCCAGGGTTGGTTTCTAAATTTTGATGTCGCCGGATTGAACATGCGGGACTTGTTCCAAATGCACACCATCAACCTCAGTGTAGCCGTATGGGTAGGTTTTATAGCACTGTTTGGCATTGCGACAGATGATGGTGTTATCATGGGAACCTATATCCACCAGGTTTTTGAAGAAAGAAAACCAACCACCGTTGAGGAAGTTCGTGAGGCTGTTTTAACAGCCGGCAAAAAGAGGGTTAGACCTGCAATGATGACTGCCGCCGTTGCGATAATAGCGCTTTTGCCTGTTTTAACTTCCACGGGAAAAGGCGCGGACATCATGGTGCCAATGGCAATCCCCACGTTTGGTGGTATGATTATTCAACTCATGACCATGTTTGTGGTACCTGTTCTCCAATCCGTTTGGCGTGAAGGTGTAGTGAATAGACAAGCTAAACTATTATCATAAGGAAAGATGAGATTATTAATAAAATATACAGGTGTGCTGGCCATTATCCTTCTATCGTTGAATGATAACATCTCCGCACAGGGCGATCAGGAAACTTATCTGGATGGCTATCTTAAGCTTGCCGCTGAAAACAACCCTGAACTCAGGTCTATGTTCAACCAGTACCTTGCTGCGTTGGAAAGAATGCCGCAAGCCAAAGCCCTTCCTGATCCAACGGCCATGTTTAATTTTTTTGCAAGCCCTGTGGAGACCCGAGTTGGGGCACAGCGATTTGGCATTTCGTTAGCCCAGGCTTTCCCGTGGTTTGGTCAACTAAAATCGCAGGAAAATGCTGCAGCACAATTGGCTAAAGCACGGTATGCGGTATTTGAAGAGACCAAAAACAAATTGTTCTTTGATGTTCGTGGCACGTATTACGATCTGTACGTGTTGCTGGCGGCGACCCATATTACCCGTGAGAATATCCGGCTTTTGGAATCTTTTCGGCAACTCGCCAATGTGCGGTTGGAATCCTCAACAGGAAGCGCTGTGGACCTATTACGGGCTGAAATGGATTTGGAAGAACTGCAAAATCAGTTGCATTATCTGGAAGATTCAAGAATACCAATTCGAGCCAGGTTTAATGAACTGCTGAACACAGAAACTCCTGTAGACATTGTTGTTCCTGACACACTGGCTACCATTGCTTTTTCAGAAAACAAGAATATTCTGATGGATTCCATTGTTGCCCAAAACCCACTGCTCAAAAGTCTTGAATATGAAATGCTGTCGATGGATGCCGAAATAGATGTGGCCCAAAAAATGGGATTGCCTTCTTTCAGCCTGGGAATTGCTTATACCAATGTTTCCCCCCGATCGGATATGACCATGCCGGATAACGGAAAAGATGCGCTGATCTTTCCTCAGGTGGGGGTTCGAATTCCGCTTTACAGAAATAAATATCAATCTATGCTAAAGGAAAAGGAAATTCTCAAAACATCTATTTTAAATCGCAAAGAGAACAAGGAGAATGAACTGGCGACAACCCTCGAAAGCATCTGGAGAGACTATTCAAACGCGGTTCGCAGAGTTGCGCTTTACCAACGTTTGATACGATTGGCGAACCAGTCACTTGACATTCTGGTTTCCCAATATTCAACAGCCGGAAGTGCTTTCGAAGAAATACTGCGAATGGATCGTCAGTTACTGCGGTACGAACTTGAATTGGAAAAAGCTCGTGCTGATCAAAATACATTCGTAGCGCACATCAATTACTTAACAGGAAAACAACTTTAAGATGAAAATACTAGATACTTTAAAAAACAAGAGCGTGCTCATTTCGCTCGGTGTCTTTGCTCTGGGCTTGCTTTTTGGCTGGCTCTTATTTGGAGGGTCAGGAGGAGAATCTGCAACCACACTTCCAGAGGGGCATACAGTAGAAGATCATCAAAATGGGTCGGTGTGGACTTGCGTAATGCACCCCCAGATTCGCGCGGATAAACCAGGTAAGTGTCCTATTTGCGGGATGACACTCGTTCCGATTGAGTCTGAAAATGAAAGCAATGGTGATGAGTCTGATCAATACACAGTAAAATTCTCAAATGCTGCCATGAAAATAGCGGAAGTTGAAGTAAGCGTCATTGAAAAGAAGGCACCATACAAGGAGGTGTATCTTCCGGGTAAAGTAATGGCGGATGAGCGAAACATTGCAGCGTTGACCGCACGCTTTCCGGGGCGTATTGAAAATCTTTCAATCAACTATACCGGTCAACGTGTGATAAAAGGCGAGGTGCTGGCAAAGATTTATTCTCCTCCGTTAGTAACGGCCCAGCGAGAGCTATTTGAGGCATTGAAATTCAAAGAAACTAATCCGGGCTACTACAAAGCATCACGTAATAAACTAAAACTTTGGGATCTGACCGACGAACAGATTTCCCAGATAGAAAATTCCGGAGAAGTGGCGTTTTACTTCGATGTGTTGTCTCCCATCACTGGCACAGTAACTACACGCAACATTGCACTAGGGGATTATGTAAGAGAGGGTGATCCCTTGTTTGAAGTCGTAGATCTGCGCCGCGTTTGGATTATGTTTGACGCATATGAAAGTGACATCCCCTGGATAAAGCTTGGCGATAAAATCAAATTCAAAATCAAGTCCATTCCAGGAGAAGAGTTTGTAAGCAAGGTAACGTTTATTGATCCGGTATTGGATCGTACGTCAAGGGTAGCCGGCGTAAGAGCTGAATTGAATAACCCCAATGGTTTGCTAAAACCGCAAATGCTTGCTACGGGAGTTTTAAAGACGATGCTCCCTGGGTCTGCCGATCAATTGGTTGTGCCTAAATCATCCATCTTATGGACTGGAAAAAAAGCAGTGGTTTATGTGATGACAAATGATCAAAATAACATGTTTCAATACCGGGAAATTGAATTGGGTGCTGAAGCTGGTGATTACTATATAGTAAAGAGCGGATTGCAGGATGGCGAGATGGTTGCCACGCATGGTGTGTTCAAAATTGATGCCGCAGCGCAGCTGAAAGGTGAGAAAAGTATGATGAACCCGGAAGGCGGTAAACAATCCATAAGTGGTCATGGAGGCATGGATATGGGCTTAGACAATAAAAATGATGTTACCAGTGCAGACGGCAAAACTGCAAGTGCCGAAAACGCCATGAATATGGACGTGGCGGTACAGGAAAGCTTCAAGAAACAATTGACAGCCGTTTACAAAGCTCAGTTAACATTGCAGCAAGCATTTTTGGCCACAAATGTTCCCATGGTTCAAAAAGCCGTTCCCGTTGTTGAGGCCAAACTCACCGAAATCGACATGAGCCTGCTGAGTGGCGAAATGCATAATCATTGGATGGCCAGTGCCAAAGTTCTTGCGGAATCGCTAAATCGTATCAGGGTGTCAAAGGATATCGAACAACAGCGCCTGGCTTATGCTGATTTCAATGATGCCTTATATGGTGCAATAAAAATGTTCGGAATTGCAGGTGAGACTATATACTTTCAGTTCTGCCCAATGGCCAGAAAAGGAGAAGGCGCATATTGGCTAAGTGCGATCAAAGAAATTAAAAACCCCTATTACGGTGATGCGATGTTAACGTGCGGTGAGACAAAAGAAATAATCAAAAAATGAATAGGAAGACCTGAAAGCGTTTTGTAAAGGGGTTTACTGCTTTCTTTAATTTCTAAATTGTTAAATTCCGGACTGCAATCTGCTGCTAATGCGAATCAGAATTGCATAATATACAGTAGCCTATGCGTTTTGAATACCGATCTTATCCCAATGTGGTATACTACGGGACGGGCAAACTTGAAATCTTGCCCGATCTGCTGCGTGAGAATCGTAAAGTAATGGTTATCGCGAGTGAGCGATTGACGGGGCATGTAGATGCTTTGAAAGCTGCATTGGGTAAAGATCGTGTTATTCAATTTTCTAAGGTTATTCAGCATGTTCCCGACACGCTGGTAAAGGAAGCGGCTGATGTCAGAAAACACCATCGGCCGGATACTTTGGTAGCGATCGGTGGAGGATCAGCTGTGGGACTCGCCAAAGCGCTTTCATTGGAGGAATATATTCCACAAATAGCCATTCCATCCACGTTCTCAGGTTCAGAGCAAACGAACATTTACGGCATTAGTTCTGCAGGTGCCAAAAAAACTGGCAGGCACGATAGTGTGCTACCCGGTATTGTGATCTATGACCCCAGTCTTACGCTGACCATGCCCAAAAATTTGGCCGTGACAAGCGCCATGAATGCGATGGCACATTTGATGGAGGCAATTTATTCACCTTCAGGTAATCCAATCACTACCAACAATGCCATGCTGGGGATGAAAGCGATTCAGGCGGGATTGAAAACACTAGCAGACACCGACAAACTGACGAAAAGCGCCAATGAGAAAATCCTCTTCGGAGCATATTTAGGAGGTAAATGCCTTTGCGAGGTTGCCATGGGACTGCACCATAGAGTGGCACACGTTCTTGGCGGAACTTTCGGGATGGAGCACGCCAGCGTGCATACGGTATTGCAGTCATATACTTTAGCGTATCAATGGCTGCATCTGGCTGAACCGATTCAAAATGATTTCAAGCTGGCTTTGGAGTCTGACAATCCCGCAAGAACGTTGAAAGCGCTTGCCGGCAATGCCGGGGCGAAAACAAATTTGAAGAGCATTGGTTTCAAAGATAAAGACATAGAAAGTGCGGCTGAGATCATCTCATCCATGCCCTACGCTAATGTGGCTCCGGTCTCGAAAGAGAGTATAGTGGAGATGCTCACCAATGCTTACGAGGGAAACCTGGCTTGATGCAAAACAGGGCAGCTGCTAAATGCAGGAGGATTTTACCTGTATCAAAATGACAAAGTTTTTAGTAGTAATTTGAAAGAATTATGCAAGACCTACATCTATTTGAGAACACCGTATACGCGGGCCCAGAATTATCATTGGCCAAGCGCGCAATGATCTTTGTCCACGGCCGTGGGGATAGTTCTGACAAAATGGTCAACCTGGCCAACGAGGTGGTTCAGGATCCGGACATGGCGCTGATATTTCCAAAAGCCACCAACAACACCTGGTATCCAAAAAGTTTTATGGCACCCACTCAGGAAAATGAACCCTGGCTGACTTCAGCATTGGAGAATATGGCAAAGGTGGTTGCGC
>Ga0224505_10000609_pt1 | contig 24157 bp, 19 predicted proteins | sample SF_Jan12_sed_USG_FD_169102 | JGI IMG/M metagenome (GOLD analysis project Ga0224505, IMG submission 169102) | Sediment microbial communities from San Francisco Bay, California, United States - SF_Jan12_sed_USGS_4_1 | ecosystem: Environmental > Aquatic > Marine > Sediment | place: USA: California... | reverse complement strand
CAAAGACATCAAGCCAGGTGCAGGCAGTTGTGGCTATAGTCCCTAATACTGATTTTATCAGTTATTATCGTTGGAAAAGAGAAACTGGAAAAGAAGCAGGATTAGCTGCCAAATTCCTGGGAGCTTCATCATTAACAGATTTGACAAATGCCAGAGAAGCATCGCCGATTACGTATCTAGATAATGAGAGTGCTCCTACATTTATTATCAATACAATGGCCGATGACGTGGTGGATTTCAAACAGGGTGTTCTTTTTGTCGAAAAATGCAGAGATATGGGAGTTCAAGCCAGGCTTTTTACTTATTCAGATGCCCCTCATCCTTTCGCGGCTTGGAATCGGTGGTATGATGAAACAATGGAAATGGCGATTTCTTATTTTCAGGAAATGCTGATCATGGATTAGGAGGATTAAAATAAATTCATTGAAGGTGAGAACCATCCAACTTTATTATTAAAGGCCGGTCGCCAATAATGTATAAAGAAATACGGTTTGGGTGCAAACTCAAACCGTTAATGTATTTAATTAAGTATCTTAACGTCCGAAAATCAAGTGCATATAATCCGCTACTGCTATTATACTAACCGTTAGCTGCAATGTCTTGGACATTTTGGACGCAGACAATACATGACTAGAAATATGAAGCGGGCCGACAATAGATTTATATTATTTGGCAAGGAAGTTTATAAGAATTAAAACGGAACAAGTGTCGATCATGAAAAATGTAATTAAGATTTTAGTAGTCATCTCGAGCATCCCATTGTTTGTGTTAGGCGTAAGGGCAATGTTTGCGCCAATGACTACGTTCGAATTATTTGACCTGGATCCTCGCGGAGTTTTCGGAATGAATAATATTCGGGCTGATTTGGGTGGAATGTTAATTGCAAGTGCCTTGATGATATTAATAGGTTTATGGAGACAAAATCATACTTGGTTTTTTGCAACAATTTTAATGATGAGTACTTTATTAGTCGGCCGAATCATCAGCTTTATTGTTGACGGATGGACATCAGCTGCGATACCAGCAGTTGTTGTTGAGATTTTTGTAATAGGCGTATTGTTCCTAGCGAACTCAAAGTTAACCCAGACTAAGGAGTGAAAACAAACAAGATTAGAGATAAGCGCAGCGGCTAACAAAGAGCATATGCCAGCTTGGGGTGTTCGGCCAGTTGAAGAATTCGTTTCTTTATTTAGTTTCGTCACGGCCGACAATGACGTGTTTCAAAAGACCCAAGCTGTCATATGCAAAGAACGTTAGGCAAAATAATATCATGAATTATGCATATAAGAAAATCCTTGGAATTAATTGCTGGATTTAGTCCATTTCTCCTACTTTCCAGTAATCCCCCAGCAAGTAAGAATCTCAATTCCTCCGAATGGTTGAAAAATTTTAAAGTCAGACGGAATAACAGCTGAACTTATCGCTTTGAAATATTCGATGCCATGCCTTTATCCGATTTCAATTTTAAGCCTAATCCTGAAATAATGCCGTTTGGCAAGCTATTTACACATATAGGAAGTGGTTTGAATGTGTATGCCGGAGTATTGCACGGCTCCGTTTCAGATAATGAACCAGAACCAAGTAATAAAACTGAAGTGTCTTAAAAAAACCAGAATCAAATCTAGCCTAGCAAATCAATGTATTTAAAGACATGCATTGGTCATGGACCTATAGTATTTATATTGCTATTACACTAATTTGTTGGAGACATATCCAATTAATATTTCTTCAATCAGGCGTATTTTGGTTATATACATTTTACATGCTTTATGCTGTTGTTATTATTATCATTGCATTGCTACCGCAGATTAGGAATTTATACAAAAAGTAAAATACCTTAGAGAAAGGAAAACGGTTTGTAACAATGGAAGAATTAACGATAGAACAAATAAACAATTTTGTAATCGATGGCTTTATTAAAATAGAGAATGCCTTTTCAACTGAAATTGCGGATGATTGTAGGGGTTTATTATGGAAAGCTACTAGATGCGACCCTAACAATCCTGATAGTTGGACACGACCGGTAATTAGGATTGGTGAGTTGGGACTTGAACCATTCAAAAAAGCAGCGAACACACTAATTCTTCACAATGCTTTTGACCAATTAGTTGGAAAGGATAATTGGCTTCCAAGACTTACCCTTGGTTCGTTCCCGATACGTTTCCCGAATAAAGAACAAGCCAATGATACCGGTTGGCACGTAGATGCAAGTTTTGCAGGAGAAGATGCCAACAATTATCTGGAATGGCGGATAAACATTCACTCAAAGGCCCGTGGATTGTTGATGCTATTCTTATTTTCAGATGTTACAGAAATGGACGCACCAACCATTATCAAAGTAGGCTCACATTTTAAAGTTGCTAAAATTTTAGAACCAGAAGGAGAAAAGGGACTTTCATTTGTGGAATTAGCTCAACGTCTAGATGCAATTTCTTCAATGGAAGAAATTGTTGCGACAGGAAAAGCGGGAACAGTCTATTTATGTCACCCATTTATTGTTCACGCTGCGCAAAATCATTATGGGACAACGCCAAGATTTATGGCACAACCTCCCTTGCTGACAAAGAATGATTTTAATTTAAACAAAATAGATACTCTAATTTGTCCTGTTGAAAAAGCTATATTGATAGGTCTCAGAATGTGAAAGCGCTACCAATAAGCAACAATGTACCATTCAATATTTTGGGTGGCCACACCTGGACTTTAAAATCAGCCGAAAGAGATAAATTTCAGTGACGTGACGATAAAAGAAGAAACCCAACTGTTGCCAACAGTATGTTTGCGCAATGGTGGCGTGACGTCAGGGTATTAAGTATATTTATTATATTACGTTTGTCCACGAGGACGGGTCGCGGCTTCGATAGGCCACCACTGTGCAAACACAAACATTGTGCGTAATGCTTTAGTGAAGTTTTACTTTAAAGAATTAATATTCAATTCAGTCATCTTACAAAGCGTTTTTATGATCAAATTCATTTTAAACCATTCCCTAAGTAATTCCATCTGTAAAAATTCACAATAATTAAATATTTCTGAGATGGAAAATTCAACAAAACTTGCAGGAATTATTGGCCCAACTCTTATTGCAATGAATATAACCGAAATCATGACTTCACATATTTGGGTAAATGTTGCTGCTACGCAAACATATTTGGCAGGCTTATTATGGTTTATTGCAGGCTTATCAATTGTCCGAAGTCACAATAATTGGACTCTTAGTTGGACAGTCCTAATAACCCTAATTGGCTGGTTTGCAATTCTTATTGGTCTCAGTAGAATGGCGTTTCCAGAAACTGTTCAACAGGGTACCGAAAAAAGTTCTTTTATTTTAGTTGGACAAGTAGTGCTTCTCATAATTGGAGTAGTATTGACCTTCAAAGCATATATCCAAAAAGATAAGAACATGAATGGGCAATGAGTTTTTCCGGCTATCCGTCTAAGATAGGACAGTCTAAAAATTTAAGCCGCGTGCTTTGTCCAAGGCGTCCAACCGTTGGCCGTCGACCGTCTAACCGTCGACCGATTCCCGTTTTTCCTGCAAAGCACAAACGCAAAACAAAAACTAAAACGCAGTATGGGCGTTTAGCCCATACTGATCCTTGGCAATTGCAGCCAACTTGAAAGGAGACGGTATATAGCCAACGAAACATGTTGGCTTCGTAAAAGCTACTAAACTCAAAACGCTCAATGAGCTCACGCTGAAGGATGCAAGTGGAACAGGAAAACCGGCAAGAACTACACATTGTAAACAACGATTCTGCCCAACTTATAGAGGGTTAGTACAATAGAAGGACAGAAAAGACATTTCAGGCGCTGTTTGATTCCTGCTTTCAAGTTGCATAAATTGCTTCAGAAATAAATTAGATTACTAAACAGTCAACCAACAAAAACCGAGGTAGAAATAATGCCTTAGGAATAAATTAGGTATATTTCATAAAATGCCCCAATACCGCCAACTTGCTGCCATCATGTTCACCGATATTGTCGGCTACACCGCTTTGATGGGTAATGATGAGCTTAAAGCTTTTACTCTGTTGGAGAAAAACAGGCAGCTGCAAAAGCCGATCGTAGAACAATTCAATGGCCGCTGGATAAAAGAACTAGGTGATGGAGTTATGGCCAGCTTCAACACAGTCTCCGATGCCGTTCATGCAGCCATAAAAATTCAGGAAGATTGTACTTCCGCAAACGATTTTGAGTTACGCATCGGTATTCATTTAGGAGAAGTTGTTTTTGTTAAAGATGATGTATTTGGCGATGGAGTGAATATTGCTTCCCGTATTCAATCTGCAGCAAAACCCGGTTGTATTTTTATTTCAGAAACAGTCAACCATAATATTTCCAATAAAAAAGACATTAAAACCCAGTTTGTAAAAGAAGAGCTACTGAAGAATGTAAGTCAGCCGGTGAGAATGTACCAGGTGCTGTTTGCCGGCAGTGAAATAATCGTACCAGAAAAGCAGGTTACAGCTGTTATTGAAAACAGCATTGCGGTGTTGCCCTTCGCGAATTTGAGCAGTGATCCGGAGCAGGAATTTTTCAGCGATGGGATCAGCGAAGAAATCATCAACATGCTGGCGCAGGTACAGGAGTTAAAAGTGATAGGAAGGACTTCTTCTTTTGCCTTCAAAGGAAAAAACCTGGATTTAAAATTAATTGGAGAGCAATTGAAGGTGAGCCACATCCTGGAAGGAAGCGTCCGGAAATCGGGCAGCAAATTGCGCATCACTGCACAGCTCATTAAAGTTTCAGATGGCTTTCATCTTTATTCTGAAAAGTTTGACCGGGAGCTGAAAGATATTTTTGATATTCAGGATGAAATATCGCTGGCTATTTTGAATGCCATCAAAATAAAATTATTTGGCAAAGAGAAGAAATCAGTTTTAAAGAAGTACACAGATAATGTTGACGCGTATCAATTGTATCTGGAAGGACAATATTATGTCAGTAAATATACTCCGAATACTTTCATGAAAGCCATTGAATATTTTGATAGAGCCATTGAAATGGATCCAAACTATTCAATTGCATTTTCAGGAAAGGCATATTGTTACATGACCTTAAGGGATATTTTTGGACTACCGTCAGAGGATACCATGCCGCAAGCATTGAAAGCGGCACAGAAGTCTCTTGATTTGGATGGCGAGATCGCCCAAAGCCATCTTGCTATTGGTAGAATTAAATTACACTGGGAATGGAATTTTAAACAGGCAGAAGAACACTTTATAAAGGCCATTTCCATTGATCCTAACAACGCGGAAAGTCATGTGCAATTATGCATGTGTTCAACAATACTTGGCAATAAAGAGAAGGCAATGAAGCACTCGCAAATAGCCATAAGCCTGGATCCATTTTCACTTATGAACCTATTTATGGTAACATTAGCACCTTTTAGTTTTGGCGAAATGGAGATAGTCATTGAGAACGCAAAACGAATGGTAAATCTTGATTCTATGTTTTTTGCCGGTCATTTTTGGCTAGGATATGCCTATATGCTAACAGGCAGGCCACAAGAAGGGATGGCGGCATTAGGGTTAGCTGTTCAACTGGAAAAAGGCCCGTTCACATTATCATTTCTGGGAACAGTTTATGGGTTGATGGGAGATACATTAAAAGCCCGGGAAGTGATCAAACAATTGGAAAACATGAAGGGGAATAATTTTATTGGTGACGTTTATACATCGATAGGGGAGTATGATATTGCTTTTTTGTATTATAACAAAGCTATTGAAGCCCACGAAGAGCCAATGTTATGGAAGAAACCCTTTTTTGCGAGTATTCCTGAATTACAACAGGACCCAAGAACCAGTAAGCTATTGGATAGAATGGGGATACCCTATTAGAAAACTAAACGTTGAGTCATTGTTTCTGATTCGACAGTGGACAACTCGTGGAGTTTCTAACTAATCGACAACGAAAAATCAAGTAACGGATGATTAATACGCTAGAACCACAACTGACCACAACAATATGTTTATGCCATCTTGGGGTTTTATGGAGGTATGTAGTTTCCGTTTCTTAACTTAATTATGTTACAGTAGACACTTTGGAAAGGTCGCGTTTGTCATGCCGCGCTTTTAACAATCCCCCCTCCTCCCAAGCCGTAATAAACACAAACGTTACGGGCCAGCCAGCACTACATCGCGGACAGTTTACCTTCGACATTTTTACTTCGCAGACTTTTCGGTTGACTTCATCGGGTGTTCTGCGAGGATAACTTTTCGCTTGTGACAATTTATTTTTTATGGACAAGTTGACAATTAAGAAATAAAATATTTAGATTAGTCAACTAACTTTAGTCGACCACAAATTTACCCGCACGCAATGAAAAGACGTAATTTTGTATTACTAGCCTCAGCCGGAGTTGTTGCGGTTTCTATTCCTGCTGTTAATTACTTTTTTTATGGTATTCCTGACTATGATAAAAAGTTAAGCATCCCTCAATTGCTTTCACTCATATGGGATGAAGAAAAGATTTTGTCAATAGGGGCAAAGTATAGTGAAACATTTGCCGAGGAGAACAGCGAGCGTGACCTTGCCCGAGCTCTGTTTGCAGATCCACTTAACCAATCATATGACAAATTGGAAGAGATGACCCAGGCAGATTTTGATGAGGGGAGAATGGTCATCATTGATGGTTGGGTTCTTTCAAAAACAGAAGCCCGCCAATGCGCTCTTCATCATTTACAAAATCAAAAAGCTTAATGCTATGCATGTAGACGCAAGAAAATTACCAGCCAACAGCATCATCGAAGGAGACATTTGCATTATCGGAACCGGACCCGCAGGCTTAAGTATGGCCATGGATTGGATGAATACTCCATACAACGTCATGCTTCTTGAAAGTGGTGGCTTCGAATATGACGACAAGGTTCAAGATATGTTAGCAGGCGAGAGCACGGGGCAGCGTTACTTTCCGCTTCGATCAACCCGCCTATCTCAATTTGGAGGTACTTCAGGTCACTGGGCCGGAATGTGTTCCCCGTTTGACGATATTGATTTCGAAAAAAGGGATTGGGTTCCCGATAGTGAATGGCCCATTACGAGAAAAGAACTTGAGCCTTACTATGAGCGAGCACATCAGCCTTTGAAACTTGGACCGTATAAATATGATTTGCCGTATTGGCAAACACAAGCACCCAATCTAAACCCATTTCCACTTGACGAGAAAGTAATCTGGAATAAAATCTGGCAATTGAGTAATGTAGCAGGCTGGAAGGGTGGATTTATGCCTGCCTATAAAGATAGTATTGTAAATGCTAAGAATATACACTTGCATACTTATGCCACTGTAGTGGCTATTGCGGCCAATGAATCCGTTAATTCGATTCAGGAGCTGGTAATAAAAAACAGTACGAATAATACTCACAAGGTACGCGCGAAACATTTTGTATTAGCTACCGGAGCGATACAAAATGCACGTATGTTATTAGCTGCCAATGAACAAGCAAAAAAGGGTCTTGGCAATGACAATGACTTGGTAGGCAGATATTTTATGGAACATTTGGAAGTGGATACGGCAGAGATGTGGCTGCTAAAACCCTTCCCTACCGACTTGAATACCTTTAACCAGAAGCTGATGTTCTGGAATGAGCTGGCAATTCGTAAGGAAGTTCAGCGAGAAGAAAAAATTCTTAATGGAACATGCGGGCTTGCACCAACCGCTTACGCTCGAAATAAAACCCCCGTTATTGACACCTGGCAAAATGAAGATCCCAGAAAATCTCTTGATAATTTTTTCAATAGCTGGCATGAGGCTGAAGAGAAAGCTAAAACTCTTAGTCAAGGTGCCATAACCAGAGCCTTCACTTTCCAAACCAGAATGGAACAATCGCCCAACCCTGACTCGCGTGTAACATTAAGTGAGAAGAAGGATGCTCTTGGTGTGCCCCTTGCTAATTTAAACTGGGCCCTTACTCCGTTGGATAAGAGAAGCCTACGCAGAATAAATCAGATCATAGCCAAAGAGGTTGGCAAAGCGGGCATTGCTCGCATAAAATTGCATGATTTCCTGGTTGACGAAAATGATGACAGTTTTCCAAAATCAACCAATGCAGGATGGCATCATATGGGCACCACACGAATGGGTACAACACCGAAAGAAGGAGTTGTGGACATCCATTGTCAAGTTCATGGAATAAATAATCTTCACGTTGCTGGATCAGGGTGTTATGTTACCGCAGGTGCACCAAACCCAACGTTGACGTTAGTTGCTTTTGCACTTCGTTTATCCGATCGAATTAAAGAGCGCATGAAATTAAATTCGTAATACCCGGTCAATTTAACGCATGACTTTTTATTTGTGCGTACAGACAATTTTAGGCAAAGAAGAAAACTGACGTGACCATTTCGTAACGGTGGACAGAATGGCCTGCCCATAACAAAAAGCTTCTGCAATAGCGCGGTGAGGTGTAAGCTCAAAGTGTTATCTTCGTTGCCCAAGGCTGGAGGAATAAGCACCTATACTGAAGTGGCTGCTGGTCATCTTCCGGCTATTGTTATAACAATTGGAGGCTATTTAGGTATTGCCATTTTTGCCGGAGCAGCAGATCTTTTTTTGCTGGATTATACTTTTACTATGCTGGTAGCTCTTTTGATTATTGGTTTTGCAGGAGTAAGCAGTTCCGAAGCGCAGGATATTCCATTTACAAACATGTTTGCAAACTTGAATTCATTAAACTGGGGTATCCTCCCATTAATAATGCTAGCTATGTTGGCTTTTCTGGGAATAGAATTTGTATGTCCAATGATCGAAGAAACTATTCAACCCGAGAAGAATGTGCCACGGGCAATGATTATTTCATCTTTCATTTTAACCAACAGCCTTACAAATTCAATTTCTTCAATTCTTCTGCCGCATAATCAACCGCACGGGCTGTAATGGCCATATAAAATAAAGATGGATTTTGCGTTCCTGTGCTGGCCATGCAGGCACCATCGGTGACAAACACATTCTTGCAATGATGCAATTGATTCCATTTGTTTAGCATCGATGTTTCAGGGTCGTTACCCATCCGAACACCACCCATTTCATGAATATCGAGACCGGGGGCTTGCATGCTGTCATGCTGTTCAATGTTGGTGCATCCCGCCGCCGCCAGCATCTCCGTACTTTGCGTTAAAAAATCCTTGACCATTTTTTCATCATTGTCGTCATAATCAACCGAGGTAACTAACAAGGGAATTCCCCATTGATCTTTTTGATCTGTGCTTAAACGTACATGGTTCGTTTCTTTAGGAAGGGTTTCTCCCTGCATCGACATGTAAACTTTCCAGTCGCCAGGTACTGCTATTGATTTTTTCAATTCGGCCCCGATTTCATTTTGAGTGTTTCCACGCGAACGATACGCCCCAACAAAAGTCAGAAAGCCGCCTAGATAATCCGTATCCTGTTTATGCAAGTTTCTGTAGTTTGCCATGATAGGCTTCGAAGGGCTCCGCCCAAAGTAATACTGATCATCAAAACCATCATACGAAGCGCTTAGGGATCCGCGGTAATTGTGGAAGATGATATGCTTTCCGAGAAGTCCGTTATTGTTACCTAGTCCATTCGGAAAACGTGATGAGGTGGAATTCAACAGAATCAGGTTGCTGTTTAGACAAGCTGCATTGACAAATATTATCCTTGCACTGAACTCGTGTGTTTCTTTCGTTAGGGCATCCACAATTCTTACCCCGGAAGCTTTCCCTTTATGTTCATCATAAATAATGGAGTGCACTACAGCATGTGGACGAATGGTAAGGTTGCCAGTTTTTTGTGCCCATGGTAATGTAGCCGAAACAGAACTGAAGTATCCACCATACGGACAACCACGGGCACATAAATCTCTCGCCTGGCATATTCCTCTTCCTTGTTTTAAATGCAGTGCAGTTGGTTGGGTCAGGTGGGCACCACGACCATGAACCATGAACCGGTCTTTATACTTCTTCCCCATTTTCTCCTTTAATTCTTTCTCTACACAATTCATTTCAAAGGGCGGAAGAAATTCGCCATCGGGCATCGCTTCCAGTCCATCGCGATTGCCACAGATGCCGGCAAACAGTTCAACATGTGAATACCAGGGCGCAATGTCTTTATATCGTATCGGCCAATCGATACCATAACCGTATCTGGCAGGTGCAGTAAATTCAAAATTACTCCACCGCTGAGTCTCTCTTGCCCACATCAGCGACTTGCCCCCTACTTGATAGCCGCGGATCCAGTCGAAAGGTTTCTCCTGTACGTAAGGATGTTCATGATCTTTCACAAAAAAGTGTTCAGTGGATTCTTCAAAGGCATAACATCTGCCTACTACCGGATTTTCTGCCAACACGTCCGAAGGCAATTTTCCGCGGTGTGGAAACTCCCATGGGTGTTTGGTAGCGCTAGGATAATCCTGGAGATGCTCAATATTCCGGCCCCGTTCCAGTACTAAGGTCTTTAAGCCTTTATCGCAGAGTTCTTTTGCGGCCCAGCCTCCGGAAATTCCAGAGCCGATAACAATGGCATCGTAGGTGTTGGATGAAATTGCCATGAATGGTGCTGATTGTTAATATCAGACTAATGTAATGTTTAGAAATCAATTACGCGTAAAGTGGCGGCAAAAGATTTTAAACGGTCCGGACAATATAACGATGCAAAAATTTGAAACATTGTATCTGGACAAGTATGCAACGGTTGAGAAACTTTCGATAACTGTTCCTTGAACTAAAATGCTTATCGCGATGATGAAGCTAAATGCCACGCGGGAACTTTTTGCACATAGGAACACGCTTGTGGTTCGAAAACTTCTTGCTTCCTCAGACTCTTTGTTGGTTTGGAACTTTAATGAGACGCGCTGAAAATGTCACTGGTCTTTTCGGGTTGATTATAACCCGACTGATAACAAAAGAATTGGATCGCAAGAATCCGACAACAGGTTTATGAAATCGCGGGGTGTATTATGAAATTAATGTTTTATCTTTCAAATAATGCTGGAGTGGTCCAAGTTTTGTTTTTCAAATTCCTGCCACTTCATAAACCCAATGCAAGAATTCTAAATTTACAACCCATACTAAACAAGGGAAGCTTATGAACACATGCAAGCAAAATACATCTGAAGAAATTAACAAGCGGTAGGCCTATCAATTTTAGCAGGTCGTTGGACTAACTGTTTTCGAGACGATTAAGACACGTTAAACAATTGGCAAATGGACAACGAAATTTTATTTACTGAGCGACAAAGATTTAGCCAGTGGTGGCTTTGGATAATCTTAATTGGCATTAATGGACTCTTCCTTTTTGGAGTTTTTAAACAACTGGTATTAGGCCAACAGTTTGGGAGTAAACCTATGAGCAACATGGGACTTTTATTCGCCTGGGGACTAACTTTACTACTGACAATTTTATTCAACACCTTTCGACTTGACACACAAATAAGAAAGGATGGAATTTACGTAAGATTTTTTCCTGTTCATTTATCATTCCGGCATTACGCCTGGGATAAAATCAAAAAATCATTTATACGGCAATACAGCCCAATTGGAGAATATGGCGGCTGGGGTTTACGACTTGGAATTTTTGGCAGCGGCCGAGCATTCAATGTGTCGGGTGATAAGGGTTTGCAGCTTGAATTCTTTGATGATAGAAAACTATTAATCGGAACAGCCAAGCCAGACCAACTAAACGAAATCCTTACTAAAATTGGGCAATTGAAACAATGACAATAAACCATAACGGCCAACGATGTACATATTCAATGGCATAGTAACGCGCTGGCGGCAAATGCTATTTTACAGAATGTCGTTGGAATACTTTTCATCTTAATCACGCTTTAAAAAACCATGAAAACAACAATGCTATATGAGCAACATAATTGAAACATCAAAAACTTTTGTACCTGTGGAAAGCATTGAATATGCAGACGGTTCAGTGGTAAGTAAAACCATTTTAAAGAAGCCGACTGGTAACATCACTCTATTTGCTTTTGACAAGGGCGAAGGATTAGCTGAACATAGCTCGCCATATGAAGCGCTTGTTCAATTGCTGGACGGCAATGCTGAGATTACAATTGGAGGAACACTTCACCATATTCAAACAGGGCAGAGTATTATTCTCCCTGCAAACATTCCTCACGCACTCAAAGCGAACGAGAAATTCAAAATGATGTTGACCATGATCAAAAGTTAATGGGCTCTCTGCCACCTATCTTACTACATTCAGATAATTATTTATAAGTTGAAATACGTAGTTTACGTTATAGAATTATCCAGGAAGGTATTTACCGAAAATGCTAAATTCAGGGCGGCCAATCCACAGTTCAATGGCGTGCTGCAATGTCTGTATGTGGGCATGACCAGCAAGACGCCTGCGGAACGATTCGCACAGCATAAGACGGGATACAGAAATAAGAAAGGCCACAAACTGTCTTCCAACATCGTGCAAAAATATGGCCTGTATCTGCGGCCCAGCCTGTACAATCATATCGATCCAATGACCAGAACAGAAGCCCTCAAGATGGAGGAAAAACTAGCGCTGGAACTCCGAAGAAAACGGTATGCGGTGTGGTTCAATTGACGCTTGCCACGTGCGATTCTCGCTTCTTACCCGGAGCGTAAGCTTAATGGCTGTCGCTCCAGCATTTTTTCCAGACAGTGTAAACTGGTTGTTCCCTGGATAGGAACAGCCAATCAGGTCTTCAAATCGATGGTCACGCCGGAAACAAAAGGCTGGTCATATAAACGTTTATTCTTGGCCTTGTACAAAGCGTTTGCAAGCGCCGCGAAAACTGGCGGGAACAATGGTTCACCGAGACCGGTCGGATCAGTTTCACTTTGTACAAAATGTATCTCGATAGACTTTGGTGCCTCACTATGCCTGATCATGCGATATTTATCGAAATTATTTTTTTCCGGCACGCCATTCTGAAAAGTCATTTCACCATAAAGTGCATTCCCAATCCCATCCACGATACCTCCTTCACCCATGTTGGTCGCTGCGTCAGGATTAACTACAATTCCACAATCCACTGCGGCATAAACTTTTTGTACAACAGGATTATTGTTCTTGATCACGATATCCAGCACTTCGGCTACGTACGAGTTGTGGCAGAAATAAGCTGATACGCCCCGATATACATCGGCTTGAGTCTCAAGCCATTTAGATTTTTCCTTCACCAATTTCAAAACTCCGGCATAGCGGTCCGCATCATAGTCGTTGTTTGACCCCACAGGATTATTCCTGGCCCGTTCCAAAAGTTCCAGGCGAAATTCAATGGGGTCCTTTCCCGCAAGTTCTGCGACCTCATCCAGGAAGGATTGCTCCGCTCCGGCAATGAAATTGGAACGGGGTGCCCGAAATGCGCCAATGGTAATGTTGGAGTCTAATTGCCAACCTTCTGCCAGGTAATTCTCTACGGCACCGGCAGGAAAACGATTTGCATGAACCGGGTGTTCGGGGATACCACCGCCACGCACCTGAAAACCAATGAGGTTGTTGTCGTTGTCCAGCGCAGCCTTGTAGGTAGCAACGTACGTAGGTCGGTAGATTCCATAGGTCATGTCATCCTCGCGGGTGTAAACCATTTTGACAGGGGCATTAATTTTTTGTGAAATGACCGCTGCCTCAACCATATGATGTCCGTAGGCTCTTTGACCAAACCCTCCTCCCATTCTTGCCAGTTTGATGTGGATCTTTTCTTTCGGTAGTCCTAATCGGGCAGAAAGGGATTGCACAATAAATTCAGGTGCCTGAATAGGGCCAAATATTTCAGCTTTTTCTGCTGTGACATGGGCAAAACAATTAACCGGCTCCATGGTATTATGCGCGAGGTATGGAGCCGAATAGGTTCGCTCAAGGATTTTGGCAGCCTTCTTGAAAGCTCCTTCAGGATCACCATCTTTTCGGAGCACATTCGCTGGCCTTTTCGCCATTTCGGCCATTTTCGCTTTGTGTCCTGTGGTGCTCTCCAGACCAGCAGGGATTTTGACTGTTTGTTTTCCTCCCCAGCCCTGGACTATTATATCGCTGTCGGAAATTTCTTCCCATTCTATTTTCAGGGCCTTTTTGGCATTCATAACCTCCCAGGTGGTACTCCCCACCACGACTACCAACTCCGTGAAGGTAGTCGTGTCAAAACCATTTCTTTCATAGTCGTCGGACAAAGTTTTGATGGTAAATACATCCTTGATGCCGGGCATGGATCTCGCTGCAGCATCTTCAACAGACTTCACTTTCAAGCCAAATGCAGGAGGATGGGCGATCATGGCAATCAGCATCCCTTGTTGGGTATAATCCATCCCAAACAATGGTTTGCCTGTTACGATATTCACTCCGTCAACGTTTTTCCTGGAGGTGCCAATAATTTTGAAGTCGCTGACCTTTTTCAATTGAACCTCCTCCGGAATGGGAACTCCTGCTGCCCGGGAAGCCATTTCACCATACCCTGCTTTTTTGCCGCTCGACTCGTGGTGAAGAATTCCGTCAGCGGTAGTAATCTCCTCAGCGGGGACACTCCACGCCTGCGCAGTTGCATTGATCAGCATTTGCCGTGCAGTCGCCCCTGCAGTACGAAGAATTTTCCATCCCTGACGGATCGACTGGCTTCCACCTGTAAATTGGCGTTCAAATCGTTCAGGAAAAAAATCGGCTTGCGCTACGATAACGTTTTTCCAGTCTATGTCTAGCTCATCGGCCAGGATCATCGGCAAGGATGTCTTGACATTTGATCCAAATTCCGGGTTGGGAGCCATAAGGGTGACTATTCCATTTTCTCCGATTTTGATGTAGCTGTTCAGCTCAAACCACGCTTTGGGAAGGGCCAAAACCCCATCCGGTGTAGGCTTGCATCCAGCCAACCAGCTAAAGCTTAGCATCATACCGCCGCCAGCAAGCGCAGAAACCTTTAAGAAAGATCTTCGGTTTATGGTTGTTTTCTCGAGTGTCATTTGTTGGGAAGGTTAAAGTGATTGAGACTTGGCAGCAGTTTTTACTGCAGCCCTGATCCGGAGATAAGTGCCACAACGGCAAATATTGCCATGCATAGCGGATTCAATTTCCGCATCGGTAGGATTTGGATTATCGTGTAGCAATGCAACAGCTGTCATGATTTGACCGCTCTGACAATAGCCGCATTGAGGAACATCATGCTCAAGCCAGGCTTTCTGCACCGGATGATCGCCATTTTCAGATAATCCTTCAATGGTGGTAATTGCCTTGTTTTCTGCCGATGAAACGGGTAGCTGGCAAGAACGAACCGCCATTCCCTCGAGATGAATCGTACATGCCCCGCAAGCTGCAATCCCACATCCATATTTGGTGCCTACGAGATTCAGGTGTTCCCGCAATACCCAAAGCATAGGCGTTTGGGGGTCAACGTCTACTGCCTGCTTCTTTCCGTTTACATTCAGGTTGATAACTGCCATGTCTTGAAAATTTATAGTAAAGAAGTATTTCTATTATTAAAGGTAATCATAAAGTTCCTATTATGATTAAGAAGGTCATACAGCTCGGCAGTAAGGAGCAAAAATAAAGTCGACTGATACATTGTTGGAAAACATAATTCAAAAAGCTTGATGTGTTATTTGCACTACTGGCCGGCTTTCTCTACACCCATATTTGCACAAATATATTTTTTTGAATCGATAATTTTCGCAATGAACGTTGCCATACTTTTTTGAGAAATGACGGAGCCTACTTTTATGGTCTTTACCCTACATTCGCAAAGCGGATGTTTCCAATGCTTGTACGAAAGGTTGATTATAATGCCGCTTGTTGGTTGCCTTGTACATGGCATTTGCCAGCGCACCGATTACCGGAGGAAATGCCGGCTCACCCATGCCCGTGGGATCAATTTCATTTTGTACAAAATGAACGTCAATCGATTTTGGCGCTTCGCTATGCCTGATGATTCTGTACTTGTTAAAATTATTCTTCTCCGGTAAGCCTTCTTTGAAGGTCATGGCACCATACAATGCATTGCCTATACCGTCTACAATAGCGCCCTCAGCCAGGTTAGTAGCGGCATCAGGATTCACTACAATACCACAATCAATCGCACAGCACACCCTGGGTATGCCAGGCTTGCCGTTTTCAAATGTCATTTCCAAAACCTGAGCGACATAGGTATTATGACAGAAGTATGCGGCAACCCCTCGATGGATATGGGGCTTTGCATTGTCCCAGCCGGATTTTTCGCGCACGAGTTCCAATACGCCCGCATAACGATTTGCCTCATACTCATTATTCTCACCTACCGGATTTTTTGAAGCGCGCGCCAAAAGTTCAAGTCGCAATGCAATTGGGTCTTTCCCTGCGGCCTCTGCCACCTCATCCAGAAAGGACTGCTCTGCTCCTGCTATAAAGTTGGATCTTGGTGCCCTGAAGGATCCGACGGTGATGTTGGAGTTTATGGACCAATCCTCGGCGAGGTAATTGTCTACTGCACCCGCAGGGAAGCGGTTTGCATACAACGGACTTTCAGGAATACCTCCTGCCTTTACATGAAAAGCGATCAGATTATTGTCCGCATCTAAGGCAGCCCTGTATGTGGCACTATATGTTGGGCGATAGATACCAGAGGTCATGTCATCTTCACGCGTGTATATCAGTTTAATTGGAGCATCCATCTTCTGGGAGATGAGCGCGGCTTCCAACAGAAAATGAGCGTAAGATCTACGTCCGAATCCTCCACCCAATCGTGTCATATGAATCTCGATATTCTCCAAGGGCATGCCGAGCCGGGATGAAAGTGCTTTCTCCGTAAATTCAGGTTTCTGAAGAGGGCCAACCAGCTCCGCCTTTTTCGCTGTGACATGAGCAAAAAAGTTCATTGGTTCCATGCAGTTGTGCGCAAGAAAGGGAGCAGTATAAGTACGTTCAATAATCTTCGCGGAATTTTTGAATGCTAATTCCGGGTTACCGTCCCTGCGAACCACGTTCGCGGACTTGGTCATCCATTGGGCCATATTAGCCATGTGTTCCGTAGTGCTCTCAAGGCCTGCTGGAATATCTACAGCCTGCGTACTGCCAAAAGCATTTCTTGATATCGTGTGATCTGAAAACGTTTCCCATTCAACTTTGAGCGCCTTTTTAGCATTCAGTACTTCCCAGGTAGTGTTGCCTACAACTGCCACTACCTCAGGAAATGTGCAAGTATCGAAATACTGTCTTTCGTATGCATCATCGAAAGTCTTAATGGTAAATATGTCTTTTATGCCGGGCATACCCTTCGCAGACGAGTCTTCAACCGATTTCAGTTTCATCCCAAAAGCAGGAGGATGTACAATCATCGCAATGAGCATTCCGTCACGCTTAGTATCAATTCCGAAGAGAGGTTTTCCGGTAATAATTTTTCTTCCCTCTACATTTTTTCGGGAAGTGCCGATAATCTTGAACTCCTTAACCTCCTTCACTTTCACTTCTTTCGGTACCTGGATTTTTGCAGCTGCTGAGGCCATCTCACCATAACCGGCAGATTTGCCGCTGGTTTTGTGGAATAGTGTACCTGCCTCAGTGGTGATCTCCTCAACAGAAACCTGCCAGGCCTGCGCTGCCGCTTCACGAAGCATCTGCCGCGCGGATGCACCCGCCAATCTAAGGCTACGCCAACCTTGCCGGATCGCCTGGCTACCACCGATAAATTGACGGGTATACAATTCAGTATTTAATGGCGCTTGTTCCACAATAACATTTTTCCAATCTACATCAAGTTCCTCAGCAACAATCATGGGCATGGAGGTCTTCACATTCTGCCCGCCTTCCGGATTAGGTGATATTATGGTGACTATACCATTTTCCCCAATTTTAAGATAGCCGTTCAGTTCAAACCATTCCTTGGGCATGGTCAGCCCGTCTTTAGGGTTCAATTGACAGCCACCTAACCAGCTGAAGCTTAGCATCAAGCCGCCACCCGCCAGAACAGATGTTTTTAAGAATGATCGTCTGCCTATTGATGTTTTGAAAAGTGTTTGTGCCATCATTTAAAAATTATGATTCAACAACCGGACTATCTGATTTAGATTTCAAGATCAGCTCTGATAGTTGAAACTGCCTTGAATTCCAATATAATCTAAAGTTAGCTCATTAATTTTTCTTAATGAACAATGTTTATGTGAACGGACTAAGGATTTTGGCTTATTCACAACCAGGTTTTCATAGTCACGTTGCACCTGTGACTTGAGCACGGCACGTTATTAATTACGTTATTAATTACGTTATTAATTACGTTATTATTCACAGGTAACTCTAACTTGCACCTCCTGGAGGAAAAATTGTGAAGTTAGTGGAAAAGTAAATCTAACTGCATTTAAACTAACTGCATGAAACAACTCTTTATAAATCCTGACTCCAGAACCATTCGTGCCGGATGGCGGATATTGATCTTCATGCTCATTTTTGCAGTGATCATGGTAAGCCTGACGTTGGGTGCGCGTGCCATGCCGGGGGGCTTAAAAGGCGGGGGCACCTTATCGTACACATTGCTTGCCATCTCCGCCACGCTTGCAGCCTACATCAGCCGAAAATATATCGATAAAGCAAGTCTTTCATCACTCGGCCTTAGACCTGACAGGGCTGCTGCCCTCGATATTATTTCTGGTCTGATCAACAGTGCATTGGTAATGTCTGGCATCTATTTCACCATGCTTTTCACCGGGCTTATTGAATTCAAAGGCTTCAGCTGGTGGACTGATAGTACTGACATTAACGTCCGGTTTAGCCTGGCGGTAGCGCCAATTGTCTTAACCGTACTTTGGAAGTTCGTACTTGTCGCCTGGCATGAAGAGCTTACGTTTCGCGGTATGATCTTACAAAATATCATTGCGGGTCTGGGGCCTCTTTGGGCAGTTGTGATATCTACTGTCCTGTTTGGGTTGGCGCATGTAGGCAATCCGGATGCAACCGTTCTTACTACTTTAATGATTATTGTAATCACCTTACAATTGGTATATGCGTACTTTAAAACAGGTCAGCTTTGGTTATCCATGGGGCTCCACTTGGGTTGGAATTTCTTTCAGGCATCAATATTTGGTTTCTCTTCAAGTGGACAAGCTTCACCAACCATGATAACACAAAACCCCGCCGGTCCTGTCTGGCTAAGCGGAGGTTCTTTTGGAGCAGAGGGTAGCATTTTAGTAATCCCCTTTACTATTGGATCGCTTCTCCTTATTCACTGGTGGGTTCGCGCTACGCGTCCAAAAGACCGAAAAGGATTCTTCGATTTTTTGGTATAATGAATGTATTTTTCGATTTATTACAGCAAGAAACAGCTAAGGCCAGCACTATTTATGAATAAAAAGCAAGCCTGGAACGCCAATTTATCGTTTTCCACGTAATGGTACTGCAAACAAGGTAGGAAAATGAATCAGTCTTTAAACGCACATGATTTATGCCAAAAGGTAGCGGCGTGCAAACGATTGATCAATTTGAAACCTCAATTTACTTAAGCGTAACAATAGCTTAATAAAATGAATCCTAAGGTTGATGTTTATTTAAGTAAAGCCAAAAAGTGGCAGGTTGAATTGAAGAAATTGAGAATGATTATTCTTGATTGCCCGCTTGCTGAAGAGTTGAAGTGGGGTGTTCCTTGTTACACGTTTCACAAAAGTAACATAGTTCTAATACATGTGTTTAAAGAATACTGCGCGCTTTTGTTTTTCAAAGGTGCCTTGTTAAAGGATACCCATGGTGTTCTGATCCAACAAACGGAAAATGTGCAGGCGGCGCGCCAAATTCGGTTCACTAATGTTCGAGAAATAGTTGAGCTGGAACCCGTCTTGAAAGCCTATATTTATGAAGCCATTGAAGTGGAAAAAGCCGGTTTGAAGGTGAGTTTCAAAAAGACTAAGGAATTCATCATGTCAGAAGAATTTCAAAATAAATTAGATAGAATCCCTGCCTTGAAAACTGCTTTTGAAGCATTAACGCCAGGACGGCAAAGAGCATATATTCTCCATTTTTCAGCACCCAAACAATCCAAAACCCGGGCTTCAAGGATCGAAAAATGTATGCCACAAATTCTCAATGGAAAAGGATTAAATGATTAGTTTGAATGGCAGGGCGGTTGCAGTAATTTAATAAAGACTACACATCAGACAGAAAATATGGAAGAATCGTGGATTGAGAGATGGAACGACAGATATAGCAAGGAAGCCTTTGCTTATGGCGTAAAACCTAATGCATATTTAAAGGAAAAATTAGAAAAATTAAAGGTTGGGTCAATACTCTTCCCCGCAGAAGGCGAAGGTCGCAATGCTGTATTTGCAGCGAAACTGGGTTGGAATGTTTCGGCGTTTGACATAAGCATTGAAGGAAGGAATAAAGCCTTCCGGCTTGCAAAAAATAATGAAGTGACCATTGACTATCGGGTGGGCAAATTGGAAACATTGCATTATAAAACTGATCAATTTGATGCAATCGCACTGATTTATGCACACTTCCCGGCAGACATTAAATCCTTATACCACAGGACGCTCAACAACTATTTGCGCAAGGGCGGATTCGTTATTTTTGAAGCGTTTAGCAAAGCCCATATTCACTACAACGCCAAGAACGAATCGGTTGGCGGGCCGAAAGACGCAGCAATGTTATTTTCCATCGACGAACTGAAATCGGATTTTGCCAATTATGAAATCATAGAATTAGTAGAAAAGGAAATTGAATTAAAGGAAGGTTTGTTTCACAACGGAAAAGGCTCAGTGATAAGATTCGTCGGACGAAAAATGTAGACCACGCATAATACTTGAGGGATTCCCCGCATAATCCATAGCGTGGTGCCGTATTAATTTAATGGTTTAGAGTCTAACATAACGCGTGGATGATTAGTGCAGTTTTGTTTGTATTTATTGGAACAACGGTAAGAGAAGAAGGCCCTGAAATTAATTATGGATTACACAAGTCCGCCATCTATCAACATGCTAAACACAAAGATGGTAATGGGAAGCTTTTAATATAATTCTTCTTTCTTTGTCAGCATTTATAGCCTACGGCAGACATAATATGATTTAGTCGTGAATATTACAATATTGGAGAAGTCGCGAAAAGAAATTTCCCCGATTGTGTTTTGCAACAATAGAAGACATTATATTTTAGGAAGACAACGTGTGGGGCGGGATGACGGGCGGTGGGACGCAAACAGGATGTTTTGGGCCTTTTTCGCTGATAAAAAGCCCACCCGCCAATGCGGACAACAGTTTAATTCACACAACGCATAAACGTAATTAAATGCGCAACTATATATTGAAAAAAAAACAAATCATTTTCATCGTCATATTCACCTCCTTTGCATCCTGGGTTTACTATCAGCTCTTATATCAGCCTGAAATAATTGATGCTGATTACATTACCCTGGATATGGTATTTACGAAGCATTCGGCTGAAGTTTGGGGTGTAAAATTCAGCCCCAATGATTCGCTCATTATAAGCGGGGGCATTGAGGAGAATGCAAAAATATGGTCAAGCATTGATGGAAAACTCATCCATAACTTAAAACACCCATACGGCACGCCATCTGTTGATTTTAGCCCGGATGGAGAAATGGTTTGCACAGGAAGCTATGATGGAAAAGTCAGAATTTGGGATGTAAAAACAGGAAAACTCCTGCGCATACTCAACGGCCATGAAACAACTTTGTGGTCAGTAGCATACAGCCCCAACGGAGAACAGATTGCTGGCGGGGGTAGTGATAACAAAATAACGGTCTGGAATTCTCATACAGGTGAGATTCTACGTGAGTTTCGTGACGCTGAACATGATATTTGGGAAGTTACCTTCAATCCATCCGGAGAACTTTTGCTGGGTTCAGGCAGTGACAATTCGATTCGCGTTTACGAGATAAAGTCAGGTAAACTACTTAAAACGATAACAGGTCATTCACTAACGGTTTTATCTTTAGCATTTAGTCCGGACGGGAGCTTGTTGGCAAGTGGCGCGGATGACAAGATGGTTAAAATATGGAATACCGTTAACTGGGATTTATTGCATACCCTTAAAGGTGAAAACCAGGCTATACATTCAGTTGTCTTCATTGACAACAACCGGCTTTTGGCCGGTGGCACGGATAAGAAAATATTGGGGGAGCTGCTAGAGTATCATTTTGGATACCAGGGCTTAACGAAAAATATTGTAGCCACACTGTGGGATATCAAGAATGAGAAAATCCTGCAAACCCTTACTCAACATGATGATGATCTTGCTATCGGATGTGACGTTAGTCAAAACGGAAAATTGATCGCTACAGCCAGTAGTGATAAAACAGTTAAAATTTGGAATATCAAAAATTAAAATAATAACGTCCCGAGATTACTAAAGAGAACACACGGGGAAACTACGATGGTCGATACTTTCGGTCCATGCGCTTACAGGATATGTTTTGTGGCGATTACTTTGGTAACTTTACCTAGAAATTTGGAATTAACCGGATGGTAAACTTTAACACCAGAAACAGCCAGTATGAAAATAGAAAAGCTGTTTATCGAATACCTACCCTATTTTTGTCAACCTTAGGCAAATGAAAATCGGCATTACCGGAGCTTCCGGACATCTTGGAACCTCAATAGCTCCCCTACTCGAAGCAAAGCAATTCAACATTCGTGCGTTGATCCATACGCATAAACTATCCATTAGCCATGGCAATACTGAATCAGTGCATGGCAATCTTTTGAATAGTGATTCCTTGCTAAACTTTGTATCCGGTTGTGATGTCGTAATACATTGCGCTGCAAAGATTTCAATTAACAGCAACAATGATCCATCAGTTTACGCGACAAATTTTGATGGCACTGTTAATCTATTTAATGCGGCCAAACAAACAGGTGTAAAAAGGTTTGTCCATGTGAGTTCCATCCATGCCTATAATCAATTTCCACAAAATGAATTACTCACTGAAGCGCGAGGTTATTGTATGGATAAAGCTCCGCGTTACGATAATTCAAAACGGGATGCACAGAAATATGTTCTGCAACACGCAACGGAACAAACGCAGGTCGTTGTATTAAATCCGACTTCAGTTGCCGGTCCACCCGATTATCAACCTTCCCTTTTCGGTAAAGCCATTATGGATTTGTACAACCATAAAGTGCCTTCGCTTATTGATGGCGGCTTCGATTTTTGCGATGTGCGCGACGTGGCTGAAGGTATTGTCAACGCAATTGACAACGGTCGTAACGGAAATGCATATCTCCTTTCAGGCAAATGGCACCATCTCAGCGATGTCATTAAAATTCTGAATCATGTTAAAATCGAAAAACACAGCCTCCCAGTTTTGCCCGGCTGGGCCGGATTTGCCGGCTTACCGTTTATGAAATTAATTGCCAAACTAACCAATGAAGAACCGCTGTATACACGCGAATCGCTCGAAGCTTTATTGTATGGCAACAAAAACATTAGCCAGGCAAAGGCTAATACCGAATTGAATTATCATTGCAGGCCATTTGAAGAGACGCTAACTGATTTAATAAAGTGGTTTGAATCGAATAATTACCTGAAACCAATACAGACATGAATTACGAAACCTACCAGACAATAATTTATGTATGGATGGGCATTGGACTTGCAACATTTATTTTACTGCTCAAGATCACCGCACCCTACGGCAGGCATACTTCAGCCCATTGGGGACCTTTGATCAACAACAATCTTGGCTGGGTTTTGATGGAAGCACCTGTTATTATTGCGCTGATGTACTTTGTGCTGAACAACGTTCAAAACCAAAATGCTGTAACGTGGTTTTTGCTTGGCACATTTATGTTCCACTATATCAACCGAATATTCATTTTCCCGTTTCGTCTAAGAACGCAGCGAAAAAAAATGCCATTAATCATAGTGGCATCGGCTATTGGATTCAATTTGGTAAATGGATTTTTGCTCGGATATTACTTTGCGCATTATGCTGATTATTCCCCTAATTATTTTCTGCAGCCAAACTTCATAATAGGAATTCTATTCTTCATAACCGGAGTTTTCATAAACTGGGAATCGGACAGTATTCTCATTAATCTTCGTAAACCTGGTGAATCGGGTTACGTGATTCCGCAGGGATGGCTATTTGACTATATCAGTTGCCCCAATTTCTTTGGTGAAATAATTGAATGGGCCGGTTTTGCGTTGATGTGCTGGAATTTACCGGCGGTTTCATTTCTGGTTTGGACCTGCGCAAATCTTATTCCGCGGGCTTTGTCGCATCACAAGTGGTATAAGCAGAAT
>Ga0224505_10000608_pt1 | contig 24157 bp, 20 predicted proteins | sample SF_Jan12_sed_USG_FD_169102 | JGI IMG/M metagenome (GOLD analysis project Ga0224505, IMG submission 169102) | Sediment microbial communities from San Francisco Bay, California, United States - SF_Jan12_sed_USGS_4_1 | ecosystem: Environmental > Aquatic > Marine > Sediment | place: USA: California... | reverse complement strand
AGGGACAATCCCACGACGGCTGCCACCGCAAGTGACCGGTACCGTATCGCAGGGTCTGCCTGCTGAACCAACTTCAGCGCAGCGGCCAGCAGCATGAGTACGCAGAGTGCGAATGCGGCGAAGTAGCCGATCTGCCCGAGAGGAAGACCGGCGGCATCGATCGCAACTGCATTGTGATAGTAAGCTCCGATCAGCGTTCGTGGATACCAGAGAGCGTTGTAGGCAAGAACTGCTGCCGCGAGCACGCAGAACCACCCAGTCACGATGCGGCCGAACTTGATTCGAGCTATCGGATAAATAATCGCCGTTGCAACGGCTAGTAGCCACGTGAGCCCAACGAAAACGAGGTGCAGCAGGATCTGCGCCAACAGAAAGTACGCAACCTCCCAGGCGATCTTGATCGTCCAGGTTCCGGCCGACGCGGCTCGCATCACATCGTTCGACGCGACCCGGTCGAGCAGTGTGACCACGGATGTATAGGCGGTGGTCACCATGAACAAGAGCCAAAACCCGGCCGCGATCGCGGCGCCGCGCCATAATTTCTGCCGCGACGGAAGGACCTGCGCAAGAAAAGTCATTGCCTTGGAACTCATGGCTAAAAGAAACCCTCCTGGTCGGCTGCAACGCGCGTGCCAACCTCAACAGCGGCGCATCATTTCATTTTCGGCGGCGGGGCTCATTACTTAATATCGAACAGGTCTCGTTTGCACACAGCGGTTGGGTGATAGCCAAGGCGACTGCCGTTTATTGTCAGTTACTGACGAATAGCGCCACGTTTGGAAAGGCTCGGCAGCCCCAATGCCGCCGGACGATTTCAATTGCCGCGGAAATCATGGCTAATGCAACCGCCTGGAAGATGGCACGAATGTTGCTTAGTAGGGATGCCGGCAATTGCCGCCGATTTGAACCTACTTTTATTGGGAGTCAACAGATGTTGAAGTCACTGCAGAAGGGTTTCACCCTGATCGAATTGATGATCGTCGTGGCGATCATCGGCATCCTGGCCGCGATCGCGATCCCGGCCTATCAGGACTACCTGATCCGCTCGCAGGTCTCGGAAGGTCTCACGATGGCTTCGGCCGCGAAGGCCTCAGTCTCCGAGTACTACGCCAACAAGGGTTCGTGGCCTGCGGACAATTCAGCCGCCGGTCTCGGCGCCGCCAGCACGATTCAGGGCAAGTACGTTTCCGGTATCACGGTTGCCGGTGGTGGCATCACCATCGACTACGGCAACGAAGCAAACCTGAAGCTGGATCCGGCCCGGGTCGGCCTGACGCCTGGCGCGAGCGTGAACGGCGACGTGATCTGGCGTTGCGGCAACCCGGCTGCCGATCCCTCGGGCTGGGCCGGCGGCACCACCAGCGCCACGGAAGCTACGACGTCGATCGCCGGCAAGTACCTCCCGTCGAGCTGCCGTTAACAGCTAGCCGACTGCGCGCCGGTATGGCCGGTTTGCGCAAGTGATAGCACTGGAGCCCCCGCCCTGCGGGGGCTCTTTTTTTTTCGCACTCGAGGCAGCAAGCACTCATATGCACGGATGGGTATTTCAGCCGGAACTTCGGCGTGTCGGTTCCGGACTCCGCGCCCCCATGGTACTCAGCACAAACACCCGAAAACGAATTAGATGTTATTTATCAACGACTTGAAGGTTTGTACAGGGATGATTGCGCTGGCGCCAGGAACAGTCGGCCGAAGACACTTGCTCCGCAGGGAGCAGCACAGCGAGCTGCAGGTGCAACACTGGTTCGCGAGCACTGGCGATAACGGCATCGCGACCGCGGCACACGGGCGAATGCCGCTGAAAACAGCCTGAATCGCAATTGCACGGCCTGTGGACCGCCTCACACAATCCCAAGGCTCAATCCGGGCACAATCTCCGTGGCGACTTAACATTTGCTAGTCTTGCACCAGCGCTCTTCCGTCCGCCGGGTACTTCCAAGCCCATGAACGATTTCGCGATTTCCACCCAGACGATCAGCCGGTCGGGCCTCCAGGGCCTGCCGCAGCGGCTGGTGATCGACGGCCTGGTGGCGGATTCGGCCATGGTCGACGCCATTGCGGCCGCGAAGGAGCGCCGCGTGGGGGTCGTGTCCTACCTGGTCGAGCACAACATCGCCGACGCGCGCGAGATCGCCATCGCAGCCTCGCAGGAGTTCGGCGCCCCGCTGCTGGACCTGGACTCCATCCAGCCCGACCTCGACACGGTCCGCATCGTCAGCGAAAAGATCCTGCGCAAGCACCGCGTGCTGCCGCTGGTGAAGCGCGGCAAGAAGCTGTTCATCGCGATCTCCGATCCGACGAACCTGCATGCGCTCGACGAGGTCAAGTTCGCCACCGGTTTCTCGATCGAGGCGGTGGTCGTCGAGGAAGACAAGCTCGGCAAGCTGCTGACGGTTGCACTCGAGCAGGTCGACACGTCGATGCCGGAACTCGGCGGCGAAGACTTCGAGATGGACGGGCTCGAAGTCACGTCGGGCGACGACGAGGACGCGGCCAGGGCCTCCGATCGCTCGTCCGACGCGGTCGACGACGCGCCGATCGTCCGCTTCATCAACAAGGTGATGCTGGACGCGATCAAGAAGGGTGCGTCGGACATCCACTTCGAGCCTTATGAACGCAGCTACCGTATCCGGCTCCGCCTCGACGGCATCCTGAAGGAAGTCGCCAACCCGCCGGTGCAGCTGGCCATCAAGATGGCGGCCCGCCTGAAGGTGATGTCCCGCATGGACATCGCCGAGCGCCGCGTGCCGCAGGACGGCCGCATCAAGATGAAGATCTCGAAGAACCGGGCCATCGACTTCCGCGTGAGCACGTGCCCGACGCTGTTCGGCGAAAAGATCGTGATGCGTATCCTCGATCCCTCGAGCGCGATGCTGGGCATCGACGCGCTGGGATATGAATCCTTCCAGAAGCAGCTGTACATGGACTGCCTGGCGCGGCCGCACGGCATGATCCTGGTGACCGGCCCGACCGGCAGCGGCAAGACCGTGTCGCTCTATACGGGCCTGAACATCCTCAACACCGAGGACACGAACATTTCGACGGCGGAGGACCCCGTCGAAATCATGCTGCCCGGCATCAACCAGGTGAACATCAACCCGAAGGTCGGCCTGACGTTTCCAGGCGCCCTGCGCGCCTTCCTGCGCCAGGACCCGGACGTGATCATGGTCGGCGAAATCCGTGACCTCGAGACCGCCGAGATCGCGATCAAGGCGGCCCAGACGGGCCACCTGGTACTCTCCACGCTGCACACCAACGACGCGCCCAAGACCCTGACCCGCCTGGTCGACATGGGCGTGAAGCCCTATGCGATCGCCACGTCGGTCAGCCTGATCATCGCCCAGCGCCTGGCGCGCCGGCTCTGCAGCAACTGCAAGGCGCCGGCGAAGATTCCGGCCGAAGCGCTCAAGAAAGAGGGCTTCGGGGACGAGGAAATCGCGAACGGGCTCCAGATTTTCCAGCCTGTCGGTTGCAGCAACTGCACGGACGGGTATAAGGGGCGCACCGGCCTGTACGAGGTGATGCCGGTCTCCGAGGAGATCGGCCGCATCATCATGGCGGGCGGGAACGTGATGGACATCAAGCAGCAGGCGACCCGCGAAGGCGTCTGGGGCCTGCGCCAGGCGGGCATCAACAAGGTGCGCATGGGGATCACGTCTCTGGATGAAGTGAACCGCGTCACTGTCGACTGAACCTGAAGCAACCGGGACTCCAACCACATGGCCGAACTTGCCGTAACCAAGCAGGCGACCTTCCTCTGGGAAGGCAAGGACAAGAAGGGCAATCGCGTCAAGGGACGCGGCCTCGCGCGCGATGAAATGGAGATTCGCTCCGACCTGCGCAAGCAGGGTATCGCCGCGACCAGGGTCCGCAAGGAATCCAAGCTGTTCAAGAGCGACGGCAAGGTCACCGCCGAGGACATCGCCCTCTTCGCCCGCCAGCTCGCCACGATGCTCAACGCCGGCATTCCGATGGTGCAGTCTTTCGAGATCATCGGCGTCGGCAACGACAAGCCGGCAGTGCAGAAGCTCGTGCTTTCGATCAAGAGCGACATCGAGACCGGCAATTCGCTGCACCAGGCGCTGGCGAAGCACCCGCTCTATTTCGACGACCTGTTCGTGAACCTGGTCGAAGCCGGCGAGCACGCAGGCGCACTCGAGACGGTGCTCGAAAAGATTGCCACGTACAAGGAAAAGACCGAGGCCCTGAAGAAGAAGATCAAGAAGGCGCTCTTCTATCCGGCCGCCGTGCTCGCGGTCGCGATCATCGTCACGGTCATCCTGCTGCTCTTCGTGATTCCCCAGTTCGAAAGCCTGTTCAAGGGTTTCGGCGCCGACCTCCCGGCGTTCACCCAGTTCGTCGTCAACATGTCGCGCTGGATGCAGGCGAGTGGCTGGATGCTGGGCATCATCGTCGGCATCGCAGTATTCGCCTTCTTCTACTTCTACAAGCGCTCGCGGCCATTGCGGCAGTTCATCGACAAGCTGTCGCTGCAGATCCCGGTGATCGGGCCAATCCTGAAGAAGTCGGCCATTGCGCGTTACGCGCGTACCCTCGCGACGATGTTCGGCGCCGGCGTGCCGCTCGTCGAAGCGATGAAGTCCGTCGCCGGCGCGACCGGCAACATCATCTACCAGGACGCCGTGCTGAGAATGCGCGATGAAATCGCCACGGGCATGCGCATGCAGCGCGCGATGGAAAACACGGGCCTGTTCCCGAACATGGTGGTGCAGATGATCGCGGTCGGCGAGGAGTCGGGCTCGCTGGACGAGATGGCGAGCAAGGTCGCGGACTTCTACGAAGCCGACGTCGACGCCGCCGTCGACGCACTGAGCAGCCTGCTTGAACCGATGATCATGGTCATCCTCGGAGTGCTGGTCGGCGGCATGGTCGTTGCGATGTACCTGCCGATCTTCAAGCTCGGCGCCGTCATCTGACGCGCGCGCCACGCAATCGCGGATGAGATCGCCGAAAACGCCGCGCCCTGCGCGGCGTTTTCACATAGGTAAGCGCACGAATGTCCGACCTCGCCGAGATCCTCGCTTCGACGCCGTGGCTGCTGGCGGCCTGCGTATTCCTCGTGAGCCTGCTCGTCGGCAGCTTCCTGAACGTCGTCATCCATCGCGTGCCGATCATGCTCGAGCGCGAGTGGCAGGCGCACGCGCGGGAGATGCTCGCGGAACCCGCACGCGCCGATGACGCCGGCGCGGTCAGCGATCGGACCGACCGCTCCCGGGAACGCTACAACCTCCTCGTCCCCCGCTCCCGCTGTCCGCAGTGCAACGCCCGGATCACGGCGCTGCAGAACATCCCGGTGTTCAGCTGGCTGCTGCTCGGCGGCAAGTGCGCAAGTTGCGGCGGTTCGATCTCCGTCCGCTATCCGGTCGTCGAGTTCGTCACGGCCGTGCTTTCGACAGCGGTCGCGATGCACTTCGGCCCGCACTGGCAGACGCTCGCGGCACTGCTGTTCACCTGGGCGCTGATATCCCTGACGGTGATCGACCTCGACCACACGCTGCTGCCGGACATCATCACGATTCCGCTGCTGTGGCTGGGCCTGCTGTTGAGCCTCTGCTGGCATGCGGGTCTCAGGGCGCCCGCTCCGACGGATCCATCCTCCGCGATCCTCGGCGCGGTCTCCGGCTACCTGATCCTCTGGACCGTCTACTGGGTCTTCAAGCTCGCCACCGGCAAGGAAGGCATGGGGTACGGCGACTTCAAGCTGCTCGGCGCGCTCGGGGCCTGGATGGGCTGGCAGATGCTGCCGCTGATCCTGCTGTTCTCTGCGTTCGCCGGCGCCGTCATCGGCATCGCACTCATCCTGCTCCGTGGCCGGGACCGCAACGTGCCGATCCCCTTCGGCCCTTACCTGGCGGCCGCCGGCTGGATCGCGCTGCTGTGGGGACCGCAGATCATGGGCGGCTACCTGACGTTGGCTGGCCTGCGCCATTGATCGCTCGGGCACCAACGTGACGTCGTCGGCGCAACAGCCCGCATCCCGGCCTTTCCGCGTCGCCCTCACCGGCGGCATCGCCAGCGGCAAGACCACGGTCGCCGATCTGTTCGCGGCACACGGCGTACCGCTGATCGACACTGACGTCATCGCCCGCGAGGTCGTCGAGCCCGGCCAGCCGGCACTGACCGCTGTCGCGCAGGCCTTCGGCAGCGACGTGCTCGACCGCGACGGCCGGCTCGACCGGCGTCGGCTGCGCGAGATCATCTTCGGCGACGCCACGGCACGCGGCCGGCTGGAGGCGATCCTGCATCCGGCCATTCGCGCGGAGATGGAACGCCAGTCGGTCGTCGCGGCACAGGACGGGCCCTACCAGGTCCTCGTGATTCCGTTGCTGGCCGAGGGTGGCCGGCGCGACCAGGTGGATCGCGTCCTGGTCGTGGACGCACCGGAGACCGTGCAGGTCGAACGTCTCATGGCACGGGACGGGGTCACCCGGGAACAGGCGGAGGCATCGCTCCGAGCCCAGGCGCAGCGTGCGACGAGGCTGGGCATCGCCGACGATGTGGTGACCAACACGGGTCGGATCGAGGACTTGCGCGAGCAGGTCGCTGCGCTGCACGCACGATATGTGAAGCTGGCGGCAGGAAGGGCGGGCAAGGTTGTGCCGCCAAACGGCCATGCCGCACAATAGTCGACCATGAACTCAACCGAGGCCGCAGTGCCCACCACGGATGCGGCGACCCGCGTCGTTGCGTACGAACAGCCGCTCAACGAGCGCATGCGCAACTTCCTGCGCCTCGATTTCCTGTACCAGCAGGCCGTGCACCACCACACCCTGCCCGATCCCTGGTCCACGCGGGCTGCGGTCACCTCGTTGCTCGAGATCCTTGCAATCACGCAGCGAGGCGACATCCGCAGCGAGGTGCTGAAGGAACTCGAGCGTCAGATGCACCATCTGTCGGCCTTCAGCTCACGACCGGGCGTCGACTCGGCGCGGCTCAAGCTGGTGCTGACCAAACTGCACCGCATGCGCGAGGAACTGAGCTCGATCGGCGCGCTCTTCATGCAGAAGCTGCGCGACTCCGAGTTCCTCAACGCGATCAAGCACCGCAGCACCATCCCCGGCGGCACCTGCGAGTTCGACCTGCCCGACTACACGCACTGGCTCAACCAGCCGGACGAAATCCGCGGCGCCGACTTCGCGCGCTGGCTGGCCGTGATCCGTCCACTTGGCGACGCGATCTCCGAGCTGCTCTGGATGACGCGCGAACAGGGCAGGACGCGTCGCGAGGTCGCAGTCAACGGCGTGTATCACCTGACGCTCGAGCGCGACGTGCCCGTGCAGCTGATCCGCATCGTCTTGCCGCGGGGCACCGACATCTACCCCGAGATCAGCGGCAGCCACTACCGCGTCAGCATCCGCTTCCTTTCCTGGCAGGACGCGGGCACGCACCCGGTGCAGATGACCGGCGAGGTCCCGTTCATGCTCGCGCTCTGCACCTGACCGCAGGCCCCCGGTCGTTTGCAGGCCAGCATGCCGACGTTCCCGTGTCCCACTTGCCAGCGCCCGGTGGAGTGGTCCGCCGCTGCGAAGTGGCGTCCGTTCTGCAGCGAGCGCTGCCGGCTGATCGACCTTGGCGCGTGGATGGCCGAGAAGCATGCGATCCCGGGCGACGAAATCTCACCGGACGGCGTCCAGCCGTCGACCGACGAACCCGACGATCCGCCGCGGCACTGACCGGGCGCAGGCAAGACCGTGGATCCCGACTTCTGGCATCAGCGTTGGCAAGCCCGCCAGATCGGCTTTCATCAGTCCGCTCCGCATCCCTTCCTCGAACGCTGGTGGCCCTCGCTCGACGTGGCGGCGGGCTCCCGCGTCTACGTTCCGCTTTGCGGCAAGAGCCTCGACATGGTCTGGTTGTCGGTGCGCGGTTACCGCGTCGTCGGCTCCGAGCTGAGTGCGCTGGCAGTCGGGGAGTTCTTCGGCGAGCAGCAACGGACCGACGTGCAGATCGAGCAGCACGGCCCGTTCCACCGGCATCGGTCCGGCGCGATCGAGGTCCTGGAGGGTGACGCGCTGCAGCTCACACCCGCCCTGCTTGGACCGGTGCAGGCGGCCTACGATCGAGCCGCGCTCGTCGCGCTGCCGCCCTCGATGCGCGAGCGCTACGCACGGCACTTCGCCACGTTGATGCCGGCAGGCAGTCGCACGATGCTGGTCGCGTTCGAATACCAGCAGGCGATCAAGGACGGCCCGCCGTTCTCCGTGACTCCCGATGAAGTCGTGACGCTGTACGGCGACGCGTTCCTGGTCGAGGAACTGGAACGCGTCGACATCATCGATGAAAGCCCGAAGTTCGCCGCCGCAGGACTCGATGCGCTGCACGAAGTGGCGTATTCACTGACCAGGCGCTGAGTGTCGAGCACCCGCGAGACGGCGCATGTAACCTGCTACGACAGGGGAGCGGACTCAGCTGGAAATGTCCGAGGTCGACGGCGGTGCTCGCAGCGGCTTTCGGAGCACTGCCGCTAGCAGCTGCGTTCCGATTCGCTCAACGCTGCATGCGCCGTGCGACCTTTTCCGCTCCTGCGGAAAAGTCGTTCAGGCGCCGCCTCACAAGCGGTCGATCCAGTCGTTCTTCCCGAGCGCGTGACTGCCTTTCCAAGCTCGGGAAGAACGACTGGATCGATCGCTTGCAAGTCGCGCATGTCTGCCTTTCCAAGCCATGGGAAAGGCCACGGATCGACCGCCTGCAATCAGCGCGTGTCCGCCTTTCCGCTCGTCGAGCGACACGACAGCGCCGCGACGATCGGCGCATCCGCCTCGAGAATGTCGTGCTCGCGCAGGCGCGACGGCTCGACCCATTCGAGCGATTGCGCGTCCAGCCCGCGTGGCTGACCCGACCAGTCCTTGACCACCCACACGTCGAGCCAGATCGTCCGGCCCGGATAGACGGCGGCGTAATACAGCAGGCGCTCGGCATCGCGCACCTCGATGCCGATCTCTTCGCGCAGTTCCCTGGCGATCGCAGCGCGCGCGGCTTCATTGGCAGCGACCTTGCCGCCAGGAAACTCCCAGCGTCCCGCGAGCGCCTTGCCGGCCGGCCGCTGTGCGATCAGCACGCGGCCACTGGCGTCGAACACCAGTCCGGCGACCACCCGGAGTTCCGGCATCGGTTACCCAGCCTGCTTCATGCCGGGGAAGGCGACCGGCTCCGCCGTCAGATCTGGCCGTGGCAGTGCTTGTACTTCTTGCCGGAGCCGCACGGACAGGGCTCGTTGCGCCCCACCTTGCGTCCATCGCGCACGACCGTCTCGCCGCCCGGCGCCACCGGGCCAGCCGCCAGCCTCTGTCCGCCGCCAGATCCGGCGGCGAACCCGGGGCTGGCTGCAAATCCGCCGGGCCTGCTGCCGCCCGCTGCCGCAGCGACGTCCGCCGCGTCATCACTGGCGATGACGGACTGCGGCGACACGTGCTGCGTCTGCAACTGGCGCGCCATCTGCCGTTCGCGCTCGCGTTCCTGCTCTTCGATCTCCGCTTCCGTGCGCACCTGCAGGCGCGACAGCAACGACACGGTGTCGTGCTTGATGCGGTCGAGCAGCGCGCCGAAGAGTTCGAACGCCTCGCGCTTGTACTCCTGCTTGGGGTTCTTCTGCGCGTAGGCGCGCAGGTGGATGCCTTGCCGCAGGTAGTCCATCGCCGCGAGATGGTCGCGCCAGTGGCGATCGAGTTCCTGCAGCATCACGGCCTTCTCGAGGTGGCGCATGACCGGGGCGCCCACCGCGGCGACCTTGGCCTCGTACGCGTCCTCGACGGCCTGGACCACGCGCTCGCGCAGGCCGGCTTCGGCAATCTCGTGATCGGCCGCAAGCCAGGACTTCGGCTCGATCGGCGTGACGAACTCGCGTTCAATCGCTTCCCTGAGGTCGTCGAGTTTCCACTCCTCCTCGGGACTCTCGCGCGGCACGAACTGGTCGACCAGGTTGTTGACCACCTCGGCGCGAATGCCCGTGACGGAATCGGAGATGTCCTCCGCAGCCATGATCTCGGTGCGCTGCTGGTAGATCACCTTGCGCTGGTCGTTGGCGACGTCGTCGTACTCGAGCAGGTTCTTGCGCAGGTCGAAGTTGTAGGCTTCCACCTTGCGTTGCGCGCGCTCGATCTGGCGCGACAGCATCTTGCTCTCGATGACCTCGCCTTCCTTCATGCCGGCCGTCGTCAGCCAGCGCTTGGTGCGCTCGGGGTCGCCGAAGATGCGCATCAGGTTGTCTTCGAGCGACAGGTAGAACCGGCTCGAGCCGGGGTCGCCCTGGCGGCCCGACCGGCCGCGCAACTGGTTGTCGATGCGGCGCGATTCGTGGCGCTCGGTGCCGATGATGTGCAAGCCGCCCGACGCGATCACCTGCTCGTGCCGGCGCTTCCAGTCTTCCTCGACGGCGGCACGCGCGGCGGCATCCGCCGGTTCGATCGCGGCCAGTTCCGTCTTGAGGCTGCCGCCGAGCACGATGTCCGTGCCGCGGCCCGCCATGTTGGTGGCGATCGTCACCGTGCCGGGACGCCCGGCCTGCGACACGATGATCGCCTCACGGTCATGCTGCTTCGCGTTCAGCACGTTGTGATCGATTCCCTGCTTCTTCAGCAGTCCCGAGAGCAGCTCCGAGGTTTCCACCGAAGTGGTGCCGACCAGCGCCGGCTGGCTGCGCTTGACGCACTCGCGGATGTCCTCGATGATCGCTTCGTACTTGTCCTGCTGCGTGAGGTAGACGAGATCGGCGGCGTCGTCGCGGATCATCGGGCGGTGCGTCGGAATGACGACCACTTCCAGGCCGTAGATCTGCTGGAACTCGAAGGCCTCGGTGTCGGCCGTGCCGGTCATGCCGGAGAGCTTGCCGTACATGCGGAAGAAGTTCTGGAACGTGATCGAGGCAACCGTCTGGTTTTCCTCGCGCACCTTCACGCCTTCCTTGGCCTCGACCGACTGGTGCAGGCCATCCGACCAGCGCCGGCCCGGCATGGTGCGCCCGGTGAACTCGTCGACGATGATGACTTCGCCGTTGCGGACGATGTATTCGACGTCCTTGCGGTAGAGCGCGTGCGCGCGCAGCGCCGCGTTCAGGTGATGCATCAGGCGGATGTTGGCCGGGTCGTACAGGCTCTGCCCTTCGAGCAGCAGGCCGGCTTCCAGGAACAGCTCCTCGACGCGCTCGTGACCCTGGTCGGACAGGTGGACCTGCTTCGACTTCTCGTCGGCCCAGTAGTCGCCCTCGCCCTCTTCCGTCTCCTGCTTCGAGAGACGCGGCACCAGCTCGTTGATCCTGATGTAGAGCTCGGTGCTCTCCTCGGCGGGGCCCGAGATGATCAGCGGTGTGCGCGCCTCGTCGATCAGGATCGAGTCCACTTCGTCGACCACGGCGAACGCGAGCTCGCGCTGCATGCGGTCTTCGATGCGGAACGCGAGGTTGTCGCGCAGGTAGTCGAAGCCGAATTCGTTGTTGGTGCCGTACGTGATGTCGGAACCGTAGGCCGCGCGCTTCTCTTCCGTCGTCAGGCCGGCCTTGACGACGCCGACGCTCATCCCGAGGAAGTTGTAGATCGGCGCCATCCAGTCGGCGTCGCGCTGCGCGAGGTATTCGTTGACCGTGACGATGTGCGCGCCCTTGCCGGTCAGCGCGTTGAGGTACGCGGGCAGCGTGGCAACCAGGGTCTTGCCTTCGCCGGTGCGCATCTCGGCGATCTTGCCGTTGTTCAGCACCATGCCGCCGATCAGCTGCACGTCGAAGTGGCGCAGGCCGAGCGTGCGGCGCGAGGCTTCGCGCACGACCGCGAACGCTTCGGGCAGGAGATCGTCGAGGGTCTTGCCGGCCGCGAGCTGCTCGCGGAACTGGACGGTCCTGGCGGCGAGGTCGGCGTCGGACAGCGCCTGCAGGGCGGGCTCGAACGCGTTGATCTTCTTGACGAGGCCGTTGTACTGACTGACGAGCCGCTGGTTGCGACTGCCGAAAATGCGGGTGAGCCAATTAGCCACAGGGGCTCCGGGCGATAAGCGTTGAAAATAAAGGCCGAAATTCTACAGCAAGGCCGTAGGTGCGGCGGCGCTCCGTAGAAACAAGGGGTTAGGGGATGGGGGTTGGGGGTTAGTCGGAAAACGCAGCGCTGCGATTGGACATCGCAGAAGCTCGTGGGTTTCCGCGGCCGTCGGGCCGAACGAACTTCGGAAAGTGATGGTGGGGTTGGGTTCCGACTAACCCCTATCCCCTATCCCCTAACCCCTTACTCAAGGCGCCGCGAGGTACTTCATCGGGTTCAGCACGTTGCCGTCCCGCAGCACCTCGAAGTGCACGTGGGTTCCGGTGGAGCGGCCCGTGCTGCCGATGACGGCGATGGCGTCGTTCTTCTGCACCGACTGCCCCACTCGCACGAGGTTGCGCGAGTTGTGGCCGTAGCGCGTCACGTAACCCGTCGGGTGCGTGATCTCGACGACGTTGCCGTAACCCTGCTTCCAGCCGGAATAAGAGACGACTCCGGGACCGACGGCGATGACGCGGGAGCCCGCGGGACCCGCAAAGTCGACGCCCGCATGGAACGCACCGTGACCCGTGAACGGATCGGTGCGACGGCCGAAATGCGACGAAATCCAGCCGCCGATCAGCGGCAGCCCGCCCGGCATGATGCGTTGGCCGAGTTCGCGCGTCGCCATGACCATCTCGAGCGCCTGCAACTGGCGCTCGCGGTCGTTGATCTGTGCTTCGAGGGAATCGAGCACCGAAGTGAGTTCCGGCACCTGCACGGAGCCGCCCTCAGCCTCCTGCCCCTCGGGACCGCCTGCGGGTGGCGGCTTGTCGAAATCGAACTCACCGCGGTCGAGGCCGGCCAGGTCCGTGAGCCGGCGACCCAGGGCGTCGAGGCGGATCAACTGGGCGTTCAGCGAACCGACGCGCGTGGCCAATGCGTCGACCTTGCCGTCGATCTGCCCGCGGGCCGCCTGCAGGTCGGTCTTCTGCCGGGCGATGGCGCGCGCGTAGGCGCGATGCTCGGCGTCGGCGCCAAGCAGGAAACGGCCGAGCGCCAGACCGGCGACGAAAACGCCGACGACGAGCACCATGGCCAGCAGCAGGCGCGGCCCGGTGAGGTCGATCTCTCTGGTACGGCCACCGGAGCCGGTAACGAATCGCAAATTCATGCCGCGCCAACCCCTGGGGTGCAACGAAGGCGAAAGGGACACGATCGCTGTGCCAGCCAGCGGGCATCGTTGCGTCGTGTCACGAATTCGCGAGACTATGCCCCGAGAAGCTTCCCGTTGGCAAACAAATCGGCTATTTGAACAGTTTGTCTTCACAATGTCCGACCGCCTGAAACCCCTGTTCGGAAGCCTCGCGCCGGGCCTCGCCGCCCTCGAAAAGAAGGCCGCCGCAGCCCAGTCGCTGACCGAAAAAGTCCGCCTGCAGCTGGCCGAGGCGCTGCGTCCGCACCTGGTTTCGGCTGCCCGTCGCGGCGACGACCTGGTCGTGATCATGGATTCGGCGGCCTGGACGCCCCGCGTGCGCTATGGCGCGCAATCCCTCAGGCAACGGCTGGAGTCGGGCGGCGAACCGCCCATCTGCAAGGTGCTGGTCAAGGTCCGGGGAAGGGGTTAGGACGCGGCCGCGGCAGCGGCGACATAGCTGATCGGGGCGTCCTGCAGCGTCTCGAACGTCACTTCTTCCCACGCAGACTGGTCCGCGATCAGCGTGCGCAGCAGGCGATTGTTGAGGCCGTGGCCCGACTTGAAGCCGCTGAACTCGCCGATCAGGCTGTGCCCGAGCAGGTAGAGGTCGCCGATCGCGTCGAGGATCTTGTGCTTCACGAACTCGTCTTCGTAGCGCAGGCCGTCTTCGTTCAGCACGCGGTAATCGTCGAGCACGATGGCGTTGTCGAGGTTGCCGCCGAGCGCCAGGTTCTGCGCGCGCATGTATTCCAGGTCCCGCATGAAGCCGAACGTGCGGGCACGGCTGACTTCTCGCAGGAAAGTGGTGGTCGAGAAGTCCATCGAGGCGACCTGCGACCGGCGCTTGAACACCGGATGGTCGAATTCGATTTCAAAATTAACTTTAAAGCCGTCGTAGGGATCGAAGCGCGCCCACTTGTCGCCTTCCTCGACCTTGACGCTCTTCTTGATGCGGACGAAGCGCTTCGCGGCGTTCTGCTCCTCGATTCCCGCCGACTGCAGCAGGAAGACGAACGGGCCCGCGCTGCCATCCATGATCGGCACCTCGCTCGAGCTCAACTCGACGACCAGGTTGTCGATACCGAGGCCTGCGAGCGCGGACATGAGGTGCTCGACCGTCGCGACCGTGCCGTCTGCCGCCGTCAGGCTCGTGCCGAGCGTCGTCTGGCTGACGTTGCCGGCCCTGGCCGGGATGTCGACGACCTGGTCGAGGTCGGTGCGGCGGAAGACGATGCCCGAATTCGCCGGGGCCGGACGCAGGACCATCAGCACCTTCTTGCCGGTGTGCAGGCCCACGCCCGTGGCGCGGATCGAATTCTTGAGCGTGCGTTGCTTCAGCATGAAAGAGATCTGGCCCGGAACTTAGCCGCGCACTTTACCACAGGCGCAGAATAAAGCCTAAGCCCATGTTTCTCATGCGTTTTATCATGAGGACGCGGCGCGCTGCGCCTGGCTCCAGGCGAGGTCGGCGATCGAGTCGGTGAACTGCGCGTACTCCCGCGCCTGCGCGCTGACGGCCGTGCCCCGCACCACCCGGCTCCGGATGCCATGAAAAATACCTGCCAGCCGGAACATGCCGAAGGCCAGGTAGAACTCGAGGTCGCGGGGATCCAGCCGGAAGCCGGTGACCTGCTCGTAATGCGCGACGTACTCCGCCTCGGTTGGCAGGCCGAGCGCCGCCGCGTCCCGGTCGCCGAGCATCGGGATCGAAAGCGACGGCAGCCGATATGCCATCAGGTGATAGGCGAAGTCGGCAAGCGGATCGCCCAGCGATGAGAGTTCCCAGTCGAGGATCGCCATGACGCGCGGCTCCGTCGGGTGGAACACCGCATTGTCCGAGCGGTAATCGCCGTGCACGACCGCGGCGGGCGGTTCCTGCGCCGGCATGTTGCGCGGCAACCAGTCGATCACGCGCTCCATGGAATCGATGCGACCACCCGCGGTGTCTTCGAGATACTGCTTCGAAAACCTGCCGATCTGGCGGCTCAGGTAACCGGTCGGCTTGCCGTAGTCACCGAGGCCCGCGGCTTCGGGACGCACGCGGTGCAGGCGCGCGAGGGCATCGCAGAGCGCCAGCGAATGTTCGCGTCGGCGCTCATGCGCCACATCCGGAAACGAGGGATCCCAGAAGATGCGTCCCGCGACATGGTCCATCACGTAGAACCAGGTCCCGATCACGGTCTCGTCGGTGCAGAGCACGTGCGTGCGCGGCACGGGCACGTCGGTGTGCCGGCCAAGCGCGGTGATGACCTTGTACTCGCGATCGACCGCATGGGCCGAGGCCAGCAACTGGCCCGGCGGCTTGCGACGGAGCACGTACTGCTGCGACGGCGTCGTGAGCAGGTACGTCGGGTTCGACTGGCCACCCTTGAACTGCCGGATCGACAGCGGCCCCGCGAACCCGGCAACGCGCGCCTCGAGGTACTGCTGCAGGCGATCGCGATCGATCTCGAGACCGGGACGCATCTCGGTCGTCGCGGCTTCTATGGTCGAGACGGTCGTCGTTGCGGTCATGCGCTCACCCCGCGACTGCTGCCGGTCTTCACCTGCCCGAGAATTTCGGCGCGCGCTTCTCGCGGAACGCGGCGACGCCTTCGACGAAGTCATGGCTGTCGATGCACGGCGCCTGCAACCTGGCCTCGGCACGGATCGTCTGCTCGTAGCCCATGTCGGGCGCGCTGCGCAGCAGCTGCTTCATGTACCCGAGCGCGATCGGCGCAGCGTCGCATAACTGTTCGGCCCAGGCCACGGCCGCCGTCACGACCTGGCCGTCGGGCACGACGCGATTGGCCAGGTTCCATTCGAGGCACTTCGCTGCCGGTACGCGATCGCCGCTGATCGCGAGTTCGAACGCGCGACGGTGGCCGACGCGATCCGTCAGCAGCCAGGTGAGGCCACCGTCTGGCACGAGACCGATCTTCGCGAACGGGACCTGGAAGAAGGCGCTCTCACCCATGACGACCAGGTCGCAGACGAGCGCGAACGAGCCGCCGATGCCGGTCGCGAAACCGTTCACGGCGGCGATCACCGGCTTCGGCATGCGGGCGATCTCCCGCAGCGCAGCGCCGTACTCCTCGTTGAGCTGACGTTCGACTTCGGCGCCCGATGTCATGGGCTCGGCCTTGAGATCGGCGCCCGCACTGAATCCGCGGCCTGCGCCCGTCAGCACGACGGCACGCACGGCGTCGTCGACAGCGACTGCATGCAATTCTTTCTTCAAGGCGCTGCGCAGGCCGGACGTGAATCCGTTCAGCGACTCGGGCCTGTTCAGCGTGACGACCGCGACACGGCCGCGGCGTTCAACCAGCACTTCACTCATGGCGACTCGATCTCCTCACGAAGCCCGAGGTGCGGCCGTGGCCGCGCCGTCGTAGTACGTCTCGCCCGACTGCGCGCGCGCCAGCAGGCCCCTGGTCGGCTTGAAGCGCTCGCCGTACAGCCTGGCGAGACGCTTGCACTCGGCCACGAATTTCGCGGGCCCGATCGTGTCGATGTACGAGAGCGTGCCGCCGGTGTAGGCCGGGAAGCCCCAGCCGAGGATCGAGCCCAGGTCCGCTTCGTGCACGCTCCTCAGCACACCTTCCTCGAAGCACCGCGCCGTCTCGAGCGCCTGGATGTACAGCAGGCGCGTCTTGAGTTCTGCGACGTCCGGCTGCTGCGCCAGTCGCGGGTACTCCTTGGCGAGCCCGGGCCAGAGCACCTTCTTGCCACCCTCCGGGTAGTCATAGAACCCCGCGCCGCTCTTGCGGCCGAGTCGCTGCAGGTCTTCGACGAAGTGCTTCACGACCGGCCAGCTGACCGGCTCCTTGTACCTGGCGCCGAGGTCTTCACGCGACTGCTGCATGACCTTGTACGCCAGTTCGAGGCTCACTTCGTCGCTGACGGCGAGCGGACCGACCGGCATGCCGGCGAGCTTGCCCGCGCTCTCGATCAGCTGCGGGTCGATGCCTTCCGCCAGCATCCTGGCGCCCTCGGCGGTATACGTGCCGAAGCAGCGGCTGGTATAGAACCCGCGGCTGTCGTTGACCACGATCGGCGTCTTCCTGAGCTGGCCGACGTAATCGAGCGCGCGCGCGATCGCATCAATGCCCGTCTGCTTGCCGACGATGATCTCCACCAGCGGCATCTTCTCGACCGGCGAGAAGAAGTGGATGCCGATGAAGTTCTTCGGCCGCTTCGATGCCTTGGCGAGACCCGTGATCGGCAGCGTCGAGGTGTTGCTGGCGAACACGGCAGTCTTCGGGATGACGGCCTCGGCCTTCGCCGTGACGTCGGCCTTGATGCCACGATGCTCGAACACCGCCTCGATCACGAGATCGGCGCCCTCGAGCTGTGCGTAGTCGACCGTCGGCTTGATGCGCGCGAGCACGGCCTCGGCCTCGGCCTGCGTGCGACGGCCCTTCTCGACGTCCTTCGCCAGCAGCTTCGCGGAATAGGCCTTGCCCTTCTCCGCCTGCCCGGACGTCGAGTCGATCAGGATCACTTCGATGCCCTGCAACGCTGAAACGCAGGCTACTCCTGCTCCCATCATGCCGGCGCCGAGCACGCCGAGCTTCGTCACTTTCGACTTCGGTACGCCGGCCGGCCGCACCGAGAGCTTGTCGGCGTTGCCCTTGTTCACGAACATCGTGCGGATCAGGTTGCGCGCGACCGGGCCGGTCACGAGCGTGGCGAAGTACTTGGACTCGACCTCGAGGCCCTTCTCGAGCGGCAGCAGCGTGCCTTCGAAGACGCACGAGAGGATCGCAGCCGGCGCCGGGTAGTTGTGCAGCGTCTTCCTGGCGACGAGCGCCGTGGCGCCCATGAAGGTCTGCGTCGCGCCGGCGCTGGCGAACGCCACGCCGCCCGGCACGCGATAACCCTTCTGGTCCCACGGCTGCACCGCCACGGGCGAACCCATGAGCCAGCGTTTCGCCGCGGCGAGCAGGTCGCCCGCCGGCACGACTTCGTGCACCAGCCCGAGCTTCTTCGCTTCCGCGGCCGGAATGTTGCCGCCTTCCAGCAGGTAAGGCAGCGACTGCGCCACGCCGATGAGTCGCGGCATGCGCTGCGTGCCGCCGCCACCCGGCAGCAGGCCCACCTTCACTTCGGGCAGCCCGACGAATGCCTTCGGGTCATCTGCGATCACGCGGTAGTGGCACGCGAGGCACAGCTCGAAACCGCCGCCGAGCGCGAGGCCGTTGATGGCCGCGACGAACGGCTTGCCGCAGGTCTCGATGCGGCGCAGCAGGCGACCGAGACCGGTGAAGTTCTCGTACACCTGCACCGGCGTGAGCTGCGGGCCGAAGCTGCGCAGGAATTCGGTGAGGTCGTAGCCCGCAAGGAAGCTGGGCTTGCCCGACGTGATGATCGCGCCGCGGATGCCGGCGTCGGCCACGACCCGGTCGACGATGGCCGCAAGCTCGGTCTCGACCTCGGGGCCCAGCACGTTCATCGAACGTTCCGGGCTGTCCATGGTGATCAGTGCGATGCCGTCGGCGTCGACGGCCAGGGTGAAGTGCTTAGGCATGCTGCTGGTTCCTGGTCGGTCGGCGCGTCAGACGCGCTCGATGATGGTGGCCGTGCCCATCCCCGCGCCCACGCAGAGCGTGATCAGCGCGGTGTTGAGGTCGCGGCGCTCGAGTTCGTCGAGGACGATGCCCGCGATGATCGCGCCGGTGGCGCCGAGCGGGTGACCCATGGCGATGGCGCCACCGTTGACGTTCACTTTCTCGTGCGGCACATCCATCGCGCGCATGAAGCGCAGCACGACGGCGGCGAACGCCTCGTTGACCTCGAACAGGTCGATGTCCCTGACCGTCATGCCGGCGCGCTTGAGCAGCTTCTGCGTCACGAGCGCGGGGCCGGTCAGCATGATCGCGGGTTCGCTGCCGATCGACGTGAACGCGCGGATGCGCGCGCGCGGCTTCAGGCCGGCCTTGCCGCCGAAGCGCTTGTTGCCGATCAGCACGCCCGCGGCGCCGTCGACGATGCCGCTCGAGTTGGCGGCCGTGTGCACGTGGTTGATCGCATCGACTTGCGGGTACTTCATCTGCGCGACGGCATCGAAGCCCGCCTGCTCACCCATCGTCGCGAACGCGGGCTTGAGCGCTGCCAGGCTCTGCAGCGTGGTGTCGGGACGCAGGTGTTCGTCGCGGTCGAGCATGACGCGACCGAGGATGTCCCGGACCGGCAGGATCGACCTGGCGAAGCGCCCTTCAGCCCAGGCGGCGGCGGCGCGGCGCTGGCTCTCGACCGCGTAACCGTCGACGGTTTCGCGCGTGTAGCCATCGAGCGTCGCGATGAGATCCGCGCCCACGCCCTGTGGCACGAAGTACGTGTTGTAGGCGACGGCCGGGTCCGCGACCCAGGCGCCCCCGTCGCTGCCGATCGGCACGCGCGACATCGATTCGACGCCGCCCGCAACCACCGCCTGCGACTGGCCGGACATGACCTGTGCCGCGGCGTTGTTGATGGCCTCGAGGCCCGAGGCACAGAAGCGGTTCAGCTGCTGGCCCGGCACGGACTCGGAGTAGCCGGCGACCAGCGCCGCCACACGCGCAATATCGGCGCCCTGCTCGCCGATCGGCGATACGCAGCCGAGCACGACGTCGTCGAGCAAGGCCGTGTCGAGGCTGTTGCGATCGCGTACGGCCTGCAGCGTCTGTGCCGCGAGCTGCATCGGGGTGATGCTGTGGAGCGAGCCGTCGGGCTTGCCGCGGCCCCGCGGCGTGCGGACGTGGTCAAAGATGAAGGCGTCAGCCATGCGTGTGACTCCGGTCGGGCCGCGCGGGCGAGCACGCTCCGCGTGGCGGTTCTTCGAAACCTGCGGGTTGGGACGGGCCCGTGGCCGGGGCCCGACCGGCATCATAAAGGACTGGTCGGCAGAACGTCAGCTTGGCCGCAACCGCGCGCTAGGCCAGGCCGCCGGCTGCGCGCAGTTGCGCGATTTCCGCTGCGGAGAATCCCGCTTCCGCCAGGACCTCGCTGCTGTCGGCGCCCGCGCGATGGGGTGCCTGGACCGGCGCTGCCGCGGTACGACTGAACCGCGGTGCGGGCGCGTGCTGCTCGACGCCGTTCACCGTGATGAAGCTGCCGCGCGCAACGTTGTGCGGATGCTGCGCCGCCTCGCCGAGACTGAGTACGGGAGCGACGCAGGCGTCGGTGCCCTCGAAGATGGCGGCCCATTCGTCGCGCGTCTTCGTCCGCACCGCCGCCGCGATGGCGGCTTCCGCTGCAGGCCAGTGCCTGCTGTCCGCCGGGTATCCCGCCGCGAGGAACTTCCGGTCGAGCCCGAGCTTCTCGATCAGCAGCGCGTAGAACTGCGGCTCGATCGAGCCAACGGCGAGGTACTTGCCATCGCTGGTCTCGAACGTGCCGTAGTAAGGCGCGCCGCCCGCGAGCATCAGCTCGCCGGTCTCGTCGCGGAACCCCGGGTCGGCCGCGCGCTGCGAGAAACACATGCAGAGCAGCGCAATGGCGCCGTCGGTCATCGCGGCATCGACCACCTGGCCCTGGCCGGACCGCGCAGCTTCGAGCAGCGCCGCCAGCAGGCCGGCGAGCAGCATCATGCCGCCGCCGCCAAAGTCCGCGACGAGGTTCAGCGGTGGCACCGGCTTGCGACCGCGTTCGCCGATCAGGTGCAGCGCCCCGGTGAGCGCGAGGTAATTGATGTCGTGCCCCGCCGAATGCGCGAGCGGTCCGGACTGGCCCCAGCCCGTCATGCGCCCGTAGACGAGCTTCGGATTGCGCGCGAGACAGACGCCCGGTCCGACGCCGAGGCGCTCGGCCACGCCCGGCCGGAAGCCCTCGATCAATGCGTCCGCGCCGTCGATGAGCCGCAGCAGCGCGGCGATGGCCGCCGGACTCTTCAGATTGAGCGCGATCGACCGCCGGTTGCGCAGCAGGGTATCGACAGGATCGGGTTCTGCGGGTGGCGCGGAGGCACGGTCGACGCGGATGACCGTCGCCCCCATGTCGGCCAGCATCATGGCGCAGAATGGCGCCGGGCCCAGCCCCGCGAGTTCGATGACCCGGATTCCCTGCAGCGGTCCCATGCGTTCCTGCCTCACGGTGTGTGTCGAGCGAACACCTTCCTATCATCGACGCGCCGGCGAGGGAAGCAGGGAATCAGCCACCCCGGTGCAATGCGGCCGGTTCGCATCGGGCGGTCCGCGTTGGATCGGCCAGTCTCGTCCACGTATCCTGCGCGGGCTTTTCGCACATTGCCGGGTGAGATCGATGCTGCCCCTGCTGCAAGGAATCCGCGTCCTCGACTTCACGACGATCGTGCTGGGCCCCTATGCGACGCAGACACTGGGCGATCTCGGGGCGGACGTCATCAAGATCGAACCGCTGCAGGGCGACCTCTTCCGCACCGTGCGGCCGGGCCGCTCGCGCTCGATGGGGGCAGGCTTCCTGGGCTTCAACCGCAACAAGCGTTCGCTCGCGATCGACCTGAAGCGGCCGGAGTCGCGGGCGGTGCTGGAGCGACTCGTCGCTGGCGCCGATGCCGTGGTGCACAACATGCGGCCGAAGGCAGCAGAACCGCTGGGCCTGGCCTACGAACGGCTGGCGCGGATCAAGCCCGACCTCGTCTACGCTTTCGCGGCTGGCTACGACCAGAGCGGCCCCAGCGCCAACGAGCCCGCGTACGACGACATCATCCAGGCCGCCTCGGGTGTCGCCGCCTTGAACGCGAATGCCCAGGGCGAACCGCGCTACCTCGCGACGATCCTCTGCGACAAGGTCGGTGGCCTGCACCTTGCGATCGCGGTGGCAACGGGCCTCGCGCACCGCGCCCGCACGGGCAAAGGCTGCTGCATCGAAGCGCCCATGTTCGAAAGCACCGTCGCGTTCCTGATGTCGGAGCAACTGGGCGGTGCAACCTTCGTCCCCGCGCTCGGGCCGACGGGCTACGACCGGCTGGCAGCGCCCAATCGCAAGCCGTACCGCACGCAGGACGGCTTCATGGCGATCCTGCCGTACAACGGCACGCACTGGACGGCGTTCTTCGAGATCATCGGGCGCGCGGAATTCGCGCATTCCCCGCAGGTGCAGGACCCGGTGCTGCGCAGCCAGAGCGTGGATTCGCTGTACGCGATCATTGCCGAGGTCGCGCCCTCGCGGACGACCGCACAATGGCTCGAATCCCTGCGCGCCGCGGACATTCCCTGCGCGCGCGTGACCTCGGTCGGTGAACTGCTGCAGGACCCGCACCTGCTGGCGACGGGATTCTTCCACGAATACGATCATCCGACCGAAGGCCGCCTGCGCGCGCCGCGTGCGCCGTTCCGCTGGCATGGCGGGACGGAATCTGCGGATCGGCACGCGCCTCGCCCGGGTGCCGACGGTCGCACGGTGCTGGCGGAGGCCGGATTCGAAGGTGCGGAGATCGACCGGCTCGAGGCTGACGGCGTCATCCACGTCGATGACGCAACGGCGGGCTGATCACCACTCGTTGTTGTAGCGACTCTGTTTGAACCGCGTGCCGGGTGCCGGCGGTTGCTCCGGCGGGCCCGCGAAACATTGCGCACGTTCCAGCCATTGCCGCGCGACAGCGCCCGTCACCGCAAGATTCGTGTCGCCCAGGTTGCGCGTTTGCGCGACCACGCGACAGAACTCCACCGCGCTGCCGGCCACGCATTCCGCCGTCGACGGCTCGTTCCACTCCCACAACGCGCCGGACGGACTGACCAGACGCACGTATGGCTGCACCGCGGGCACTTCAAGGCGGTTGACCCTGAAGGTCCAGCCGAAGGTGTTGACGCCCATCACGGCGATGTTGCGCAGCCGGTCGTGCTCGACGCGATCGCTGCCGAGCGCGTCGAAGATCGCCTGCCCATGCGCCCAGGTTTCCATCTGCCGGGCACTCATGAACGACCGCGCGCTCATGTCGGGGCCGGCCCAGGCCAGGCGCCGGCCCGGCTCGAAGGCGGCGTAGATTGCTGCAAGCCGCTGGTATTGGCCACGCCAGCGCTCGAGCAGGTCGGAGCCCGCGCACCCGTCGAGCCATCGTCTCGAGTAGTCGATCAGCGGGACGCCGCTGGCACCCGCCCGGGATATGTCGCGGAACAGCGCCTGGACTTCGTCGCGACTGCGCGCAGCGATCTCCGCGGCGTGGTCGAAGAAGCAGAGGTGGCCGAGAACGTCGTCGAACGTCCAGCCCTTGAATTGCGTCGGCTCGGCCCAGGCTTCAGCCGGCGCATTCCCGAGCGCCGAATACAGTACGTCGCATTCGTCGCGGAAGTCGAGCGCCTGGGCCAGACCGGCGATGCTGTCGGCACTCATCGTCGTTCACCTCGCAACCGGAAGACAGAGCCAGGCGGAGGCCCGGAGCAGGGAACCTCCACCCGGACTCTGCGTGCCTTTCCCGAGGCTGGCGGGAAAGGCGGTCGTCCTCAGTCGGCCTGCCGGCGCAGGAACGCCGGAATGTCGATGAACGATTCGTCGCCGTGGTCGTGGCTCAGGCCGTCGCCAACCGCGCGCGCACGCTCGCGCAGGCGCGGCGGCGTGTCATAGGCCGAGTAGTCGCCCACGCCGAGCGGCGCACGACGGCGGTCGGCACGGCCGACGCCCTGGACCATCGTCGGCTGCGGCACGGCCTTGGCCACGGCGCGACCGATGCCGGTCGCGACGACGGTGACGCGGATCTGGTCCGTCATTTCCGGATCGATCACGTAACCGACGACGACCGTCGCGTCGTCCGAGGCGAACTGCTTCACGGTCTCGCCGACGAGGTGGAACTCGCTCGTGCGCAGGTCCATGCCGGCCGTGACGTTGATCAGCAGGCCGTGGGCGCCCGACAGGTTCACGTCTTCCAGCAGCGGACTCGAGATCGCGGCCTCCGCGGCGGCGCGCGCACGGTTCTCGCCGCTCGCCTGGCCGGATCCCATCATCGCCATGCCGGTCTCGGCCATGACGGTGCGGACGTCGGCGAAGTCGACGTTGATCATGCCGGGACGCGTGATCAGTTCCGCGATGCCCTGCACGGCGCCCTGCAGCACCTGGTTCGCCG
>Ga0224505_10000606_pt1 | contig 24162 bp, 25 predicted proteins | sample SF_Jan12_sed_USG_FD_169102 | JGI IMG/M metagenome (GOLD analysis project Ga0224505, IMG submission 169102) | Sediment microbial communities from San Francisco Bay, California, United States - SF_Jan12_sed_USGS_4_1 | ecosystem: Environmental > Aquatic > Marine > Sediment | place: USA: California... | reverse complement strand
CTGAACGAGGCGGATGACGCCAGCCAGATCCCCCCGGGACGAGCTCCCCTCACTCTGCCGGCTATCCGCCCCTCACCTCAAAGGACTGGGGCCTCACCGTGAGCACAGCTCTACTGCGGAATCCGGGTTCAATTCACGGCGGGCCAAGCGATGGTACGAGATCCGCTCCATTCACTTCAGCTTGGATCTCGCTTCACGAAACACGTCCTTCGCAGAAACGGCCGATTCTGATTGAACATCCATCTCCGTGGATCTGCGCTGAGCCTCCTCGGCCCAGAGTCTGGTATTTTCCTCTTCTGACAGATCTTCCAAGCTCGCCAACAATTTTCCAGCCAAGCGGGCTCGGGACTTTGGATCGAGCTTCAGCGCCTCGGTTTCAAGTTCGGTGATACTCATGGACGCATTTTACTCCAAACCGACTTGTTGAGCCAACGATATTACCCAGGCATCCAGCAGGCGCATTGCTCGACTGCTCTCATACTCTTTACCCTGGTTCAGTGTCGACTCCCGCCCTGAAAGAGATGAAGTAAGGCTAGCTCCCTTCTATCCTTCCCTTTTTGGATAAGCCCCACAGCATATCGCTTCGCACCACAGTTCCTACTCGCATTTCTGCAGCAACGTCCCGAGGCACTTGAGCGTCCCCAGCGGATTCATCAGTGGCTTGCGCAGGACCGACCCAGGAGAGGGATTGATCGCATTGCGGCCAGCGGTGGACAAGAAATTCTCGACTCCCTTGGTGCCTGTCCGCGCCCCATCGATGAGGGACGTGATGACCCGCCCTAGTCCGAGGTCGTGCTCGAACGCAACTCCGGCGACATGTACCTTGATCGCATCCGGCTTGCCGCAATCCGGAGCAGATGGGAACGTCTCGTCCTTGTTGACCAATGCCATGATCTCTTTGACTCGGTCTTCGGCGTCCACTTCTTCACCGTCGCTCCATGAAGCCGACGTCGCAAACTCCGCGCGCAGGCCATTTACATCAGTGAGGACCTCTGTCGGCGCATAGGTAATCGCGGCAAATGGTTTTGGAGCGGTGACGGTAACTGCCTTGACCCCACGTAACACCTGACTCGCTTTCACCATGCTGGGCAGACCGATCAGTGCAGGAATGAGACTGGGTCTTCCCCCTCCGACCATCTGACTCAACGTCACGCCGACAGCAAGACCGCCATCATCCATCACCGTGATGGGGAACTTAGAACAGTCGAGCCGATTCACCGCGACGAGGACCGGTACGCCGGCATAGGTGCGGAGTGCAAAGGACAGAATGCCCGTGAGAACAGGGGATGCCGTCCCTTCCAACGTCGCGCGCTTACCGACGCCGCCCCCGATCAACGGGTCAAAGTGGACGTATACAATAGTATTGGCCTCAATATCAGTCGAAGCCGAGTAGACCAACCCCTTTTCGCTCCAGGCCGACGTGACCTGCTTGAGACTGACGGTTCCCCAGGCCGCATCACGCCCATCCAACTCGACGGATAGCCCACCGTCCCCAAGGAGATTGTCCCGCCATTGCTTCTCAAACAATTTCCCGCGAGATCTGGTTGATTGGAACGAAACGGTGCGCTCATCGCTGGATCGTTCGTTGAACTGAGTCGTGAGTTTTTCAAGCAGTTGCTTCCTGACGATGACTGCTGAATCGCCGGACGTGAAGGTCAACCCGCCCGCGGCCGCACGAATGGCATAGGTCAGCCGTCCGATTTCAGTCTCGAGCTGTTCCGAAGGAACTCGAGCAACAGGTTTGGGAACATAGGGGGTCTTGTCCCCATACCGCGCAAACACCCAGAACCCCGAGTCGGTCATCAGAAACTGCGAGTACCGCGCCACCACCGGCATCTCAAACTTCGGACTGGCATAGGCAATCTTGATCTGGAACCCTTTCTCCTCATCCTTCAGCACCTCATTCCCCGACAGGCCCAACACAAGCTTGTCCAGCTTGGCCGTGGGCACTTTCACCACGAGACTCTTCTCAACCTGTTCAATCAATCGATACCTAAGATAGTCACGCATCGCGCCGATGCTCTGCAGCGGCAGGGCATACCAGGAGAGACGAGGATGGAGCTCTCGAACCTTCATCCTGAAGGCCAGCTGATCTTCCGCTGTGTCCGTATCCAGCTCGGGCGGCAGGAACAGGAGGTCGCCCGTCATCGTGGCTGCAAACTGAAGCGAGTTGGCAGGACTGGCAATCGCAAACTCCAGTTCCAACTCACTCCGGCCTGCCCTGCTGACGAGTTGGATATCCTCAACCTTCACCGACAGATCTTCGTACCCCTTCGGTGGCTGGGTCGGAGTAATGACCAGCCCCTTGAGCAGCGCCAGCAACCGACTCATCCCACGATTCGAGATCCCAATCCCCAAATCAGCCGCAGCGTGCCCACCGCCCTGCTGCTGAAGTTGGTCCTGCAGGGCCAAGCTCTCATACACCGCCCGCTGGTGGTCGACGATCAGTTGGCCTTCTCGGTCGGCACCACAGCCGGATAGGACCATCACCCACAAGGCTAACAGCAATACGTGCTTCCATCTCATGGCCATTCTCAATGTAATAATGCCAGTTGTACTGGATGCAATACGGACTCATTGCTCCTTTGATCTCAATGGGTACTAAACGGGACAGTCATAGCGATGATCGATATGGGGAGTCAATCCTCAATTCAGGACTCCAATGGTGCGTCGTACAGAGGGTTTTTCGAACACATCATTATGACAAAGGCTAAACTTACGGTCGAAAACAAACCAACTCAAGCCGCGATCGAGGAGGGTCGATCTGTGTAACTGTCCGTTTTGAATCAGTCTCTCCACCGTGGGGCGATGAATTCAAACTCGTAGGGATCTCTAGAATACTCCCATCGTGGTGACACGTACGTCCACCCACGTTCAGCTTTCTTGGTTTCAACCCGCTTCTGCAATTCCTCTTCCAGGGCACGGCGACTTTCCTCCCACGCCTGACCATAATTAGCTGTTCTGATTGCCTCTCGCGTTATGTCGTTGTAAGCCTCTGCTCGCAACTGCCGTTCGCGACGCTGCTCCAGCGCTTCACGGAGCTCGGAGTACAAAACACCAATAATCTCACGTAGGGATCGCGGGGCATCAACCGAAGGCACAGTCAAGAGTCGCTTACGCTGGAAACTAGAGAGGCTGTTATGGAAGTCGATAATTTCCTTCTTGTCAAGAGTGGGCATTAGGTTGTGGGCAACTCTGTTCCGCAAGGCATTTAATGCCTTGTGCCCATGGACTGATGACTTTTCGAGAATACCTAGCGCAACCGCGAGTGACAGTTTCTGAGAAAATGTGTACCGTTCGAGATCAAGAGCAACAGGATTCGGCAATGACTCGCGGATGCAGATTTCGATAATCTGCTCAATTACGACATGGCCTGTTATTGCGATATGAAAGGATTTTGGTTCAATCGCAGCAAGGAAGTCCTCTTCGCCTGGAGGATTGTTGAAATTCATGGCTCCCGATATCAGCACGGCCCGGCTAGTGAGGGCATTTTCAGGAAATTATCGTAAACACAAAATCGATTGATTTTCCTGGCGTCTCGTTGGGCTTGTCAAGTATCTGAGGTGGGGGATTGGCGGGATTAAAGACTTGGATAGGCATCTGATGAGTCAGAGGCTCTCTCTTCACTTCGTCTTCGCATTACAGCGGAAGCCCTGGATTAAATCATCCAGGGCTTCGTCCAGGATTTTGATCTTCACACGACCTTGTTTCGGATGTCTGCTTTGGCGGCTTCCCAATCGACAAATTGAGATTGCCCCTCGGCCAGTCGTTGGCGGCGTTCATCAAGGATATCTTTGTGCCAGGAAGGGGACTCGACGGCTTCTGGAGTACGGGCGATGTCTTCCCACAGCGACTCCATCGCCGCAAGCTTCTCGTGAAGACTCATCTCTTTGAGAGGAAGTTTGAAAGACATGTGTTCATGTATACCTCAGCACCAAGCAGATTCAAATCCACAGGTTTCCAAGCTGACTCTTACGTTTCGGCCTTCATCAAGATCCTATATAGCACATCCCTCCCCCCACGAGAGACGCTTCACGAACGACGAGCGATGATCATTTGCTGACCGGAACATTCCCCGTCCACTTCACGATTTCAATCGGCTGGAAGACCGGGTCTTGTGATCCTTGGGAAGATTCAGCTTCGACACGCTGGAGGAATGTGGGTGGGCCAGTCAATGGGGCGTAATTCAGCCCGACTTCGACATCGAACGTCTTGGTGTCTTTGGGTGTGGTGAACGTAAAGGTTTCATCTCTCATCTCTTCCGGTTTCAATACCGTGTCATCTGCCACTTTGACAGCCTCGAAATCGAAGATCGTCGGCTGGCCCTGCGCATCCAGATACGTCCGACCATAGACTCGCTTATCTGAAAACACAGTTTTTAGGTTTTTCCCCTTGATATCCAGGTTCAACACCAGGGCAGCCCAAGCGGGATGGGTGGCAGGGAGATTATGTGGCACCAGACTCTGGACCTTCACCGTCACTGTCGTTTTGTCGCCCTCGACTTTGGTGCGCACATCGAGCTTCGCCGCTTCCTGGCGAAGTTTTCCGAGACGCCCTGGGAAACTATGGTTTGCGACGGTCCGCTTCTTTTCCCCATTCGCGGATTCGCCAACTTGTTGCGGCATATGGCAGGTCTGACATTCTTTGCCGGACTTCACCGCCCGACTCTGGTCCCAATTCCCCAGCAGGTCGTTGGCCTTCCCGAGATTCGCTGCCGACGGCACCGACTGATGGCAGTTCAAACAGAGATCTGACTTCTGGAACAGACTCGATTCCATCGACTGATGGGCCAGATTCTGCACAAAGTCTTTGTAGGGCCCATAGAGCGTTTTCCCACCGACCTCATACTTGGGCTCAGGAGGGTGTTTCGCGCGATCCACCTGCTTGATCAAATGGCACTGACTGCAGGCCACGCCGTCCAAGGAGGGATCCCCTCCTTTCACTTGATCCACAAACAGTTGTGCCTGGTCAGGGAACTCTCGAACATGCGGCGCATGGCATCGGAAACACAGCGCCTGATCTTTTCCACCGGGCGACTTGAGATAGGCATCCAAGGCGGTACGGAACACGGGAGAATGGATGGACTTCGCCAGCGGCGACGTTTCCCACTCTTCGTACACCCGTTCATGACAGCGCTTACATTTATTGGAATGGGGAAAGGTTTTTTCAACCGCCGCCTGACTCCCGGCAGCCTGGGCTTGAGCGGAAACTGACCCGCCACTCGAGAATGCGAGAACGCCGACTGTCACGACAACGCAGAGCCCAACGATCCAGGCCCCAGGCACAAGTCTCCGCAATGGATATTGGTTATGACAATGGTTTGACACGATAAGTCAGAAAATGTCGCTGTGTATATTCTTGGATAATCTTCTTCGCCTCTTCCCGTTCGTGTTCTGTCTGCAAGGAGGCAAGGTATTTGTCCTGCAAGCTAAGCTCCGGCATGGGGATCAGTGCATAGGTAAGCATCACCTCAACGGATGACGCGACGGTCCCACCGGGAAGCGTGAGGGCGAACGGCACCTTCCTCGTATTCCCACCCTTAATGAAGGGATCAGGAATCGGCCCACGAAGAAGCTTGTCATAGGATACTCCGAACTGCTGCGTTTCCTCCGCCAAAGTCTGCCCCTTTGCATCCTTCGCCGTCACCGTCAGGAAGAACTGTTTCAGCACCGGATCGCCGTCGGGAAAGGTGTGCGGCAGGCTACCGATCTTCACAAGACTTCTGCCTTCCACGGTCGTGCCGGTCTTCGTGACGTCCACATCAATTCGCGGCATCCATTCTGCTTGCACGTTCCGGTTTTTGAGCATCGTGCCTGCCACGACGACACCTCGAAACCAATGGCGGCCGATGGGTCGGGTCATGGCACCACGACGTGATGTCGAACTCCCCGTCGACGGCTCCATATGACAATCTTGACAGATCGTGCCTTCAAGGATTTCTCCGGGCAGATTCTTTTGCGTGACATCCTTGACCTTATCGAAGTGACAGGAAGCGCAAAAACTGGCTTCTCGAAACTGCATCGACTGCACCGCCGGATGAACGAGATTCTCTTCCGGATTGGCATAGGGGCCGTAGAGGGTTCGGCCTGGCTGCAGGGCGAACGTCGGTGGCGAAGTCGCACTCCTATCTATCCCCGCCATCAAATGGCACGCCGCACAACCGATCCCTTCCACCTCCGGCTTTCCTTTGAGGACCTGGCCCACAATATTCTCCGTGTGAGATGGAAAGACGGTGACAGCAGGAACATGGCAGGATAAGCATCGTCGTTGCTCATCCGCTGTGGGATTCGTCTCTTTCCAAAGACCGAGAACCGTGCGAAAGACCGGTGAGGTCAACGAGGTCCCGTGCAAGAGCGCGGCATCCACACGACCAAACGTCTTTAAATCCGGCGTCTGCTCTCTGGCACCCTTCCATTCTTCATAATGCCGCTCATGGCACTGCTTACAGTCCTCCGACCGGATAAAAACCTTTTCAATTTCCGCGACCCAATCAGCCGACGGCTGCTCACTCGTCCCTTGCGCCATCACCTGACCGTCATACACACCACTCAGCAGACTGCACAGGATAACCAGCAATAGGAGACACACTCCTGCAAGCGCGTATGCTAACCACAATCTCCCACCACTTCCGCTCACCCTACCCCTCACGCCTCACCCTTTGCTCCTCGCGGCTAATCTCGCTTGCAGCCGACAAAGTGAAAATTCACGCCCCAGCCGACCGGATCACCTGGATCCGCCGGCTCGTAGGTACCCACCGTCATATTGCATTCCTTCATCGCTTTCTTGATGGCTCGGCCGAAATCCGCCATGGTTCGAATTTCCTGCTTATTGATCTCTTTGATGACGGATCGAACTTTGATCCCGGCATAGTCTGCACGGGAATTCCCAATGACTTCGAAGACCGCGACTCCCTGGGGCCTCTCAAGATTCAGTTCCTTCTGAATCGCCTCATCCACGGCCCCGACCACGATCCCAAACTCTTCACCTAGCCTCGAAGCTTCCTCCTCAGTCATCTCACCATTGGATAGCTCAGCCTGTGCAACTGCCATATCTATCGCTAGCAGAGCACTCATCAAGCATATAATCCATCCCGTAGCCGTCCTCTTCATTCGCCCTTCATCTACTGCCTCGGTAAAGAGTTTCTGGTTTCAGGTTCCTTATTTCGAGCTTCATCCCTAATATCGCGTTTCAAGAAACACGCTACTCGAAACCCGGAACTCATGGATGAGACACGCACAACATCTCACTTACAGTCGAGCCAACGGGTCGATGCGCAGCTGAAACCATGGCGCCACCGCCTTTTGGCCGTTTCGTTCTTTGTTTTCTCCATTCCAGACGGAGAATGACACGGTCTGGATTCGCCCGGGAACGAGCGTCGCTTCGTTCTCCTGTTCCTCGCTCAGGAGTGGACGTCTCATCATGACATGCCACACTCCATCCTTCCAAAACCCTTGCCCCTGTACTCGCCCCTGCTTGTCTTTCGTCGTCAGCGTGCTGAAGCCTCCACCGATAAGGTCCTCCACGGAAGACACGCGTCGTGGAATGACCTCAAACGTTCGCACCCCTCCGTCTTTTTTCTCCGGAGCTCGCGCGGCCCGGCGATCGATATCGCTCTGCCAGTCCGCCTTCCAATGCCAGATGTTGATGTAGTGATCCAACTGCCCCATGCAAAAGAACGCCGGGGCATCACCGAGAGGAAACCCAACCGCCACCCCATCTCGGAACGTCCCAGGAGTCAGGCGATCATTTTTTGTGTTGTCCTGCCATTCCAAGAGAAAGGCGATGTCGGTCCCATTGTGGAGTGACCGCACGGTCAAGGCACGAACCGTCGGCTCAGGCCAGACCGGCCTGGTAATGACTTGACCGCTGAGGGGAATGGTCACCGGCGAGGCCATTTGCCACGCCGCATCATCGGCTGCTCTCGGCACCTCGCCTTGGATCAAGAACGATCTGATCGTCATCCCCTCGGAACTGACCAACGGAACCCCGGAGGCGCCGAGTGCGCTCGCAATGACGATCAGACCGGACAAAAGTCCAAACACAGACAACCGGACGCTAGCGATGGACGTTATTCGCACGCCACTGTACTCCGAGAAGTGATCGGGGTCAGAATACCACAAAACGTGATCGTGACAAATGTGACGATACGGGAGAGAGGAGGATTACGAGAGCTTCAACCGGCGGATCTTGTTTTCTCCGCGTTCGCAGATATAGAGATGACCCTGTGAGTCCAGCGCCAAACCGACAGGAGAATTGACCACCGCCTCAATCCCAAGCAGACCATCGCCGTGCTTCAACTGCCCAGCCGATTCTTTCGCGACAAATCGGGCAGCTCCGCAGCCACCGATATTCTTGTCTTCGTAGCCGCTGTCGCCGTTTCCCGCGACTGTGGTGATCAGGCCGGTCTTGCCGTCCACCTTCCGCACGCGATGGTTCATGGTGTCGGAGATGTAGAGATGACCCTCTCGGTCAAAGATCGCGGCTTCCGGAGCATGCAACATGGCTCGAACAGCCTGCTTGTCGTCCCCGTCATATCCATACCGGCACACTCCGGCAACGGTCGAAATCACGCCAGTCTTAGCATCGATCTTTCTGACACGATTGCTTCCCTTGTCGACCACATACACATTGTCCCTGTCGTCGACGGCAATCCCAACGAGATCGTAGAGACGCGCCTCCATGGCAGGCTTTCCATCGTCCAGATACATCGACATATCGAGCCCATCGGAACAGACCGGCATGAGCCATCCTTGGTCGTCGCTGAAATCAATCCCGATTGCATCACCGGAAAGCACCACAAGATTTCTCGCCACCAGCGGCTGTTCACGGGCATCGTCCTCAGCCGTCCAAGCCCCCGCAATCGTCGTCACCAAATCTGTTTTGGGATCGTACCGCCGAACCTTGTGCGCCTGCGTGTCAGCGATGTACAACACATCGTCCGTACCGAATGCAATGGCTGCCGGCCATGTCAGATTGACCTCACGCGCCGGCCCATCCCCGTTAAATCCATGCTGACCAGTGCCGACTACGGTGGTGATGATGCCTGTCTCATGATCGACCTTCCGAATCCGATTGCTGCCGGAGTCACAGATGTACAGATTGTTCCGAGAGTCAAAGGCAACCCCCAGAGGCAAATAGAGCCCCGCCTCCGCACACAGCCCGTCGTCGCCGCTATAACAGGTTTCCCCGATACCGGCAAAGTTGTGGACCGTCCCCTCTTGTAGGTGCACACGTCGGACGCGATCCGATCCCGATTCCGCGAAATAGAACCACTGCTCTTCGCGATCGAGCGCCCCATGATGAGGGAGCGGAATTCCCGCTTTCACTGCGCGCTTGCCATCACCCGTACTCCGGGCCTTCCCGTTACCAGCAAACGTCTCAATGTATCCCGCGGCTAAACAGAGTTCGGTGTCCATGTGTATCTTTCAATTGCTCGTGGAATGGTGAATAAAATCCCCGAGCGCATTACCCATCTTGCTCAGAAATCATCGGTTCGTAAGAGCGAACGGATCACTGCCAATTCGCGTTCCGAGAGGCCACGCGGAATCCCGACCAGTCTGCTAGGCGCGGGGCGCAGGTTGTGCCGTCGCCCCTGCAGGCTGATTCAACGGAACGCTCTGGGCCGGAGCGGCCGTGGCCACTTGAGGGGCTGCGGTCTGTTGCGCCGCCGCTTGGGCCTCGGCTTCGATGGCCTCCGCCTCATGCACGGACTTCTTGAAGCCCTTGATGGCCTTCCCAAGCCCTTCGCCCAACTGTGGAAGCTTCCCGGCGCCGAAGATGATCAGCACGATCATGAGGATGAGGATCAGCTCGGTGAACCCTAGACTGCCGAACATAGGACACCTCTTCTAAAAGTGAATCAAGACCTCGGACCATCCTTGGCCTTTTTGGCAAACCGCTCCTTCAACCGCTTCCTGGCCTCTTCGGCCTGCTCAAACATCTTGCACTTGTCGTACACGCTGATGAGATTGTAATAGGCAAGCGGCTCGTCGGGATTGTGCTCCACCGCACTTTCCATGACGCGAATCGCCAAATCGGTCTTTTTATGATTCAGCGCGATCTCCATCAGCTTGAAGGCCGCTTCCAAATGCTTGGGATCCAACTCCAACGTGCGAAGGTAACACTGAATCCCCATGTCGATCGTGTTGTAGTCGGACACCTGCGGGTTATCCAGCTCAATATACACTCCGGCGAGGTTATACCAGGCGATCGGATCGTCCGGTGTGATCTCTACGAGGCGTTCATAGTACCCCTTCGCATCCATATACTGCTTCTTGTCCGCATGGAGTCTGCCGAGATTGAAGAGCGCCAGCACGTCATGGGGGAATACTTGTAGCGCATGTTGAAACTCAGCCTTGGCTTCATCGGCCATGTTCTTGGTCGCGTAAATCGTGCCCAAGTTCGCGTAGTACATGGCGAGCGAACGGTTCATCTCGGCGCGAAGATATTCCGCCATCTCAATGGCCTTCTTGACCTCCGCCAACGCATCGTCAAGACGTCCTTTGCTGAAATATAATTCTCCCAACCGACAGCGCGCCTGAAAATCATCCGGCTCAGTAGCCAACAGTTTTTCGATGCCGGCAATCTCTTCATCCGGAGTAAGGGGCTGATCGCCCAGATCAACGGCAGTGTCCCCTTGCGGGGGCATGGATGCAGGTGTGTCCATCATTTAACTCGTTCTGGGCCTACGCCCGACCGGTCATCAATCCATCGGATGCCGGCACCATTGGACCGGCACTCGTCGATAATGCTTCAGCTGTCGCTACCTTGACCCGATCACAGGCCAGCAGCATCACCCCAAGCACCACCATCAACGTCAAGTTCGAGAACATCAGCGCATAGCCGGCGATAAACATGAGCCCGATTCCATAGCCGGCCAATCTCCCCATGGTCAGAAGCTTCACCACCGTATAGGACCAACAGAGCAATCCCCCCACATACACCGCAAAGGGGAGGTAGAACGTATAGCCCATCCCGAACTGGAAGATCCACCCAATACCTTGCGAGGCCTGGCGGAAAGCGGACGCGAAGCCCGGAGTAATCCGATCCAACAGATAGTCGACGACAATGAGTGCCGAAAACGTCACGCCCGTGACCGTCCAAAACCAGATGGCCCGGTTACGTTGCTGCCGATTCTTCGTCCGCAGTGAGAGGCTCTTGCTTTTGCCGTAGGCGAGAAAGGCGCAGAAACTGGCCAGGACCATCAACGCCTCTCCCATGCGATGCGATTCGTACGCCAACGGAGGCTGCGCAATTGTGCCCATCAGACTGTAGCTCGTCGACACAATCTGATAATACAACCATCCTGATACGCCCAAGTAATAGGTGATCGCCAACGCTCGCTGGGTCGTCTCACGATGAGTCATCACATAATCCGAGACAAACAGCGTCAACACCACGAGGGTCAATCCGTTGTAGACAATTGCACCCAGCATCCCCGGCTGCACAACCAAAAACCCAACGGTGAGCACCAATAACAGGGCGGTCCCGATCATTCCTGATTTCACCAGCCGACTGCTGTCAGTCCCTCCCCATCGATTCATCATGGTGAGTGTGAGGCCTAAGAACAACAACACGGCAACAATATTGAGGAGCCAGGCCCCCACTTCGGTCAAGGTCGTGAATGTGGGAGTGATCCATGGATGGGTTGCGGCCATCTTACTGAGATGCATCCCCAGGCGCGACAACAATCGGTACAACACCAGTTCAAGGAAGGAGGCAAGAAGGACGAGCTTGACCGTGTAATCGAACAACGGACCAAAGTCCGATACTTTGCCGATCACCCGTTCGGTCAGCGCCCCTGTCTTCATGACTCTATCCATAAGGAATCGGTATTATAGCCGCCGCTGAAAAATAGGGTCAATGTGCGGCCAGCGACGCCGGTTTCGCCCCTGCTTTGGCCCGTGAGATGTAGAGCAATCCGTCCGCCATCGCATAATTGAACGGCAGTTCACACACCACCTCACTGATTCTTCCGTACACATACTGATACAGCCGCTCCGCTTCATCCGGGGTCATCCCCTCTTGTACTTCGTAGAAGAACCCAAGACTCAGATCCTCCGCAGACGGTCGCATGATCCGGCGGATACCGTAGCCCCCGGGATCGCTCATGATCGGAGCTTCTTTTTCCAAATCGAACAGGCAGGGCTGGCACGAAAAGCCGTACGACTCGTGCAGCCGTTTGTTCTCGACGATAAAGTTCATGGTCTCAAGCGCTTCTTCTTCTTTCTCCGTCGGGAACCCGACGATGATGTAACAGTGCACGGCGATGCCGAGATCCACACAGTCATCCGCAACCCGCCGGACCCACTCTTGCTTGATCCCCTTCTTCATAAAATCCATGATCCGCTGGTTGAAGGACTCCAACCCAAACACGATCTTCAAACAGCCGGCATCCCGCATCGAGGACAACAGCTCACGTGAGAGATTTTTTTCGAAGCGCATCTCGCAGGTCCATTTCACGTCAACCTGCTTCTCGATTAGTTGCTGACACAACCGTTTAGTCGGTGACAGGGCAAAGCACTCGTCGGTGAAAAAGAAATGACGCGCCCCATACCGCTGTTTCAGCCACTGCAATTCCTCGACTGTACGGCCCGGGTCCTTTTGTCTGAAATTCTGGTGGTCGAGAGTCAACGCACAGAACGCGCAATCCTTGTAGTAACAGCCACGCGAAAACTGGACCGGAAGCACTGGTTCTGGCGAGAGATAGAGATCCAGCGGGAAGCCGTCATAATTCGGTGCCGGAAGCTGGTTCACATTTTCAGAATAGAACGGCTGGTTGACCGTAATCTTTCCGTTTTGTCGATAGATGAGGTTGGGCACCTTACTGTAGTCCTTCTTGCCGGCCAATTGATTCACCAATTCCAGCAAGGCCGTCTCCCCTTCAAACACGACGATATCATCGGTCAGTTCAAAGAGACTGGGACATCGTCGGATGTTATCCACCAGACGGGTAAAGATGCTGCCGCCGATCGTGACGTGCAGCTCCGGAGCCGCCTCCTTGATCAGTCGGCAAAGGGTGAGGCCTGGAATGATCTGGGAGGTGGCGGTAATCGATACCCCGATGAGATCCGGACGGCTGTTGACGATGGAGGGGATGAAGCGGTCACGGAAGAGACTGAGATACGGATTCTGCGCTTCGTCGCGCACGACCCGCATCAGATCTTTTGACGAATAGATCGAGTAGTTCCCAAACTGATTATCGACGACGGTCAATCGGGTCGGGAAGTAGACGGAGGATACGACTTCCAGCCACTTATCGATCATGAACAGACTGGCGCGATAGGCGTCCGGATCGTAAAACTCTTCGCTTCGCAGCGTGTCTTTCGCCAACTCAATGCGGTCGACCAGGTAGGAGAACCGATCAAGCGAGTCCGTCACCTTTCCATAGTGCTCACGGCTGCCGGGCCCAGTCTCTCCGGTTTGGCTTCGCTCCAGCTCGCGTTGCTTGGCAATCAACTGTTGGTAGACCTCTGCCGCATAGTTCCGAGTCAGTAGGGTATCCAGCAATTCGATGCCTAGATCGCGCTGGGAAACGTTGGAGATCCCACCTTGATGTAGAAACCCCGTCAGGGACGGCAAACTGAGGTAGGGTTGGGATGGGTGCCAGGTCGGAGGAAAAAGGAGCGAGACGTTCATAGCCTGTTATGTCCTTTTACTCTTGAAAATCAGTTACTTCGATTTCTTTAATTTTATACATTCCGCTCAAGGCGAAATGCAATCCTGCCTGGATGGATCGATCGAGGACATACACGTCGCAGCACAAAAAAAGCCTCGGATCGTTCCCCACTTCAGGGGGTCAATCCGAGGCCTCTTTTGAGATCATCTCGCGAGGCCGCACACAGGCGGCCTCGCACGAGTCAGATCACTACAGCTTCAACGTAAACCAGGTTGACAACGACTTCATGCCGTTTCGCTCGATGTTGGCGCCATCCCATACGGCAAATGCGATGGGTACCGACATCCCCGCCTTGAACTGCACATCGTTCGCATCACCTGTTTCCAACGTCCGCTTCACGACAACCCGCCAGGTTGGTCCGGTGTATCCACCGCCCTTGACGGATCCTGATGGCTCCCAGACACCGTTACCGATCACATCCTGGTGCGCTTGCGTCGTGAGGGTGCTGAAGCCGTTGGCACTCAAATCCTCAACCGAGCTCACACGAAGTGTCGGGTCAGACATGATGTTTCCTGACCAGATTCCTGAATTGAACGGCCCAAGGCTGCGGCCGATACGATCAGGATAGGTGACGCCTCCCGCCGGCTCTTCAAAGTAATAGTCCCAGAAAATGCCGGGGTACTGATCGTCGACATCCCAGATTCCTGCACTGTCCTTCCCGATGTCCTTCTGCCACTCAGCATTCCAACGCCAGATGTTGGTCGTCCCGCCGGATTGCCCCATACACTGGAACGGCGGCGCCCCGGCTGTGTTCACTGGGAACATCAATGCCACCTGATCGCGAAAGTCTTGTGGGCCGATTGCCGTATCATTCTTCGTCTGATCGATCCACTCCAACCGCAACCCGACTTCCTTGCCGTTCGTCATCGCCTTCACGAACACCGATTTGACCGAAATATTCGGGTGCATCGGGGTGGTGATCAGCTGACCGCTCAGAGGAACGACAACTCCCGGCACGCTCTCCCATACAGGATTGGCACCGTCCATCGGAATTGGGCCCTTAACCGTCTTGGCCGGTATCGTCACCGGCTGACTGACGGCGAGTGGTACTCGCCCCAACGTCAGCATCAGGCCGACAGTGAGGGCGGAGAGAAGAATGGCAAACACCAATTTCTTGTTGGTCGTCTGCGCTACCCTCATAGTATTACTCCCTCCTCGTGAATTATTGAATAAAGATGACGTCTACTCTGCAAACCGTACCGACATGTCCACATTCACTCATGCTGTTCCAGAAGGCCGCTCCTCGTCCTGATCCTTGTCCTTCTCTTTCACATCCATGAAGGACTGGGCACCGACTTCGTTCAACAACATGCTTAACTCATTCCCTTGATCTTGCGCACCGCATTCATAGGTTTGCCCTTCAGGAGAACTGAACGTTGCGGGTCGATAATCGGTCTCCGTGTAGGGTTGAGGCGTCACGGCCAAGAACGCCGCCTCAAAATCCATCCACTCGGCAGTCATATCGGCGACCAACTTGAACAAGCCAGCGTCCGCTTTCTTGGCCAACATGCGGCAGAACAAGGGCACCCATCGACCGATATGATTCTTCACAAATTTCTTTTGTGCTTCCACCACGATTTGAGTCTTTTCAGGCCCATCGTGGCAGAGCGAGTAGGACTCTTTGTACGCGAGGAAATGCATGAACTCGAATTCCACACTGAGGTGGTCGAGCCGTTCATGGATGTCCTTCGAGAGTTCGACTCCAAACGCTTTGTAGAATCCTGAGATATCGCCCATGACATGGGATTGGGCGAACACATGGTCGTTCCCGAACAAGGTTTCATAGGGTGGGCAATCGAGCGTAATCACGTTACTGAACACGCGACGATGCTCAGACTGGAGATCGCTCAGCTGCCAATTGACACATTCTGAGGCGATCAAGCCCTCTACCAATTCCAACTGTTTTCTTAGCGATATCAGCTTTTCCTTGGCGCGTTGGCTCCCATCGGCACCGAGAGCAACGGCCAGGGCATCAAGAGCCGTCCGACCATCTTCGACAAATTCACCGCACCGCAGATAGTCGAGGAATTCGTCATCCTCCGGATAGAGGAGGCTCCAGGAGATCAGTAGGTAGATCTTACTGCGACTGAGTGCTCGCTCAACGGCCGGGGAATCCTTAATTGTCGAAGGGTTCGGCAACGTGGCGGTTGCAGATGCAGAGACTCTGTGCATCGGCTGTTGACTCGTCATAGAAATTGCCTCCTGTCCGTCATCTTCACCCTGTCGTACAACCAGCACGTTCCCAGGTGTGACGGAAAAGCCATGTATGTATATGAAATGGCCGGTGTGAAGTCAAGGGAGAACTCACCGGCCTCCCCGATGATGAAATCGCGCCGAGAAAATCATGATTGAAGCACCACCAGCTCATTGGGACATCCTCGTCATCTGCCGGGCCGGGATCACTCGGATCGCGACACGATCATTGACCGTCTTGCAAATCATCTCGCACATGCCGCACCCCACACAGGCTTCTGGAGAAACCGACAGGTGCAGCAAGGCCACATCCAGGCCGAGGGCGTTTGTCGGGCACTTGGAGACACAGGCATGGCAACCCTGACCGGCGGTGCAGAATCGATGCGAGACCTCTGCCGTTCCCATTCGAACCTGGTCCACGCCGCCGACCGGTACAAGCGCATCCGTGTGGCATGCCGAGATACAGGGGAAATCTTCACATAACAGGCAGGGTGACTGATCGGCGTAGAGGATGGGGGTTCCATCAGTCGGATGCGTCGAGATGGCCCCGGGGGGACAGGCCGTAACACAATCGTTGCACCTCGTACAACGGTCCAGGAACAGCCCCTCCACCACGGCACCGGGAGGGCGCAACCAATCCGGTCGAACCGAGGGCGCAGCGGCTTCGACGGCGGAACCGTCCGCGTGTTTCACCAGCTCCTGTGCCGCCCTGACGGTCGAAATGACAGAATCTTTCAGGAATGCTCGCCGCCCGTAGGAGGGATTGGTTGCCATGGGACTATGCGGTTTTGAGTTTCGAGTTACGAGTGCCTCAGAAAACCCGAAACCAGCAACCCGAAACCTGAAACTCTGCACCAACGCCTATTGTCATTCACATGACGCCATCGGCTCGTAATTTGTAGACTTCCACACATCGATCACAGGCTCCGAATTCGATATCCCACCCGGGGTGATTCTCACGGATGAAGTCCAGCACATAGGATTCCAGCTTGGTTCCCATATCTTCGACCCATGAATAGGTCGGAAACCGGCACAGAGGACAGGGAAACCCCGGCATCAGCATGATCTTATTCTGAGTCTCCGGCACCTCCCCGCCTTCGACATCCACGGCCCGGTCCATCACGCGAAGGATGTCGGCCGCCATTTCAATCAGCTCAGAATGGGAGAAGTAGGAGATCTGCCAGAGTCCCTCGAACACCGACTTCAGTTGGGGAGGCGGAATTTTTCGATACCAGGACCGGAATTCCTTGAATCGATCCTCCTTGCTCAACATCGGCTCCTTGCCCGCCGCAACGAGCCGGCTATCCACGCTCAAGCTCCAGAGCACACGATAGCGCTGCAAGATCAGGGTCTCTTCACCAGGATTCAGTCCCACCTTGGTGTCAGGGTCGTAGCCGAATACCGGATCAATCATGTCGGAGATATGCATCAACTCATGACGGCAATAGCGAGTGAGCGCCGGATCATAGAATCGCCGAGGAATCAGCTTGATCCCGACTCCTTTCATCCCCTTTTCTTCAAACTCCTTGGCCAGATCCCTTTCAACCGAGCCCCACTTCCTCAAGATATCGACGCCTTCCTGATCTTCTTTCAGGACTCCTTTGACCAAGACGATGCCGATCTTCTCCTTCAGCAACGGGTACTCATTGAATGAATCACGAACAATGTCCGAAAATCCCCAGGTACCGAAGAGGTACTGGTACAACTTCTTGAATTCTGCCTCCCGATCTTCGAGGATGAACTTCTCGTAAATCGGATCGGCATATTCGTGGAATTCCTTGTAGTAGGTCGGATCCCCTTCTCGTTCCGTCTTTTCCACGAACGAGTCGATCACTTCCTGAAGCAACGCTGGCTGGAACCTGATTTCCATTGAAATACTCTCAGTCACATGAGAAGGCCATGAGCCACACAACCCGCCGAATCGTTAGGGCGAAAGCGAACCGCCAGCTTAGGATGATGTCAGTGACGTCCGCTGAACACCCTCGGCATCGACCTGGCGTCTGCCGTCCACACAGACAGACTCGTCGAAGAGTTGACTTGATCGTGAGGCATCTCTTACGATCCAAACGGTCGAATGAATTATACTGGCCGGATTGTTGACCAATCAAGGACCAGACAGCCCAAGGGAACACACCACGTATGCCTGATCCAACGATGACTCCTTTTCTCGCGACCAGTTCCGCTGACATGCAAGCCACACCAACCCCGACCCTCAACTTCCTGGAGCACTGGGGAACCGATTGTCGTGAACTAAAAACTTTCCGTGGTCATTCGCATGGAGTATGGACGGTTGCCTTCTCACCCGATGGAACCGTACTGGCGAGCGGCGGCGCCGAACGCCTCGTCCGCATGTGGGACATCGAAACCGGCCGGCTGCTCCGTTCCCTTCGCGGCCATACCCACGATATCCGGGCCATCGTCTTTACTCCGGATGGACAGACCCTCGCGACCGGCAGCGAGGACCGGACCATCCGATTGTGGAACGGCAAGACCGGTGAACCAATCAAGCTCCTCTTCACCCGGTACGACCATAACGTTTGCAGCTTATCCCTCTCCCCGGATGGCCTCATGCTCGCGCGTGGGAGCCATAACAAGGACATTAAGATTTGGGAAGTCACCACCGGCACGGAGCTGATGACTCTTCTAGGCAAGGACGAATACGACCATCATTGGTCGGTCTGCGTCGCATTCTCACCGGACGGCATTCATCTCGCCAGCGGAACCGACATCGGAAAGATCAAAGTATGGGAAGTGCTCCCAAGCGGTGAGGAGAAGGTGCTCCACGACGGCCATTGGCGAAAAGACCAAGTGGATTCAACCGAGACCCGTGGCTATTTTATTGAAGATGACGGCGGATTCCAAAAGCCGATGGATTACTGGATCGGGGCGATGACCTTCACGCCGGATGCGAAATTCCTGATCACCGGCAGCCGGGATACCACCATCAAGCTCTTTGAGATGCCGACGGTGGTCGAGAAGAAAGCGTTGACCGGCCACAAGGGTTGGGTTCGCAGCCTCGTTGTCTCCCCGGATGGAAAGGTCTTGGTCAGCGCCAGCGACGATCAGACCATCAAGTTTTGGGATCTGTCCACCGGCCGAAACTTCCGAACCCTCAAAGGTCACAGCGGACCAGTCCGAGGGTTGGCCTTTTCTCCCGACGGCAAACGCCTTGCCAGCGCCTCCTGGGATCGGACCGTCAAACTGTGGGAAGGGGGAGCGAAGACAGAGGAGTAACCTTCGTCACCATTTAGGCAAGGCTATACCGTCCTGACTTCTTGGTTCCACTTCGTTGTACCAATCCAGCCTCCAAGAGTGGATTCAAAAGATCCATGGCTCCTTGCCTGGAAACTCGAAGACCTTCGCGAAGTTCCTTCGGCGTCATCGCTCCCCGATCTTTGAGCAACCGAAGCAGTTGTTCTTGGCGTGGACGCAAGGATACCTTCTTTGGTCCTGAACTAGCCTGAAGATGCTGAATACGGGTCCAGACTCGCTCCAAGGTGATCCGCAATGCCTTAGCGCAGTATTCAACCCAAGCCGTCAAATCACTCCCCTGCTTCCGCACATTCGCAAGCGCCTGGTAGTACGCTGGCCTGTCCTCCCAATACACTTCGTCGATTGAAAAAATATGGTACGTATCAAACCCTCGACGGTAGAGTTCCCACAGTGCGAGAGCTCTTCCAGTACGCCCGTTTCCGTCGGCAAACGGATGAATATCCTCAAACTGGTAATGAACGATGGATGATGAAATGACTGGCGACCATTCACGGGCCTGATTATTCCACCAGTCCAGAAGTTCACTCAACAACCCGCTGACCATGTCCGGTGCAGGCGGAGTGTATTGCCCCACATAAACCTGGATGTCTCGATACCGACCAGCAGAACCTTGATCCATTACTTCTGTAGCAAGCAACTTATGTAACTTCAAGATATCCGTATGGCCAATCCGTTTTTTCTTACTGTGTCGTTCGATAAACCGAAGCCCCGCTAGGTAGTTCAGGATTTCCCGTTGTGACCTAAGCGGTTCGGCTGGCAGACCATGTCCTCCCTCGAGAAGCCGCACTTGCTCCAGTGTAAGTGGGTTGCCTTCAATGGCAGTGGAGCTGTGGGTGTTTCTCACTCGTGCATCGCGTTGCAATCTTGGAATCCACGGCACCTCAATGGTGGCCGCAAGAATGCGTTCGCGCATACCCGCGATGGCTTCGAGTTCTTTTACCGCCGTGGATGTAATGCTGAACTTGGGTTGATACCCCACGATGACAGGATAGTTATTAGTCAAGTATGAGTCAAGTTATTAGTCAACCTCACTGGAAGTCTTGTGCCGACTGGTGCTTCAGCTCGTACCACTAGACATACAGCGCCGGCATTCGCCTTGAACGTTCACTTCGGCGCGATTTCGTAGACAAGCGTCACTGTGGCTTCGATCTTCAGTTCTCCCGATGAAATTGGCGTATCTCCCGCACTCGCTTCCATCGCCATGCGTGCCATGGGAGCAGCGGGCCTGATCATGTGGCCGCCCTCATTGACCGAGACCACCCGCAGGAGTTTCACATGCAGTGCCTCGCTCAGCACCGCTGCCTTCTCACGTGCCTTGGCCGCCGCCTGTTTCAATGCACTGAGCCGGACCGACTGTTCCTCGCGTAACCCCCAGTGCAACCCCTGAAAGCTGTTTGCCCCGGCCTTGAGAACCTCTTCGATCACCGTACCGACCTTGTCGAGTGCACGGATTTCCACGGTAACCATATTACTGACCACGTAGCCGATGATTTCCGGAGACGTCGGCACCGTATCGGCAGGGCGATTCGATGGGGGTCGATATTGCGGTGAGACTGTGAAAGAGGATGTCTGGATCCGTTCCTTGTCAATCTGTAAATCGCGCAGCCGATCCATGACTCTACTCATGATCGTGCTGTTCCGCTTCTGCGCGTCGGCAAGTGACTTACTGGCGATCTCCAAGCCAAACATCACAAAGGCCGTATCCGGCGCCTGCGGCACAATCCCCGTTTCGCTGACGGTGAGGGTTGATGTCGCAGGCGTTGTCTCATCATGCGCCAGCGTCACAACCGGGAATCCCAACAAAATCAACAGCCACACGATCCACATGCGTCCCCTCCCTTCACCAACGACCGCCCCACCGCTCCACACCATAACGAATCAGCATAGTCCCGTCGCCACGATGACGCAAGAAGTGCTCTCTCATTGCTACTTGACCCAGCCGAACACATGCGGCATCTTCTCTCTAAAAGACATAACACGAGGCTCTCTCATGGCCATGACTTCAACCATGCTCCCACTGGGATCCACAGCACCACCGTTTGTTCTACAGGACGTTGTGACTGGGCAACGCTATTCGCTCGACTCGTTCGTTGGGAAAACCGGGCTGCTCGTCATGTTCATCTGCCGACACTGCCCCTATGTAGTGCATGTCGAGCAGGAGCTCGCCAGGCTCGGACATGACTACCAGGACAAGGATTTGGGGATCGTCTCGATCAGCAGCAATGATGCCAACAGCTATCCTGATGATGCCCCACCGAAGCTGAAAGAAATGGCCGTACGTCTGGGGTTCACCTTCCCCTTCTGTCACGACGAGACGCAGGAGGTCGCGAAAGCCTATTGTGCGGCCTGCACTCCAGAATTCTATCTGTTTGATCGAGATCGTCATCTCTCCTACCATGGACAACTCGATGACAGCCGACCAGGTAATAACAAGCCGGTGACCGGTCACGATCTTCGCGCTGCCATCCAAGCTGTACTCGCCGGCAAACCTGTCGATGGCACTCAGAAACCCAGCATCGGCTGTAGCATCAAGTGGAAGCCGGGGCATGCTCCGCCTTATGCATGAGAGGCTCTTGAAGCAAACCTAACAGCGGCGCGCTCGACTCCTGGAAATCTGCTCCGCTCGCAACGCCCAACTCCGTCGGGAAACATCCATCCAGCTGACATCAAAACAGTCGACCCGCGCATGAGGTCCTAAGGAATTTAAGAATTCCAAACAGTTGCCTAAAATCACGTCTTCCGGATGGGAATGGCACGAGAATTCACATTCCACATCTTCTGTGGATAGCCCTGTGCACAAAGTACAGAATTCCATAAAAGACGATGCAAATAGCGTGTGTATTTATCAAAGTGCCTATTTTTTAGGCATCTGCTCTATCGCAATAGAACCACAAGTAATGGTGGCAACAGACTAAGTTCATTGCTTTCTTGCATATTCCTAGAAATAGGACTTGACACAATTCAGGCTCGCGACCCCAATCCAGACGCTCGAACCACCAATCCAATGGTTATCCACAGGTTCAACACATTTCTGGGGATGACGGCTCTCAGCAACAGGAGCGAGGTTTCGTTTCTGTCAAGGGGCGGGAGGCCGAAAAGATGATTTCATCGAGCAAAAAAACAGATCTAGGGACCACGTTCTCAAACCAGAGCCAAATGGCTGAGGCGATGCTTGATTTGGAATCGTCAGATACGATCCACTGTACCCATCCAGACTGTGACTACTCCAACCGGCCAAGTTTTTCGTGGCCCTATTCTTTCCGCCACCGCTGAAGAAACGACATCGGCAATTGAACAGCCCTTACTATGCTCCGATCCATTCCTTGCCTCGAAGGACAAGGCGCGCAGGGAACGCCAGGTAGTCTCCCGAACCGCTCTTCGGAAGAAACCTCCCTGACGCCCCCACCGACCAACACAACACTAGCCAACCTGAATCTCGATGGCTTTCGGCTTCGCCTTCACCGATTTCGGAAGATGCACCTGAAGCATGCCGTCGTTGAAGTCAGCGGTCACCTTGCCGCCATCCGCATCCTCAGGAAGCGAGAAGCTGCGCACGAAGCTCCCGTAGGCACGTTCGACCCGGTGATATTTCTTGTGCTGTTCTTCCCTTTCAAATTTGCGCTCGCCGGAAATCGCCAGGACATCGTTCTCCACCGTGAGACGCACATCTTCTTTCTTCATCGCAGGCAACTCAGCCTTGATGAGATACTCCTTCTCATCCTCCAGAATATCCACCAACGGCGACCATTGAGTCACCGTCAGAGCTTCCTGCCCCCCATTGCCCGTCGCTTCCCGTCCGGCAAACAGCATCGCCAAACGGCTCTCCAGGTCATCCCGATCCTTAGACGGATTCCACCGAGTTCTGCTCATTGGATCCCAGCGTAAGATTGTATTCATAGCCTCATCTCCTTGTTGTCATCACAGTGAACGTGTTTTGCACACCGGTATCTGTCATGATTGACCCACTACGCCAATCAGTTGCAGCTCCGCATTCAACCAGTCCTCCAAGGCCCGGCCTTCTTGCCGACCTCGTTGTTCGTAGAACCTGTAGGCCAGCTGCGCAATACGGTCGTGCATCAAGGCACCCTTCGAGGTCGACCCAGCAGGACCAGCCTTCTCACCGACTGAACTGGTCCTTGGCGTGCCTACCGACATCGTCGGCGTCGCTTGCCGTGACACTCTTTCCTTGCTCATCACACACCTCCTCTCGTGACCGCGTTGATACTTGAGTGAGACGCCGCTCATCGAACGATTCCGGTTACTGGATCTTTTTCTCCGTCTTGGCCGACGGAGCCTTGTGGTACCACTGATCCGCCCACTTCATCAGCTCACGTTTCTTGTCGCCATACCGTTCCTGTGCTTTGGCGACAAATCGGTCGTAGTTCCCTCCAATCGCCTGGAGATCATTGTCCGTAAACTTGCCCCACTTCTCTTTCAAGTCACCTTTGAACTGCATCCATTTCCCTTTGAGTTGATCAGCATTCATCGTATGGCCCTCCTTATTCAGCATTGAGATAAAAGTAGAGGCCTGGGCGTCATGCGAGAGACCACCAGACACCCCGTCACCCCTGGGTCACACCGGTCGAGTCGTGCGCCCTGTGATCCAATGAATCACCAACAACACGACCCCGACGAGGAACAGCATCCACGAAATCTGCACCGCGACCATCGAAACCCCGGCGAGATTCAGTGCGCCGGCGATCAAACCGACGACCAGCCCGCATTATTCATGACGGTTCGTCGCGAAATCGCCAAGCCGCGTCGTGAGACCAGCGCGCGGAGCCCAGAGGTCCCGAAGCGTACTCGTGCAGTACGTTGAGGGTCCGAGGGGCGAGCCCGCTGGCTACAAGCTCGTCGGAACAGCGGATCGGCGATTGCAGCAGAAGTGTTCATGAGTAATGCGGGCTAAAAACATCAGTGAGTAATAGAGCATAGTCGCTCCTCTCTGATGGAATGCGGATGTGAGTCGAGTAGTCCTCTGCAGGATGGCCGGTGTTTTGGCCGCTTCCATCAGCAGG
>Ga0224505_10000605_pt1 | contig 24163 bp, 20 predicted proteins | sample SF_Jan12_sed_USG_FD_169102 | JGI IMG/M metagenome (GOLD analysis project Ga0224505, IMG submission 169102) | Sediment microbial communities from San Francisco Bay, California, United States - SF_Jan12_sed_USGS_4_1 | ecosystem: Environmental > Aquatic > Marine > Sediment | place: USA: California... | reverse complement strand
ACCGGACCTCAAACGAAAGCTCATGCGCTATATCCGGTACTACAATACGCAGCCTAAACCCGTGAAGTGGAAGTACTTCGATGCGTCACGTCGAATTACTCCCGAATCAATCGTTACAGTCCACTAGGTTCACGCACTCCTGCCTTTTGTGTTTCCTGTGTTCTTCACACCAGTCGGTTTGGTCGATTGCACGGTCCTGCGAAAAAATCCTGTTTCGATGATTTTTCCGCCGCGTTATTTTATCCTCACCGTGATGAAGCCCACCAACACCCAAGAACGATTTGGGAATGCGATCACGAACTCCATTTCGGTGGCGGGGTTGACCTTAGTGTGGACCATCATCTGGGCGAATCTCCCATCGAAAGAAGCGCTCTTTTCGGCGCCATCGGCTTCATCGATCACTGACGCGCCGCGTGTTCTTGAGCTCGATCTCACGATTCCAGGTGTGACCAGGCAACCGACTGACAGTCTAGCAGGAGCGAGAGAAGCGGAATCGGTGGCCACTCTCGGTGGCGTATCCGCTCCGCGCGACAGCCGTGCCAGGCAAATCGAGGAAATGAAGTGTGAGGCCGAGGTCCAGCAGTACTGTCCCGATTCGCTTTCAGGAGAAGACAGGCGACGTTGTGTGGTGCAGCGCATAAAACGATTGGATCCTCCCTGCCAACAGATCGTACGGCAACGGCTGGTGCGTTGGACGGAAGCTGAAGGGTATAGGCTCGCCTGCGCCGACGATGTGAAGCGAGTCTGTCTAACCGTGCAGCCGGGTGAGGGCCGCATCCTGCAATGTTTGCAGGTGCATGAGCAGGAGCTTTCAGAGGGCTGCTACCAAAGCTTGCCCAAAGGCCGCCTCCACTTACGAAACTGACGATTCACACGCCAGGCACAATCCTCTCATCGCTTTGCTTGCATCGCTTTCAACTGCCAACCTGGGGCGATTCAGAGATAATGATGGGGAGGAGTCGCTCGAGCTGAAAACTCGCGAAGAGTCGAGAGAAGGAGTACTCCGTATTTACGCAGCCAACTCTTCAAGACAGGAGCGGAGTTCCATGGCGAACTCTCCGGCGCGGCGATAGCGATGGACCGGGTCTTTCTGCAACGCTCGATCCAGGACTTTCTTTACGATGGGAGAAAGATCTGGCCTGATGGCTTTCACACTGGGATGCGGCGTGTGAGCGATGGCAAACAGCAATGCTGAGACGTTGTCCGCAATAAAGGGAGGACGACCGGTCAGGAGCTCGAACATGACGACGCCGAGCGAGAAAATATCTGAGCGCCCATCCACCTTTTTCCCTGAGATCTGCTCGGGGGACATATACGTGGGAGTTCCCAGCACAATATTCGTCTGAGTTTTCGACGATGTCGCCATCTTGGCGATGCCGAAGTCCATGATCTTGACGACCTCATCGGTGGTCAGCATGATGTTCGCCGGTTTGATATCGCGATGCACAACGCCCTGCTGATGGGCATAGTCCATCGCGTCAGCGACGGTCGCCAGTATCGGAATCATTTTCGTGAGCGGCAGGAGATTGGGTTTCCGCGACCACTGCTTGAGCGTGGTGCCCTGCAGCATTTCCATGGCAATGTAACCGAGGTCGTCTTCTTCCCCGGCGTCGAAGATCGTGACAATATTGGGGTGAGACAATCGCCCGGTGGATTCGGCTTCCTGAAAAAACCGAGCTTTCACTTCCTGCAGTTTATCGTGGTCGTCGATCTCGTCGAGCCGCATGGTTTTGATCGCCACAAATCGCTGGATCGTCGGATCTTTCCCCAGATACACCACCCCCATTGAGCCTCGCCCTAATTCCTTGAACACCTTATACCGACCGAGCGTACTGGGTGGACCGTTCTGTGTGGTGAGGATGGGCGTCGCGGCCTCGGACTCGCTCCGCTCTTGTTCCGAGTCGATATCGGCAGTGCCTTCGGCGGACACTCCCGGTTCTTGGTGTCGAGTCGATTGCACAGGTTTTACAAAAAAACGGCGAAGAGCCTCGAGATGCAGAAGCCAGGCAGCGGTGATCCAAATCCCACTCAGCGTCAATGCTGCGGTATACGCTAGGGCGTAGCGTGTGGGGCCTACAGGGGCGAGAAGCGCAAGCCCGGTAACCCGGATGGTCTTATCTGTCACGATCACCATGAACAGAGTGGTGACCGGAAGGACCAGTTGTCGCAGAAACGAGAAACCTCGTCCGTTATCCGGCATCTGGAAAAATGCGCGGAGCGAAAGCATGCAGAGTGCGACCAGCCCTATTCCTTCGGCAATGAAGCGAATGGTTTGAGAACTTGTCAAGCCGAACAGCGAGAGAGGAAGCGACTCCGCCGCCGGCAGTTTGCTCAGTATGGGACCGGCCAAAAGTATGGCCAGTGTGACAAGCACATATTGAAGGGGCCAGCTCGACGCGTTAACCATGGGTGACGAGATCAAAAGATAGTCAGAGTCTAGCGGATACTGAAGGAGAGTCAATGGATTGGAAAATAATATGCAGAGGATATCGCGCTAGAGTCGTCCGGCGGCTTCCTTCATTTTGGGAAGCAGCGAAGTCGGAATGTGCAGCGTGCCCTTGCCGATACCGACTTCGATGTCAGGTTTCGTGAGGCCATGGAAATCGCTTCCGCCGGTGACCAGGAGGCCGAGTTGTTGAGCCAGGCTGAGGTATTCTCGAGTCTGTCGCGCGGCATGTGTACTATAGTAGACTTCTACCCCGTCAAGCCCATCGGCTTTGAGCTGTCGAACCAGATCAACCAGCGACTGCTCCGCGACTTTGACCCATGTCGGATGAGCCAGGACGGCAAGTCCTCGAGCTGCCTTGATCCAGCAAATGGCTTCGGCAGGGCTCGGGAGTTCTCGGGGAATGTAGGCCGGTCTACCCTCAGCAAGAAAGCGATCAAAGGCTTCTTTAGCAGAAGCGACGACGTGTTTGTCCATTAAGGCACGGGCAATGTGCGGTCTACCAACAGAATCGCTGCCGGCGAGTGCGCGGACTTCATCGTACGTAATGTCGATTCCGAGGGTCTGCAGACGTTCGATGATCTGTGGATTTCGGCGGTGACGCCCGTCCCGCAGAGTCTTCAGGCGAGCAAGCAGGTCAGGATCCTGCTGGTCAAGAAAGTACCCAAGAACGTGCAACTCAGAGTTGCCGGTAAACGAGCTGATTTCCACCCCAGGTATGATCTCGATCTCACACTGTTGTCCGGCCGTCATGGCCTCAGTGACACCCGTCATGATGTCGTGATCGGTGATCGCCAAGGCCGTTACCCCTGCGTGGCGTGCCATGTTCACCACTTCAGTGGGCGTGCAACTTCCGTCAGAGTGGGTGGTATGTAGATGAAGGTCCAGGCGACTCATGTCGATGGCTCTGGAGTAAAGGGTTTCTGCGCAACAAGTTGGGCGGTGTAGACGGATTCCGACTCACTCGTTCCCTCGTGAAGCCCTTCGTCATAATGGAGAATGTGGAGGCCGGATGTGAGGCGTAGGAGTTCACTATGTGTAAGGCAAAACTCTCGACGCTTTGGATGCTGTCGCTGGACGTGGTTATCGACGGTAAAGGTTTCGTAGAGCAACACCCCGCCGGGCTTCAGCGCGTCAATGAGAGAGGGGAAGAGGGGGCGGTGCAGGTAAAAGCAGACGACAACGGCATCGTACGCTTTATGCCCGAGATTCGGGTCCTGCGGTGGCGGCGGCTCCAGATCCAGCACTCGCGAACTGATGCCGGTAAGGTGTCGTATTCGGGCACTGGCCGAAAGTCGTGTGAGGGCCTGTTCATCGCGATCGACCGCATCGATCTGGTAGCCGAGCGAGGCGAGGAACAGTGCGTGACGTCCGCTGCCAGAGGCTACATCGAGGACTCTGCCTTTGGGAAGCCGTTGAAGTTGCTGGACGAGAAACCGGGCCGGTGGTGGATCTGCTCGGAGGATGTGCTGTGTGAGCCTTGTACGTTCAATACTGATTCCGACAGAACGGGTCACGTTGGAGATCGGAGGATGCAGCTTTCGGAGCCACAACTTGACATGATCGATCGAGAATTCAGCAAAGAGGGCTGTCAGGAGTCGTTCCGCCAGCGTTTCCAGCAGCTGTGACTCCTGAGCGGTCCCGATGTCGACGACTCGCTGCGCCACTTTTGCGTAGTCGATCGTGTGAACAAGATCGTCGGACAACCCTGCTGCTTCCAGTCGACAGTCCAATTCCAAATCGAGCGCGAGGGATTGTGGGCGAGCGCGTTCCTCAGGCGTTACGCCGCAGCGGCTGCGGAACTCCAATCGTTCGATGACGACATGTCCACCCATGTGTGCATTGTCGAAGATCGGAATTCAGACTGTCAAGCGAAGAGGAGCACGTTGCGGACAAGAGGCGCGCAGTCTATGACGGTTAGACGAAGTACCGGCTGGTATCGAATTTGTGCTCCGTGTTGTCGACCAACCGAAAGATGCTGTGACGGTACTCGCCGGTGTTGTCCTTCTCGGTCAAATCCAACTCGGGACCATTCTCGATGGGAGTTCCCTGCGCATCGGTGATGACCTTGACGACCGGCCGTTCGCTCTCGGTGATATCGGCAGCAGGCTTGAGTACGACGGCGAATGCATCGGAATCGAGGACGACCAGGCTTCCGATCGGAATGATTCCCACGCAATTGACGAACAGTTTGAGCAAGGTCGCGTCAAAACTTTTCCCAGATTTCGAAAGCATCATATTGAGTACTTTTGAGGGTGACATCGGTTCTCGGCGGTAGACACGGGACGATGTCATGGCATCATAACAATCGGCGATCGTCAGAATGCGCCCCGTCAGGGAGAGTTTCCACGGTGTCTTTAATTTGGGATAGCCGGAATAGTCCAAGTTCATGTGGTGTTCGAAGGATGCTGCAGCCATGCGGGTTGGAAGGTTGGTGATGCCGCGTAATTGTGTGAGGCTCAAGACTCCTTCCGTGGGGTGGTTACGCATCATCGTCCACTCGTCTTCCGTAAACTCACCCGGTTTATTCAAGACTTCCAGGGGAATGGTTGACTTTCCCATGTCGTGAAACAGCGCAGCTAAGCCGAGATCAGCGAGTTCGACTTTTGGATAGCCCGCTCTGTTTGCGAGCGCGATGGAGAGGAGCGAGACGTTGACGGAGTGGTTATGGGTGTATTGATCGTGACAGCGAAGCGTGGTGAGGCCCAGCATGATCGGCTCGTCTTGCATCATCAGGTCGACGATGTTTTGAATGGCACGTTTGGCCTGCTTAAAATTCAGCGCTTTACCATCGCGGGACGATTGAGTCAGATTGCCGACCGCATCGGCGGCTTTCCCATAGGCGGTTTTTGAGCGTGTTTTGTGCCGAGCTTTCGAATTTCTGTCTTCTGCAAGATCTTCTTTGAGGTTGAGCAGTCGAGGGTCCTTCAGTTCGATGCCGGTCACGGCCAGGTTACTCAATTCCTGTCGGAAGTCTTCAATCGATTTCGTGCCAGGATCGAGACTGACGAAGAGGTGGGCGAACTCTCGAAGGTCCTTGGAGGAAACCGATGAGGAAAACGTCAGGCCGCCGATCTTCCAATTCTTCAAGGCATCGAGGATGCTTGAGACGACCAGCATTTGTTGTGCCGTCACTTTCAGATGATTCTCGCCGAGAAAGAGGAAGTCTTCCTGTACCCACAAGGTGACCGGTTGGTCGTGTGCGAGGGTTTCGATGAGCGTCAACATCGTTTCGACGGGTTTGTCGAGCGCGGCGTTGACACGTCCATGGATCTTTGATGTCTTAATCAGCGTATTCAACTGTGTGATGAGTTGGAAGCCCAACATCACCAACTGTTGGTCGAGAATATCTCCGGCTTCTGATCCTTGGCCAATCTTCCGTGACAACGACTTTTCGTGTGTCAGAATCGGCTGGTTACGATCTTCGCTGGGCGGATTTTGCAGAGACTGTGACTGGCCTTCTTTCACGATCGTGTTTCCTACGGTGTGGAGCCGGTTGAGGGAAGACTACGTTGGAGCCGTTGCGCGTGCGCCAGTGCTGTGGCGCACGCTTGACGAACCGCGGCGTTTCCCTTGTTCGCTCCCAGTGAAATCGCGGCGATCGCGGCAGGAGTGGCGAGTTTTCCGAGCGCTTCCGCTCCCAGGACCGCCAGCTCTTCCTTTTTTTTTCGGTTCGTCCATGTCCATTCGGTCATCAGCCCTTGCCAATAGGGAATGGCTTCGTCTCCGCATGTGGCGCGGATAGCCTGAAAGATCGCTCGTCGCTCACTGATAGGGCGATCCATAAACTCTTCTGCCGATAGAAGCGGGGACCACTGGGAGAAGGGAACGGTGTACTGACCGGATATGAGTAGCTTCAGCGCAGCAAAGCGAACCCCATCGTCTTCATCGGTCGAAAGGGCGACGAGTTTGGTGCCATTGCCGGTGGGTCGGAAGAGGCCGAGGGCACGGGTGACTTCCCGCCGAACCTGCGCGTCAGGATACCGGGTCAGTCGTTCAATCGAATCGGCGAACTTGGGATTGTTCCACTTGATGAGGATCACAAGCAGATTACGAACATACCCAGGCCTACGATCCGATAACCCTCGTACCAAGGGGTCCGGGTGGTCCTTCGCAAGGACAACCAGGGCTTCCGATACTATGGCTTGGTGGACCGGAGACGTGACGTTCGCAAGGAGCGAACAAAGTGAGGGGACGGCATCCGCCTGCATCAGCAGTAAGACGGTCGAGAGTCCCTTCACATCGGCGTCGGGGTTTTGATTGAGATAGTCCTCGATCATCTTCACTCGTTCCGTGCGGCCGAGTCCGTTGAGGAGCGAGGCCAACTGTTGTTTGTGTTCATCGCCCAGATCCGGTCGCACGGTATCCGTTTCATGGAGGAGGCTTAAGACGTTCTCCAAGACCGTCCATTTGCCTCCGCGAAGAAGGGATTCCACGACGGTGCCCCACAGATTGAAGAGTTTCGTCAGCAACGCGGGAGATTTCTCTGAGGCGAGGATGGCGGTCAACATGTCCAGGATATACATGAGACTATCCTGTTTACGCTCTGCCTCGATTTCTTGCACGAGGACGGCCAGTTCTTCTTCCGTGACCTCATAGCCTGCAAGCCCGGACTGGAAACGGTTTTTGGCGTTTCCTGAACCACCGCCCTCAGCGTTGGTCTCTTCTTTGGCCCGCTTTTTCCGTTCTCGCTCTCGATCCAGCAACTCTCTGAGCGTTGAATCGGACGAACTCATGCTGCTGGCAAGGCTGTCGTTCCCTACCGACGACTTTGAGAGTTCTTCGGCCGTTGTGAGCGTGATCGTCGAGAGATTTCGAGCCCATAGGCGTGTGACGATATCATCGTCATCCTCATTCGAATCGACGTTGTTCCAGAGGGAGGCAAGGAAGAGCGACAGGTCTTCTTGTGTGAGTCCCTCGTGCAGGACAAGTTCTCGGATGCCGTCGGCGTACAGTTTGAAGGCGAAATTCTCGCTCCCTCCATCCTGTTCTGCCTGGTAGACGACAGCGTCCTTGCACAGCAATTCGGATCGTTGAACGAGGAACGCCAGTCGTGCATACGTGGTGAGATGAGTGGTCAATTCTTCGAATAGCTGCTGGGTAAATTTCAAGGCAACGGGATTTGCTGAGCCGTACGTCCGGTTCGATTTGGCCGTCTTGTCCAGGAGTTTTAAGACACGTTTGGCGGAGAGAATCTCCGGGTCTTCAGCTGTGCGCGTGGCGACTGCGGCGGCCATCATTTCTTGAGCCGTTTTGAGGTCCGTCGTCATACGTAAGACCTACCGGCAGATCGCAGATTCGTCAAGGAAATCACCGTTCTCTGCAGTAGTATTACTCCGAATACGTACGTGATCCAATGGCTTGTTTGCCACGAGTGGCATCGCTAGAATCGAGCCGCACTATGAGTAGAACTCCCCTCGTGATCTGTTTCGGCGACAGTCTGACGGCTGGGTTTCAGTCGCCGACCAAGGATAATCCGGTTGGACGGGAGACTCCCTATGGGCAGTTCTTACAGTCTTTTTTAGGCGGGGCAGGGCAGGTTCGCATCTCCGGGATCTGCGGTGAGTTGACGGGCGAGATGGTCATCCGATTCCGGCGCGATGTGCTCGATCATCAGCCAGGCTACGTGCCGATCCTTGGGGGGACCAACGATCTGGGGTGGAACGCGTCACTGTCCGAAATCATGCACAATCTGGCCACGATGTACGAACAGACCTTGGCGATGGGCAGTGTTCCGATTCCTGTGACGGTGCCTTCGATTCGAGTGGAAGATGCTTCAGGCAGCCAAGAAGGACAGGAATGGGTTGCTGAGCATCTTACCCGCCGAAGTCAGATGAATAAGCTCATCCGAGAGTATGCCAGCTCCAAATGCCTTGCCTTTGTCGATCTTTTTGCAGCCACTGCAGATCCGGGGAGTGGCCAACTGGCGGCGATCTATTCGAACGACGGGATTCATCTGACCACCGCCGGATATCGGCTGTTTGCCGAGCAGATCGCACATATCCTGAAGCCGCTGTTGGCGCAAGACATGCAACGATGAGTTCCATGCTCCAAGCCGTCACTGATCGAGAGTTTGACCGGGTGGTGGAGGTAAGCACTGTTCCGGTGTTGGTCGAATTCTGGAAGCCAGGCTGCGGCCATTGCCAGGCTTTAATGAAGGAGCTTGAGCAGTTGCAGCAAGAGTTGGGCGGGCGGGTACTCATCCTGGCAATGAACGTCGACGAAAATTTTCAGATTCCCGCCGAACTGGAAGTCTCCTCGCTTCCCGCACTGGCGTTGTATTGCAACGGGGAGTTCGTAAAATTTATCGGTGGGCTGGGAAAGAGGGATGAGATCGCGAAACAAATCCGAATTGCGTTGGGTCGATGATCGGTCTCCGTGCAGATCAGTCTACAGCACTCGCCAAGTGCGGCCGTCGTTTTGAATCAACCGATCGGCTTCCACCGGTCCCCATGTACCGGCTTGATACTCGGGGAGCCACCGTTGTCCCGACTTGTCCCAGGCTTCGAGAATCTGGGTGATCCAGGCCCAAGATGCTTCCACAGCATCGCGCCGCATGAAACGAGAGGCATCTCCAGCCATCACATCGAGTAGGAGGCGCTCGTAGGCCTCTGGAGACGGTCGTCCAAATACTTCTCCGTACTTGAAGTTCATTTCAACTGGATGAGTCTGCGCGCGAGTGCCGGGAACCCGTGAGACGATACGGAGTGAGAGTCCTTCTTCCGGTTGAATTTTCAAGGCTAAGACATTTGGGGCCTGAGGATTCTGTGCGTTGGCGTTAAAGAGGATCTGCGGGATTTCTTTGAATTGCACGGCGACTTCGCTCGCGCGCAGAGGCAACGCTTTCCCTGTCCGCAAGTAGAACGGGACTCCGGACCATCGCCAATTCTCCACGAAGCATTTTATAGCCACGTAGGTTTCAGTGGTGGAGTTTGGTGTGACGCCTTTTTCGCGTCGATAGCCGGGCACTGGTGTGCCATGGGCCGTTCCTTCTGTGTACTGTGCCCGCACGGTAAATTTGTCCACGTCCTTTTCCGTGATGGGCCGTAAGCAGCGGAGCACTTCCATCTTGGCGTTGCGTACGACATTCGGATCGAGCGAGTACGGTGGCTCCATCGCAACCAGACAGAGTAATTGTAGTAAATGGTTCTGGATCATGTCGCGAAGTGCGCCGGCTTCTTCATAGTAGCTTGCTCGCGTGCCGACGCCTTCCGCTTCGCTCACGGTGATTTGGACGTGATCCACGTATTTGTGGTTCCAAATTGGCTCGAAAATGCTGTTGGCGAAGCGCACGACCATGAGATTCTGAACAGTCTCTTTTCCGAGATAATGATCGATTCGGAAGATCTGAGACTCGTCAAAGACACGGCCGGTGACTTCATTGATGGCCTGTGCGGAGGCCAGATCGCGCCCAACCGGTTTTTCCACGATGATGCGTGTATAGGGCGAACGAGCTCCAGGCGTTCCTGCCAGTCCAGAACGGGACAATCCCTCACAGACATCAGTAAAGGAACTGGGGGGAATGCTGAGGTAGAAAATTCGGTTCCCGGGCAGTTGGAACCTACGCTCGAGTTCTTCGGCCCGTCCCTTCAGGCGCACATAGGTCTGCGCGTCGTCGTTTCCTCCTGCCAAGTAAAACAGGTGTTGGGAAAAGGCATTCCACGTATCTTCGATGAGAGCTTGTCGGGAATGTTTGACGACGCCATCGCGGACGCTGGCTCGGAACTCTTCATCGCTCATGGGGGTACGGCCCAGGCCGATCACGACATAGTTCGACGGGAGTAACCCGTCGAGGAGGAGATTATAGACTGCCGGGATCAAACGCCGACGAGCCAAGTCGCCTGAACCTCCGAAAATGACTAGGGTACAAGGCTCGACCGGCGGCAGTGGTTCCTGCGTGGGGTGGATATCGATTCGTTGACCATTCGTCTGAGCCATCAGGATCTCCTTAGCAGGATGTTGAAAAAGTCCGCCAGCTTTGTTCTCGCGTCGCTCAGAGGTTCAACATACGGGACGGAGTATGCCTCGCCTCTTCGCTCGCTGCTGCCTTGCTGCCAGGTCGAAGTGTTTTCAATAGCCTACTCAAGATGCCAGGCAGTTATCGTCGGACCGAGTGGCCGCCAAAGGCATTTCGCAGGGCTGCCAGCATCTTTTCAGCAAACGATTCGTCCTGCCGCGAGCGAAACCGCGTAAAGAGCGCTGTCGTGAGAGTGGGTACCGGCACGTCCTTCTCGATGGCATCGGCGATCATCCAGCGGCCTTCGCCAGAATCTTGCACGTACCCCTTCAGTTTTTCCAGCTTTTGATCGTCCTTGAGCGCGCCCGCGGCCAGTTCCAACAACCAGGACCGGACGACACTCCCGTGCATCCAGAGATCGGCCACGCGCGCCAAGTCCAGCTTGTACTCGCTCTTCGACATCAACTCAAATCCTTCGGCGTAGCCTTGCATCATGCTGTACTCAATGCCGTTGTGCACCATCTTCACATAGTGCCCGGCACCGGCCGCACCGACGTGAGCCCAGCCGTTTTCAGGTGCCAGGGTCTTGAACACCGGTTCAAGCCGTTTGACGGCTGCGTCTTCTCCGCCGACCATGAGACAATAGCCGACTTGCAGTCCCCAGATCCCTCCACTGGTTCCCGCGTCAACGTAGTGAATGCCTTTTTTCTTGAGCTCGGCAGCCCGCCGCACATCGTCGTGAAACCTGGTATTTCCACCGTCCACGATGGTGTCACCTGGTTGCAACAATGCGGCTACGGCCTGGATGGTTTCTTCGGTGGGGGCTCCGGAAGGCACCATTACCCAGACAGCACGCGGGGCACTGAGCTTACTGACAAGATCAGCAAGGGATGAGGAACCGATCGCGCCTTGGCCCTCGGCCTGTTTGATCAAGTCGCTCGAGCGGTCGTAGACTACGACGCGGTGTTGGTCGCGCCGAAGGCGCGTCACCATGTTCATCCCCATCTTGCCGAGTCCGATAAATCCCAGTTCCATAGAGCGCTCCTTGGTTTGTCGCCGGTCACAGCCAATGCGGCGTCCGTCGATCGATTTGCAGGCAGGTGCGGTTCCTCTCACGTTGTGCGCGAAACACGTTCCCAACGCGGAGGTAACCGGTTGAATGCACGGCTCTCGTCAGTCGATGCGAGCAGGATTCGGGACATCCTTAAAGAGGAGATCGGCAAATTGCCGGCCAAAGTTGAGCCGGTCAGTGAGGGTGGTGGCTGTGAGGAACTGTCCAGCGAGGTCCGCAAGGGCCGGTTCGCGTGAAAACATAAACCGATGAACATCTACTGGAGCGACCAACCAAAACCCTCTCAAACGAAAGAATGCGGAGATGCAATCCTCGTAAAACAGCGTCAATAGGTAGTGGGCTGTTCCTGGTTTCTCTACGAGATCCTGTGCTTTCCCCAACAGATGGTAACATTCGGCCTTCAGCCGAATCTGTTCATTGATCGATGTTGGCGGAGGACCTTGGCGAAAGCGGTGGTGGATCTTTTCAGTCAGCTTCACACAGATGCCGTCGTGATCGAAGAGAATCCTGCCTTTTCGCAGCAGGGAGGGGAGCCGAAGTGAGTACGCCAGGTCTTCCTCGACGGACTGGTATCCATGGTAGCGAATATCCGCGAGGCGATCGCCGACACGAAGGATTTCGTGACTATCGGCCTCTCCCTTGACGAGGGCAATCAAGTCGATATCGCTGTGGAGCGTGAGAGCCTTCCGAGCTCCCGACCCGATGAGGATGACGCCGACAAGGTCACCGCCCCGTCGGCCTTTGATATGCCGTAACGCGACTTCTACATTCGCTTCAAATCCATGGGGTGGCGGCAACTCGGGCTGCTCCGGCGGTTCCGGGACTTCGAGTAGCTCGGCGTTCAGTTCCTCACGAGTGGGAGTGCTGGTTGTGTGTTGTGTGTCCATGACGTGTTCTAATTCCATGATAATGAATCGTGCGTGCAAATCTTCTGAATCGACTGGTTATGGCTTGTTTGTCGTCCTCGCTGGTCTCCAACCTCGTGGAGCCGAAACAGGCGAATGACCTGGTCGCTTCGGCATTCTATGGATGGAGGAATATAGTGTCAACGTTTGAGGACGTTGGCAAAGACGTCCGCGGCTTCGTCGATCTGCTTGTCCGTGATATGCAGATGGGTGACCGCTCGATAGCTTTGTCCTCCAACGGCGTTAATAAGCACGCCGTGCTCTTTGAGCGCGGCTACGAGTTCGGCCGGAGAACGGTGTTCGTCGACGATGTCGAAGATGACGATATTCGTTTCGACGTGCTGCGGCGCAATCTGGATTGCGGAAATGTGTTGGAGTTGGCGAGCCAGTTTTTTCGCATGCTCATGGTCGGTCTTGAGTCGAGCGACATGCCGCTCTAGCGCATAGATACCGGCGGCGGCCAGGATGCCTGCTTGGCGCATCGCACCTCCATACATTCGGCGAAAGCGGCGTGCGCGATCCATGAGTCGCTGGTCATTGGAGATCAGCAGCGATCCAACGGGGGCGCCCAACCCCTTCGAGAGACAGAGGGAGACAGTTTCGAAGTGTTGGGCGTACACCGTCGGCGGCAGGGTGGTGGCGGCCACGGCATTGAAGAGCCGGGCTCCGTCGAGGTGCATGGGAATGCCATGTCTCACCGCGAGAGCTCGGATTTTTTCGATTGTGGAGAGCGGATAAATCGTGCCGCCTCCGGCATTGTGCGTGTTCTCGATGCAGATCAAGGCCGTTGTGATGCTGTGCGCGTCGTTCGGTCTGATGGCGGCTTCCACCTGCTCGACAGTCATGATTCCTCGCTCACCGGTCACCCAATGAAGTTGCACGCCGGCCAGTGCCCCAGCTGCGCCCTGTTCATAGCGAACGACATGACTCTTGCTCTCGACGATTATTTCCTGTCCCGGTTGAGTGTGTGACCGAATCGCCAGTTGATTGGCCATGGTGCCGGAGGGGACGAAGAGCGCGAACCGCTTGCCGAGCATGGCTGCCGCCATATCTTGGAGCCGATTGACAGTCGGGTCTTCTCCATACACGTCATCGCCGACCTCAGCGCGCGCCATGGCTTTCCGCATCTCGTCCGTCGGCTTGGTCACGGTGTCGCTACGAAGATCGATCATACTGTTCGGCCTCCCAAGAATTCCGTACGGTCCCGGTATTCTAACAGATCTGCCACTTGCAGGCGAAGGCACACCTGCTACACTGCGGGTCTATGGTTGGATTGAATCACACACGACTGACTGGGTGGGCGTACTCCCTCGGTGTGAAACGGGAAGAATTCGTCCCGTTGGTGTGGGCCTTCGTCTATTTTTTCTGTCTCTTGTGCGGATACTCGATTCTCCGTCCAGTGCGCGACGAAATGGCCATTGAAGGGGGATTGAAACATCTTCCCTGGATGATGACGGCGACATTCCTCACCATGCTCGCGGCCACGCCACTATTCGGATGGCTCTCGGCGCGATGCTCCCGCTACCGGCTGCTGCTGACCGTCTATGCGTTCTTTATTCTGAATCTGTTGGCCTTCTATATGCTGATGATGAGTCATCTGTATCCCGAGTGGGTGGCCCGCAGTTTTTTTGTCTGGCTGTCGGTGATGAATCTCTTCATTGTGTCGGTCTTCTGGAGTTTTATGGCCGATCTGTTTACACCGGAGCAGGGGGCACGGCTGTTTGGCGTCATTGCGGCCGGAGGGAGCAGCGGCGCGTTGGTGGGGCCGCTGATCACGACAGGCCTGACATTTATCGTTCCTGTTCCGGTGCTCATGCTGGCCTCGATGCTGTTTCTCACGCTGTGCCTTGGATGTGTCTATCGACTCGACCGATGGGGTCGCGAACAGTCTGCCCACCATCAGTCGCGACCAGGTGATCCCCTTCGCGGAAGTTTTCTCGCTGGTATTCGTCTGACGATGTCGTCACCCTATTTGCTTGGGATTTGCGGCTATCTGGCCTTTTTGACCATGACCGCGACGTTCCTCTACCTCGAACAGACGCGCCTGGTCTCGGAATATTTGGATCAGCCTGAAGCCAGGACACGCCTCTTCTCCTCGCTCGATTTTACGACTGGTCTGTTGACGTGGTTGACACAGATGTTCGTGACCAAACGCGTTATCAGCCGGTTTGGTCTGGTCGCGCCCTTACTGTTTCTTCCGGTGATCAGCCTGATAGGGTTTCTCGGTATCGCGCTGTGGCCGACTCTCGGGGTCTACGTCGTCTTTTCTGTGTTGCGTCGGGTGGGGGAGTATGCGTTATCAAAGCCTGCGCGCGAGGTTCTCTTTACTGTTGTCAGCCGAGAAGAGAAATACAAAGCGAAGAATTTCATCGACACGGCTATCTCACGGGGTGGCGATGCCTCGACGGGGTGGCTGGTCACCGGAGTCAGAGCCCTGGGTGCCACCACGGCCCATATTGCGTTGGCATGCGTGCCACTCATGATTGCCTGGGCTTGGCTGGCTACCGTGCTGGCCCGCGAGGAAAAGCGCCGGTCGGCAGCTACCGTATCTTCGATGACGGAGCGTCCGCACCCCACAGCATGACTCTGTAGCGCTTGTTTCGGACGTTGCTCGTCTAGTCTCGAACCACCAATGAGCCGATCACATAGGAACTGGCTCGTCCCACCTTGGTGCCTCGGATCCGAACTTCCGATACATCGCGTGTATGCTCACGGATGGTCCAGGTATTGCCGGCCTTCAGATCCGACCAGAACCACCAAGTTCCATCGTGTTTCCGGAACCAGAGTTGAATTGAAGTATCGGGCAGCACCTGAATTGATTCCATGTCGAAATACATCGGTGCACGATTCTCAGGATTGCTTACCCAGATCTTGACCCACTGATTTTGATCGTGCGAGGACAAGACGCGGGGAGTTTTGGCCCAATCAACCTCTGTGCATTTAAAGTCCACGAGTTTGCCGAATCCACGGCCGAGGCCGTCTCCAGGATCCGGAAGGGTGTAGCACTCGATCCCCGCTTCCATGCTCAAGTGGAAATGTGTGAGACCGATTGTGTCGACGTTGATGTCGTGCTTGGAGCAGCGCTGGCGATAGGTCCAGCAGTCGCTATGTTTCGATGGGTCACATGTCTGCAAGGGGCCAAATCCGATTCGGCTCGTCCTGTATGCCAGTGTTGATCGCGCCTGGGAGTAGATATGTTCCAGCGCGTTCTCATCGTCGAAATTGACCAGGCATTGTTGAGGGCTGCTGCCGTTGGGACGGGCTTGTACGACCTTGGGCGGTTGATTCTCCCGTTCTCGTTCGGTCACTTGTTCGGGCGTGGCTTGAGTCGGGGGAGCTAGAGGGCTTACCGGTTTCAGTTTCATCTGAGCACAGGCTCCCAGTAATGCCGTCAAGAACACACAGAGAGCTACCCTGGTGAAACCCTGTCCCTTCATGTGAACTAGTGAGCGCATCGCTGTTCCTTTCTCTTGCGCCAACGCGAGCCAGCATGCCAACTTCTCATTCGCCATCCTCCGGTGCAATTGTAGCAGTGAAAAACGTGAGGCGTTCAGGTCATTTACTCATGAAAAAAACGCGTGGTATAGTCCGAGGCTCTAAAAACCCAAGTATCCGGTATTGTCTCAGGGAGATGGAGTGATTGCAATGACCCATTGGAAGCTGTATCTCGTGAAGAATGGCCCCTATGTCGACTGAAGTTCCGGTCAAGTTGTATCTTGATAAGCTATTGAAAGATTGCAGAAAAGTATCGGTTGATCTGGCTCTGCTTCCTGGTCCCGTGAAGGCGAGGGTGCTGCATGCGGTGGCCGATCGAGTCGCTGCGGATCAAGGCGCTATTCTCGCGGAAAATGCCAAAGATGTCGAGGCTGTGGGAAAGTCCTTTGAGAATGCGGACATGAAAGATCGGATGAAGGCTGCTGTGGCTCGTGTCCGTCTGACGATCGACCAGATGAAAGAGATTGTTGAGCGACTGCATTGCATCGCCGATCTGCCAAACCCCATTGGCGCCGTGACGTCGCGACAGGAACGCCCGGATGGGTTACAAGTCTCCAGGGTGAGGGTGCCGATCGGAGTGGTCGGCGTGATCTCAGAACGGAGTCCGCTCGTCACCGTGGAATCGATTGCACTGTGTCTGAAGTCGGGCAATCTCTGCATCTTTCGTGGGGCTCCGGAATGGAAGCTGACGCATCAGGCGATTCATGCACGATTTCGTGAGGCGGCAACGGAGCACGGCATACCCCATGGGGCCTGGATGCTCATCGATCGCCAAGAGAAAGAAGTCGCGCTCGACCTAATTCGATCAGGGAAAATCCTCGATGCGCTCATTGTGCGTGGCGGAGCCGGGTTACGCAAGACGGTTGCGGAGCAAGCCAAGGTCCCGGTGCTGTGCGATGATGGGGGCCTCACGCAGTTGTACATCGATGAAACCCCCGATATTTCGGTCGCGCAAAATCTGGTGATCAACTCGAAGGTACAGCAGGCGGGAGCCTCCAATTCGCTGGATACCTTGCTGGTGCAGCAGATTGTGGGTAGGCAGTTCCTGCCTCCGTTGATCAACCGCCTGCTGGATGAATTCAAGGTGGAAGTGCATGCCTGCCCAAAGACAGTCGCACTCATGGGGCAAATGGCGATGACGGGACATACCGCGATCATCCCAGCGACAGAGGCGGATTGGCATACGCAGTTCGCCGGTCCGACCCTGGCTGTAAAAATGGTTGAAGACCTCGATGAAGCGTTGGCCCATATTAAGGCGCATGGTCCCTGTCTCACCGCCGGAATCGCCACCACACGCTATGAGTCGGCCATGCGATTCACCAGAGAAGTTGATGCCAGTGCGGTGCTAGTGAATGCATCAACCAGGATTCATGCCGGCGATAGCTTCGGAATGGGGAGCGACGTGGGGCTGAGCGTGGGGAAACTGCACGCGAAGGGTCCAATCGGTTTGGAACAGCTGACCTGCGAGAAGTATGTGGCCTTCGGGTCGGGGCAGCTTCGGCTTCCCCATCCGGTGCCGGAAGCGTACTTTGACGCCATCATGCTCAAACGGCCGTAGATGCCCGTTCAAAACGCTTCCCAGCTTCCTTTTCAGTCGTTCAAACCACGTCACGGACCCGCACTACGTACGCCTCGTGGTTCTCACTCCTTGCAGCCTTGCTGTGAACTGTTTTGAGCAGGCGTAGCACATGACGAATAACCCACTGGGGCAATCGCTTCGAGAGCATCTTGCGTGGTGGGGGCTCAGGCACTTCACATCCGACCGTGAGTACTTCTTGTGGCAGCGACAACAGCTCTCCGTCGAAGAGCTGAACCAGCTCAACATCCATGCCGAACAAAGACGCACAGGCGATTCTGTCGATGAAAGGGCGTTCTATGATCTAGCCGCGCGTCCGAAGATCTTCCCGGTTCTCTATAGCCAGCGGTATGAATATTATGAAGCGATCGGACTGCAAGCGATGTCGTACCTCGGCAAGGCTCAGGACATTCTCGATTTCGGTTGTGGCCTCGGCATTCTGACAACTTTGTATGCCCTCCGCTTCCCTGATGCCAATGTGGTCGGCATCGATCGCTCGGCGGCGTCCATTGCGATCGCACAACAAAAGGCGAAGGACCTGGGCCTGCGTAATCTTCGGTTCATCTGCTTGGATCTCCAAGCAGAACCCTTTTCAGGCTCCTTCGATCTGGTGTTGACGACGCACGCACTGCTCCAGGCTGAACAGGATCCTGGGATACCCAGCGAGAGTTGGCAGACGTTTGATCGTGGACACGATCCATCGCAGCAGATGGTGTTTGAACAGCGGACAGGTTTGGCGCGCCGACTGGACCACCTGTGCCAGGTTCTACGCCCATATGGCCGCATGATTGTGTGTGAAAAAACACGGCAGTTGGCCAGGCGAGTACCGTTCCAACGTGCGTTGGCCAGCAGGGGGTTACAGCTTGTGCAGCCTGCGGATCTGATTCATTATCGATCAATCGAAGAAGTGGTGGAGGATGGACCATTCTATGTGTTGAGTAACGGGACCCAGACCACGGCGGCTTGGGATGAATTGCCGGAGTTAGATGATGGAAGCCTGTTCACTCTCAACGCGATGCTGGCGAACTCCATTGATTCTAATGCACCGCTTTATGAGAATCATGGACCCTCGGCGCAGGTGGCCTGGGAAGAGTTGTCGGAACGAACGGTCATCCAGGAATTGACGCGCAAGGAGCTTGATGGCCGACAAGTGCATGTCGAGCTGGGCTTCGTGGATGAAACACACTATCTATACTGCGCGAATACATTCGACCAACGGCAATTGGTCATGATGGAAGAAGCACGCGCTGCGCTTCTTGAGGCATACTATCTAGAAATCATACGTGGGCTCCCCTAGGAACTCTACTGAGTTGTACTAGCCTCTGTATACTTGCACGCCGGACACGTCCATACTATCAACATAATCTATGTGCAGTGGGTGATAGTAGCTCGCTTTTCCTGCACTGCTCCACCTTCGTAAGAGAGAGCAGTCAGACGGCATCTGGGGTTCTGTGAAGGTTCGCTCCAGGCGTGAGTCGGAAGGAGGAATCACCATGAAAGCAGCCCAGGTTCTTGTCGCGCTGAGTCTGGTCTGTCTCGGCTGCTCCACTCCGCCGGAAGTCAAGCAAGCCTTGATCGCCAAGGATCAGGGATATGCCGAGAACCAGCGGTTGATGGAGCAATACCGAGAGTTGGTGACGAATGTCACCGAACGGCAGCACCAGTGGTATCGCCATGTTCAAACCAGGCTCAAGCTCAACTTGGCGTTGCAGTGGGCCACGACCAACCCCAAGGTAACCGATGTGCCCGAGCCGGAATTGGCGAAGGATGATGCTGAACTTCTGGGATCTGAGGTCATCGCGCTGATCAATGACATTCGTCTCAAAAATCTCCCGGAGCGGAAAGGGCCGAATGGTCAGGTCGTCTTTCAGTCCGGTACAGGCGACATGAGCAATCTCCTCCAGAAGCTTCCCGAACTCACTGGCCGAGTTGTGCAGCGTGTGGAAAAGGACGGACAAGCCTCCTCAACCGTGGATCTAACGGCCTTCGATCAGTACCGCAACAACGTGGGTGCGCTTCGCCGAATCAATGCGATTATTAAGCAGTACCTCGATATTGACGTCACTTTGTCCCGCGACGAAGTGCAGCCGCTCGCAGAGGCCGTGCGGACTTTGCGCCGATGATGGATTGCTCCTGAGCAGGAGGAAACCGGTATGATCCGACAGATAGTCAGAGGCGTGAGCATCGGGCTCATCGTGATCAGCGCAGTGGGCTGTCATTCGATTCATAGTGATGCAGTCCGAGATCTGATTCGGCAGGAAGGCACGAAGATCGATGCGGCTCAGACCAATATCGACCTGTTCCAGAAAGAAACAGAAGCGCGTATCAAGTTTTTGGAACAGGCACGCAGCTCCCTCCATGAGAGTGTTAAAGCGTTGCAAGCGCAAGAAGCTAAGCATCAATTCGTGCTTTCCTCGTATCGGAATGTCGCCAGTAAGAAAGGCGAGGCGGCGTATGCAGCGGCCTATCTGGTCGGCCAAATGTACCTGATTGAATATCAGGGGCTTGAAAAAGCCGTATGGGATCAGTTTGAAGAAGATTTCTGCGGCCTACGCGACACGGCCAATGCGCTAAACGACTCATGGAAGCACACGGCGGCGATCCATGCGCAGGTGAAGCGTTATGCGGATAAGTCGGGCTTGGCTTCCGTCGATCCGGAGTTCGTGGCTGCATTGGTAGAGCAGGCCCCAGGGCAGTCTGAGCGTATCATGGAGATTCTGAATCATTCCCGGACCGTCAATGACGCATTGGAGGAGGTCACAGGCTCGCGCATCATCCGCTCACGGACACTGCAACGTGGGTATACTTTTACCGCCGACTTAGTCGACCTTCTGGACAAACTGAAGAAAGACGACGGGCAATAGAGGAGGTGCCATGGAGACCAGTATCGCGGGGGTCGTCGGTTTTCTGGAAGATAACGATAGTTTGATCAAGCAGTTGATGGAAACCGCCGAAAGTGCTCAGGAGGAAATCGGTAACTTATCCGTTGAGGTAGATCAGGCTCGTGAGGAGGCCAAGGCCCTGATCGATCAATTAGGAACGGTCGAATTCGAGATTGGAAAGCTGGATGAAACCAAGGTTCGCCAAAAAGCACTCCTTGAAGCGGTGGCGGCACTACGGAAGAAATTTGAAACCTACAAGAATGATCCCCTTCGTCGAGGGATTTATGCGGCGGAAATCTCCAACCTGTACGTCCAACTAGCCAATACCTTCAATAATGAAACCATCGCGCAGATCGTTCCCTTCAGTAAGGATGAGATTCGAGCCTATAAAGAGCTCATGAAGGAAGCCATTCTGAACGCGGCCTCGCGAAAAAAACGGGCTGCCGTCATCAAGGCAGCCGCGCAGATCTCCAGGCTTGCCTTGGGAATTGCCGGGAAGCTAGCGGTGTAACGCTGTGACCTACCGAACGGGGTGGACAACTCTCTTTCTGTTGACGATCATCGGCCTCGGCTATGGCTGCAGCCTCGATGCCGGTTCACGGGGTCCGTTCGGTCCCGAGGATCCCGAGACCCTCGTGCAGAAGACCAAGCTGCCCGAAAAGCCCCCTTCTCCCCACGTGCTCCAATTTACTGGTGACGACACTGTCGGGCACCACAAGCCCAAAATGGTCGGGGCTGTTTCAGAGACTGCCGTGAAACGGTCCACAAATGCCTTAGCTGTGTTGACCGCGAATGAGGTGGCAGCTTTACGAAAAGCGGCAGAAAGTGATCGCCAAGTGACGCCACTCTTGGGAAGTCGCTGGGCCTTTATCGATGCGGATCGTTTGCCACCAGACGGCAAAGTCAGTTTCGGATGCTGTCGACTGACCACAAGCCTCGCTCGACTTGTCTATTACAGCTACAGTCAAAATGTTGCCGTAGAAGTGCGCATGAAAGAGACGGGCGTGCTCAGCGTCGCTCACCTTGAGGGGTATCAGCCACCAGAAGGTCAACAGGATGTTCAGCGAGGCATTGAACTGGCCAAAGCCGATCCACGCCTGGCTGGCAAGGTCGAGCAACTCCAAGGTCACGGGCTCCTCATGCAACCCGATCGCGGGTTCTTCAGGAACGATCCAGGGTACGCACATCGGACCATCTGGATTACCTTTTCAAATGGGCAGGACGGAGATCCAAAATATTGGGCGATGGTTGATCTGACAGAGGATAAGGTTCTTGAGGCCGGTGAGGAGCCGCCTCGCTCGTGAGAGGAATGGGATGACCCGTATCTGGTACACCGGCTTGTTGATGTGTTGTGTGCTTGCCTGGTCCGGATCTGCCATGGCCGAGACGCAGTCCGAACATGTGGATTGGGGGCGGTGGAGTTTCGACTGGGAAGTTCGGGACAACCAGGGCTTGGCGTTGCGAAACGTGAAGTATGCCGATGAGCTGATTCTCGCCAAAGCCAGCATGCCCGTCGTGCGCGTCAAGTATGTCAAAGAGATGGTCTGGTGGAATCCCTTCACCTGGTTCGGGTCACGTGCCGAGAGCGGGCGCTGTGGCCCATTCCAAGATCGACTGCGGTGGCAGGACCTGGTGCCGATCGTCAACTGTGGAGACCAGAAAGTCTGTATGGAACGCTCAACTCAGAATAATGTGAAGTGGCTTGAGTTGGGGATCTATGCCCGGATCGGGGAATATCACCTCTACCAAGCATGGCACCTATCGGACGACGGCGAGCTCCGTCCCGTTCTGCATAGCCGGGGCTTGTCGTGCAACACCAACCATGATCATCATCCCTATTGGCGGTTTGATTTTGATATCAATGGTAACGGCATGGATCAGGTCTTTGTTCATGAGGAGGGGGGATCGGATCGTGGGTGGGGGCTAGGCTGGCGGAAGTATACGAATGAGCGAAACGACGTCAAGATTCCCGCACTCAAGAAGACGTGGTTGGTACGCGATCAACTGAATGGCCACGGAGTCTGGATCCTGCCTGGTGCCGGGTATGTTCCGCTGAAGGATGATGGCGAACGAGACAGGTTTGCCGACCTTGATGTGGCGATTCGTCGAGCCAACGCCAGCGAAGACGTACCTTGGAGTTTCGGAGCGCGAGGTCAGCTGGGATACGACCAAGATAATCAGGGAGTACAGGAGCAAGACGTCGTGTTCTGGTACGTCGCTCATTTACCTCATATGGCGGCGCTGGGTCCGTCCAAATGGCTGACCCTTGGCCCCATCTTACGTGTACAACGGTAGTATTCTGCTGGTCTGCTAACACCATCTGAAACATACAGAGACGGCAGGTCTCATAATCCTGTGTCAATTGCTGTCTTCTCTGATGGAGGTGGCATAGCTTATGCTTTTCTCAAATTCAGAAGAAATTTGAATTATCACAGTTGACAGTTAGGCTGGAAGAGGTATACAGAGAAAGAACAGTTCGATGTCTACACGATTCTCCGAGTGATTCCGAATCAAGGAGGAGGTGAAGATGGAAGACCTTAGTCCACCGGATTACAATGGCCCGCCGAGTCATGGGTGGGCGTCTCGCCAGTCACGTTAGCCGGTTCTCTCTCGGCTGTCACATCATTCCCGTGTAGGGAATATAGTATTAAATCTGATGAGCCGTGTGGAAGTTATCGGCTGGCGCAAGTACCACATCGCTGGCGAGGGCTTGCATTGCTTGTGACGAGTTGCCGCTATACCCATTCCTCGTGTTCCTCGTGCGGGTCTTCATCACTACAGATAAAATGCTCTAGGCGTCCTAAGCGCCCTCTGCGAGCAGCCCTATCTGGGGGCTGCTCGCCGTGACTTCATCAGGGCTTCTCAGGGCTTCTATGGATCGACAACACAATGTGATGGTAGACGGAAATGTTCGAGGTCGTGCTTCCAACGAAAGGAGCTAGCCATGGACACTCTCGTAATGTTTATGATCGTCATGGTCGTGATTTTTATCGGTGGCTTAGTGGTGTACAAGAAGAGCCAGTAAGCAAGCTGCTATAGATACCGACAGGAGGGGGTTGCTAGTTCACATCTCCGTTAGGACGGACGAGGGACAGGCGATGGTCCATGAGCTATCGCTTGTTCTTTGGCGATTCGATGGGTCCCTAACGTAGTGGTGTGGGTTGAGGTGTGATCATTTTCTCTTCGCGAGGCGGTACGTTGTTGACCGACGTCCGTATCGGTAGCTCGCCATGCCCCCATCACTCATACTGACTTCCACGGTGGTTGGGTTTGTCTACTCACGAGTCTAACGTGGCTTGCTGTGCATTCAAGGTCCAATCGAACTCTTTCTGGAACGTAACGCGATAAAACTCCCACTACATTGTCTGACCGAAGCGTGTGTGACCAGCGTTGGCCTGGGGATGGTCGTATCGTGGCTCGGTGCATCAATCAATGAAGGTCTGTTTGTGGCTGCGAGTGTATGCTGTTCACGGTGTGGGTTGCGCCCTGCACTATCTGATGCATTCGTTCTTGAATCCCTTATGCGCTTAATTATCAGCGGTAACCGTGTCCACTCTGATGCTGTACGTATCAGTGGGAGGCACATCAATAGGCCCCACCGTAGGCGCTATCCATCACCTCAATAACAACCACCATGCTTGTATTGCCCACAGATGAAAATGTTATCCCGTCTTGTAAGGTGTTGAAATAAAGAATGAGCTAAGGAAGGTCTGATTAATTCACGTTTTCACTCGGCCAGCTGTTCCTGGACTGACCACCAGGGCAAATTCAGTGGGTAGCCGCTGTTGCGAGAGCCTGTTTGTGACGCACACCCATCGTGCGATGGCCCA
>Ga0224505_10000601_pt1 | contig 24225 bp, 12 predicted proteins | sample SF_Jan12_sed_USG_FD_169102 | JGI IMG/M metagenome (GOLD analysis project Ga0224505, IMG submission 169102) | Sediment microbial communities from San Francisco Bay, California, United States - SF_Jan12_sed_USGS_4_1 | ecosystem: Environmental > Aquatic > Marine > Sediment | place: USA: California... | reverse complement strand
CTTGGAAAAACTAATGTGACTAGCCTGACTGATGAGCCGATTGCTCGGGTCGTAGGGAAGCCGGTTGTGGCGTTTGTCTGCAGTGTTCTGCATGTGGATCATATAAAATCTGCTGTTTTTATAAGAGAATGCGCAGGTTGTAGGTTTATTCGGTGAGCAACCGCTCCGAACCGTATGCTTTTGAGTGCACATCGTAAATTTCTGTGAAATTAACGACATACAGCTCGCATCCATCGGAAGGGTGAATCAATCTCCCTTCGCTTACCAAATTCCTCGGATTACTGGCTTGAAGTATTGCAAGCGGATTACTAAGGAATTCGTATGGGTTCGAAAAAGGTGGCCTAAAGGTATGACCCTTGCTGTCATCTGTCTATAAGTTGGAGTTAGAGATTTGGTTGACGGAGGTATATATGGGACCAAGTACTGGCACAAAAGTTATTCGTGGTGAAACTCATCGATACCGACCGGGAAATCTCAAAACCCAGCGAACCATGGCTGGCATAGTCCATCAGAACGTGATCCCATTTCCCTCCCGCCGACGCGAGGCTCGGTGCGATGAACAAAAGGTCTGTGTCTATGGGCTCTGTGAATCAACTGACAAACAGGCACTCACCATTGAACAGGGTGAGGCCTACTGCCTCAACCGAAGTGAGCACGGGATCTTGATTCTGATGGGACGACAACCGCGATCCCGGCAATATATCGAGCTGGACGTAGCGGAAACTCGATGGGAACGTTCCTTGAACCTCTATGAGGTGCAGTGGACAAGGAGTATACCCGTTGAATCGCAGGGCGAGCTCTTTCTGGTCGGATGCTGGCTTGTGTTGGGAGCCTCGCGATACTGGTCGTTCTAGAGGGTGGTTCAAGGGCAATAGCTCGATCTCATTCATCCCGGTTTTGTCCACTCGCAACTGATCTCCTTCCTGTTCGGGATTATGAATACTGATTGATTGTAAGCCGGGTTGGCTTTATCCTGCCTCGCGTGGTGCTCTGGTTCGTCATCCTCTATCTCATTCTGTCGGTCGGTATCGGACTTTTCGCCGCGACTCGCGTACAGAATTCAAAGGACTTTGCGGTCGCCGGAAGGTCCCTGCCACTCGCCATCGTTATCGCCACGGTATTCGCAACTTGGTTTGGTGCTGAGGCCGTCCTAGGCATCTCGGCGACCTTTGTCAAAGAAGGTCTGCGAGGCGTCGTGGCCGACCCCTTCGGGTCGAGCATGTGCCTGATGCTTGCCGGGCTGTTTTTTGCGCCGCGCTTGTACCGGCTCAACATGCTGACGGTAGGCGATTACTATCGGTATCGCTACAACCGCACCATCGAGGTTCTCTGCACACTCTGCATCGTCGCCTCCTACCTCGGTTGGGTTGCCGCCCAATTCAAAGTGCTCGGTCTGGTGCTCAATGTCGTCACGGAGGGGGTGATCAGTCAGTCGGTGGGCATCGTGATCGGTGCAGCCATTGTTCTGACCTATACGACGTTCGGGGGCATGTTCTCAGTCGCGATTCTGGATTTTGTTCAGATTTCGGTGATCATGGGGGGACTGCTCTATATCGCATCAATCGTCGGGGAGATGGCCGGGGGAGTTCCCGCCGTCATCTCACATGCGGCCGCAGCCGGGAAACTGGACTTGTTTCCACCGCCCACCTTTGCGGCATGGATTCCCTTTATCGGAGCATGGATGACCATGATGCTCGGGTCGATCCCACAGCAAGACGTATTCCAACGGATTACCTCTGCGAAGAACGAACAGACAGCTGTCAGGGGTTCGTTACTTGGGGCGGTGCTCTATTTTGCGTTCTGTTTTGTCCCGATGTTTCTCGCCTACACCGCGACACTGATTGATCCCGTCAAATTTGGAGCGCTGTTGGAGCAGGATTCCCAGCTTATTCTACCGACACTCATCCTGGACCACACGCCGCTCCTGGCGCAGGTCATCTTTTTTGGAGCGGTTCTGTCTGCCGTGATGAGCTGTTCCAGTGCAACCCTGCTCGCTCCATCGGTCGCATTGAGCGAGAACGTCATTCGGCCGATGTGCTCACCCGTCAATGATGCGGAGTTTCTCCGCCTGATGCGAGTGGTGTTGCTGGTATTTGCCTCGGTGGTGTTGACCATTGCGCTGTGGTCGGAAGCCACCATCTATAAGCTCGTGGTGAGTACCTATAAGGTGACGCTGGTGGCGGCCTTTATTCCCCTGGTCGCAGGGCTCTATTGGAAGAAGGCCACATCACAGGGGGCGTTGGTCGCCGTTATCGCCGGCCTGACAAGCTGGTTGGTGGGGGAACTCCTGAGTCAGCCAACTGATGTTTGGCCACCGCAACTCATTGGGTTTCTGATGGCTGGCATCGGCATGCTGGTGGGGTCGCTATGGCCGTCACAAACCCTTGAATCTGAAAGACCAGCGGAGAAGTAGAGGCGGGTGGGATTGTCGTTCTCTCTAACCATGGACGAGACCTGCAATGTTCTGCATCTCAGATCTATTCATGTGGCCTGCTTAATGGTCGAGCGTGTACCGTACGGCTCGACGAATGTCGTCCGGCGTGAAGGGCTTCCGAATCACGCGCCGTGCGCCGAAGAGTTTCGCGACGTTGAGAAAGTTCTGATCACCGGTGGCGCCGGTGATGGCAATGACTTTGGCGTCGAGGAATTCTTGTGTCAGGGCGAGCGTGACTTCCATTCCGTCTCGCTCCGGCATCAGGATGTCGGTGATGACGAGATCCGCGGGGGCCTCTCGATAGAGCGTAAGACCGACTTCACCATTCGGAGCCTCCCGAATCTGATGACCATCCTCTTCAAGGATGTGACGTAACAGGGTCCGAATTGGGGCGTCATCATCGACGATCAAAATAGAAGCCATAGTTCTCCTTTCCCGATCCTGCGGTAGTGAGAACGGTGTCCCCGCTGCTAACTCAGGCTGCACGCGGAATGACGGTTTCAGACTCGGGGATGAACTCATTGTCTTCCGCTTCGTATTCGTCATGCTGAATGGCGGGTGCCTGGTGCGTTCTGGCTCGGCGATGTTGTTCGATGACCGGATCGTGAACATTCCCGCAGTTCATGCAACGGTATCCGTTGGCCCTCGTATGGCCAATGGTACCATCAAAGTCCATAAAGTGATCCCGGATCATCAGGCCCTGGCAACGTGAGCAACTCATGTGGGTTCTCCTTGCTAGAGGTTTGTGGCGTTCTGCTTACAGTGAGAAAGATAGCTGCAGGATTGAGGATGAGCTACATCTAGAGGAGGTAACTCTGAAGGAGGGGAGCCAGTCCTGCGAGGCGATTATCCCGCCTGCTTCTGATGTGTGAAGGGCCACCCACAACATGAGGCCTCTATTCAGGCCTCCAGAGGCCAGCCCTATTCCCTTTTCGCGTGGAGGAGTCCGGCCCGAAGGTGGGCAAAGATTCCAGGATCCGTCTCCGTAGTAACTCCGCATGGTTTGGCCCTGTTCATGCTCATTTGATCAAGTTCTTCCTCACCCAAGCCGATACTGGTACCGGTAAACTTTTTGTGAAGGACGGAGTCTGCCATAGAGGCCATGATTGCACTCAGGTATAGGCAAAATGAGACGACACTCGTGGCGTTGCGAGTTGTCGTGGTGTCGATTGCACTACTGGGCCTGAGTGGGTGTCTCATTAAACCGCATGCTTTGAGCAAAGAGGAAGTGGTGGCGCGGGCGGTGAAGGATTTTCAAGCCATTTCGTCCATTGAAGAGCCGGTCACGGGACCGATTGATCTCTACGAGGCCGTCGCGCGCACCTTAAAGTACAATCTGGATGCGAAGGTCAAGGCCATTCAGGTGCAACTGGCTCATCAGCAGCTCAACATTGCGCACTATTCCTTGCTGCCCCAAGCGTCCGCAAACGCCGGGTTCGACGGGCGTAACAACTTCAGCGGCGGTGTGGGGCGATCACTCGTCACGGGGCGTCAAGCGGTAGAACCCTTCACGTCATCAGAAAAAAACGTCTTTTCCGGCAACCTCGCCTTGAGTTGGGATGTGCTGGACTTCGGATTGTCGTTCGTGCGTGCGCAGCAGGCGGCGGACAACGTCATGATTGCAGAGGAAGAAAAACGGCGAATTGCCGTTCGCCTGGTTCAGGAAGTCCGGAGCGCATACTGGAAAGCAGTCAGTGCGGAACGAGTGCTCCCGCGGATCCAGTTCTTGAACGACTCGGTGGCGAAGGCGTTGGCCAGCACCCAGCAGATCGTCGATCGAAAACTGCAGGCTCCGTTGACGCCGCTCAACTATCAACGGGATCTCCTGAATGTCCAACGGGAGGTGCGTCGGCTCTATCGGGAGCTCAGTACGGCGAAAACGCAATTGGCGTCCATGATGGGGTTACCTCCTGGGACCCTGTTCGACCTGGTCATGCCGCCGCAGGAGGCCGCCATCCCGGCGAGTAATTTTAATACGCAGAAAATGGAGGAACGGGCGCTGCTGCTGAGGCCTGAGCTGCGAACGATCGATTACAAGAAGCGGATTAATGCCAAGGAGGCGAAGGCCGTGTTCCTGGAGTTGTTCCCCAGTCTCAAACTCTCATTCGGCGGGTACTATAACAGCAACAGCTTCTTGCTCTATCAAAACTGGCTCACCTATGCCGCCCAGGTGAGTTGGAACCTGCTCTCGGTCTTTCGAACACCGGCAAAGCTCAAAGCGATCGACGCGCATGGTCAGATGTTGGATGCGCAAAGTTTGGCGTTGAGCCTCTCCATCTTGACGGAAGTGCATGTCAGTGCCGTGCAGTTCGTTCAGGCTCGGGAGGAATACCAGGAGGCTCGGAACTACCAGCGAGCACAGGCCGAGATTGTGAAGCAGACCAAAAATTTGTGGCTGACACGAAGTGCGACGGATCTCACATTGATCCGAGAAAGAGTGCACGACGTCGCGGCAGAGGTGCGATTAGATGCCGCACGATCAGGGCTGGAAACGGCCTATGCCACGATGCTGGCGTCGCAGGGAGAGGAATCGCTCCCTGTCGGCATCGGTGAACAAAGTGTGGCCGAACTGGCGGAGTCGATCAGAACCTATTGGGAAGCCAGTAAACTCACAATGTCGGATGCGGAAAAGGAGGGGGGAGCTCATGCGATATCGGTGGCGCAGTAGAGGGGTGGTGCTGCTGTCCCTCATCGCCATAGCGGTGGGTGTCCCTTCGGCTGGTTGGCCGAGAGGCGAGCGAGCAGCGCAAATTCTCCCACTACAAGCTGGTCTGGTGCGCGGAATAGTCAAGCCGGCCGCGCAGGCGGTCTTGCATGCTCAGGTTCAGGGGCGGATCAGCGAGCTGCCGTACAAGGAAGGGCAGCGATTCAAAAAGGGGCAGATGCTGGTCCAACTCGACTGCGACAAGTACCGCGCGGAGCTCGCCGTCGCGGTGGCCGAGCATGAGGTAAAAGATAAAATGTATAGGAACAACCTCGAACTCGGCAAACTAAACGCGGTCAGCAAGGTCGACCTTGAAACGTCGGAGGCGGAGGTCAAAAAAGCGCTTGCTGCCATTCAGGTCGCTGAAGTCAACGTAAAAGGATGCCAGCTCACCGCACCATTTGGCGGTCGTGTGGTCAGCATCATGGTCAACGAGCATGAGAACGTGTTCCCGAACGACAAGCTCATCAGTCTGCTGGATGACAGTAGTCTTGAAATCGAGCTCGTGCTGCCCTCCTCGTCCCTGTCCTGGCTCAAGCGACGGTCTCCGTTTACGTTCGTGGTGGATGAAACGCGCCGAAGCTATCCGGCACTGGTCAAGGAAATCGGGGCCGAGGTTGATGTCGCCAGTCAGACGATCAAGGTGATGGGAATGTTCGAGAAATTGCCGCAAGAAGTCTTAGCGGGGATGAGCGGGACTGCGCAATTTGTGAAGTAACCATACACGATGGCAACGACTGCTGAACCCACTGCACAACAGATCCCGACGTTGATCCACCTCGCGGCCCTCACGCATCTGGAAGGGCAGATCCGCGCGGCAAAAACCATCCAAGAGCTGCAATTTCTGTCCGTCAACGAAACCAGGCGGCTGGTTCCCTACGAACAGGCCTTCCTGTTGAGCAGTTCCGGACAGCAGGATGAGGCGTATCGCGTGCTGAACGCGTCGAGCGTCGCCGTCGTCGATCGTGATGCCCCGATGATCGTATGGCTCGAACAGGCGGTTCAGGCCTTACGCCAAGCTGGATCAGCTAATGAGCAACCGATGGTTGTCACGGAAGACCTACTCCCCAGTTCACTACGTAGTGGCTGGCGAGAATTCGTGAAGGGGCATGTCTTCTGCTGCCCCTTGCAACATCCAGACGAAACCCTTCTGGGGGTGTGGTGGTTCGAGCGGGACTTTCCTTGGCAGGAAAACGATGTCGCGATCGTCCATCGGCTGGCCGGCAGCTATGCCTATGCATGGAAGGCGCTGTCGAAGAAGGAACGCAAGTGGTCGAAGACGATCAAGAAGCCGACCTGGTGGCTGCTCCCAGCGGCCCTCGTCGCGGCACTCTGTTTCCCGATCCGGATTTCCGCCGTCGCACCGGTCAAGGTCATGGCCACAGATCCCGTCGTCGTGAGCGCGCCGATCGATGGGGTCATTGCCGACGTGCTTATCCATCCGAACCAAATGGTGCAAGCCGGGACGACATTATTCCGGTACGAAGACACCAACCTCCGCAACCAATTTCTTGTCGCGGAGAAGCAATTGACCGTCGCTCGAGCCGAGCATGGTCAAGCCATTCAAGCAGGATTCGGTGATCCGCAACGGAAGGCCGATGTTCCACTGAAGGATGCCGAGGTCGATCTGCGACAAACGGAGCTGAACTACGCGAAGGAAATGCTCGACCAGGTCGAAGTCATCGCACCCCAAGCGGGCCTGCTGCTCTACTCGGACAAGTCCGATTGGATCGGCCGGCCGGTCACCGTCGGCGAGCGGATCATGGAGATCGCCGATCCCAAACGGATCGAATTGCGCATCGATCTGCCGGTCGCCGATGCCATCGTGCTCAAGGAGGGGGCCGATGCCCTTGTCTTTCTCAATGCGCTGGCACTGGAGTCATTTCCGGCCACCATTATCCATGCCAGCTACAACGCGGAAGTGCTGCCCGGCGATGTCATTGCGTACCGAGTGACCGCGCAACTCACGCAACCTGATCCACGCATCCGGATCGGATGGCAAGGCACCGCCAAGGTGTACGGCGAGCAGGGCCCGCTGGCCTACCTGTTGCTGCGCCGTCCCTTGACGGCGCTTCGCCAATGGGTGGGGTGGTAGGCGATGATACCGTCGGGCGGACCGGGCGCCAAGCCGCAGGAACGCAAACTTCCACCGCTTCGAAAAAACCTCCAATTTAACCGAGGCACACCGACTCCCGAAGGTGTGCCGACGTGGACCATCGTCGATCCGGTTCGTAATCGCTATTTCCAGATCGAGTGGCCGGTCTATCAGATGATCCAGCGATGGAGTACCGGCACGATGGAAAAGCTCCATGCCGTGATGGGGCGAGAGACAACCTGTCGAACGACTCTCGATGATGTGGAAGACCTGGTGAAGTTTCTCTACACGAACAATTTAACCGAGCAATCGGCGAGCGGGAAGCATACCGACTACCAAACTCAGGCTTTGGCCGGCAAACAGAACTGGCTGATGTGGTTGGTCCACCATTATCTGTTCGTCAAGATTCCCTTGGTGCATCCACACCACTTCCTGCAATCCACGCTGCCGTTTGTGGCGCCGTTGTATACGGCAGCCGCCGGCATGGCGTTCGGAGCCCTTGGCCTTGTTGGGCTGATTCACGTCGTTCGCCAGTGGGATGCTTTTCTCTCGACCTTTCTCTATTTCTTCAATTGGCGCGGAGCCATCCTCTATAGCCTCTCGCTCGGCGCGGTGAAGGTGGTCCATGAGCTGGGGCACGCCTATACCGCGACAAGATTCGGGTGCCGGGTGCCGACCATGGGTCTCGCCTTCATGGTGATGATGCCGGTGCTCTATTCCGACGTGTCCGATTCCTATCGCTTGACGTCAAAACGAAAGCGTCTCTTGATCGCCGCAGGAGGCGTCATTGCCGAGTTAGGGCTGGCCGCAGTGGCGCTCTTTGCCTGGGGCTATCTGCCGGAGGGTACCCTGCGCAGCATCGCGTTTATCGTCGCCACGACCAGTCTGGCCATGAGCCTCGTCGTCAACCTGAACCCGCTCATGCGGTTCGACGGGTACTACGTGCTCGCGGATGGATTGGGGATTCCGAATCTGCAGGACCGATCGTTTGCCTTCGGGCAATGGAAGCTGCGCGCCATGCTCTTCGGCAACCAGAGTTCGGCGCCCGAGCCGGTGTCGGCCGGTATGCGGCAGACGATGGTCGTCTATGCATGGGCGACCTGGCTCTACCGCCTCATCCTGTTTACCGGCATCGCGCTCATGGTCTATCACTACTTTTTCAAAGCGCTCGGCATCATCCTCTTTCTGGTTGAGATCGTGTGGTTCATTGCGCTCCCGATCGCACGCGAGGTGTCTGCGTGGTGGCAGAATCGCACAATCTACGCCGCCTCGCCACGGACGTGGGTGACGACTGCCTGCGTGAGCCTGTTACTGGCCCTCGGTTTTGTGCCGCTGCACGTCAGCATCTCCGTCCCTGCCGTACTCCAAGCCTCGTCCTATGCCACGATCTTCGCGCCGACCGCGGGACGGATCCAAGAGGTGCGGATCCATGATGGGCAGATGGTGAAGGCAGGGGAGGCACTGCTGGTCCTGGAAAACCCAGCGCTGGACAAGGAAGTTCAGTTAGCTGAAACCAAAGTGGCGATGTGGGACTATCGGCTTGGCCGCCAAGCCGGCTACAGCGAGGATCGTGATCAGCGACAGGTCATTGCGGAATCACTACGAGCCGGGCTGGCCGAACTGGCGGGGTTGGAGGCCAAACGAGACACGATGGCCTTGAAGGCTCCCATCGCCGGGATGGTGCGAGATCGAGCCGATTCCCTGACCGTCGGACGATGGATCGATCAGAAAGTCCCCATTGCCTATCTGGTCGACGAGAGCCAGGCGGTGATTGACAGCTTCGTCCCCGTCGATGAGCTGGCCTATGTGGAGGTCGGCCAGGCCGCGCAATTTATCCCGCTGGACCTCACCAGGCCGTCGGTGAAGGCCCATGTCACCGACATTGCGGAGGTCGATGAGCGGGAGTTCATGGTGCCGTACCTGGCTTCGGTGTACGGGGGCGATGTGCCGGTGCGAAAAGACGACAAAGGACGGCTCAAACCGGAGGTCTCCGTCTATCGCGTGCGGCTGAGTCTGGACGAGCCCCTGATACAGCCCGATCAGGTCTTGGTCGGACACGTCCAGATCGAAGGGCAACCCTCAAGCATGGCCAAACGGGCTTGGGACCAGGTGGTCGCCACCTTGGTGAGAGAGAGCGGGTTCTGACCAGAGACCTATGAGTTGCGGCTTGCCGAACAAGCACTGCCGGTGAGAGTCAGGAGACATATCGAGGAACGCAGAGCAGCGCTCCCTTCTGCCTAAGTGTGAGAATCATGACAGTCGGATGGTTCTCTGGAATCTTGACAGGATCGAGGGAACGCTCTACGCTCCAACCCAGGGGTACGAAGGCAGCCATGAAACCCATCCTGGAAAAACCGATCCTCGAAGAATTCAAGCGGAGAGTCGAACAGCGGTTCCCTGGAGAGATCGTTCGCCTTGTTCTGTTCGGGTCACAGGCACGCGGAGACGCCTCAGTTGAATCGGACATTGATGTCTTGGCGGTAGTCCGCTCCGAGGACTGGAAACTGGGCGATGAAATTCGGGAGATAGGGTACGAGTTGGAGATTGCTCACGGAGTGGTCCTGTCCATTCAAGTGATGGGGCAGCGCCAGTATCAGGAACTCAAGGGTCGGGGCTCAACCTTTGTGGCCAATGTGGAGCAAGAAGGCTTCGCCGTATGACGGAATCCTCCCGTCCTGAGGAGGTGCAAGCTGAACTGTTTCGTGCCGATAAATCCCTTGCTGCAGCCCGATCGCTCCTGAATGATGATTTCCTTGAAGATGCTCTCTCACGAGCCTACTACTCGATTCTTCATGCCGCTCGGGCCGTGCTCCTTGCCGAAGGGGTAAGCGTTTCCTCTCATCGGGCCGTACGGCGGTTATTCGGACAGCACCTGGTCAAACCTAGCAAACTGGCAGTCCGGTTGGCGAAGATTCTTGCCGAAGAACAGGACGATCGGTTTCTCGCCGATTACGACGCCTGGTTTCACGCAGAACGCGAGCGAGCCGAGAAGCGCGTGCGCGAAGCCGCAGAGTTTCTTGCCGCCATCAAAATCTTCCTAAGAAGCGAGGGCGAGCGTCAGTAAAAGCGCGAGCCTCACGACGCAAGAACACGATAGAAATGATTGAACAGGAAAGGAAGCCCTCGGAGGGCCGGAGGCTTCCCAAGAAATCGCTCAACGCTTCAGTGTCTGAGCGGTGATCCACTCCTTCGCCTCAAAAGCAACGTTCATGAGCGCCTCCAGGTCGTTGAGACCGAACGAGGTGCCGTTGCCCCATCCGCCGGACTGATCCTTGAACGGTCGTGAAAAGGTCGTCGAAAAGAACGGGCCCTCAACCGGGAAATGCATAAAGGTCACGATTGCGAGAAAAGACTCCCGGTACCTTTCCCAGCACCGCTCCTTGCTTCTCGCTACGGATCTCACTTTTTCTGTTGGCTCAGCGGACTAATGCGCCAGCTCATACCGGACGGCTTTCAGCAGTTCCTCGATGCCAAACGGCTTGTGTAACGTCTGTCGCGCGCCCAACAGCCTGGCTGTCTTGAGCATGTCGTGATCAGCGGCGAGTCCCGAGATCGCAATGACCTTCACGTCGAGGAATTCGCGCGTGAGCTCCATGATGGTATCGAGCCCGTTCAACTCCGGCATCAGCAGATCCACCATGACCAAATCCGCCGGCCTCTGACGGTACACCCGCAGCCCTTCGCGTCCGTTGGACGCTTCCAGCACGGTGTATCCTGCCGATTGCAGGGCGATCGACAACCACGTGCGAATGGGGGCTTCATCATCCATCACTAAGATGCTGGCCATAGTACCCCGTCGGTCTCGCTCTCTCTGGGAGCAATGAAGTTGTCACACTCTACCGAAACGGATGGTCGTTTGGTAGAAAATCCTGAGGTATAGCAAGGCAGACATCGGGTTCATGCACACGATTCTCTTGACAGGCTCAGGCTGAGAGAATGATGAAAAAGGTAGGGAGATGCTTCGCTCCTAGGGGAATCCGGCTATCCTATCTCGCCTCACGTTTCACGAGATGCGCTTCATGTAGCACACATTCTGCTATGCCGCCTTCGGCACCATCGCCTGGTGCATCTGATTGGTCACACAGAGTCGGAAAAACCGTCCTGCTTCCTGTTCAAAGCGATCCAACCGTGAAAAGACTCCTGCCCATTCCAGCTGCTGGGTCGTGAAGTAGTCTTGATCGAGCAAGTAGGACGGTTCTCCAGGCTGATCGGCCCGCCCCGCCTCTCGGTACTGGACGAAGCCATGGATGAGACGAAGCCGGTCTTCACTGTCCGGAAGCGCCACGATCACTTCATGGCGGCTGCCATGGAGTTGCCCTTTCTGTCCCGGTAGCGAAAAGGGACCGAGCACCTTGGCGTTGATGAGCGAGGCCCACTGAAACTTCGTGAGGCCGCAGCGGACCGGCCGCAGGAGGCTTTGAAAGCGCAAGTTGGCCCGAGCACAGAAGGCCGGCTCGTAGCAGGTCTGGAGCGCGCTCATGGCCGCTGAGATCCGTGCACGGAACTCCTTCCAGCCTGCATAACGACCTGTCATCACAGTCAGCGAATCCGGCAGCAACAGAATCTCGCGCGCGTGCTCTTGACTGGCAAGGCGATAGCCTCGCCGATCCTGGGTCGGCTGAAAGAGGGGATAGTCTTTGCGCAAGACCTCCTGAAAGGAAGCCGGCAATTCCTGGCTGATCTTGAGTATCACCGGGAACTGGATGTGACAGATCACCGAGAGAAAGGGTGAGTGTTCGTACTGTCCCCATGCAGGATTCATGGTGGTGTGCTCCTTCGCGAGATGGATGATCGGGAAACCGTACCAATGGTATCGGTTGCTGGAGCGGACATCTTGATGAATCCTGTTCATGGCGAGTGCCGTTTTTTGTCGTGAGGACATAATTGGCGCATTCAGGTCCTCGTCATCACCGGTTGTGCGGTCATTGGTGCCTGTTGAGGTGGATTCGTAGCCCTTACATCTCAGCCTGGTTGGAACGCAATCTGCACGGTCTTTGTTGGATCTCCAGCATGGGATGTCGGATGCCGATGAGGATCTAACCATGTTTTGGCGAAAGCAACGCAAAGAGACTCGGCAGAACGGTAAGCCCAAACCGACTCCAAAGGCTTCGAGACCCGCCCGCTCGAAGGCGTCGCTCCTCTCGCTCGAATCACGGCTCATGTTCGACGCCGCCGCCGCTGCGACTACCGCCGAAGTCCAGAGCGAACAAGTCGCGCAAGAGCAGGCGGAGGCGGCCGTTTCGAGTGACAGTGGCGGAGGGGAGTCGCAAGAGTCCACCGACAGCCAGGACCTGCTCCAGGCCATCACCGCGTACATGCCGGTCGAATCGCGGACAGAAGTTGTGTTCGTCGATCCGACGGTGCCGAACTATCAAGAACTCCTGAGCGGCATGGACCTGAACATCGAAGTCATCATGCTTGATGGTGGGAGCGACGGCATCGAGCAGATGGCGGAGGCGCTGGCAGGCCGGACCAACATCGACGCGATCCATCTGATCGGCGAGGGCACCGACGCCCAGTTGCATCTTGGATCGAGTTCCCTGACGCAGGACTCCATCAGCACGCAGTATGCGTCGCTCTTCCAGCAGATCGGTCAAAGTCTGTCGGCCGAAGCGGACCTCATGATCTATGGGTCCAACTTCGGCCGCGGCGATGCAGGGCAGGCCGCCATCCAGACGCTGGCCACATTGACCGGCGCCGATGTGGCCGCCAGCACTACCCCGACCGGCCACGCCTCGCAATTGGGCGACTGGACCTTGGAAACAAGTACCGGCCTTATCGAGACCGCGGTGGTCGTCGATGCCGAGACGCAGACAACGTGGGAGGGGACGCTCACCGCCGACAACAGCACGGACACGCTCGACTCCGAGGCAATTGACACGACTGCTCCGCTCGCCCAGTACCTCGCGGCGCCACTCGCTTTCGAGGAAAACGTGGGGCAGACGGATGACAGTGTGGACTTCCTCGCCCGCGGCAGCGGCTACGCGGTCTTTCTCACCGAAGCCGACGCCGTCCTGACCCTCAGTCAAGCTGACGGAACCAGCCATGTCGTCCGCCTCGACGTACTGGGTGCCAACCCGGAGGCCATCGCCACAGGCGAGAGCGAGCTGGAGTCTCGAACCAACTACTTCCTCGGCAGTCAGGATGAATGGCGTACGGACATCGCGAACTATGGCGCCGTCATCTATGACAACGTCTATGACGGCATCGATCTTCGGTATTACGGCAACCAGCGTCAGTTGGAGTATGACTTCATCGTCAACGCGGGGGCCGATACCGATGCGATCAGGCTTAGTTTCCAGGGCGTTCTGAACGCAGAAATTGCCGACAACGGCGACCTCTTGTTGACGCTGAACGAGCAGGGCGACCAGATCGCCTTCAAGGCGCCGATCGCGTTCCAGACCGCCGCTGACGGGAGCCGCGAAACGGTCGCGAGCCGCTACATCATCTACGAGGACGGGTCGATCGGGTTCGAACTCGGCGCCTACGACACCAGCCGCGAGCTCGTCATCGATCCGGTACTGAGTTACGTGGCATTCTTGGGTGGCACGGGCTATGACACCGCGGAAGGTATCGCGGTGGACAGCAGCGGCAACGCCTACATCACGGGATGGACAGGATCGACCGATTTCCCCACCACCGTCGGTGCGCTGGACCAGAGCTACAACAGCGGAAGCTACGACATCTATGTTGCCAAACTGAGCGCCACCGGCAACTCGCTGGTATATTCGACATTCATCGGCGGCTCCGGTAACGACACGGGTAATGCCATTGTCGTCGACGGCAGCGGCAATGTGTACATCGCCGGCCAGACCACTTCGACCGATCTGTCCACCGTCAATGCCTATCAGGGGACACTCAAGGGCAGCGGCGACGCGGTTCTCATGAAACTGAACAGCAGCGGGAACGCGTTGCTGTACTCGACCTATTTCGGTGGCACCTCGGTTGCGGGGGGGGAGGTCGCGTACGACTTGGCCCTCGATAGCGCCGGCATTGTCTATCTCGCCGGACAGGCCTACTCGAGCGACATGCCGCTCAAGAACGCCTACGACGCGACGCTGGGCGGCACCTACGACGCCTTCGTCGCCAAGTTCGACCTGTCGCAAAGCGGCGCCAATTCGCTCTTGTATTCGAGCCTGTTCGGCGGCAGCGGCGCCGAATACGCAAACACTATCGCAGTCGACGGCAACGGCAACTTCTCCATCGGCGGGCAGACGGATTCAGCGGACCTGACTACCGTCAACGCGTACCAATCGAGCTATGCCGGCCTCATGGACGGCTTCGTGACCCGCTTCAACAGCGCCGGGAGCGCGGTGACCTATTCGACGTATCTTGGCGGATCGACCGGCTCGGATTGGGTAGAGGCTATTGCCATCGATGCCGCCGGCGCGATCTACGTCGGCGGAAAGACGGCAGGTGGGTTTTCGACCACCGCGGGCGCCTACGACACTACATTCAATGCGGGATCGGCCGACGGTTTCGTGGTCAAGCTTGACCCGACCCAGAGCGGCGCGGCCTCCGCCGTCTATTCGACGTACCTGGGCGGCACCGGGTTTGACTATGTCATCGGCATCGATGTCGACGCAAGTGGCAACGCCTACCTCGGCGGGTTCACCGGCTCGGCCGGCTTTCCGACGACCGCCGACGGCGCCGACCGCGTGATGACCGGCTCGAACGACGGGTTCTTCGCCGTGCTGAACTCTACCGGAACCGCGCTCACCTACTCGACTTTCCTTGGCGGCAGCGGCCAGGACCGCGTGCTGGATGTCGACTGGAACGCGGCCGTCGGCTCGGCCTACGTCGCGGGCTTCGTCGGCGCGACCGACGGGCTGACCGGAGGAATCACGACACACTTTGGGCCGGAAGGCGGCAACGACGCGTTTGTCGCCAAGTTCACGTTCAACCAGATGCCGACCGCCACGGCCAACAGCTACACCACCACCGAAGGCGTGGCCGTCTCGGGCAACGTCATCACCGACAACACCGGTGCCGGTGCGGACAGCGACCCGGACGGCGACCCGCTCACTGCAAGCCTCATCAGCGGCCCGCTGCACGGTACGCTGGTGTTGAACTCCAACGGCTCCTTCACCTACACGCCGTACGACAGCGCCCAGGGGACCAACTTCGCCTCGGCCGACAGCTTCACCTATCAAATCAGCGACGGGAAAGGCGGAACGTCCTCGGCTACGGTCAGCCTGACGGTGACGCCGAACGCCACCAACGAGGCGCCTGTGCATGCTGTGCCCGGCGCACAGACCGTGGGCGACGTTTCGACGCTGGTGTTCAGCCAGGCCAACGGCAATCGCATCGTCGTGCGTGACGATGCCGGCACCAACAGCGTGCAAGTCACCTTGACTGCGACTAATGGCACGATCACGCTGGCCGGAACGGCAGGCCTGACCTTTTCGACGGGAGACGGCACTGCCGACAGCACGATGACCTTCACCGGCACGCTGAGTGCCGTCAATACGGCGCTCAACGGCCTTGCCTTTGCGCCAGGCACTGTGGGCGCTGCCAGCCTGCGGATCATCACCAACGACCAGGGCAACAGCGGCACCGGCGGTGCGATGAGCGACGACGACACCATTGCCATCACCGTCGTGCACAATAACGTGGCACCCGTGAACACGGTGCCCGGTGCCCAGACCAGCGACGTGAACGGCATGGTGCTGTTCTCGAGCGCGTCGGGCACCCAGATCAGCGTCGGCGATGCCGATGCCGGCGGCAGTGCCATTCAGGTCACGCTGACGGCGATCAACGGCACCATTAACCTGCCCACCACCAAGGGCCTAACTTTCAGTGTTGGCGATGGTACGGGCGACGCGACGATGACCTTCACCGGCACCGTCTCCGACATCAACGCGGCATTGAACGGCATGACCTTCGTGTCCGCTGCCGATTTCACTGGTGCAGCCAGCCTCCAGATCGTCACCAACGACCTGGGCAACAGCGGCTCAGGCGGGTCGCTGAGCGACTCCGACGCGGTCAACATTACCGTGCGCGAGGTGGACAAATCGATCTGGATGGCATCGGTCAACGACGTCTCCTCCCCCGGCGCCACGGGTCTGACGAGCTGGACAGGCGGACAGGTGCTGAATTTCGGTCCAAGCGGCGGGAGTCTCCAGTTCGAGCCGGGTACCACCACCGGTACCTTCTCACTGGCCGGCTTCAATCTCGACAGCGGGAGTTTCGGCGACGGCAACACACAGATCGACGCTCTGCATTACGTGACGCGTAATATGACGGTCGCCGGTTTTGCCCTTCAGAAGGGCGATCTACTGTTCTCGGTCGCTGCGAATGAGACGCTCGGAGGTGTCGCCTACGAGAAGGGTGACATCGTGTTGTTCAGGCCGACGACACCGGGTAACTACAGCGCCGGCACCTTCTCGTTGTTCTTCGACAAAACCGACACCGCCATCGACGTCACCGGCTTCACGCTCGTCGAGCAGGCTGTCACGGTTGGCAATGTGACCTTGAACGCGGGCGACCTCCTGCTCGTCAACGGTGCCTCCGCCAATATCCAGCGCTTCGTGCCTACCCAATACGGCGATACCACGGCCGGCAGCGCTTCGGTGTTCATCGACGGCGCGGGTGTGAATTTCAATAAGGATGTCGCCGCGATTGATGTGGTCGAGCAAACGACCGTCATCGGCAACAAGACGCTGTCCGCGGGGACCCTGATCGTCTCGCTGATCGGCGAAGACACGACGGTGGGCAGCGGCACGACGATCGCGGTCACACGCTGGGATCTATTCACACTGGACGTGACGACGACCGGCACGGGCACCACGAACGCTACGGCGACGATGCTGTTCCAGGGCTCGGACGTCGCGCTGGACAACAACAGCGAGGCCGTGCAGTCCGCGAGCCTCATTCCCAATCAGGGGCCGACCTTCACGAACCAAACGTTCGGCGTCGCTGAGAACAGCGCCAACGGCACCGTGGTCGGCACGGTCACCGGCACCGACCCGGAAGGCAGCACGGTCAAGTACGCCATCACCGGCGGTAATGCGAACGGCGCCTTCACGATCAACGCCACCACCGGGCAGATCACCGTTGCCAACACCGCTGCGCTGGACTACGAGACCACCCCAGTGTTCACCCTCACGGTGGCGGCGATGGATGCGGATGGGGCCTACACCACCGCCACTGTGACGGTGAATCTGAGCAACGTGAACGAGGCCCCGGTGAACACCGTGCCTGGTACGCAGACGACTCCGCAAGACACGTCGCTGCAATTTTCATCCGGAGGCAGCAACGCGATCAGCATTGCGGATGTGGATGCCGCCAACAATCTTGTCCAGGTCACCCTCTCCGTAAGCCACGGCACGCTGACCTTAGCGAGTCCTGGTGGTGCGCTGGACAGCGAGGTGCTGGTCACTACGAACTCTTCCTACACCCAACAGACAGCCGACATCGCCATGGCAGCCGACGGAAGTTACGTGGTGGTGTGGGCGAGTTCGGGTCAGGATGGTGCGGGCTACGGCGTGTACGCGCAGCGCTATAACTCAGCTGGAGTGGCTCAGGGCGGCGAGATTCTCATCAACACTTCAACCACCGGCGATCAGTTGAACCCGTCGGTGGCCATGGACGACGCGGGCAACTTCGTCGTCGCCTGGCAGACCAATCACCTGGGGACCGGCTTCTCCAACGTCTATGCCCAGCGCTTCGACGCCAGTGGGAACAAGCTGGGCAGCGAGTTCCGGGTCGACTCCATGGCCGGTGCCAACATGCTGAATCCCGACGTGGCGATGGATGCCGACGGCGATTTCATCATTACCTACGAGGCCGAAGGCGGATTCGATGGCAGCGGTGCCGGCATCTATGCCCATCGCTACTACAGTTCGGGCACTGCCATGGAAGGCGCATTCAAGGTCAACACCTATTCGACCAGCGATCAGCGGCGCGCGTCCGTTGCCATGGACGATGCGGGCAACTTCGTGGTGGTGTGGGACAGCCTCGGGCAGGATGGTTCAGGACTGGGCGTCTATGGACAGATCTACACCAACGCCAAGGTCGCGGTGGGCAGTGAATTCCGAGTCAACACGACCACCGCCAACGCACAGGGTGACCCGAGTGTCGCCATGGATGCATCGGGCAATTTCGTTGTAGCCTGGGAGGGCTACAACGCTACCACGGCGACTAACGAGATCTACTTCCAGCGCTACAACGCAAGCGGTGCGGCGCAAGGCAGCGAGACCCAAGTCAATACCACCACCGCACAGGAACAGCTCAACGCCTCCGTCAGTATGAACGGGCAGGGAGAATTCGTCGTCGCTTGGGACAGCAACGGCCAGGATGGCTCGGGCCTAGGCATCGTGGCCCGTCGTTATACCAGCGCGGGTGCGGCCAATGGCGGCGAGTTCATCGTGAACACCACCACGGCGGGCAGCCAATCCCGACCAGCGGCAGTTCTACACGGGAGTGGCAACATGGTCGTGGCGTGGGACGGCGCGGGAACCGGTGACACCGCCGGCATCTTCATGCGCCGCTACTTGCTGAACTACAGCGTCGGCGATGGGGTCTCCGACGCCACCATGACCTTCAGCGGCACGAAGGCCAACATCAATGCGATGCTGAACGGCTTGGTGTATACGCCAAACGCCGGTTATACCGGCACGGACACCTTGACTATCACCACCAACGATCTGGGCAGCACCGGTTCCGGTGGGGCGCTAAGCGATGTGGACACGGTGAACATCACCGTCACCAGTGTCAACTCGGCCCCGGTACTCGGGTTGCCAGGTAGCGCGGTGAACTATACGGAGAACGATCCGGCGACGATCATCGATGCGACCGCCACCGTCACCGACAGCGACTCAGCCGACTTCAACGCCGGCACCTTGACCGTCGACTTCACCGCCAATGGCACCGCCAACGATCGGCTGGCCATCCGCAACCAGGGCACAAGCGCTGGGCAGATCGGCGTCTCCGGCAGCAACGTGACCTACGGTGGCGTGGTGATCGGCACCTACACCGGCGGGACAGGCACGACGCCCCTGGTCATCACCTTCACCAACGCCAGCGCGACGCCGGCCGCCGTGCAGGCCCTGGTGCGCAACATCACCTATGCCAACGTTTCGGACGCTCCCTCGACCAGCGCGCGGACGGTGCGTTTTGTCGTGACCGACGGCGACGGCGGCACCAGCACTGCCGTCACTGAGACCATCAATGTTGCGGCAGCGAACGACGCGCCGGTCCTGGGCTACGTCGGGAGCATCGGCTTGCCGCTCACCGACGAGAACACCACCTCGAGCGCGACGCTGATCAGTGACATCTTGATCAGCGCACAGATCACTGATGTTGATGCCGCGCCACAGCAGGGCTTGGCCGTCACCGCCGTCAGCGGCAACGGCACCTTCCAGTACTCGACCGACGGGGTCACCTGGACCAACTTCGGCAGCGTGAGCAACGCCAACGCGCTGCTTCTGGCCAATGGCGGCCGTGTGCGCTACGTGCCCGACGGCAACAACGGCGAAATTGGCAGCTTCACCTACCGTGCCTGGGACCGAACCACCGGCGCGGCCTCGGCCAACGGCTCGCCGAGCTACGCCGACACGGGCACCGGCGGCGGCACCACGGCCTATTCGAGCCAGACCGGGACGGTGCAAATTTGGGTCAACAGTGTTAACGACGCCCCGTACATGCCGGGTGTAGCCTTGGGGTCGACCAATGAGGACACCACGTGGACGATGCAGGTCTCCACCTTTGCGGGCTACTCCTCCGATGTCGATACCGGGGCGCTGAAAGGCCTTGCCATCGTCGGCGTCGACAACACGAACGGCACCTGGCAGTACACCCTGAACGGCACGACCTGGGTCAACATCGACAGTGGCGCATCTGCGAGCAACGCGCTATTGCTCGCCGCTGACGCGACATCAGCGTTCCGCTTCGTGCCCAACGCCAACTGGAACGGCACCACCGGCATGTTCCAGTACAAAGCCTGGGACCAGACCAGCGGGACCGCCGGCACGTATGTGGATGCCAGCGTCAGCGGTGGCACCACGGCCTTTAGCGGCACCTCCGGTTCGGTCCTGTTTGTCAACGCGGTGAACGACGCGCCCACGGCTCTGTCGACCAGCGTGAGCCTGGGCTCGGTGGCGGAGGATACGAGCAACCCGGCCGGCGCTACCGTGTCGGCGCTCTTCGGTAGTACGTTCAGTGATGCCAAGGATCAGGTGACGGGCGGGTCGTCTGCCAACAGCTTCGCCGGTATCGCGATTACGGCCAACACGGCCAATGCCACGACTGAGGGGAAATGGCAGTGGTACAACGGCACCAGCTGGGTCGATGTGAGCACCTCGGTCTCCACCAGTTCGGCGTTGGTCCTGTCGTCCACCACGCTGGTCCGCTTCCTGCCCAACGCGGATTATAACGGGACCCCTGGCACGCTGACGGCTCGCCTGATCGACAACTCGTCCGGTGCGGTGACCTCCGGCAGCACCGTCAACGTCACCACCAGCGGCGGCACGACCCGGTACAGCGATGCCTCAAATGCGGTGACCCTGAGCACGACTATCACACCGGTCAACGATGCGCCGGTGGTGGATTTGAATGGGGCGGGGGCCGGCAACAATGTGACCACCGCGTTTACGGAGCAGACGCCAGTGGTGATCGCGCCGAGCGGGACGCTCAGCGATGTAGATTCGGCCAACCTGACTTCCTTGACCGCCACGCTGACCGCGCGGCCGGATGGCAATGCGGTCGAATCGCTGTCGCTCAACGCCGCGGCAACCACCGCGGCCACGGGGGCGGGCCTAACCGTGAGTTACACGGCCAGCACTGGGGTTCTCTCGATCACGGGCTCGGCAAGCACAGCCGTGTACCAGACCATCCTCCAAGGCATCCAGTACAACAACACCAGCGACACCCCGACGACGACCAACCGCTCGATCACGGTGGTGGCCAATGACGGGGCAACCTCGAGTACCACGCAGACGGCGACCATTACGATCACACCGGTGAACGATGCCCCGGTGGCGGACGACGACTCCTATAGCCTCAATGAAGACGGCTCCCTCGTAGAGCCGGCTGACGGGGTACTGCTGAACGACGCCGATGTAGATGGCAATACCATCACCGCGGTACTCGTCACGGGCCCGACGCACGCCACCTCGTTCACACTGAACCCCGATGGCAGCTTCACCTACACGCCTGAGGCCGATTGGTTCGGCACCGACACGTTCACCTACAAGGCCAACGATGGCACGACCGACGGCAATGTGGCGACGGTGACGATCACCGTCAATCCAATCAACGATGCCCCTACGATCACCTATCTCTCCGGCGACACGCTCGCCTACAACGAAGGTGATGGGGCCGTCGTGATCGAGCAAGGCGGCAACGCCATCGTGGCCGATGTGGACAGCGCCAACTTCGACACCGGCACCCTAACTGTGAGCTTCACGGCTGGCAGCGACAGTGCGGAGGACGTGCTGGGCATTCGCAACCAGGGGACCGGCGCCGGCCAGATCGGCGTCAGTGGCAGCAATGTCACCTATGGCGGCGTGATCATCGGGACCTTCACCGGGGGCAGCGGTGGAACGAATCTAGTTATCACCCTGAACAGCAGCGCCACGCCCACGGCCGTCACCGCCCTTGTGAAGAACATCACTTATCAGAACACGGATACGGCTGCGCCGACGACCGGGGCCCGGACCGTGCGCTATGTGCTGTCCGATGGCGATGGGGGCACGAGCGCCAACTACGACACGACGGTCACAGTCAGTGGGGTCAATGATGCGCCGACAGGATCAGTGACCATTGCCGGCACCCCAACGGAAGATCAAACGTTAACTGCTAGCAATACACTGGCTGATGCAGATGGTCTGGGTGCGATCAGTTATCAATGGCAGCGTGATGGCGTGGCTATCGTCGGGGCGACAGCCAGCACATACACCCTTGGTGATGCGGACGTGGGCACCACCATTACGGTCGTGGCCAGCTATACGGATGGCCAGGGTACGGTCGAATCAGTCAGCAGCGCCGGCGTCGGTCCAATCGCGAATGTGAACGATCCGCCGGTCATTTCCGTCGATGCGACGCCGATCCTGTACCTGAATGGCACGCTCACGATCGACTCCACCCTTTCTGTGACTGATGTCGACAATACCACGCTCCAGTCGGCCCAAGTCAGCTTCGGCGCCGGCTATCTGCGAGGCCAGGACCGGCTGTTGTTCGTGAATCAGCTAGGAATCACCGGCTCGTTTAACATCAACACCGGCGTGCTCACTCTCACTGGGACGGCAAGCGTGGCTGATTACCAAACGGCTCTGCGGTCCGTCCAGTACCAAGACATTAATCCCACTCCTGCCGAGGGACAGTTGTACGTCAACTTTACGGTATCGGATGGTACGGCTACGAGTCTGGTCGATACCCGCATCCTTGAGATCGTCGATAACCTGCCGCCCCGCGCCGGAGATAATTTTGGCACTGTGGCGGAGGGCAATGCCATCCTCATTGATTTGGCTGCCAATGACACCGATGCCGATGATGCATTGGATTTGACGAGCATTGTCATCACCTCCGGTCCCACTCATGGAAGTGTGGTCATCAATGGGGATGGGACGATCACGTATACCCACGATGGCTCGGAAACGACCAGCGACAGCTTTACCTATACCATCAAAGATCTGGACGGGAATGTCTCCAACGAGGCACCGGTGAGCCTTGCCGTGACGCCGGTGAATGATGCCCCAATCGTGGGGACCAATACCGGCTTGACCGTGGATGAAGGGGCGACGGGTACCGTGATCACCACGGCCATGCTCAATGAAGGCGATCCCGATGACAGCGGCGCCGGTCTGACATACACGCTCACTGCGGTCCCCAGCAACGGGACCATGCGATTAAATGGAACTGCCTTGGGAGTCAATGACACGTTCACGCAGACAGACATTGATGCCGGGATCGTGACCTACGACCACAACGGGAGCGAAACGGTCAGCGACAGCTTCTCCTTCAGCCTGGCGGATGGCGGCGAAGATGGCGCGACTGCCGCAACCGGAACCTTCAACATCACGGTCAACCCGGTCAATGATCTGCCCATCATTAGCAATCTGACCGGAGATTCTCTCGGGTACACCGAAGGCGATGGCGCGGTCGTTATCGAGCAGAACGGAGATGCCCTTGTCGCTGACGTAGACAGCGCGAACTTCGATACAGGGACCTTGACGGTCTCCTTCCAGACCGGCAGCGACAGTGCGGAAGATGTGCTTGGGATTCCGAACCAGGGGACCGGGGCCGGGCAGATCGGCGTGAGTGGCTCGAACATCACCTACGGGGGTACGGTCATCGGGACGTTCACCGGCGGCAGTGGCGGAACGAACCTGGTCATCACCTTCAACAGCAATGCCACGCCGACTGCGGTAACGGCGCTCGTGAAAAATATCACGTATGAGAACACTGACACAGCAGCGCCTACTACCGGGGCGCGTACAGTCCGCTATGTCCTGACCGACGGCGATGGCGGCACGAGTGCCAACTACGACACGACGGTGACGGTGACCGCCGTCAACGATGCGCCGGTCAACAGCGTGCCGGGCGCCCAAACGGTCAACGAAGACACGCCGCTGGCCTTGAGCGGCATCAGCGTCACCGATGTGGACGGCAATCTGAGCACCGTGCAACTGGGCGTGTTGAACGGGGCCGTGAGCGTGACCTTGCAGGGCACCGCCACCATCAGCGCCGGCAGCAACGGCACGAACAGCCTGACCCTGTCCGGATCAGAAGCCGACATCAACGCGACCCTGGCGACCTTGGTGTACCAAGGCAATCTGAACTACAACGGGGCCGATACCCTGACCGTCACCAGCACCGATGCCAACAGTGGGACGGACGTGGACACCGTGGCCATCACCGTCAATGCGGTGAACGATCCGACCCTCATCACGGGCGGGACCAGCGGGACGGGGACCGAAGACAGCACGATCACCAACACGTTGACGGCGACCGATGCGGAGGGCTTGAGCGACGGCACGGTGTTCACCGTGA
>Ga0224505_10000600_pt1 | contig 24235 bp, 24 predicted proteins | sample SF_Jan12_sed_USG_FD_169102 | JGI IMG/M metagenome (GOLD analysis project Ga0224505, IMG submission 169102) | Sediment microbial communities from San Francisco Bay, California, United States - SF_Jan12_sed_USGS_4_1 | ecosystem: Environmental > Aquatic > Marine > Sediment | place: USA: California... | reverse complement strand
GATCGCCGGCCTGCCCGTGCCTCGCGCCGATCGGTTGATGCAACGCAGCTGTCACCGAAGCATAAGCTCCCTGTCAATTTAGCAGCTTATGCCCGACGGACGTAAGCGGGAAAATTACGAGCTGCGCGTGCCTTTATCGTGTCGCAGCCTGTGGGTTTCCTACCTGCACCTGGGGACCGGCGCAGCAAAAGCCGCCGAGTTGCTGGATTTCCTTGCGGCAGTCCGCCCCGATCGAATCTGCCTGGTCGGCGACATCGTCGATCTCGATGCATCGATAAATGCCGTTGGCCGTCTGCTCGGCCTTGGCCACGTGCCGGTCAGCACCTGGATCAAGCAGCGCCTTGCCGCGGCGCACGACTACATGCAGCGCTTCGAGCGCACTGACGTTGAGTACGCCTCTGAAAGACGCTTTGACGGCATCGTCTGCGGCCACATTCACCGGCCTACGCTCGCCCGGGTGGCCGGCTGCCTGTACGCGAACGACGGCGACTGGGTCGAGCACGGGACCGCGCTGGCCGAGCTGCCCGACGGCAGGCTGCAGCTGCTGCAGTGGCAATCCCGGGTCGTCAGCATCGATTGCTTGCCTTTTACCCGGGCATTGGCCGCCTGACATGGAGTGGGAATTCGAAACCGCTGCGGACGCCCGGCCCTGCTTCGGACTCGACGTCGAATCATTTTCGGAGTATTGGGACGACAGCCTGTCCGACGCTGCCAACATCGAGGCAATCGAGTGGTGGCTTGGCCGGCCGCTCGTCGAGCAGCCCCTGGAAACCGATCAATTTCAGGCCGAAGATCGCCCATCGTGATGCCCGTCGTTTAGAATCCGGCCTGGCTCCCGAGCGGCAGGAACTCCACAGGTGGGCAAGCCCGGCAATACCGGTATGAGACGAATTCTGCGTGCCACCCGCTATTCGGCACAGGGTTTTCGACAGGCGTGGCGGCACGAGGCCGCGTTCCGGCAGGAAGTAACGCTGACGCTCCTGCTGCTCCCGCTCGCCCTCTGGCTCGGCCAGACAGCGGCGGAGCGGGCTGCCCTCTTGGCGACCTGCCTGCTCGTGCTGGTCGTCGAGTTGCTGAATTCCGCCATCGAGGCGGCCGTCGACCGGCACGGCGACCAGCTGCACGAGCTGTCGGGACGAGCCAAGGACATGGGGTCCGCAGCCGTCTTCGTCAGCCTGTGCCTGGTAGTACTCGTGTGGGGCGTCGTTGCCTGGCAGCGCTTCGCGGGCTGACCCCCCGTCAGAGCAGGGCCAGGCTCGCGTCGGCCAGCAGGGCACCGAGCGCCGCACCCATCAGGACATCGGTAGGATAGTGCAGGCCGAGAATGACCCGCGATGCGGCGACCAGGGCGGCGAATGGCAACGCGACCGGCAGCAGCAGCGGCTCGAATTCGGCGATCAGCAGCGTGAAGCTGACCGAGTGCAGCGTGTGGCCGGACGGGAAACTGTAGCGGTCGAGAGGCGCCGTCCCGCAGCGAATTCCGGCATGGCGGATGTAGGGTCGTTCCCGGACCAGATGCCGCTTGAGCAGCTTGTAGACCAGGACCCCTGCGCCGCCGGTGAGCGCCATCTGCAGAGCCGCCGGCAATCCGGCGGATCCGTTCAGCATGATGACGCCAAGGCCCATGACGACCCAGAAACCGCCGTCGCCGAGCCTGCTTATCACTGAGAAAAACCCGCGGATGGCAGCAATGCCGCTGAGCCGGTTGACGCGCAGGCAGACGTCTGCCTCCAGAATATCGAAATAGTCAATTACGGCCGCCATTCATTTCCTCATCCCTTTTCTGATGCCGCGCATTTTCGGATGCTTTTGCTGCAGGCGCGTGACCGCCGCGTGAAACAAAGATGAATATTTTCCTGCGTTTTCAAGATTTCTTAATACGGCTGTCACGTCAGGTTCATTTCCTGGCGCGAAAATCCTGCGGTGCGCATAGTCATAGTCACGGACGCTTGGTCACCGCAGGTCAACGGCGTCGTCACGACGCTGATGCAGACCAGGGACGAGCTCCGGTCGCTCGGCCACGACGTCCGCATGGTCACACCGGAGGGTCGCCGTTCGATTCCGTTGCCGACTTACCCGGAGATTCGCCTCTCGCTGTTCCAGGGTCGACGCATAGCGCGCGAGCTCAACGAGTTCGATCCGGACTGCATACACATCGCCACTGAAGGACCGCTCGGACTGGCTGTCAGGCGTTATTGCATCCGCCGCAAGCTCCCGTTCACGACGGCGTACCACACGCAGTTTCCCGAGTATGTACGGGCACGCTTTCCCGTACCGGTCAGCTGGACCTCGGCCATCCTGCGCTGGTTTCATGGCCCGGCCGTTCGAACGATGACGCCGACCCGGTCGGTCAGGACGTTGCTCGAACTCCGGGGCTTCCGCAACGTCGTCGTCTGGTCGCGCGGCGTGAACACCAACCTGTTCGCGCCCCAGCCGAGGCACGAATACGCCCTGCCGCGACCGATCTGGATCTACGTCGGTCGGGTCGCCGTCGAAAAGAACATCGAAGAATTCCTGCGGCTGGACCTGCCCGGCAGCAAGGTGCTGATCGGCGACGGCCCCGACCGGCCACGTTTGTCCGCCAGGTATCCGGACAGCCACTTCGTCGGCTACAGGTTCGGCGCCGAGCTTGCGGCCCACATTGCCGGCGGCGACGTGTTCGTGTTCCCTAGCCGGACCGACACCTTCGGTCTCGTGATGCTGGAGGCCATGTCCTGCGGGCTGCCCGTCGCCGCACTGCCGGTTACCGGGCCCATCGATGTCGTGCAGAACGGCGTGACCGGCGTCCTGGACGGTGACCTGGCGACGGCCTGCCACAAGGCGCTGCGACTGGATCGCTCGGCGGCGCGTGCATATGCACAGGACGCCAGCTGGTCCCGGTCGACCGGGCAATTCCTGGATTTCCTCGCGCCGCGCGCCGACCGCGACACGCCGAGTGTCAGCCCGGCGTTCGCACCCTCGAAACCGCGCTGAGCCAGCCCGCGTAGAGGCGCTCGCGCCGGCCAGCGTCCATGCCGGGTTCGAAGCGCGCGTCGCTGGACCATAGCGCCTCGATTTCCTGGACCGAACCGTATACGCCGCTGCCGAGACCGGCCAGGCAGGCTGCCCCGGTGACCGTCGATTCGACGTTCGCCGGTCGCTCCACCGTGACCTGCAGCATGTCGGCGAGAAAGCGCAGGAACCAGTTGTTGGCGACCATCCCGCCGTCCACGCGGATCACGCTTGGCGAAATGCCGTCGTCCGCCATCGCTCGCGTCAGGTCGCAGGTCTGGTAGGCAATCGACTGCAGGGTCGCCGTTACGATCTCGTTGATCCCGCTGTCGCGCGTCAGGCCGAGTACCGCGCCACGCGCATCCGGGTCCCAGTACGGAGCGCCGAGGCCCGTGAACGCGGGCACTACGTGCACCGTCTCGACGATTCCGGTCGCCTCGGCGATGGCCTCGGTCGCCTGCGCGCTGTCGATGATCCTGAGTTGGTCGCGCAGCCACTGCACCGCCGAACCCGCGACGAAGATGCTGCCCTCGAGGCCGTAGGTGACCCGTCCGCCGAGCCGGTAAGCAACCGTCGTCAGCAGCTTGTTCTCCGAACGCAGGGCCTCGGCCCCGGTATTCGCGATCACGAAGCAGCCGGTGCCATAGGTGCTCTTCGTGACGCCGGGCTCGAAGCCCGCCTGGCCGATGAGCGCGGCCTGCTGGTCGCCCGCGACGCCGCGTATCGGTATCCGCGCGCCGATCGCAGCCGCATCCGTATGCCCGTAATCGTCAGCGCAATCCCGTACGGCGGGCAACAGCGCGGCCGGGATGCCGAAAATATCCAGCAGTTCATCGTCCCATTGCTGCGAGTGGATGTTGAACAGCAGAGTGCGCGACGCGTTCGTCGCATCGGTCGCGTGCACCTGCCCGCCGCTCAGGCGCCACAGCAGGAAGCTGTCCACGGTTCCGAACGCCAGCCGGCCGGCTTCCGCCCTGCTGCGCGCGCCATCGACGTGGTCCAGGAGCCATGCGAGCTTCGTGGCTGAAAAATACGGGTCCAGGCGCAACCCGGTTTTCTCGATAACCGCCTCCTCTACGCCTCGCTCGCGCAAACGCTGGCAGGTCTTCGCCGTGCGCCGGTCCTGCCACACGATCGCGTTGTAGATGCAACGACCGGTCTCCCGGTCCCAGACGAGCGTCGTTTCGCGCTGGTTGGTGATGCCGAGTCCGGCAATAGACAGAGGCGCCACCCCTCTGCTGGCCAGCGCCTTGCGCGTCGTGTCGACCACAGACGTCCAGATCGCCTCCGGGTCGTGCTCGACCCAGCCCGGCTGGGGGTAAACCTGGGGGAATTCCTGCTGCGAGGAACCGAGGACGGAACCATTGCGATCGAAGATCACGCAGCGGCTGCTGCTGGTTCCCTGGTCGATGGCGATCAGGTGCTCCTTCACGTCGATGTCCTCCCTGCGGGCTCGAGCGTGTAGATCGGTTCGCGGATGCGCATGCGGCGCCCCGCCTCCTCCGGGTAGGGGCTGCCCGCCTGGCGTCCGGCAATACCGCCCAGGTTGGCGATCACGGACTCGGGCCAGGGCGTCACCTTGCGAACGTTCAGGTCGACGTGCAGGTTCATCCACTCAGCGGTCGCGGCGAGAAACTTCTCTTGCGCGTGGTACATGCGCTGGAACTGGTGAATGCGCTTCGCGTCGTAGGCCAGCAACTGCGCCGTGACGACGTACGGCGCGTCGGGCAGCAGCTCGCGCTGGTAGGTAATGTGGCACTCCACGGCGAAGGTCGACCCGCGGGTCTTGTCTATGTAGTCATTCGTGATGCCGATGTGCGCCCAGAGTTCGTCTACCGCGTGGTCGAACGCCAGCACGTAATAAGCGACGTTCATGTGCCCGTTGTAATCGATCCACTCGGGCTTGACGACGCCCCGCCCGACGATTTCGCCGAGTACTTCATCATTGCTGTCTGCTGCCATGCGTTAGTCCGTGGAGAGTTCGGGCAGGTTGCGGAAGTGTTCCAGCGCATGCGGGTTCGCCAGCGCATCCGTATTCTTGACCGGTTGCCCGTGCACGACCGCGCGTACCGCAATCTCGACGATCTTGCCGCTGATCGTGCGCGGGATCTCCGGCACCGCGATAATCTTCGCCGGCACGTGGCGCGGCGTCGTATTGTCCCGTATCACCTTGCGTATCCTCGACTGCAGCGTCTCGTCGAGAGCAACGCCCTCGCGCAGGACCACGAACAGCACGACGCGCACGTCGTCGGCCCAGTTCTGGCCGATCGCAATGCTCTCGACGACCTCGTCCAGCTTTTCGACCTGCCGGTAGATCTCGGCGGTACCGATGCGGACGCCGCCCGGGTTCAGGACCGCGTCCGAGCGGCCATGGATGATCATCCCGCCGGCATCGGTAATCTCCGCGTAATCGCCATGCGCCCAGACGCCGGGAAACCGCTCGAAGTATGCTGCATGGTACTTGCGATCGCCGGGGTCGTTCCAGAACCCGACGGGCTGGGACGGAAACGCCTTCGTGCAGACGAGCTCGCCGTTCTCGCCCGTTACGGCCCTGCCATCGTCGTCGAAGATTTCCACCGCCATCCCGAGTGCCAGGCACTGGAGTTCGCCGCGCCGGACGGGCAGCACCGGGTTGCCTCCGGCAAAACAGGCAAGGATGTCGGTGCCTCCCGAAATCGACGCGAGCAGCAGATCGGCGGCTACTTCGCGATACACGTAGTCGAAGCTCGCCGGGGCCAGCGGCGAGCCCGTCGACAGTATCGTGCGCACCGACGCCAGGTCACAGGACCCAGCCGGGCGAACGCCGGCCTTCTCCTGCGCCGCGAGGTACTTCGCGCTCGTACCGAAAATCGTGATGCGCTCGTCCGCGGCGATCTCCCACAGGATTTTTCCCTCATGGGCAAACGGCGAACCGTCGAACAGGACCAGCGTTGCCCCCGATGCGAGGCCGCTCGCGAGCCAGTTCCACATCATCCAGCCGCAGGTCGTGAAGTAGAACAGGCGGTCGCCGCTTCGCACGTCGCAGTGGAACTGGTGCTCCTTGAGGTGTTGCAGAAGCGAGCCGCCCGCGCCGTGCACTATGCACTTCGGCACGCCGGTGGTGCCGGAGGAATACATGATGTAGACGGGGTGATCGAACGGCAGCTGCTCGTACCGCAACTCCGCTTCACGGTCGCCGAACCCGCCCCAGTGCCCGCCACCACGCAGCCCCGACAAGTCGACTTCGCGACCGGTGAAAGGCACGACAATGGTGCGCGCGATGCTCGGAATCTTGTCCAGGACGCCGCGAACTGCGGCCAGGGAGTCGAAGGTTTTGCCGTTGTAATAATAGCCGTCCGCACAGAACAGCACCTTCGGTTCGATCTGCCCGAACCGATCCACGACGCCGTTGATGCCGAAGTCCGGCGAACACGACGACCAGATCGCCCCGGTGCTCGTGACCGCCAGCATCGCAACGATCGCCTCGGGACAGTTTGGCAGGAACCCGGCGACCCGATCGCCGGCTGCCACGCCGCTGTTCCTGAGGCCGGCAGCCACGCGCGCCACCTCGGCCCGCAGTTCGTCGAAACTCAGTTCACGCCGCGCCCCGTTCTCGCCGCGAAAGATCAGCGCCGGCAGGTCACCGGAATGGCGCAGCAGCTGCTCGGCGAAATTGAGCGTACTGCCTTCGAACCAGCGTGCGGTCGTCATGTCGCCGGGCTGCGTCAGGACCGACCTCGCCTCTCGACTGAAGCCCACGCCGCAGAAATCGACTACCGCCGGCCAGAACGTCTCGCGATTGTTTATCGACCAGGCGTGAAGCGCCGCATAATCCCGGAAACCGTGCTGGCGCATGAACCGATACATGGCCGATGCTTCGACTCGCTCGCGTGACGGGGTCCATAAGACCGGATTCTTCACTGCTTGTTATCCCTCGCCTGCCGGTGCGCCGATTATCTCAGTATTCGGGTTGCCTTTCACGACGCGGGACGCGCCCCCGTCTGCTACTGTTACCCGCCGGAACCGGGTCACCGTAAGCCGTTCGCTGGAGGAGCCGCTCGATGAGCAAGCAGCATGACTCTCGTATACCGCCCAGGATGCGCGCCGTCGCCATCGAGCAGCCCGGCGGCCCGGAAGTCCTGACGGAGGTCGAGCGCGTGACGCCGTCTCCGCGCCCTGGCGAGGTACTCATCCGTGTGGCCGCAGCGGGCGTGAATCGTCCCGACGTGCTGCAGAGGCTCGGCCTGTACCCGGTCCCGGCGGACGCCGACCCGCTGCCGGGGCTCGAGGTCGCCGGGGAGATCGTCGCACTCGGCGCAGGCTGCACGCGCTGGAAGCCTGGCGACCGCGTCATGGCGCTGACGCATGGCGGCGGCTACGCGGAATTCTGCCGTGCGCACGAAGGCCATTGCCTGCCTGTGCCGGCGCGGCTCGACCTCGCCGAAGCCGCCGCGATTCCCGAGACATTTTTTACCGTGTATTACAACGTGTTCATGCGTGGCGGGCTGCGGCAGGGCGAGACGCTCCTCGTCCACGGCGGATCGAGCGGCATCGGCACGACGGCCATTCAGCTGGCGAGGGCATTCGGCGCCACGGTGCTCGCGACCGCCGGCAGCGATGAAAAGTGCGGCTTCTGCGAAGGACTCGGTGCGGCCCGCGGCATCAACTACCGGACCGCGGACTGGGCTGCAGCCGCCCGCGACTTCACCGGAGGAACAGGCGTGGATGTCGTACTCGACATGGTGGCGGGTCCGTACATGCAGAAGAATATCGACCTGCTGGCTCGCGATGGCCGTTACGTCATCATCGCCTTCCTGCAGGGCTCGAAGGCCGAGCTCGACCTGCGTGGCGTCCTCGGCAGGCGGCTGACGATCACGGGTTCGACGCTCCGCCCGCAGACGACCGGGGAAAAGGCCGCGATCGCCGCCGGGCTGGCGAGCGAGGTGCTGCCCCTGCTTGAATCCGGGGCAGTCAGACCGATAGTGTTCCGCAGGTTTCCGCTGGCGGATGCCTCGGCCGCTCACAGACTGATGGAGAGCAGTGCACACATGGGCAAGATCGTGCTGGACCTGGGCAAATGAAGGATCGCTGCGCATGGATCCGATGATCCTCACCGGCTTGCTTGGCACGGCGGCGCTGCTCGCCCTCGTCGTATGGTCGGTCCGCAAGAAGATCGGTGCGCGCCGCGCGCCGGACATCCTCCGGCCCGGCAATCCGCTGCCCCGTTTCCATGCGCTGGACGAGGACGGCAAGCCCGTCGATTCGGAGAGCCTGAAGGGTCGGCCGGCCGTGATCCTGTTCGTGCGCGGGAACTGGTGCCCTTTCTGCAGCCGCCAGGTAGCCGACCTGACGAATTATTACAAGGCAATCAACGAGAGCGGCGCGCACCTGATCCTCGTGACGCCGAAACCCCTGCAGACGACCCGGCGAGTCGCGCACTTCTTCGACGTCGAGTTCGAGTTCTGGCTGGACGAGTCCCTGGAAATCGCGCGTCGCTTCGGATTGCTGCTGGAGAGAGGCGTTCCCGCAGATCACCGAGCGGATTACGGCGAGGATACGCTCTGGCCGGCGTCCCTGGTCGTCGACGCCAACGGGATCATCCGTTATACGGAGTTTTCGCGCTTAATTGCCGACCGGCCGAATCCGGAAAAATTCCTGCGGGTCCTGCGGTCGCTGTAAGCGAGTCACTTGCCGGCCGCGGCGATGATGCTCCTGGCCTGCTCGTCGGCAACGACGTTGGTCGGCTTGCCGCTGGCCGCCGCCTTCTCGAAGATGCCGGCAAGGCGGTCGCCGATCGCCGCGACGCGCCGCATGACCTCGTCATCGTCCGCATCGTCGTAGTACTCGCTGGCCACGTTGATGATGCCGCCGCCGTTGATGACATAGTCCGGCGCATACAGTATGCCGGCGTCTGCGAGGCGCTGGCCGTCCGCGTCGGTGGCCAGCTGGTTGTTTGCGCCACCGGCAACGATTCCTGCCCGGATTTTCGGAATGGACTCTGCCGTCAGTATTGCGCCGAGCGCGCAGGGCGATACGACGTCGACGTCCTGGTACAGGATGTCGCCGAGCCCCGCGGCGGTCGCACCGAATTCGTCGCAGGCCCGCTTTACGCGGGCCGGGTCGATGTCGGCCACCACCAGGTCCGCGCCCGCCCGGGACAGGTACCCGCAGAGGTAATAGCCCACGTTGCCGACGCCCTGCACGGCGACGCGCAGTCCCGCGATGCTGTCCCGCCCCAGCTTGAATCGGGCCGCAGCTTCTATCCCGTTGAAGATACCCCACGCGGTCTTCGGCGACGGGTCGCCTCCCGCGTGACCTTCCTGCGGTGGGAGGCCGCTGACGAACTGCGTACGTCTTGCGATCACCTGCATGATGCCGACACTCATGCCGACGTCCTCGGCCGTGACGTAGTCGCCGCCGAGCTTCTCGACGAAATCGCCAAAACTTTCGTACAGGGCATCGGTTCCCGAGTAGCCGGGCGTCTTTATTATTACGGCCTTGCCGCCACCGAACTTCAGGCCGGCCATCGCGTTCTTGTAGCTCATCCCGCGCGACAGCCGCAGCACGTCCGTCAGGGCCGCGTCATCTGTCTCGTAACTCCACAGGCGACAGCCCCCGGCGGCGGGGCCGAGTGCCGTGGAGTGGATCGCGATAATAGCCTTGAGGCCGGTCGCCGCATCGCGGCAGAAGACCACGCGCTCGTGGTCGTCGAAAGCAGGGTTGTCGAAGGCCGCCATGATGCTCCTCGGCTCGGCGCAATGAATGCGCCGGGACAGGGCCGCCCCGGCGCGCGCGGATTCTAGCATCGCGCGCCGGTCAGGTCACGGCGGCCCAGGACGCTCAGCCGTCCGATCCCGCGGTTTGACGGATGTCCTGCATCCGGGCGCGAATCTCGCGGTCGAAGCGATCGGCGATGTCTTCGTCCTCGGCCGTCATGGCCGCGACATCGCTGTCCGCGAACCCCAGGATCCCCATCTCCCCGTAGGCCCTGCGTATCCTGGGTCCCCACAGGCCGATGTCCTTCATCATGGGCACGATGCGGGTGAACAGCCGTGTCCGGAACAGGCGCATCCCCGCCGAGTGCTCCAGGTGCGGCATGATTTCGTCTAGCGGCAGGCCGAGCCGCCGCCAGACTTCCGTCGACAGGAAGCGATCGCGCATCAGGTAGCAGGCCTCCGCGGCAAACTCTTCGCGCTCATCCCTCTCTGCCTGCGTGAGATGCGGGTAGTAATCGCGCAACGACAGGCGTCCGAATGCGACGTGTCGAGCCTCGTCCTGCATCACGTAGGCATTGACCGAAGCAACCAGCGGATTGCCCGCCATGTCCCGCAGTCCCGCAAAAGCCGCCAGGGCGAGCCCCTCGACCAGGACCTGCATGCCGAGGTAGGTCATATCCCAGCGGGAGTCGCCGAGCACGTCCTCGAGCAACGAACACAGCGGCGTTCCGATCGGGTACAGCATGCCGAACTTGTCGTGCAGCAGCCGCGAGTAGGCTTCGACGTGACGGGCCTCGTCGACGACCTGGGTGGCTGCGTAGAATTTTGCGTCCATCGCAGGCACCTGCTGCACGATCTTCGCGGCACAGAGCAACGCGCCCTGTTCTCCGTGCAGGAACTGGGACAGCTGCCAGGACTGGTAGTGAAAACGGGCCTCGACGCGTTCCGATGGTGTCATTCGCTCCCAGGCCCTGGTACCGAAGATCGGGATGATCTCCTCCGGCATCTGGCCCGGATTCTCCGGGTCGAGCTCCAGCGACCAGTCGATGCGATCGGACGCATTCCACTGCTTCTTCTTGCCCTTCTCGTACAGGTCCAGCAATTCACGGCGGCCGTCGTCGTATTCCCACCGGAAGTGCGTATCGAAAGCCGCGCCGACCCTGAAGTCCGGATCCGTCACGGGCAGCTGGTAACGATTCATTGTTGACATGGCACTCTCCCGGACTCAGAACGGCACGCCGGCAGCCTTGCAGAGGAACTGCATGTAAGGTGTCGCGGCGCGAAACGCCGTGACGACGGCCTTGCGGAACCCCGGGTCCAGCGGATCACGAGTCCCGAGCTGCTTCAGCGCGATGAAATCCTTGCGCTTGATGTCCTCGATCGCCGGGTGATCCTTGTCGTAACCGCGGGGCGGTCGCGTCAGCGACTCACCGGCCAGCGCGAAGTGTCGCGCGAACCCGCGATCACGGCTTGCCCCCCGCCATTCGGACTCGCGCTCGGCAATTCTCCTGCGTATTGCGGCAAGCGGCTCGGGCTCCGGACGCCACATGCCGACGCCGAGGAAAACTTCGCCCGGTTCGATATGCACGTAGTAGCCGGGAGAATGGACGTTCTTGGCCTGCTCGTGCCGGAACTGGATGCCTATATTGGTCTTGTACGGTTCGCTCTTGCCGCCGAAGCGCGTATCGCGGTAGACGCGCATCAGCGAGCCGCCCATGCGCTTCGGAATCGCCGTGAAATGCGGCGCAATGCTCTCGAGCGGTTCCTGCATCGATTGGATAAAGCTCAGCGCCGGATCCAGCACGAGCGACTCGTAGCGCTCCTTGTTAGCGGTGAACCATTCGCGATTGTTGTTTTCGGACAGTTCCTCCAGGAAACCCAGCGTAGCGGCGGAAAACGGCGAGCGTCCCCGGCCGCTCACCGCAGGTACTCCTCGCCCTTGTCGATGAATTGGCACATCTCTCCCCCTTGTCGCTGCAGGATCACTGCCGGTCCCGACGAGCGCTGCTCAGCAGTTCCCGCGGCCCGCCTCCGGATGCGGAAACATGTCCGACTCGTCTTCGCCTTCGCGGGGCGTCAGGCAGGCGAAGTCCTTTTCGATGAGCACGGACAGCACGCCGCCGTCGTCCAGCACCTGCTCGGAGGCGATCGATACGCGGTCGGAATCCGCCCACTCTTGCACGGTCGCCTCGGGAACCCTGACCGCGATCGTGTTGTTGGAGTAACGCGCCATCGGTTTGACGCTTGCCGGCGAGCTTTCCACCGTGTACTCGATCTTCGTCCCACCCGGAAAATGTATCGCGGAAGTCAGGAGCCCGTCCGCACGAAATCGCTCGACTTCGCCTTGCGACAGCCTCAACCGAATCGAGTTGTCCCGTATCCTGAGCTTCATATGACCTGCTTGACTCCTTGCCTGCCCGTATTTAATCACGAATCCGCCGGCACCGAATCCCGGCAACCCCCGCATAGCCGAATCGGGTTACGATGCACGACCTGTCGCCAGCCTGCCACCGGACCTGCCCGTGATTTCCGATCCCGTCTTCTACCTGTTTGCGGTGCCGGCCGTCCTGATCTTCGGGATATCGAAAGGCGGCTTCGGCGGCGGATTGGGCATAGTCGCCGTGCCGATGCTCGCACTCGTCATATCACCGGTCCAGGCTGCAGCGATTCTCCTGCCCATCCTGTGCCTGATGGACCTGTTCAGCGTCTGGGCGTTCCGCGGCCGATGGCTGTTCGATGAAATTCGGCTGCTCGTGCCTGCCTCGCTGGTCGGCATCGGGATCGGCGCCGCGTTGTTCGAATACATGAGCCCGGCGATCGTTCGACTGCTGCTGGGCGTGGTCACGATCGTCTTCACGCTGCATTACTGGATCGGGAACCGGTTCGGAACCGCAGCCTCGCGGCCGCATTTCGGACCGCTGGCGGGCGGCATCGCCGGGGCTACAGCCGGTTTTACCAGTTTCATCGCGCATTCGGGCGGACCGCCGCTCAACATGTACCTGCTGCGACGCGGCCTGAACCGGACCGAATTCGTGGGCACGACGGTATTGTTTTTTACCGCCGTAAATTACGTGAAGCTCGTTCCTTATGCCTGGCTGGGCCAGTTCGATTCGGCCAATCTTGCTACGTCGGCGATTCTCGCGCCACTGGCCCCGGCAGGCATCGGCATCGGCGTCTGGCTGCATCACCGGGTCAGCGAGACGGTATTCTTTCGCGTGATCTATGTATTGCTGTTCGCGGTCGGCGTAAAGCTGGTCAACGACGGCCTCACCGGGCTCTGAGCGAGTCGATCAGCTCCGCGACATTGCTGTTTTCGGGGAACGTCGCCTGCATGCCGGCCGCCACCTGCATCGCCTCATCGGGGCGACCGGCATCGCGCAGAACCGTAGCGAGCGCCCAGCCGATGTCGAAGTCCCCGGGGAATCGCTCGCGGGCGGAGCGGAGCGACTCGATCGCCGCATCGACCTGACCCAGGGAATTCAGCGCGACGCCGTGGACGTAGGCATAGCGGGCATTGTCTGGCGCCAGCGTCGTGGCGCGCTCGAGGGCGCCGAGCGCAGCTTCCTGCTCCTGCTGGCGCACGAGCACGAGCCCAAGGGCGAACTGCAGTGCCGCGTTATCGGGGGCACGGGCCAGCCCCTGTTCCAGGACCATCCGGCCCTCTGCATCGCGACCCGACTGCCGGTACAGGTCCGCCAGGTTGACCCGTGCCGGCACCAGGTCGGGGTCCATGGCCAGCGCACGGCGAAAGGACGTCTCCGCCCGTTCCACGTCGCGGCGCGCCGCGAAGAACGTACCGAGATTGACGGCGGCCTCGGGGCGCTCGGCGAGCGCGAGTTGGGTCTGGACGTACTCCGAGGATGCCCTGTGCCACGCGGGCATGAATTGTGCCGGCAGCGAGTCCTGCTGCGACGCCAGCAGGCTCACCGCCTCGAGGCGCACGGCGCGGCGCGGATCCTCGAGCAACGGGGCCGCCCACTGCTGGCTGGCTTCTGCAGGCAGTGCCGCCAGCCCGCGCAGGGCACCGATCCGAACCAGGGGATCCGGATCGCCGAGCCCGGCGCGCAGCGCCTCGGCGGACCGGCGGTCGAGCGGCGGGCCGATCAGCGCAAGCGCCGTGGCCCGCGCGATCGCCGGGTACGCGCTGTTCTCCGCGGCAGCCGCGAGTTGCGTATTCGCGCCTGCAGCGGCATTCCTGCCCGCGTGCAAGGCAGAAGCGAAGTGCGCTGCGCGGTCGTCGCCAAACCAGGCGCGAATCGCGCCATCGGCCCATTCGGCATCCCGGTCCGCGTGGCAGGAGTTGCAGGCGTTCGGGGCGCCGACCGACAGCGTCAGGTCGGGCCGGGGGACGCGGAAGCTGTGGTCCCTGCGCGGGTCGACCACCATGTAGGTCCGCGCCGGCATGTGGCAGTCGACGCAGGCGACGCTGTCGCCGGGATGCCGGTGGTGGTTCGTGGCGTCGAACCGGTTCGGCAGGTGGCAGCCGGCGCAAACGTCGCTGGGTTCCCCGGAACTGCGCAGCCTGGCCGAATGGGGTTCGTGACAGTCCGTGCAGGTGACGCCTGCGCGGTACATCGCGCTCTGCATGAACGATCCCCAGACGTAGACCTCGTCCAGGATCTGCCCGTCGGCGTAATACAGGCCGTTGTCCAGCAACGACGGCAGGTGTGTGTCCGTGAGCGGCATGCCGTATGTGTATTCGGTCGACAGCTGCGCACGCCGTGAATGGCAGCGGCCGCAGGCGTCCGGTTGCCGCGGCGGTCGCACGCGCAATTCGCTGCGCGCGGCGATGCCTGTTTCCGCGTTTACTATCCAGGCGGCGCCCTCATTGTCATCGAGGTCGACCGGAAATCCGCTCTGGGCGCCGGGACCCAGGCCCGCGAACGCGACGTGCCGGGAGCCCGGTCCGTGACAGGCTTCGCAACCGACAGTGAGCTCGGCCCAGTACGTGTCGAAGCTGTCGCTCTGCAGGTCGTAATTCTTCTGCAGGTCAGTCGAGTGGCACTCCGCGCACATGTAATTCCAGTTCTGGTTCAGACCGGTCCAGTGCAGCGGATCGTCGTGCGCGATTCGCTCGTCGGGATAGAGATGAAACCAGCGCTGTCCGCCGTCGTCGGCGGGACGGCTGTCCCATGCGATCGACAGGGCCTGCAGGCGTCCTCCCGGCAGTTCGGCGAGGTACTGCTGCAACGGCGTAACGCCGAACGTGTATGGCAGGCGGAATTCCTGCATCTGGCCTGCCGCGTCGTCCGTTCGGACCCAGAATTCGCCGTCGCGGCGAAAAAACGAACTCGTGACCCCGTAGTGCTCGAAGCGTGCATCGTCGAAATCGCCGAGCACGGTCTCGTCGCTCGCGTGCTGCATCGCGAGCGCGTGGTGCGAGCCCTGCCACTGTTCGTATTCGTCGGCATGGCATGCCGCACAGGCTTCGGAACCGACGAATACCGCCGGCCCGGGGTCGGGACCGGCCGGGTTCTGCGTCACCTCGCGATCGCCACAGGCGCCGAGCGCGGTGAGCAGGAAGCAGGCAATCGAAAAGTACTCGCGGCGCATCGCTTGCGGGACCTGTCAGCAGGAGCAGCGCGACACTGTACTACAAGACTCGCAAATACCGGGCACGCAAGCCACCCGCCGATGTGAAATCGGCCCTTCGTGGGAATCGCTGTCGCTCTGGCGGGATTCCGGCGCCTGTCCGGCGCCGCCCGCTGCAACTTACTCGGCGATTACGTTTTCGGCCTGCGGCCCCTTCGCCGCGTGGGTCACTTCCATCGTGACCTTCTGTCCTTCTTTGAGGGTCTTGAACCCCTCCATGACGATCGCACTGTGATGCACGAAAACGTCCTGCCCGCCTTCCTGTTCGATGAAGCCGAATCCCTTCGCATCGTTGAACCACTTGACGGTTCCGTTGACTCTCTCGCCTGCCATGACTACCTCTTCTGCAACTCGACCGGCTCGCGCCGGATCTGACAACCGCCCCCCCTGCAGACGACGGTGGGCAACAGTGTACTCGCATATTTCGCTATGCGTACCAAATTGGAATTGGTCTAAGTTTAAGGCACCCACGGCTGCCGCCGCGACGTCCGTCCATGGCCGCTGGCCAGCGGCCCTGCGGGCTCCCGCCGGGAGCAGGCTCAGGACTTCTTGATCACGCCGCGGCGGATCTGGTCGAGCTCCAGCGACTCGAACAGTGCCTTGAAGTTGCCCTCGCCGAATCCTTCGTTGCCCTTGCGCTGGATGATCTCGAAGAAGATCGGTCCGATGACGTTCTTCGTAAAGATCTGCAGCAGGATGCCCTGACCCTCGCCCGGCGCGCCGTCGATCAGGATGCGCCGCCGGCGCAGCTCGTCGACGGGCTCGCCGTGACCCGGCAGGCGCTCGTCCACCAGCTCGTAATAGGCATCCGGCGTGTCCTGCAGCTCGACCCCGTTCGCGCTCAGCCGGTCCACGGTCGAATAGATGTCGTCCGTGCCCAGGGCTATGTGCTGAATCCCCTCGCCCCTGTATTCGCGCAGGTACTCCTCGATCTGGCTCTGGTCGTCCTGGCTCTCGTTGAGCGGGATGCGAATCTTGCCGCAAGGGCTGGTCATCGCCTTCGAGAACAGGCCGGTCAGCTTGCCCTCGATGTCGAAGTACCGAATCTGGCGGAAGTTGAACAGACGTTCGTAAAACTCGGCCCAGACTTTCATGTTGCCGCGAAATACATTGTGCGTCAGGTGATCTATGTAAGAGAGTCCGGTGTCCATCCTGGCCGCGCGCTCCTGCCAGCCGGGGATCGGCTCGAAGTCCACGTCGTAGATGGTCCGTTCGCCGTAACGATCCACCAGGTAAAGGCGGCTGCCGCCGATGCCCTGGATGGCCGGGATGTTGAGTTCCATCGGACCGGGTCGGCTCTCCACCGGCGTTGCCCCCAGCTCGACGGCACGCCTGAACGCATGCGCCGAATTCCTGACGCGGAATGCCATCGCGCAGGCACAGGGTCCGTGCTCGCGCGCAAACTCCTGCGCAAAGCTGTCGCGCTCGGCATTGATGATGAAGTTGACGTCGCGGAGCTTGTGCAGCGTCACGTCCTTCGAGCGATGCTGGCCGACGGCGGGCATCCCCATGCGCGAGAACAGGTCGCGCAGCTGTTCGGGCTCGGGCGCCGCGTACTCTACGAACTCGAATCCGTCGGTCCCCATCGGGTTGTCGGGCGGCAGATCTGCCGGCTTCAATGCCATCGCTCGCTCCTCAGGCACTTATCGGGCATACAGGGTTGCAGATGGTAGCGAAGCGGGCTCTCGTGTTCCCAGCGTTTTCCACAGGCAGTGCCCCAGTTTTTGCAGTATTCTTGCGTCGAATTCCAATTTTGAGAGTCTTTCCTGTGCAGCTGGACGCCGTCGATACGAGGATACTCCGCGAACTGGAGCGAGACGGCCGCCTGTCCTGGGTCGATCTCGGGGAGCGCGTCAGCCTGTCGGCATCCGCCTGCCAGCGGCGCGTCCAGGCACTGATCGATGCCGGCGTGATCCAGGGGTTCCGTGCCCAGGTCGATCCGGCAGCGCTCGGGTTCGAAATCGAAGCGTATCTCTCCGTCAGCGTGGAGCGCCACGACGTCAAGCGAGCACAGGAATTCCGCAAGGCCATCCGGCGCTACCCGGAGGTACAGAGCTGCCACATGATGAGCGGCGACGTCGATTTCCTGCTGCACGTCGTCGCCCGAGACGTGCGCAGTTACGGCCGCTTCGTCGAGGAGAAGATCCTCAGCCTCCCCGGCGTCAAGGATGCCTCGACCTCCATCGTGCTGGATCGCATCAAGGTCGATGGCGGCTTGCCTGGCTGACCCGGCCGCCGATCACGGTCTTGCGGCCAGCATCGACCGGTTGAGCTCGCGAATCGAACCGCAACCCATCAACATCAGGTCCCTGCGAATCTCGTCCCGCAGGAGACGCATCGCCCGTTCGACGCCGGTCGTGCCGGCCCCGGCCAGCGCATAGAGGTACATGCGACCGCCGGAGCAGGCGGTCGCTCCCATGGCCAGCGCCTTGACGACGTGCGTGCCGCGGCGAATCCCGCCGTCGACGATGATCTCGATCTGGCCGCCGACGGCGTCGGCTATCGCCTGCAGCTGGTCGAAAGGCGCGCGGGAACCGTCCAGCTGCCGGCCGCCGTGATTCGAGATCATGATCGCGGTAGCGCCGACGTCGACGGCCCGCTGCGCGTCGCGGACCGACATCACTCCCTTGAGCGCGAACGGGCCACCCCATTCCTCGATCATTCGGCCGACATCATCCCAGTCGATCGAGCGCTTCATCTGTGTATCCAGGTAGTTGACGACGGATGAGGCAATGCTCGTACCCGCCTTGACATACCGGGATACGTTGGGCAGGTCGAAGGATTCACGCAACAGGTAATTAAATGTCCATTCCGGGTGCAGCGCGAAACTCACGAGGCTCTTCGGCGTCAGCTTCGGCGGTGTCGTCATGCCGGTGATGTAGTCGCGTTCGCGATTGCCGGCCACGATCGTGTCTACGGTGAGCGCCAGGGCATCGAACTTTGCTTCCTTGCAGCGGGCAATCAGGTCGCTCGTCAGCGCCGCATCGTTGTGTACATAGATCTGGAAGAGCTTCGGCGCGGAAGTCATGGCGCCGAGTTCTTCGATGCTGCGGGTGCCGATCGTCGAGACACCGAACATGGTCCCAAACTTCTCGGCTGCCCGCGCCAGCGCACGTTCGCCGTCGTGGTGGAACAGGCGCTGCATCGCGGTGGGAGAAAAGAAAAGCGGCAGGTCGAGCTTCCTGCCGAGTACGGTGGTACTCAGGTCGACGTCGGATACACCCGCCAGCACGTTGGGGACCAGGTCCCAGGTCTCGTACGCGTCGGTATTCCTGCGCAGCGTGACCTCGTCGTCGGAGCCCCCGTCGATGTAATGGAATATCGGCGACGGCAGGCGCTGCTTTGCGAGCTTGCGGAAATCAGCCGTCCGGTAACAGTTCTTCAGTCGCATGCGAACGCCTTTCGGGAATGACCGTTCGGAAAAGCCTATCACGGTCCGCCGTCGGCCGGGGACGGCGGCGGGGCAGGCCCTCGCCGGCGCGAAATCAGCCTTATCCTGTGCAAGCGGTACGCCTCCAGCGCAGCCAGGAGCGCCAGGTGCAGGTACGCCGGCAACGGGTCGAACGCGACCAGCACCCAGTGCAGGAAGCTGAGGACGGCCGCGCCGTAGACCCACCGGTGCAGCCTCTTCCATCCGTCGCGAAGCCACCGTACGGAGCGGTCGTTGCTGGTCGCCGCCAGCGCGAGGAAGATCAACAGCGCGACCCAGCCGGTCAGGTATTCGATCGTCGCGGCCTCCGCGACGATATCGGCGGCGATGCCGGTACGGTCCGCATAGACCGCCGTGTGCAGCCCGGCGTAGGCGAAACTCGCGACGCCGAAGTAGCGGCGGTTTCGCATCAGCCAGCGCGGCGCGGCGCGTCCCGGGAACATCAGCAGCAGCGGGGTGGCCGCCATGGCCAGCATCATCAGCCGGACGGACAGTTCGCCACTCAGGTGGACGACCTCCCCGTAGTACAGTTCGCCCGCCCGGTAGCGGGTCAGCATCCAGCCGAACGGCATGGCCAGGGCCAGCCAGAGCAGGTATCGCGGTATCGCTGGACGTATCGCTGGCCGTATCGGCGGCTGTGCCGCCGGGTTCGTCCTGTGTCGCACTCCGGAACTCCTCTCCGTTGCCGGGCCGTCCGGGTCGGCGCCGCCCATGTTATCCACCTGGCTGCCGGAAACCCGCCACCCTCCATATATCCCGGCCGGCGCCCCGTGGCAATTGACCCGGCGATTTTCGTTGCACTAGTATCGGCGGCTGATTTTTTCACGACGCCAACAGGAACGACCATGACTACTCGTCTTTACCCGATCGCGATCGCAGCAGTCCTTGCCTTCGCATCCACCGTCCAGGCCGATGGCCTGCTTGACGCGAATTCGGCCAGCGCAGAGGAACTCGCCGCCGTCGGGGGCCTCGACGAGGCAGCCATCGCATTGATACTGGAGGAACGCCCTTACGCGGGCATCATCGATCTCGACGAAGCGCTCAGCGAAACACTGAATGTCGAGCAGCGCGCGCAGGTCTACGCCGGCATGTTCCTCCGCATCAACCTGAACACAGCGACGCGTGACGAAATCATGACCATTCCCGGCATGGACCGGCGCATGGCCCACGAGTTCGAGGAATATCGCCCGTACACCAGCATGGAGCAATTCCGCCGCGAGATCGGCAAGTACGTCGACGAGAAGGAAGTCGCACGGCTCGAAATGTACGTCACGCTCGACTGACGGCCGCCACGCGCGAAGTGGTAGGATGTTGCCGGCGGCGGCGGGCCCTTCCAGCACCGCCTGCACCGGTTGACGGAGCCCATGCCTATGTCACAAACGATCCCGGGCCATGATCGCGCCGTCGCGCGATGGCTGCTCACATGCTGCGCGCTCGTCTTCGCAATGGTGGTGCTCGGAGGCGTCACGCGGCTGACCGGTTCCGGACTGTCGATGGTGGACTGGCGCCCGGTTACCGGCGTACTGCCTCCGATCGGCGACGACGAATGGCAGCGCGTCTTCGAGATGTACCAGCGGACGCCGGAATTCATCAAGAAGAACTCGCATATGGATGTCCACGACTTCAAGGGCATCTTCTGGCTGGAATACCTGCATCGGCTGCTCGGCCGCCTGATCGGCATCGTCTTTTTCGCGCCATTTGTTTACTTCCTGGTGCGCGGCTATATACGAAAGCGCGAGTGGCCGAAGTACCTCGCGATGTTCGTGCTCGGCGGCCTGCAGGGCGTGCTCGGCTGGTATATGGTCAAGAGCGGCCTTGTCGATAATCCGGCCGTCAGCCAGTACCGGCTGACGGCGCACCTCGTCGCCGCCTTCATCATCTACGCGTTCATGTTCTGGGTCGCGCTCTCCCTGCTCTACCCTGGAGGCGGAACCGGCCGGCACCCGTGGTTCGGGAGGACCCTGGGTCTCACGACAATGATCGCCGTCACGATCGTCTCCGGCGGTTTCGTCGCCGGCCTGAAGGCAGGCAAGGTCTATAACACGTTCCCGATGATGGGCGACTACTGGGTTCCGCCGGGCATGTTCACCCTGGAGCCCTGGTGGCGCAATTTCTTCGATAACATCGCGACGGTCCAGTTCGACCATCGCGTACTCGCCATACTCACCTTCCTGCTGGTCGTCGCGTACTGGTGGCGTGCCCGTGCGGCCGAGTTCGAGCTGCGAGTCCGGAAGGGCATCCAGGCGCTGCTCCATACAGGCATCCTGCAGGTGGTACTCGGCGTCTCTACGCTGCTCCTGGTAGTGCCGATACCGCTGGCGGCGGCGCACCAGGGGGTCGCCATGATTCTGTTCACGGTCGCGTTGTTCGTCCTGCACGGCCTGCGAGGCCGCTCGCAGGCCGCCTGAACACGTCCCCGGGCGGGGCGCAAGGCCCCATTCCGGCGACGAATCCGTATAATCCGCGCCCAGGCATCGCGGTATATACCGATAGGATGGGAGACGCCCATGGGCGAGGATGGCGCCAATATGGATATAGCAGCCAGGCCGGCGGAGACCGGCAACCCGAGCATCTGTTTCGACATGGAGCTCGTCAGCCGTTACGGCGGCCGCGGTCCGCGTTACACATCCTATCCGACGGCTCTGCAGTTCGATCCGTCCTACACGCTGGACGACTACCGTAACGCGGCCCGCGAGAGTAATACGACCGGCCGGCCGCTGTCGCTGTATGTGCACGTGCCGTTCTGCGAATCGCTTTGCTACTACTGCGGCTGCAACAAGATCGTCACGCGCAACGCGCCGCGCATCCAGAGTTACGTCGACCACCTGCACGAGGAGATTCGCATGCAGGCGGAGCTGTTCGACCGGCAACGCGTCGTCGAGCAGCTGCACTTCGGGGGCGGCACGCCGACCTACCTGACCGAATCCCAGCTGGGTGCGCTGGTGACGAAGCTCGCGACCGCCTTCCGCCTGGAGCACGGGGATTCGCGCGAATTTTCGATCGAGGTCGATCCGCGCTCGGTCCACAACGAGTCGATGTCATTCCTGGCGAAACTCGGCTTCAACCGGCTGAGCCTCGGCATCCAGGACTTCGACCCCTACGTGCAGCAGGCGGTCAACCGGGTCCAATCGGCGGAGGACGTCGAGCGGCTCGTGGACGACGCAAGGCAGGCAGGCTACGGCTCGATATCGTTCGACCTGATCTATGGCCTGCCCCACCAGAGCGTTGCGAGTTTCGACCGGACCCTGGGCCGCGTCATCCAGATACGCCCGGATCGGCTGGCGGTTTACAACTACGCCCACCTGCCGGAACGCTTCAAGGCGCAGCGACTGATTCGAGAAGAAGACCTGCCGTCCGGACCGGTCAAGCTGGAGATCCTGCAACGCACGATCGACAAGCTCACCGACGCGGGTTATGTCTACATCGGCATGGATCACTTCGCCCTGCCGGACGACGAACTCGTACGCGCGAAGCGCAACGGGACGCTACAGAGGAACTTCCAGGGTTATTCGACGCACGGCGGTGCCGACCTCGTCGCACTGGGCGTAAGCGGCATCGGCCATATCGGCAACCACTTCGCGCAGAACTCGGTCAAGACCGCGCAATACGAGGACCTGGTCGCGAAAGGCCGGCTACCGGTGATGAAGGGCGTCATCGTCGACGACGACGACCTGCTGCGGGCCGACGTGATCCAGGCGATCATGTGCCAGGACGGTCTCGTATTCGACCGCTTCGACGCCGACCACGGAACGGATTTCCGAACTTACTTCGCTGACGAATTATCGCGGCTCGCGCCGCTCGTGGAGGACGACCTGGTCCAGGTCGACGAGCGCGAGATCCGCGTGACGCCGAAGGGCCGGCTGCTGCTCAGGAACATCGCGATGGTCTTCGACCGTTACCTGTCCAGCGCCGCCAACGACGGGCGTTTCTCGAAGGCGATCTGAGCGGCCCGGCCGGCTATCCCGTCGCTCCGGACGCCGCGCTCCACCGGTCACGCAGCACGAATTTCTGGATCTTGCCGGATCCCGTCAGCGGGAACGCGTCGACATGCCCCCACACGGCCGGCGTCTTCTGCGGCGACAGGTGCTCGCGGCAGTAGGCCCGCAGTTCTTCGTCACTGGCCGGATTCGCCGAATCCGCATCGCGAATGAAGGCGCCGACGATTTCTCCCCACTTCGGGTCGGGCAGGCCGACGACCGCCACCTCGGCAATCTTCGGGTGCTGGAACAGGAGTTCCTCGATCTCGCGCGGGTAGATGTTCTCTCCACCACGGATGATCATGTCCTTGAGGCGCCCCTGCACCGTGAAGTAGCCGCGCTCGTCCATCGAGCACAGGTCGCCGGTGTGCAGCCAGCCGTCGGCGTCGACAGTCGCCATCGTCGCCTCGGGCATATCGAAATAACCGAGCATCACGTGGTAACCGCGCGTGCAGAATTCGCCAACGGTGCCGCAGGGGACAATCTCGCCGGTGTCCGGATCGATGATTTTCGCCTCGGTGCAGGGCATCGGTATGCCGAGCGTATTCGCCTTGTCCTCGGTCGTGTCGTCCGGCCGCGTCATCGTCGCAACCGGCGAACACTCCGTCTGTCCGAATACGATCGTGAATTGCGCGCCCAGATCGCTCTCCAGGCGCCGGACGAGCGCGGCCGGCACCGTCGACCCGCCCGAGCAGAGCTTCCGAACGGATGACAGGTCGGTCGCAGCGAAGTCCGGGTGCTCCAGCATGGCAATGAGCATCGTCGGCACGCCGAGGATGGCCTTGCCCCGATAGCATTCGTTCAACTCGAGCGCCAGCCCGGGCTCGAAGAATTCCTGCAAGACCTGCGTCGCGCGTACGGCGACGCAGCCGAGCACGCCGAGTACGCAGCCCGCGGTGTGAAAGAGCGGCATCATCGCAACGTAGATGTCCCCGTCCGTCGCGCCGAGCCGGTCCATCCAGTGCGCCGCGTTGTTGACGAGCCCGCGGTGGTGCAGCAGTGCGCCCTTCGGGAATCCCGTGGTCCCGGACGTGTACTGGATCATGACCGGGTCACCCGGGTCTGTATCGGGCAGGACGACGTCTGCGTTGCTGGCACCGTCCAGGAACTCCGGCCAGCGATCGAGGCGGATGATGTCCCGCAGCGTCGGGCAGTTGGCCCGCACCGCTTCGACGGTCGCCAGCATGCGGTTGCCGCGGAATTCCGGGGTGACCAGGATCCCGGCGCTCTTCGACTGGTTGATGACGTATTCGACCTCGCGCGCCTGGAGCGCCGGGTTCGCGGTGACCAGGACCACGCCCGCCATGGCGGCACCGAACTCGATGATGACCCATTCCGGCACGTTCGGTGCCCAGATTACGACCCGCTCGCCGGGCTCGAAGCGCGCCCGCAGCGCGCGCGCCGTCCGTTCGGCATCGCGCAGTAGTTCCGCGTAGGTCCATTGGCGCCGGGCCGCCGGCTCGGGCGTGCCCGCGATCAGCGCGATTCGATCCGGCGCGGCCCGGGCCGCCTCCCGCAACAGCTCCCCGATCGTGATGTCCCGAACCGCG
>Ga0224505_10000599_pt1 | contig 24247 bp, 22 predicted proteins | sample SF_Jan12_sed_USG_FD_169102 | JGI IMG/M metagenome (GOLD analysis project Ga0224505, IMG submission 169102) | Sediment microbial communities from San Francisco Bay, California, United States - SF_Jan12_sed_USGS_4_1 | ecosystem: Environmental > Aquatic > Marine > Sediment | place: USA: California... | reverse complement strand
GCACAATCTTCGCACCATTCGCGCGTTGCCTTTACAGTTAAGGCCGGGAAAAGCTTTTCCCGCCCATGTCGTCGTGCGGGGAGAGGTCTTCATGAAACTCCCTGACTTTCACCACTTGAACCGGCGATTAATGGAACAGGGGGAAGAGCCTTTTGCCAATCCCCGCAATGCCTCCTCAGGAACCTTACGACAATTGGACCCGTCTATCACCGCCACCCGTCCCCTCACCATTACCTGTTATGACTTTCTGAGTCCTGGATCGGGGCGACCTAGCACACATTTCGAGGCTGTTACCTGTCTGAAAACATGGGGATTACCCATTCCTCAATTTCGACGCCAATGTCCCTCAATTCAAGAAACACTTGAATTTCATCGTGAAATGTTCAAACAACGGGATGGGCTGCCATTTGAAATTGACGGCATCGTTATTAAGGTGGATCGATTCGATTGGCAGCAGTCTCTTGGGGAAAAATCACGCAGTCCGCGTTGGGCCATCGCCTACAAATTTCCTCCCAGAAAAGAGCTGACGAAGGTACGACACATTGCCCTATCAGTTGGACGCACAGGCGCTCTCACCCCGATTGCGTTGTTGGATCCGGTGGAAATCGGGGGAGTCACGGTGAGCCGCGCCTCCCTGCATAACGTGGAAGAAGTAGCCCGTAAAGATATTCGGATGGGAGACACTGTCAAGGTCGAGCGGGCAGGGGATGTCATTCCGGATGTAGTGGAACGAGTGCCCGTGCCTGGTGAAAAGCGTGGCACTCCCTTTCAACCACCCACTCAATGTCCGGTCTGTGAGTCGCATACGATTCAAGATGGGCCAATCCTTTATTGTACCGGACAAACCGTCTGCTCGGCTCAATTAAAAGGATCTCTTGAACATTATGCTTCCAAGGGTGCAATGAATATTGATGGCCTTGGTAAAAAAACCATTGCACAGTTTGTCGATGAAGGGTTAGTGAGAAACCTGGCTGATCTGTACTCTTTGCGAAAGGAGCAACTCCTTGAATTAGAAGGGTTTGCGGAAAAATCGGCGACTCAACTCATTGAAGGCATCGAAAAAAGCAAACAGGCTCCCCTGGTTAGATTTTTAATTGGGCTTGGGATTCGACATGTGGGCTCCCATATTGCCAAAGTCTTGGCTAACCATTATGGATCTTTACCCGCCATTCAAAATGCCACGAAAGAGCACCTGCAAGAAATACATGAAATCGGTCCGGAAATCGCCGCCAGCGTGGAATGCTTTTTCCAAGAGGAACAAAACCTTGCGGTGATCCAGCACATGAAAAAATTAGGTTTACGGGTTCAGGAAATAAAAAAAATGTCGGATAGGACGGGACAACCTCTTACCGGGAAAATCTTCGTACTGACTGGAACACTGGAGGGCATAACCCGCGAAGAGGCCAGACAGAAGATTGAGTCGCTCGGCGGACGGGTGACTTCCAGCGTCAGTAAGCAGACAGATTATGTGGTAGCGGGGAAGGATCCCGGCTCTAAGTTAGACAGGGCCACTCAATTAGGAGTGACAATTTTAAACGAAGAAGATTTTTCCTTATTGAGTCAAGGAGGGAATCGTTAATCCTTAAAGAAGAATAAATAATACACGATTATCTTTTGACTAATTTAAGAAACTCTGAGCATTCCGATAGAACGTGAATTCTTTTCTTACGAAGAACCGGATTTTCACCTCAGTGTCCCTGACAAATGGATGAAGCAGGAACCTCTTGAAAAAATCTAGACGCTTACGTAATCGATTGCCCCAAGTTACGATTCAGAAGCCACGGTGGAGGGTTCGGTTGGAGGCGTTTCGGGAATAGGTTCTTCCTTGATGATCTGGACACCTTTGATAGAGCGTTCATCTGCCTCTTGGACAATTAAGAGGCAATTGTCTGTATGAACTTTCTCGCCAACAGCCGGAATATGGCCCAATTCTTCAAGGATAAGCCCGCTAATCGTATTTTGTTCTTCGTCGAGTTCGACCTTAAGAAATTCATTGATACGGCGAACTTCAGTTCGACCATCGACTAATATTTGATTTTTTCCCGTTCGGCGAATCCATTCTTCGCTGAGATCGCCTTCATCGAGAATTTCTCCTACCACTTCTTCAAGCAGATCTTCGACGGTAATCAAACCCATCACTCCGCCAAATTCATTGACGACGATGGCGATATGTCGCTTTTCTTGTTGAAATTGCCGCAAAAGATCATCTGCCGTTTTAGTAGAGGGAATAAATAATGGTGGCTTGGCTAATGATTTGAGGGTGAGTTGCGTATGACTTTGAGCAAGCTCCATCAGGGCATGGCTGCGATAGAGAATGGCGGTGATATTGTCGGGATTCCCCTCATAGATAGGAATCCTGGAATATTTAGCCTTAAACAACTCTTCACGCGCCTCTCCTAATGTCTGATGGCCATCGAGGGCAAACATATAAATCCGTGGAGTCATCGCATCTTCAGCCGTCACATCGTTAAAATCAAACACATTTTTAATCATTCTCACTTCGTCCGTTTCCAAGACCCCAGCTTTTCCGCCGGCATCAAGCATGATTTTGAGTTCTTCTTCCGTGATGAATGGAACGGTTAATCCCCGACCTCCAGTCAGTTTCAAAATAAACGGTTCCAAAAAATAGAGAAAGGGGAAGAATAATTGTTCCAAGAGATAGATGGGGTAGGCCAGTAATTGCACAGCCGTTTCCGAATGTTTCGCACAGAGCGTTTTAGGGACAATTTCTCCGAATAACAAGACCATAAACGTTAATAATCCAGTCGCTACGGCCACAGCCTCAGATCCAAAAAGACGAATGGCAATCAGGGTGGCCATCGAGGCCGCCATGATATTGACTAAATTGTTGCCGATCAAAATTGTGGAGAGAAGGCGCTGAGGATTGGACCGTAATTTAAGCCCGAGTTTGGCCCCTTTACGACCTTCATCAGCCAAGGATTTCAAACGGCTTTCGGTGATAGAAAAAAAAGCAATCTCAGCGCCGGAGAAAAATGCTGAAAGTCCTAAACAAATAAGGACGGCGATAAAATCCATAGATGGATTAACGAGCTCCGGTGGGGCAGACGGGAGAAGTAGCAGCGTAGCAGGCTACAAGGTCTTGCAGACGGGCTTTTGGGAAGAGTGAAATCAGAAGAGTTTGAGAGGGATTCATAATAAGGCCAAAATTCTCATCGTTAATGAGATGTTTTGAGCCCTCAGTAACCATTTTGAGTTTTTAAATTACCATAGGGTTTTGGTTTATGGCAATTATATTGGAAATATTTAAATATAACCCCTTTTTTTCAATTAGTTATCTTGAATGAGGAGCGGAGCGAGATCAAACCGGTTTTCTATGTCGGTCGCCACGGTTTTGGCCGTTTCCTGAGAGTGAAAGGTCCCAACCTGAACCCGGTGCCATTGCCCCGATGGAAGGTTCACGGTCTTCAATCTAACTTGCGGGTATTGGTTGGCCAGTTGCTCCTGCAAGGAAACCGCTTGAGTTAATGTAGAAAATGAGCCAGCCTGAACCCAATAATTGCCAGTTCTTCCATTCAAAAATTCGGCTGAATTCCCTGAATTTGGGGAATCCACGATCGTCAAGATGACCTCCTCAGTCCCTTTCCCAATCATGGCCAGTTCCCTGGCGGCGCCATAGGACAAATCAATGACCCGGCCTCGAATAAAGGGACCACGATCATTGATTCGAACGGTCACGGATTTTCCGGTATCCACACTTTGAACTAAGACCAGAGTTCCAAATGGCAGCGTGCGATGGGCTGCTGTCAGCGCCCACATATCGTAGCGCTCCCCGTTGGCAGTCGGATTCCCATGAAAACTTGGACCATACCAGGAAGCCACCCCTCGGTGAGAGTGCTCCGCCGCAATCGGTCCCGTTCGATGGTAGCCCCCCGCACATCCAGCCATCACAAAGCCGAGCATGAACAGGCACATCCACCGTATTGGAAGGCTGTTGATCCGCCTCAAACGGCAAGGATCGTTTGAGATGACAGTGAGTAGAAAAATTGGAATTGGAAGAGTCAGGGAAGGCAGCATGAAAATCTTTTATCCACCCATGGTGGAACACCGTTTATGGAGCTTAGTCCATCGTACGTCGGTCCACAAACCGGTAGCCTTGCCGATTTAACACGGGATAGACCGAAAAAATCGGTGTTCCAAACGGCACAACCGCACTCTTGATGCCGGGACTCAACTGGAGATGCAGATTAATGAAATTAAAACTCAAGCCTTCTTGCCAGGGTTGAGCCAAGTTTTGCACATATGATTCAACTTTGTCGGAGGCGTAGGTCCTGGTCATAAGGCCTGCGCCCCCCTGTAATCCATAATCGCTCAAATCTGGCGCCCCTTGAATAAGAAGGGAAACAATGGAGGCATCGAACCACACTTTAATATTACAACTGACTTGAATAAATGGCCCCAGGCTGCCGGTATGTTCTAATACAGCCATGGGATAGACCAATTCTGGTGGGAGGGAGGGATCAGTTCGTGAGGATTGCAGGGTAAACTCTGGGTCCTTAATACCCGATACAGAAACAAAGATGAGATTCGGATCACGAAGGTCCACATCCAACACTTGGCCATCATGATAGCTGCACAATTTACCCATCTCATAGCGCAAGGGAAAGGAATAGCCCATTTTCCCATAAAAAATTCGGATCCCGGCTTCAAGCGGATCCTCGGGACTTCGACTGATTTTCAAGTCAAATGGTAATACGACATGAAAAGCATTCGTTCTAGCATTGATGAATGGAGCACAGGCACCGGGAAATTCTTTATGGATAGCAATATTTTCTGGTTCAAACTTTTTCGCTGTTCCACCGAAATGCTGGGCAGTTTTTGCCTCTTTAGTTAACCGGTATTTTTCCTGGTAATACGCAGAGGCACGCTTTTGAGCAATTTCGAGAAAATATTCAGGGACATCAGTCTCTACAATGAGATTTTGCCGATCGTGAGATTGTGACCGGGAAACCTTCATCGCTTCATTGTAGCGTTGGAGATCACTCTGAGTTTTTTTGATCAAATGCTCCAGATCACGAACTAACTCAGGGTCGTCGTAGCGTGTTTGCGGCAAAATCTGGCAGGCTTTTTGCAGAAGTTCCAGTTTCATAGTATACCGTTTGGGTTCAGCAGAAAAGACCGTCGCAGTCGCCATCAACAAATTAAACTGTTCTTCAGGAAGTAGGGCTAATTGGGTAAGATCGTTCTCCTTCACAAAGGCCAAGGCCAATGGTCCAAAGGCCTCTTCCTGGCGAAGATGCAGGGTGAGGAGATAATTGAGATAGGCGCGAGCGTCTTCTGGAGTCATAAGATCTTTTACGGGATGGCATTCTAAGGCAACTCATCACTTGGGGCAAGCCATGACATGATACCCTATTTTTACAAAAATTCTGCCTGATGGAAAAGATTTCACTCAAGATCTTGTAGGGAATTGAAGTAACAGGATTTTGAAAGAAAGGATTCAATATGGACCGTGTCTCGTTGCAACAAACCAGAAGTGTCACACGAAGGCTGGGAATATTCTTGGTTATGGCCAGTCTGTTTCTTGTAACAGGAATTTCAGTAGTTGCGGCAGAAGCTGCATCAAGCAACAAAGCCCCAGGGGCAACTGCAAACGAAGGAACCGACCTATCAACCGATAGCCTGAATAAACAAATAAATGATTTAGATGCGCAAATACAGAACCTCCGAGACCAAAGTCTTGAATTGCAAGAAAAAACCCGAGCCAAGCTTCAGGCCCAATTAGAACATTTAAAAACTCAGCAAGAGACCCTCATCCCTCGTATTGAAAGGCTTCGGGACAATAGCGAAACCGCCTGGCAGGACATTAAGGAAAATATTCAAAAAGCTATTGAAGACCTCAAACTCTCCGCAGATTCCATGAAAAGACAGAAATGACTTAGGATCTCAGATATTCCCTGCATCTTTGAGCCCATTCATAGAGACTTCCCTTTCTCTCCAGTTTATTTTCAGCACGTTTCGCCCAACCCTCATCCTAGAAAGACCCCGATTTCATCGAGGGCTTGCATCGGTATGAACGCCTTTTTACACTGAGCCAATATGAGTTTTTCTTTAATGGTCCCACAAACTGAGCAGGTACTGGAATGGCGCGTATTAATAGATTTCCTCGCGAATGAAGCCGCTTCCACCATGGGGGCTGATTGTTGTCGCGCTCTCACCTTCGTGTCTGACCTCCAGTCCGCGCGCGTTCAACAACAAGAAACCACAGAAATGGTTCAAATCCTCGAAGGGCCTCATCCTCTACAGCCATTGTGTTTCCCGGATATCCGGAACCTGCTCGTTCGTGCGGGAAAAGAAGGGCTGCTCGACGGGGCAGACCTGCGGGATATTTCCCTCGTCTTAGGGCTGAGTCAAACCACCAAACATCTTTTACAGATTCATAACCCGGCGTTTCCCGCGATCGGGGGACGGTCCCAAAACCTTTACGATCTGATGCAGGTGAAACAAACGATTGATTCTTGTATCGATCTTAATGGCCATCTTCGAGAATCTGCGACTCCCGAACTCCGCCAATTGACTCAAAGAAGCCAGGATCTTCGTCAAAACATGCGGCGACGATTGGAACATATGTTGGCCTCTCAGCAATATGAGGATCTTCTTCAAGAACAGTATTTTGCTGAGCGGGAAAATCGCTATGTGATCCCCATTAAGGCCGAGCGTCAGCATGAAATTGATGGAATTGTTCATGACATTTCCAGTAGTGGGGCCACGGTGTTTGTGGAACCACGCCCGCTAATTGAATTAAACAATTCCATTAAATTTGCTGATTTGCAGGTGGCCCAAGAGACACGCCGTATACTACAAGATTTGTCTAGCCTTGTTTCAGAGCATGTTCCGCCCATCCGGGAAAATTTAGACTGTCTGGCCGCACTGGATTGCCTTATGGCCAAAGCCCGGTTAAGCATTAAAATTCAGGGGTCCCCCATTCATCTCAATCGGGAACATCGCATAGACCTGCATCAAGCCCGGCATCCACTCCTGGCATTGACAAAGGCGCACGTCGTGCCCAACTCCATCCGGATAGATGGCGGCACTAAGGTTCTCATCATTTCTGGACCAAACGCCGGTGGGAAAACCGTCTCATTAAAATCGGTGGGATTAATCGCGATGATGGTGAAAGTAGGACTCCACCCTCCATGCGCCCCTGACTCTGATATGGCACTTTTCGAACGGGTGTATGCGGATATTGGCGACACTCAAGATATTAGCAGAGACGTATCGAGTTTTTCCGGCCATATTCTAAACGTTATCGCTTTATTGAAAGATGTCGGATCGCTCAAGGAGGCGCCTATCCGTGACTCACTCGTCCTCCTGGATGAAGTGGGCAGCTCAACGGATCCCATTGAAGGCGCTGCACTAGCAGAAGCCCTGCTAGGACATCTTTGCGATTTGGGGTGCATCATCGTCACGACCACTCATTATCCAACCTTGAAAACTTTAGCCCTTCGCAGTCCTCAAGTCCGGAATGCAAGTCAGGAATTCGACATTGATACTCTCTCTCCAACATACCGGCTCATAGACGGAATTCCTGGTGGGTCCTCCGCACTGGAAATTGCAGGGCGATTAGGATTGGAACCTTCTATTATTCAGACGGCCCAGTCCTTGATTCAACGGCAGAATCACGATCTTGATCATGTCTTCCGATCTCTACAGGAAACACACACCCGACTGGAAAGGGAGATGACGCAGGCACAACGTCTCCGTCAGGAAGCGCAACGCATGTTTGAGGAAGCACAAGCCACTCGCGATCACCTTCAGAACCAGGAACGTGAAGACCGGCAACGATACCGAAAGCAGTGGCAACGAGAATTTTCCCACGCTCAACGGCATCTCAATCAAATGATAGAGGAATTAAAAAAAGACAAAAGTCTTCCCAAAGTACAGTCCGTCCAGCAAACCCTGGGAACCATCAATCAAGAAATTCTCTCTCAACTTCCGAGTGAGACATTTGATTCATCAGAACGACCTCGGGAAGGGGACCTCGTGGAAATTGATTCCTTGGGCACGACAGGGATCTTAATGGAAAGTCTTGAAGGGAAAAAACAGGTGGCTATTCGTGTCGGGGCTCAAACGATTAAAACGGCACCCTCTGCCATACGATTGGCAACACCGTCTGCCGGAGACAAATCCTCAAAAACTCGAAAACAAATGGGCGGAGAACGTTCTTCCCTCACAAGTCAAATTTTACCGAATACCCTGGCTTCTTCTCCTGCAACCGGACTCTATCACCACGAACTTGACATTCGCGGGACCCGACTTGAAGACGCAATGGAAATGACCATTGCCGCCCTGGACCACGCCCTGGTAAGCCAGACCAAATATCTAAAAGTCATCCATGGCCGTGGTTCTGGCGCTTTAAAATCAGGGATTCGAAAACTTTGTCAAACCTCCCCCTATATCCAAAGCTTTCGAGCGGGTGATCCAGCCGAGGGAGGGGATGGCGTGACAGTTATCGAATTACGGTAGGTGAATTACTGGGCGTTTGATTGGCAAGTCCAATCTGCACATTTCGCATAAATCCATCATATTTGGGACGACGCAAGGGGCTCCCCTTCGTCATCGATTGAAATTCTTCTTTGGTAAGATTCGCCAATGTTGGTAATTGAGGATGCAACGTCCAGGGAGATGGTTGGAATCCTGGCTCAGCCGTTGGTTTCGCATTGACGTTAAAGGGACAAATATCCAAACAATCGTCACAGCCAAAAATTCTGTTCCCTATTTTTTTTCGCAGCTCCGCTGGCAGGTCATCCACACCTCCACGAAATTCAATCGTCAAATATGAGATGCATCGCTCCGCATCGAGGAGATACGGTTCCACAATCGCTCCTGTCGGGCAAGCCTGGATACACAGAGAACAGGTTCCGCACAAATCCATGGCGGGTTCGTCGACATCAAGCGGCACAGTCGTAAGAATTTCTCCCAACAGCAGCCATGACCCGAAATCGGTGGAAACAACATTCGTGTGTTTGCCGATCCATCCAATGCCAGCTTCCTGCGCCCATGGCTTTTCCATGATGGGCCCCGTGTCCACATAACTTCTGGTCTCTACCTCCGGGATTTTGGTGTGAAGAAAGTTTTCCAACTGTGTCAGCCGTTCTTTCATCAAGTTATGATAATCCTTTCCCCACGCATATCGGGCAATACGTCCTGCTTTCTTTGTCTCATCCGGAATATGGCTCGTGTAATAATTCGTCCCGACAACCACAATAGATTGACATCCTGGAAGAACTTCCGCCGGGTCAGAGCGGCGCTTCGGGTCTTTTGCCATCCATTCCATGGCGCCATGAAAGCGCAATTCCAGCCATTTTTTTAAACGCCCCCATAATCGCCAGGTTATGGGTGAATCCTCGGATAGAATCGAATCTTGAGCAAATGGAGAAGAAACCGTGGGAAGATTCGTTGGAAGACGTGCAATTCCTATTGCATCAAAGCCTAATCGGCGGGCCTCTTCCTTGATCTGAGTAGCGAGAGTCGAGCGAGGAGGCATGTGCATCACACTCCTCAAGGTAAAAGGCAATTTATTTTCGCTGAGGAGATGCCGGGTTGGCTGGAGGAACATTGTCCGCACAATTAAACATCACAATAAATCTTCCCGTACATTGTTCAGTTTTGCAAACTTGGCAAGTTCCGACGATGGAGGTTTTCCAATCGGTATGTTTTTGGTCAAATTCGCAGAATGTCCCTCCTCCTTTGGAGATATCGGCCCAAGGTTCGGGGTAGCCTGGAAACTGTGCCACGGTACATCCATGGGGAATCGGGACTCGACATTCAGCCTTCGCATCGCCTTTGACCATGCCAATGGTGCAATTTGATTCTGTTCGCGAAAGTGACTCGGCAGCGTGAGCCTTGCTGGAAGCACCAATCAGGCCGCTCACACTAAATAAAATGGCGAAGACAGCCCACACCGATAGACAAAGATCATTTGGTCTGAATGGATGGGGTTTGTTATTCAAGGAATGAAGAGTCATGGCTACCTACCTGGCTAAAGAGGTCTGTGATTGTCTGTAAATACTTTGTCAGTGTTACCTAAATATAGACTCACTTATACCACACCACCGAAACAAGCTGTCAAAAGCATCTCATATCCCCTACCAGCTAAAACGTCGAAGATCTAGATTGAACCGCTAATTCATGAAACTGTCGCATGACCTCGGCCTCCCATAAATTTTGGACCTCCAAATTCAATCCGTGATTAGTGGCCGAATCATATTGGAGATTGAGACGTTGGGCCACTAATTTGGTCAACTCCAACATTTCAAGCAGGTCATCCTGCGGGGTAATGGATAAATTGGCTTGTCGAACAACTAGACAGCTGATAAGAAAATGCACTTGTTCATGGGCAAGAAGTTGCTCAGACATCTGCCATAAAGTTGGTGTTTTCGGTTCAACAAGATCCGGCTTAACCCATGAATGCTCACGATCAAAGGCGATACTCAATCTTCCCTCTGGAGAATGAGAAAGAAATCGAATTGCCGTTTCTGCCCCCCGCTTGTCTTGGGGAACACGAGGCACAAAATCATTCCATTGAGGAAGTCTATCGGGCTGACAGGAAGGGATAGGGGTAGATTCGTGGATCCAATATAAACTCGGAGCACATCCAAAAATCAAGCAACACAAGCCAAGGGTTAGGGAAAAATTAGGAGTCAAATGCCGAGATTCCTATGGAAAGGGGATGTTAAGAAGGCATCATGATAAGTATATGCTGAAGAATATCCAATGGCCTATTCAAGAATTATTAAAAAAAAACCTGGAGGATTTTCCATCCTCCAGGTTTTTTTCATGCTCTTGAAAGTCAGACGATTAAAATCCGCCCATGCCGCCCATGCCGCCCATGCCGTGGTCATGTCCGCCAGGCATCGAAGCTTCGGACTTCGCTTCTGGAATTTCTGTAACCATGACCTCGGTGGTTAGCATAAGACCCGCAACACTGGAAGCATTTTGCAACGCGCAACGTGCCACCTTGGTAGGATCAATCACACCGGCCTCAACCATATCTACGAATTCTCCGGTTCCTGCATTGTACCCTCGGTTCGTGGATTCAGTCCGAACTTTTTCCACAATGATGGAGCCCTCAGCTCCCGCATTGATGGAAATTTGTCGAATAGGTTCTTCCAAGGAGCGCTTGACGATATTCACTCCAACTTGTTGATCGTGCTCTAATTTCAATTTCTCCAAAGCTGGGACACATCGAAGGAGAGCCACCCCACCACCAGGAACAATGCCTTCTTCTACCGCAGCTTTCGTCGCATGAAGAGCATCTTCCACGCGAGCTTTCTTTTCCTTCATTTCGGTTTCGGTCGCCGCGCCTACATTAATGACCGCAACGCCACCAACCATTTTAGCCAATCGCTCTTGTAATTTTTCCCGGTCATAATCGGAGGTCGTTTCTTCAACCTGCGTCTTGATTTGCTTGACTCGACCTTCAATCCGTTTGGGATCACCAGCCCCTTCCACAATCGTGGTGTTATCCTTGTCAATATTCACCCGTTTAGCGCGGCCAAGGTCTGTCAGCTTCACGCTTTCGAGCTTCAGGCCAACCTCTTCAGAAATCACTTGTCCACCCGTCAAGGTGGCAATATCCTCCAACATGGCTTTCCGTCTATCACCAAAGCCAGGAGCCTTTACGGCTGCCACATTCAACGTGCCACGAAGTTTATTGACCACCAAGGTCGCCAGAGCCTCACCTTCGACATCTTCGGCAATAATGACTAACGGTTTCCCCATTTTTGCCACTTGCTCCAGAATGGGAAGCAAGTCCTTCATGGCGCTCACTTTCTTTTCAACGATCAGCAAAAAAGCATCTTCTAGAGAAGCTTCCATTCTGTCGGCATTGGTCACAAAATAGGGGGAGATATAGCCGCGGTCAAACTGCATTCCTTCGACTACATCCAATGAAGTGGACATTGACTTGGCTTCTTCAACCGTGATGACGCCGTCCTTCCCCACTTTATCCATGGCTTCCGCAATCAGATCGCCAATCGTATGATCGTTATTCGCCGAAATGGAGCCAATTTGGGATATTTCTTTTTTGGTTTGGCAAGGCTTGCTGATTTTTTTCAATTCCTCAATCGCCACCTCAACGGCTTTATCAATTCCCCGCTTAATTTCCATGGGATTCGCGCCTGCCGTGATATTTTTAACGCCCTCACGGTAAATGGCCTGCGCCAAAACCGTTGCGGTCGTTGTGCCGTCACCAGCGATATCACTGGTCTTGCTGGCCACTTCCCGAACCAATTGAGCACCCATGTTTTCATAGGGATTCTTTAACTCGATTTCTTTTGCAACCGTCACACCGTCTTTGGTGATGGTTGGGGCGCCAAACTTTTTGTCCAGAATAGCGTTCCGGCCCTTTGGTCCTAAAGTCGTTTTAACGGCATCGGCCAATTGATTCACTCCGCTCAATATAGACGCGCGCGCCTTTTCACTGTATTGCAACTGCTTAGCCATACATCTCCTCCTTACAAATCATTTTTGTGTTGTGGATGTTGTGGAATAAATATCAGAAGAATGGGATTTAGAGTTACCGCGGCGTCAATTTTCAAATACGCCCAGAATATCTTCTTCTTTCAAAATCAAACAGTCATCATTTTCAATCTTGATTTTGGTGCCGGAATATTTATCAAACAAAATTTGATCTCCGACCTTCACATTTTCGACATCAGGCCCTGCGGCTTCGATTGTGCCTCTTTGTGGTTTTTCGCGAGCCGAGTCAGGCACATAAATACCCCCTGCCGTTCTTTCCAATTCTTCCGTATAGGTTACAAACACCCGATCACCCAGAGGACGGAACCCCTTAGCACTGCTTCCACCTTTTGATTCCTTTTTTTCCTTCTCTTTCGTCGCTGCCATGTCTACCTCCTTCTTTGGTTGTTGGCCAATTTAATGGGAAAATGGTGTGAATTTCAATCAACTAATTTGATTACGTGTATCTGTTTGAATTTCCACAGATGTATCACGTTGAGGGAAGAGATAAGTCGGGTTAAAATGAAGTCAAGAGGTAAAGATGAGATTTTCAGGAGGAAAAGGCCAGAACTTCTTTCCTGGCAAAGGAAGGGGAGAGTTGTGTATTTAATTAAAGAGCGTCGGAAAAATATAGGTATATAATCTTAAGACTTTATTTTCGGAGTTGTTCAAAATCCTGAATGTCTTTTTTCATAAGCTCTCGCAACTTCTTAATTATTTTCACCTCAAGTTGACGAGTCCGCTCTTTGGTTATCATATATTTCTTCCCTAAATCTTCCAAAGTAACGGGGGTTTCCGAAAGCAACCGATTGCGAAGAATATCCTCTTCTCGCTCTGTCAACATTTTTGCAAATTCTGCTAATTTTTTTCGAAACAGGACTCGGAGCTGGGTGTCAGCAAGCTGATCATCAATGGGAGGTTGAGCAGAGGGAAGGAGGTCATGAAACGTTCCTTCGCCGTCGTCCGTCATTGGCTGATCCAGGGAAAGCTCCCAACTCCCCAGTCGCTGATCCATTTCCACTACATCCCGTTCACGAACGTTGAGGCGGTCCGCCAGCAATTTGGGATCAGGGACATAGCCCTGTCGTTCCAATTTGGCCTTCTCGCGACGGAGGTTATAAAAAAGACGTCGCTGTTCCTGGGTTGTCCCAATCTTGACAAGACGAAAATTATTGAGAAGATACCGCAAGACATAGGCTCGTACCCACCAGGCCGCATAGGCATAAAAGCGAACGTTTTTCGTAGGGTCGAATTTCTTCATGGCCTGCAAGAGTCCCACATTCCCTTCCTGAATAAGATCCATCTGATCAATACCTGCCAGCCCATATTCTGAGGCAATGGCCACACACACACGCAAATTGGCCAAAATAAGCTTCACTGCTGCCTCTCGTGTTCCTAATTGCTGGTATTCGTGAAAGAGCTGAAGCTCCTCTTCCTTGGAAAGGAAAGGATAGCGCCGAACCTCTGCCAGGTACCGGCTGAGGGTTGTACTCGGAATAAGATCATTTGAGCTAGTTCCCCCAGTCCCCTCGGACTCACTCTTCTCACTCTTATCTTCCCGCGGCGGCTGATCCTCTTTTTCCTTTGCTTCATCGAATAATAACTCTTCCGAAACCATATTATTGCTTGCGAGATTGGAGCTGGAGGGTTCGACAACAACGTCGATTACTTCCTTTGAATGCTTCTTTGCTGATTTAGGGTTCATGCTTTGGCTCCGGAGGGACAGCTACTCTCTCCATTTTGTTGATATTGTAATGAATTTTCCTTGAATCACCAAACAAATCAGCTAAATTTCCCAAATCTGCGGAATTTGAGGTCTGCAAAGGAGAATGCCCTCGCCAGATAAACATTGTCTGTGGGGGTAAAACTTTTTATAGTCCTGAAGTTGAAGACTCCCTTGATTACAGCCTCCCCAATAACTTGGATGAGATCGACCCCTACAAACCCTTGGTTATGACATGTTGAGAGAAGGATTGCAGTCATTGCGTGCCGGGCATTGGCCAACTCTACTTGGTGCCTGGCTGCATTTTGAAGTCAGTTTTATGGTGTGGCTGCTCATTGGGGCCATGGGTATCGCCATATCTCAAGAATTTTCCCTGTCAGCATCCCAAAAAGGCATATTAGTCGGCATCCCGTTACTTGGAGGCGCATTGCTTCGAATAATTGTCGGACCACTTGGTGACCGATTAGGGGCCAAAACTGTGGGATTGGGCATTCTAGGATTGGAAATCATCGGCTTGTTGCTAGGATGGCAGAGGGGAACCAGTTTCGAAGAAATGCTCGGAATTGGGCTCTTTTTAGGGTTTGCTGGAGCCAGTTTTGCCATCGCCCTGCCTCTTGCCAGCCAAGCCTATCCTTCCGCCCATCAAGGGTTAGCCATGGGAGTTGCGGCGATTGGAAATAGTGGTGTCCTGCTGGCTGCGTTTCTTGCCCCCCGCCTGGCAGAAGCACTTGGATGGCATCAGGTCTTCGGTATCATGCTGCTACCGGTTGTAGGAACAGCCCTTCTCTTTTCCTGGTTGGTGCGATCAGCTTCGGCGTTGACTATCAACACCTCGAATACTCAAAAAGGACTTGGTGCCCTCTTGCGAAAGGGACTTCAGGATCCGTTTATGTACTGGTTATGCCTCTTATATGGAGTGACGTTCGGGGGGTTCGTAGGCCTCTCGAGTTATCTCCCTATTTTTTTTCATGATCAATTTCAAATAGGCATGGTGAATGCGGGGACATTGACTGCTCTTTGCGCCCTAGCTGGAAGTGTTGCCCGTCCACTTGGCGGATTTCTTGCGGATCGGTTCGGGGGCTTGAACTTTTTACAGGGGCTCTTCCTCATGATGACAGCCTTATGTCTGGCGACGGGAGACCTTAATCATTTCGCCTTGGCTTTCACCATCGTCCTTCTGATTATGTTTGTCTTAGGATTTGGAAATGGAGTCATTTTTCAGGTGGCTTCTTATCGGTTCAAAGCCATGATGGGGACGGCTTCGGGATTTATAGGAGCGGCAGGAGGCATTGGAGGGTTCCTGTTACCATCCGGTTTTGGATGGCTGAAAGAAACAACCGGAACCTTTTCTGCAGGATTTTTAGTTTTGGGCGCAGTTTCAGGATTAGCCTGTCTTAGTGCTATGATAGTGCAGCGTTGGATTCGTTTGACAAACCATAAATCCATTTCAGAAATTTAATGCGTTGCGGCGGAAACCTTTGATCGTCAAGTGAGTCACTCATGAAAAAAGAAGGGGGCCCAATACAAAAGCCTCAATTCCATACCATTGCCGAAACCTTACCTGATATTCAGGCTGGCAAATGCATTATTCTCGTCGATGATGAAGACCGGGAAAATGAGGGCGATCTGGTTCTGGCCGCTGAAAAAGTCACTCCTGAAAACATTAACTTCATGGCGAAATACGGCCGAGGGTTAATTTGTCTGGCCCTCACCCCTGACCGGGTCGACGAGTTAAAGCTCCCTCCCCAGGCGAATGAAAATACGGCACCCTTCGGTACGGCCTTTACCGTGTCGATTGATGCCGCCAAAAATATTACCACCGGTATCTCTGCCGCTGATCGAGCCACCACTATTCAGTTGGCTGTTGATCCAAAGGCTAAACCAAGTGATTTTGCCAGATCCGGCCACGTCTTCCCCTTAAAAGCCCATAAAGGGGGCGTATTGCGCCGAGCGGGACAAACCGAAGGGTCCGTAGATCTTGCGCGTCTAGCCGGGCTCTATCCAGCAGCGGTGATCTGTGAAATTATGAATGATGACGGCACGATGGCTCGCGTTCCTCATTTAATGGAATTCGCCAAATACCATGGGCTGAAAATCATCACAATAAAAGACCTTATTCAATACCGGCTGCATCGGGAAACGTTTGTGAGGCAAGTGGCCAAGGCGAATCTCCCGACACGTTTCGGGCATTTTCAGTCAGTGGTTTTTGAAAATGAACTGGACGCCGGAACACACATTGCCCTGGTAAAAGGGGAGATCGATAGCAATCCAACTCTTGTGCGAGTCCATTCAGGATGCCTCACGGCTGATGTGTTTGGATCCTTGCGGTGTGATTGCCGAGAGCAACTTCATCGGGCAATGGAAATGATCGAGCAGGAAGACAAAGGTGTGCTGCTCTATTTAAATCAGGAGGGACGGGGGATCGGGCTCACCAATAAAATTCGGGCCTACCATCTGCAAGATCAGGGCAGTGATACGGTGGAAGCCAATCTCCAATTAGGGTTCAAGGCGGATTTGCGAGATTATGGAATCGGAGCCCAAATTTTAGTAAATTTAGGGCTCAAAAAAATCCGGTTGATCACCAACAATCCACGAAAAATTGTCGGGATTGAGGGATATGGATTGGAAGTGGTCGAACGAGTACCCATTGAAATCACCCCGCAGGAGTCTAATGTTCACTACTTGCGCACAAAAAAAGCCAAATTAGGCCACCTATTGGATAATGTGTAACTGGGGCTTGCGGTTCCTTGTGGCAAGTGGTACACACTCATCGCGTGCTTCCTTTGCTTTGCCCATAGCGACTGTTTACTAAAGAAACATTTTGACAAAGATGAAGAACTCAGATTCTGGTGTAGAAGGAACAGACTGTCAGATTGGTATAGTAGTCAGTACCTTTAACGAGGCCGTGACCAGTCGTTTATTAGCAGGGGCTGAATCAACCTTAACCCAATTGGGCACCCCTCAAGACCACAGGCAAGTGATTCGAGTCCCTGGGGCTTTTGAAATTCCGTTGATCGCTAAAACGCTGGCCCAATCACGTCGATTTGATGCCATTATCTGTCTGGGGGCCGTAATACGCGGAGAAACACCTCACTTTGATTATATTTGCGCAGAAACCAGTCGTGGAATCGGTCATGCAGCACTGGAGACGGGAATTCCCATCATTTTTGGTGTGCTCACTACGGACACCGTCGACCAAGCCATGGAACGTTCCGGCCCACCAGAGCGCAATAAAGGGGCTGATGCGGCGCGCACAGCCGTTGAAATGGCCTTATTGATGAAAGATCTCAGCAAGACAAGCATCCGCCAGTCAGGATTTTTAAGGGAACCCACACAATCATGACGATGACAATTCCATCCGAGACTCCGCCAGCCAGTCGCACAAACGCCCGTCCATCCAGGCGTCTAGGCCGCCAACTCGCCCTTCAAATGCTTTTCCAACATGAGTTTCAGGATCAGAATCCGTCGTGGCACGAAAAGTTTTGGGCCAATCAATCTGCTGCGCCGGAAGTCCAAGCGTTTACTTCCAGCATCGTTCAGGGAGTGATTAAGAATCAGGCAGAGATTGACCGGATTATTCGACAATTCGCCGTAGACTGGTCCTTAGAACGGATGCCGGTGGTGGACCGAAACGTTCTGAGATGTTCAATTTACGAATTATTGTGGGAACCGGACATACCGGCGATGGTTACGATCAATGAAGCCGTTGAATTGGCGAAACGGTTTGCGGATGATGAAGCCAGACGGTTCGTGAACGGTCTGTTAGATCATGTTCTCCGGGATGAACCCAGACTTGCGAATAAACGGAACCGGATCCAACCTAAAATCCCTATGCAGGAATTCTCTGATTCCACCCCTACCTCCTAATCGCCCTGTCCTATGATTGATCGCTACACGTTACCCCGTATGGGGGCCGTTTGGACCCAAACCCGCAAGTATGAACTGTGGTTGCAGGTCGAACTCGCTGTGTGCGAAGCCATGGAACATATGGGAAAGGTGCCTCGTGGCGTGACAACCCGCATCCGAAAAAAAGTCACGATTAATCCTTCCCGGATTGCGGCTATCGAACAAGTCACGAAACATGATGTCATCGCTTTTCTAGAATCAGTGGCCGAGCAGGCTGGCAAAGACGGGAGATTCCTCCATGCCGGACTGACCTCATCGGATATCGTCGACACTTCTCTCGCGTTGCAATTGGTGGAAGCCGCACAGTTTATCCTGGAAGACGTAAGAGGCCTATTGGGGACACTGCGGGACCTAGCCTTTGCGCATCGGGATACTCTGATGGTGGGGCGTTCGCATGGCATCCATGGGGAGCCGATTTCTTTCGGGTGGAAAGTAGCAATTTGGTATCAGGAGTTTCAGCGGCAGGAACATCGGGTAGAAGCAGCCATGAAGGATATCGCCGTGGGCAAAGTCTCAGGGGCCATGGGAACATTCGCGCATCTTTCTCCCTCAGTAGAAAAAGCCGTATGCCAGCGATTGGGTTTGAAACCCGCACCTATTTCTAACCAGGTGATTCAGCGTGATCGACATGCAGCGTTTCTCTCCGCATTGGCCCTTCTGGCTGCTAGTATTGAGAAAGTAGCGACCGAAATCCGGCATCTTCAACGGACTGAAGTTTTGGAAGCAGAAGAGTTTTTCGAGCCTGGCCAAAAAGGCTCTTCCGCTATGCCACATAAACGGAACCCCATCGGCTCGGAAAATTTGTGCGGCCTAGCCAGAGTGGTCCGAAGCAATAGCCTGGCCTCCCTGGAAAATGTCGCATTGTGGCATGAACGGGACATTAGCCATTCTTCCGCTGAGCGAATTATTCTTCCTGATAGCACCATCCTCATCGATTACATGCTGGTCCGCTTAACCAAAATGCTATCTACGTTGGTGGTCTACCCACATCGGATGCTGACAACATTAAACCAAACCGGAGGACTGATCTATTCCCAACGGTTATTGCTGGCATTAATCGATAAAGGCGCGATCAGAAAAGACGCCTACGAGCATGTCCAGCAACACGCCATGGCCGCATGGAAGGGGGAGGGAAACTTCCGAACACTTATTGAGCGTGATTCTTTCATTGCCAAACATCTTACCGCCGGAGAGATCGCCATCTGCTTCGATCCCAAAGCCTATTTGCGGCATCAACAACAGATTTTCACACGAGTATTCGGGAGGCAGAGCCAGCGCTCTAGCCAACCACAATCCCGGTCCACCATTTCAAGAAAAACCTTAACCAAGAGAAACACATGATGACTAAAGGAAATCTGCTGTACGAAGGAAAAGCCAAGAAAATTTTCCTGACCGAAAAAGACGATGAAGTCATTCAGTATTTCAAGGACGATGCCACCGCCTTCAACGCTCAAAAACGGGGGACCATTTTAGAAAAAGGGGTGGTGAACAATAAAATCTCCTCAACACTTTTCCCGTATCTTGCCGAAGCGGGAATTCCGAGTCATTTCATTCAGCAACTGAATGATCGCGAAATGTTAACGCGTCGAGTGAAAATTATCCCCGTGGAGGTTGTCGTACGCAATCGGGCCACGGGAAGCATTGTGAAGCGATTGGGTTTAGAAGAAGGGTTGATCATTGATCCACCGTTAATCGAGTTTTTCTATAAAGATGATTCGTTGGGGGACCCCCTCATTACCGAAGACCATATTCGCCTGCTCAAATTGGCGACCCCATCACAATTAGAGGAACTTCGTCGGCAGGCCCTCAAAATCAACGAGGTGCTACAACCTTTTTTTCAGAAAAGGGGAATGATGCTCGTAGATTTCAAGCTGGAATTCGGATTATGGAATGGTCAGATAATCCTGGCGGATGAAATTTCTCCGGACACCTGTCGTTTTTGGGACATTCAAACCGGGGAACGCATGGATAAGGATCGCTTTCGAAAAGACTTAGGGCGAATCGAGGAAACGTATCAGGAAGTGCTCAAACGAGTATGCGGATAATTCATGTCTTTTCCAAATATCGATCCCACTCCGGCAAAATCCTTTCTTATCAATCACGTGATTCTTAGGTGAAATTTTACCCACCATACCCCTGTTGCTCCTTCTGGAAAATCATGAAAGTTAAAATTTTCGTCACGCTCAAAAACGGAATTCTTGATCCTCAAGGTCGAGCCATCCAACAATCTCTTCAGACACTCGGCTTTTCCACAGTTGAAGAGGTCCGTATTGGGAAATTCATGGAACTGGATCTCAATGAAACGAACACCGCGTCTGCGGAAAACAAGATCAAATCTATGTGCGAAAAACTGTTGGCCAATACCGTTATTGAAGATTATCGATACGAGATTCTTGAGACCTAATCGACGTTTTCACATCAGTTCCCCATTGGAAGCGCTCACTCTGGGAAACGAGCCTTCCAACACGATTTAGGACTTCGACAAGAGGAGATCGCCTTGAACATCGGCATCATTGTCTTTCCCGGATCCAATTGTGACCGCGATTGCGCGCATGTCTTTTCCGAGGTCATGGGGCAAGCCAGTCATCTCATCTGGCACCAGGACACATCCGTTAAAGGCATGGATGCCATCATTCTACCAGGGGGCTTTTCCTATGGGGACTACCTGCGCACCGGCTCCATAGCCCGTTTTTCTCCCATCATGGACGCGGTTGCTGAATTCGCCGGGCGGGGAGGGATGGTTTTGGGTATCTGTAATGGATTTCAAATTCTTTTGGAAGCCGGGCTCTTGCCTGGCGTCATGTTGCGAAACCGTGCGCTCTCGTTCATTTGTGAAGATGCGTATGTACGGGTAGAAAACGCTGACACCCCGTTTACCAACCAATGCAAACCTGGACAGGTACTCAGGCTCCCCATCGCACATGCCGATGGAAACTATTTTACGGACCCTGTCACATTGTCAGCGCTACAAGCCAATGCGCAAATCGTTTTTCGATATTGTGATCGTGACGGCCATGTGACCTCTCAAGCCAATCCCAATGGATCCCTTGACAACATTGCCGGAATACGCAACTCGGCAGGCAACGTCCTTGGCCTAATGCCTCATCCTGAACGAGGAGCAGAAAGCGTATTGCATAATGAGGATGGTGTCACTCTTTTTCGGTCGATGCTATCCGCATTAGAAAAAAACAAGATACGCCAGCCGGTTTAGCCTCGACCACAGCAATCACCAAACGGCATTGACGGTCTTTTTTGAAAAGCCGACATGGAAGTTTTTCCAGGAATAACGATGACTCCGAATATCTGCAACGGAAAGCCCTGTGTGGCCGGAACCACCGTGGATGTAGCCACGGTGGTCGGGACACTCGGCATCGGAAAATCGTTCACTGACGTTCAGGAAGCATTGAACCTGACTTATGAACAAGTGTTAGCGGCATTAAAATACGCCTCCTATGTCACGGATCATTTACCTCTTCGCATGCCTTCAGGCAATTCGAGTCACAGGACAGAATGAACGTATCTATGGTACGTTCCCTCTTAACTTGCTTGGATTTTTCTTTTTTCCTTTTTTATGAGTTACCAGAAAAAGATGGGTGAACGTTTTGGTGGTAATTGTTTGACTCTAATACATATTTTTTCCTCTCGGGCTCCATTTTTTTGCAAGTGAGCCCAAACGCACCGTGATGAGTTTTTTGCCATGACAGACCAATCCAAGGCTTTGCCACAATTACCTCTCACTCAAGAGATTATCGAACAGCACGGCCTTTCCGAGGAGGAGTATCAGCAAATCCTCAAACACCTTGGACGTGAGCCGAATCTTACCGAGTTGGGGATTTTTTCCGTGATGTGGAGTGAACACTGCAGTTATAAAAGCTCACGGGTTCATTTGAAACGTTTTCCGACGGAAGGGGAGCGAGTTGTTCAGGGGCCTGGAGAAAATGCTGGAGCGGTGGATATTGGTGATGGGTTTGCTGCGGTCTTCAAAATGGAATCCCACAATCACCCCTCATTCATTGAACCGTTTCAAGGAGCGGCGACGGGTGTCGGGGGGATTCTCCGGGACATTTTCACGATGGGGGCACGCCCGATCGCGTTATTAAACTCACTTCGATTCGGTGAGTTGGACCTTCCCCAAAATCAGCATTTATTTAAAGGAGTCGTCTCCGGCATTTCTTCGTATGGAAACTGCATGGGAGTTCCTACGGTTGGAGGGGAGATTGCTTTTAATGATATTTATTCAAAAAATCCCCTGGTCAATGTTTTTTGTCTCGGGATCGTCAAGAAAGACCGTCTCCTGCGAGGATTGGCCAAGGGCGCTGGGAATCAAGTGTTGTACATTGGCGCCAAAACTGGCCGGGATGGGATCCATGGCGCCACGATGGCTTCAGACAGTTTTGATGATGCATCCGAAAAAAAACGACCGAACGTACAGGTTGGCGATCCATTTCTAGAAAAGCTTTTACTGGAAGCCTGCCTTGAATTTTTAGAACAAGACCTCTTAGTGGGAATTCAGGATATGGGGGCGGCTGGGCTCACCAGTTCCTCCTGTGAAATGGCCTCCCGCGCCGGAACCGGCATTGAAATGGATGTAGCCAAAGTGCCACGGCGTGAACCCCAGATGACTCCCTACGAAGTGCTACTGTCTGAATCCCAGGAAAGAATGTTACTGGTGGCTCAACCCGGGAAGGAAGAAGCCGTCCTGGCAATCTGCAGGAAATGGGGGATTGATGCCGCCGTGGTCGGCCAAGTCACGGGTGATGGGCTTCTTCGTGTCAAAGAAGGAAATAAGGTCGTTGCGGAAATACCCGCACATGCACTCGCCGAAGAAGGGCCACGCTATGAACGCCCCGCTGCACCACCGCAATATCAAGAATTCTTGCAGTCTTTGAATCTTGATGCCCTGCCTGACGTGAAAGATCCTGCCGAGGTGTTACTGAAGTTATTAGGCTCTCCAACCATTGCGAGCAAACGCTGGGTGTTTCGCCAATACGATCACATGGTCGGGACAAATACAGTGGTCTGCCCGGGTTCGGATGCTGCTGTGGTTCGCATTAAAGGGACGACAAAAGCCTTGGCCATGACGACGGACGGCAATAGCCGGTATTGTCTCCTTAATCCCTATTTGGGAGGAGGGCTGGCGGTCGCTGAAGCAGCTAGAAATCTGGTATGTGCCGGAGCTCAGCCGATCGGTGTCACAGATTGTCTGAATTTCGGCAACCCGGAGCGTCCTGACGTCATGTGGCAATTCATTATGGCGGTTGAAGGCATCGCCGACGCGTGTCGAACACTTGAGATTCCTGTGGTGAGCGGGAACGTCAGTTTTTATAATGAGACAAATGGACTTTCTATTTATCCCACGCCTATTCTGGGGATGGTCGGACTCATTGAGCGCCAAGAGGCCATTACCACGCAATGGTTTAAGCACCCCGGCGATCGCATCTTTTTGTTAGGGGAGACAAAAGAAGATTTGGGTGGGACGGAATACCTCAAAGTCATTCATGCCCGTGAACAAGGCTCACCCCCCTGGTTGGATCTGGATCTGGAAAAAAACCTGCACTCTTGCCTGCTCACGTTAATCAGAAATGAATTAGTGGAATCGGCGCATGATTGCTCGGAAGGCGGGTTACTTGTGACATTAGCCGAGTCTTGCGTGACGCATCCTTCCGCGCCATTCGGGGCAAATGTTATAATTTCACAACAACGACTCCGGCTGGATTCACTACTCTTCGGTGAAAGCCCCTCCCGAGTTCTTGTCTCGATCAGACCGCAGCATGTCGATCAAGTACTGGAAACGGTCCAACACGCGGGAGTGCCGATCACTTTATTGGGAGAGGTCACTCAGGGAAATATGGACGTAACCGTTCAAGGACCCCATGAACATCCGGTGTGCCAGGTGAGCCTGCCTCTTTCCGATATGGCAGACCAATGGCATCACAGTCTTGCCCGACAACTTGGAGTCGAACAGGCGTGATGCTTTTTTGTCAATCACCTTACAAGAATTCTTTTTCCTTTTTTCAGACCAACATGTTGTCATGCTATTGAGGACATCATGAGCGAATTGCCAATCGTGCGGACCACCCCTTCACCGGACGGGTTTCATGAAGAATGCGCCGTTTTCGGGATTTCTGGGTCGAAGGA
>Ga0224505_10000598_pt1 | contig 24286 bp, 23 predicted proteins | sample SF_Jan12_sed_USG_FD_169102 | JGI IMG/M metagenome (GOLD analysis project Ga0224505, IMG submission 169102) | Sediment microbial communities from San Francisco Bay, California, United States - SF_Jan12_sed_USGS_4_1 | ecosystem: Environmental > Aquatic > Marine > Sediment | place: USA: California... | reverse complement strand
ATGCGAGATCGACCACATCAAACCCTGGCTCAACGGCGGACAAACCACCCAAACCAACGGCCAACCCCTCTGCGACCACCACAACCGATGGAAAGCCCGCCACGGCCCATCGGGGTGACCGGTACCATCGCCGGCATGGTTGTGCCCCGGAACATCTATACGACCGACGAGCTCCAGGCGATCTTCGACCAGACCACCACGTTCGTTGCCAACGAGGTGAAGCCCCACGGCGATCAGTGGGAGATCGACGGCGCAGTGCCCCGCCAGGTGCTGCTCGAGATGGGCAAGCTCGGCATGTTCGGCCTGCGGGTGCCCGTCGAGCTGGGCGGGTTGGGGCTGGGTCCGTTGGCGTCGGCCACCTTCGCCGAGGCGCTGGCCTCGTCCACCTACGGCGGCTTCGATGCCACCGTGCTGGTCCACACCGACATGGCGTCACCCCACCTCATCAACGCCGGAACCGACGAGCAGCTCGACCGCTACCTCACCGGCATCCTCAGCGGCGAGATCATCACCGCCGTCGGGGTGACCGAACCCGACGCCGGATCCGACGTGGCCGGCATGCGCACCCGGGCCGAACGCGACGGCGACGGCTGGCGGCTCAACGGGGCCAAGATGTTCATCACCAACGGCGTCCACGGCAACCTGGTGATGGTGGCGGCCCGCACCAACCCCGACGACCGTTACGGGATCTCGATGTTCCTGGTCGAGCACGGCACCGAGGGGTTCTCCGTGGCCAACAAGCTCGACAAGACCGGTTGGCGCTCGAGCGACACCGCCGAGCTGGTCCTCGACGACGTGTGGCTACCCGGCGACTGCCTGCTGGGTGAGGAGCACCGAGGCTTCTACGAGGTGATGAAGAACTTCCAGAACGAGCGGCTGGTGATCGCGGCCATGGTCGTGGGCTCGGCCCAGGCCGCCATCGACATCACCCTGGCGTACACCCAGGATCGAAAGGCCTTCGGGCAGACGCTGTTCGACCTCGGGGCCATCCGCCAACGCATGGGCATGAACCAGGCCAAGCTCGACGCCGTACGGGCATCGATGTACCACGCGGCCTGGCTGATGGAACAGGGCGTCGATGCCACCAAAGAGATCTCCGGGCTCAAGGCCTTCGGTGCCGAGACGGCCATCCAGATCGCCTACGACTGCGTCCAGTTCCACGGCGGCATGGGCTACATGCGCGAGAGCGCGGTCGAGCGGATCTCCCGGGACATGCGCATCAACACCATCGGGGGAGGGGCCACCGAGGTGATGCTCGAAGAGGTGGCCAAGCGCTCCTACGCCACCCGCGACAGATAGGCCTCGCCCCGCGCCGGGTCGTCGCACAATTGAGCGTGCAGGCGCTTCACCCGCGCACTGGCCGAGTGGTCGAACAATGCCGGACACACCGCGTGCACAGCTGCCGCCCCCGCCGCCATGGCCAGCTGGCCGGCGAAGCGCAGGGCGAACCCGGCGTGCTGGGTGTAGCTCTCGCCCACGGCGCGGGGATGGTCGATGAAGATGTGCGGTGCGGCCATGACTCCAGGGTACGGATGGCCGAGGAGTAGCGTCTGGCAAATCTTCGACCCGAAACCGAGTAATGAACAATGCCATCCTGGCAAATGGTCATCAGTCGACATATTCTTCTATTGTGGACCAAATCGATCGGAAAATACTGCAATTGCTCCAGGATGATGCCGACCGGTCGTCGCGGGAGATCGCCGACGAGGTGGGCCTCACGCCCACCCCGTGCTGGCGCCGCATCCAGAACCTCGAGAGCAACGGCGTGATCCGGCGCCGGGTGGCCCTGCTGGACCCGGCCGCCCTCAACCTGTCCGTCACCGCGTTGGTGCAGATCCGCACCAACGATCACAGTCAGCGCTGGCTCGAGCAGTTCAAGGCCGGCATCGACGACCTGCCCGAGGTGGTCGAGGCCTACCGCACCAGCGGTGAGATCGACTACATGCTCAAGGTGATGGTGCCCGACATGGCCGCCTACGACGCCTTCTACAAGCGGCTCATCGCCACCGTCGACCTGTACGACGTGCGCACGGTGTTCGTGATGGAGTCGATGAAGCAGACCACGGCCCTCCCGCTCGACTATCTGCCCACCACATGATGGGCTGCCGCCGATGAACGTCACCGGAATCATCTTCGCCTGCGTCGACACCGATGCCGACGCCCTCGAGTCGTGGAACCGCTGGTACGACCTCGAACACCTGCCCCCCAACATCGCCCTCGACGGCATCATGACCGGACGTCGGTACGGGGCCGACCCGGCACTGCACCAGGCCCGGCTCCCGGCTCAGCCGATGGACGGCTTCGCCGATGGCCAGGGCACCAACGTCACCATCTACACGTTGTGCGGTGACCCGCCCTCGGTCATCGCCGACATGACCGCCACCCGCGACCTCCTCGAAGCAGCTGGTCGCATGGACGGGGCGGGCAACCGGGTGGTCCGGGCCGGCGACGCCATGTTCTTCGCCTGGGGTCTGGCCGATCCGGTCCTGCGCACGCCCGAGGGTGAGGTGCCCCACATCGGCCACGATGCCATCCGCGTGGTGCTGCGACGCGGCGGCGACGAGTCCACCCGTGACCTCGTGGCCCCGGAGGCGGTGGCCGTCGATGGCGTGCACGGGGTGTGCAGCTACACCGCGGTGTTCATGGCCGACGTGTCGTGCGACATCTACCTCCTCGAAGGCGACACCGTGGCCGTCACCGAGGCCACCCGCCGAGCCGCGCCCCACCCCGAGGATGCGCAGGTGCTGCTCGACGCACCATTCGCCGTCATCGTGCCGTTCGACTACTCCTACGCCGAGCGCATCCGGGCCAGCGCCCTGCCTCAGACCATCGACTGACGGTAGAGGCCCGTTGCCGTGTCACCCAAGAAGCTTGCGGCGGCTCCGGCGTCCAGTCGGGCGGCGGCCTGACGGCCCAGGGCAGCCGACGCCGGGTAGGTCAGCCCCGTCTGGGGCCAGTCCGATCCCCAGAGCATGCGATCGGCGCCCACCAGGCCGGCCAGATCCGCGACCACCCGGTCGGGTTCGAGGCCGCGGTCGGCGAGCTCGTGCAACATGTGGCCGGTCACCTTGAGATGGAGGTTGTCGAGGTCGGCCAGCTCGTCCAGCGGGCCCGACCCGGCGGCCAGGTCCACGAAGGCGCAGTGATCCAACACCACCGCCACGTCGACGAAGTGGGTGGCCACCCGCAGCACCTGGGGCACCTCGGCGGGCAGGCAGCAGATCGACACCACCAGGCCGCGGTCGCGACACGCCGCCCATGCGTCGAACGTGGTCGGGTCGTCCAGCCACGCCACGGCTGGCGTGGGGATGGAGAACAGGCGCACCCCCACTGCGCCGGCGTCGGCCATCAGATGCACCTGGGCGGCCCGGTCGGGCTCGGTGACATCGATGCTCGTCACCGCGGCCAACCGGGGCGATCCGGCCGCCGCTTCCACCACGTACCGATTGTCGAAGCCGTACGCCCCCTGCGGCTGCACCAGGAGGGCGCCGGTCACCTCAGCTCTGACCAGCTCGGCCTCCAGGACACCGGCCGAGGGCGGGTCGTGCTCCAGCCAGGCGGCCGGGAAGTCCGGTCGGTGGCGTGGGAAGCGGCCCGCATCGGGCGACACGGCGTGGGTGTGGGCATCGAACACGGCCGCGATCTTTCACCGGTCGGCTCGATGCGACAAGCTTCCCGGGTGGAGCTCCTCATGTTCGATCAGGTGGCCGACGCCGTCGCGTCGCTGATCGAGCCCGACTACGACGACTTCCGGTTCAAGGCCCATCGCTACGGCCTGAAGGTGTGGTTCGGTCCCCAGAAGCCCACCCGGGTCCACTACGAGAGCCAATTCGTGAACCGGCGCCACATCGACGGGGGCGAGGGGTGGGCCATCGAGACCGGGTTCCACGCCGAGCACCCCAAACCGGCCGACAACGAGGCCGTCGTCGCCCAGCTGCAGGCCGGCGAGCCGCGCTGGCGCAAGCGGCTGGGGCCCGAGGCCGAGCTGGCACCGTTCTTCGGGCGGCCCGACGACTGGCACCGGTTGTCCGAGGCCTGGATCGAACCCGACGATCCCGATCTGGTGTTCGAGCTGGCCAGCCGGCTCACCGACTACATCGAAGCCCTCGAGCCCATCCTGCGCGACGACCGGTGAGACGGGTCCTCGTCGCGCTGGTGCTGACGACGCTGATCACCGCTGGCGCCGGCCCGATCACCTCCGTGGCCGCCCAACCCCGCGACGACCGGCCCAGGGTGTACGTGCTCCACGACTCGGTGATGCTGTCAGCACGCGACGAGACGCGTGCTGCGCTGGCCGATCATGAGGTGAACTTCGACGGCTTCGGGGGGTTCCTGGTGGCGGCCGCACCCGAGGTGATCGCCCGCCAACGCCACCTCATCGACGACATCGTGGTGCTCCAGTTGGGCACCAACTACTTGGGCGACCCCGCCTTCTTCCGCCAGAGCGTCCGCCGCACCCTCGACGTGCTCGCCGACGTCGACCGGGTGATCTGGGTGACGCCCCAGCGCTACCGGGTTGGCATGGACACGGTCAACGCCATCCTCGGCGACGAGGCGTGGGGTCGCCCCAACGTCGAGCTTGCCGACTGGACCAGCATCGCCCGGGACCCGGCCATGACATGGGAGCCCGGTGACGTGCACCTCACGCCCACCGGGCAGGCCCACATCGCCTCGCTGATCGCCCAGCACGTGCGGGGCCGGGGCCGCTACGACGATGCGCCGGTGGGCGCGGTGGCGGCGTTCGCCCGGCGCCACGGCCTCGAGGTGCGGGGTTGGGCCGCCGACCCCGACACGCCGGTGCCCATCGACGTGCGCATCTGGGTGGATGGGCGGGTGGAGCGCATCCGGCGGGCCGGGATCGATCGACCCGACATCATCCACCTGGGCCATGGTTCGCGTCATGGCTTCAGCCACGTGGCCGCCGTGCCCGACGGACCCCACTACGTCTGTGTCGAAGGGGTCAACGCGCAGTCCGCCCGCACCCGCTTCGTCGACTGCACCGTGGTGATCACCGACAACGAGCCCGTCGGCGATCTGCAGGCGGCCCACCGGGGTGGGGGAGTGGTGCGGGTGAAGGGCTGGGCGATGGATCCCGACGGCCGCCGACCCATCGGCGCTCACCTCTACGTCGATGGCGTGTTCGTGCAGGGCCGACGGGCCGACCGTCTCCGTCTCGACGTGGCCCAGCGCCACGACAATGGTCGTCGGCACGGGTTCCGGTTCGTGACCCGGCTCGAACCGGGTCGGCACCGGATCTGCGTCCGAGGCCTCAACATCCGCGCCGGCGCCCGCAACCCCGAGGTGGACTGCGTCGCCCTCGACGTGCGGGCCGGCTGACTCAGCGGGCCCGTGGCAGCCCCAGATGGCCCTCGGCCACCATGTTGCGGTTGATCTCGCTCGTGCCCCCGTAGATGGTGGTGACCGGCGCGTGTCGGAAGCTCTCCTCGATGAAACCGCCCATCGGCGCGTCGGGCTCGCCGTGGCGCAGCAGACCCTCGACACCCAGGATGTCGATGAACCAGTTGGAGTGCTTCTTGAACGTCTCGGAGGCGAACAGCTTGGTCATCGAACCCTCCACGCCGAACGGGGCACCCACCGCGGCGCCATAGGCCACCCGCTGGGCGAAGACCCGGCACACCTCCAGATCGATCATGGCCCGCACCAGGCGCTCGCGCACCACAGGATCATCGATCAGCAGCGAGCCGTCGGGGCGGCGGTGTCGGCGGGCGTGGGCGATGGTGTCCTCGATGAGCGGCGCCGAGAAGAACTGGCCACCGGCGATGCCGCGCTCGAACTTCAGTGCCGTCTTCATCACCGCCCAGCCGCCGTCGACATCACCCAGCCGCCACTTGTCGTCCAGGCGGACGTCGTCGTAGAAGGTGGCGTTGGAGCGTTCGTAGCCCATGGTCCACACCGGCTGGATCTCGATGCCGGGTGTGTCGAAGGGCACGATGAAGAACGTGAGCCCCTTGTGCTTGGGCACGTCGGCGTTGGTGCGGGTCAACAGGATCACGTAGTCGGCCTCGTGGGCCATGGTGGTCCACATCTTGGTGCCGTTGATGACCCACTCGTCGCCGTCGCGCACCGCCTTCGTCTGGGCCGCGGCCACGTCGGAACCCGACTCGGGTTCGCTGTAACCGAACGAGCCCAGCGACTCGCCGCGCAACAGCTTGGGAACCACCTCGTCCTTCAGGAAATCGTTGCCCAACTCCAGGATGATGGAGGCCAGGGCGATGACCACACCCATGGCGTCGATGGGGGCCCGGAACAACTGGAGCTCCTCGATGAGCACCGACATCTCGAGGGCGTCACGGCCACCGCCGCCCAGCTCCTCGGGCACGGCCCCGTTGAGCCAGCCCTTGGCCGCCATCTTCTGGTGCAGCTCCCAGCTGTGCACGGTGCCACTGTGCTGCTCCTCGAGTACCGCGGGGGTCACGTGCTCGGCGAGGAACTGGCGGACCTCGGTGCGAAAGTCCTCGGCTCGGGGTGGGTACGAGAAGTCCATCAGGCCGACGCTCCGGTGCCGACGGGGCCCAGCAGCCGGTCGGCGAGGGATCGGATCTCCAGGCCGGGGTCTCCGTGAACCAGGGTCATGGACTTGGCTCGGCGGAAGTACAGCTGGATGTCGTACTCGTCGCTGTAGCCGTAGCCGCCGTGGTACTGCAGGCTGGCGGCGGCTGCAGCCTGGGCCGACTCGGCCGCGAAGAGGAAGGCCATCGACGCCATGTTGTCCGCGTCGGCGTGGCCGCTGGCCAGCGCCCAGACGGCCTTGTGGGCGAGGTACTCGGCCCCCTCCATGTCGACCGACGCGGTGGCCAGGCCATGCTGCACGGCCTGGAACGAGCCGACGGGCACGTCGAACTGCTGGCGCTGCATCACGTACTCGACGCCGATGTCGAGGGCTTGGTGACCCAGACCCACCAGCGCCGAGGCGGTGAGGGCCTGCCATTCGGCGCGCGCCCGTGCGTAGTGCGACGCGCCGCCGATCACGCGGCGTCCCTCGGCTCGCAGGTCGCGGTCGGCCAGCGCGGCGTGGCCGGTGTTGGCGGGGCCGGCGGGCGGCTCGCCCGCCACGATCACCAAATCGTCGCCATCGAGTCCGACCACCACATTGGCCGCCGATCCGCCTGGCACCAGACGGGCCACCCCATCCACTGCCGGGGCCAGGGCCAGGATGCCCACCTGGTCGCCGGCGATGAGCGACCCCAGTGACGAATCGGCGGGTGCCGCGGCGGCCACGAGCCGCGTGGCCACGGCGTGCTCGACCAAGGGCACCGGTGCCAGCCGTCGGCCGGCTTCGGTCGCCACCACGGCCAGGTCGGCCAGCGTGGCTCCGCCCCCGCCTGCAGCTTCGCTCACGGCCATGCCCGGCGCACCGGTCTGGGCCAGCTTCGTCCACAGGCCCAAGTCGAAGCCGACGGGTTCGGACGCCCGGACCACCTCGATCGACGATTCCTGGGCGAAGAAGCCGGCGAACACCTCGCGCACCGTCTCTTCGTCTTCGGTCAGCTCCAGCCTCACAGCGGCCGAGGTTACTGCCGGTGCGCCTGCGGCCCCGAAGCGGCCAGGCGCTCCCGAGGAGGATTCACAGCCGGAGGCCGCCATCCTTGGGCAGTGCCCACCACCACGCGCGATGACATTCGCAACATCGCCATCATCGCCCACGTCGATCATGGCAAGACCACGCTCGTCGACGCCATGCTGCAGCAGGCCGGCACCTTCGGCGCCCACGAAGAGGTGGTCGATCGAGTCATGGACTCCATGGACCTCGAGAAGGAGAAGGGCATCACCATCCTGGCCAAGAACACGGCCATCCGGTGGGGGGACGTGAAGATCAATGTGGTCGACACGCCCGGCCACGCCGATTTCGGTGGCGAGGTGGAACGCGCCCTCACCATGGTCGATGGCGTTGTGTTGCTGGTCGACGCCAGTGAGGGGCCGCTGCCCCAGACGCGGTTCGTGTTGCGCAAGGCGCTCACCCTCGACCTGCCGGTCCTGCTCATCATCAACAAGATCGACCGCGACGATGCCCGCATCGAGGCTGTGGTCACCGAGGTGGAGGACCTCTTCCTCGACCTCGATGCCGACGAGCACCAGATCGACTTCCCGATTCTGTTCTGCAATGCCCGGGCCGGCACGGCCACCGAAGACCTCGAACAGCCGGGCACCGATCTGGAGCCGTTGTTCCGGACGTTGCTCGACTACATCCCGCCGCCGAGCCATGACCCCGAGCACCCCCTGCAGGCCTGGGTGACCAACCTCGATGCGTCGCCGTACGTCGGTCGCCTGGCCATGTGCCGGGTGCTGCACGGGACCATCGCCAAGGGTCAGACCGTGGCCTGGTGTCGCCGCGAGGGCACCGTGGAGAACGTGAAGATCAGTGATCTCTACGTCACCGAGGGGCTCGAACGGGTGGAGGCCAAAGAGGCCGGCGCCGGTGAGTTGATCGCTGTCGCCGGGTTTCCCGACGTGACGATCGGTGAGACGCTGGCCGATGCCGCTGATCCCCGGCCCCAACCGGTGATCACCGTCGACGAACCGTCGTTGTCGATGACCATCGGTATCAACACCTCGCCACTGGCCGGACGCGACGGCGACAAGATGACCGCCCGGCAGGTGAAAGCCCGTCTGGACTCCGAACTGGTGGGCAACGTGTCGCTTCGCGTGCTCGACCTCGATCGCCCGGATGCCTGGGAGGTGCAGGGGAGAGGCGAGCTCCAGTTGGCCGTGCTGGTCGAGATCATGCGCCGTGAGGGGTTCGAGCTCACCGTGGGCAAACCCCAGGTGGTGACCCGGCTGATCGACGACACGCTGCACGAGCCCGTCGAGGCGCTCACCATCGACATCCCCGAGGAGCACGTGGGTGCGGTCACCCAACTGCTGGCCCCCCGCAAGGCCCGGATGGTGGAGATGGTCAACCACGGCACCGGTTGGGTCCGGCTGGACTACTCGGTTCCGGCTCGTGGGCTCATCGGGTTCCGCACCGACTTCATGACCGAAACCCGCGGCACCGGCATGCTCCACCACGTGTTCGACGGATGGGAGCCGTGGTTCGGTGAGATCCAGACCCGCCGAACCGGGTCGCTCGTGGCCGACCGGCTGGGGACCACCACCAGCAACGCCATCCTCAACCTCCAGGACCGCGGCATCTTCTTCGTCGATGTCGGGACCGATGTCTACGAGGGAATGGTCGTGGGACAGAACCCGCGCCCGGGCGACATGGACGTCAACATCTGCAAGGAGAAGAAGCACACCAACGTGCGGGCGGCGGCCGCCGACCAGCTGGTGCGGCTCACACCCCCCACGATCCTGTCACTCGAGCGGTGCCTCGAGTTCATCGACGATGACGAGTGCGTCGAGGTCACCCCCAACAACCTGCGGCTGCGGAAGGTCGAGCTCGATGCCACTCGGCGGGCTCGTACGGCCAAGACGCTGAAGAACGCTCGCGTCTGACCGATGGGGCGCTGACCCCACCCACGGGTCACGGAGTGTCACGTGAAGCGATCCATGCAGCTCGAGGTGGTCCTCGTGGCCGTCGTCGCCGCCGCGGTGGCGACGACATTCGCCCCGTGGGGCACCAGCGGGACGGTCGGGCGCAGCTCCTACGAGCTGGTGGATGCGGCGCGGGCGTTGGATCTGCTCGACGATGGCCTGGTGCGATTCGCGCCGGCATGGTTCACGCTGCCCTTCCTGGCCGCCGGTGTCGTCATCGCCGTGGGTTGGGGCAAACCGCGCCTGGCTGCCGGCCTCGCCGTTTGTGTCGGATCGGTGATGGTGCTCGGGTGGATGTCGGTCAAGTCGTCTCCGGTCGGCGTCGATACCGGTGCCGTAGCCGGAGCTGTGCTGGGCGGTGCGACCGTCGCTGTCGCCGGGATGCTCCTCATCCGAGAAGGAAGCACCAGGCGTGACCAGTAGCGATGCCAACGAATCGACCTTGCCTCCGCCACCGCCGCCCCCGTCGTCGGCCCAGGTGTACGAGGTGCACATCAATGGTGGCCTGACCCCGGCGTCCCGTGGCCTCGTCGCCCGCATCGGCGTCGTCGCCGTGGTGGTCGCCCTGCTGGGCGCCGGTCTGGTGGCGGTGCAGGGGTTCGGGTCGAGCGGAGGATCGGAGTCGCCGGAACGGGCTGTCGAGCAGCTGCTGGTGGCGGTCGGGAACGAGGACTTCCTCGGCGCAGCCGAGCTGGTGGAGCCCGCTGAACGTCGCACGCTCGTCGATCCGGCCATCGAGGTGGTCGGGGAGCTGAAGAGACTCCGGGTGCTGGCCGACGATTTCGATCTGGGTGCGGTGCGCGGTGTCGACTACGAGTTCGTCGACATGACCTATGCCGCCGAGCCGCTCGGTCCCGGCGTCGCCCGGGTGCGCGTCGACGGTACGGCCTCGGCCACCGGCAACGTCGATGAACTGCGCCTCGGAGAGCTGGTCTTGGAGAACGTGCCCGCCGAGGAGCTGCAGGCCATGCAGGACGAAGCGGCGGTGGCTTCGACCGAAGCCATCGACGACATCGGCATCGTCACCGTGGAGCGCGGCGGCCGCTGGTACGTGAGCATGTGGTACTCGATCGCTGAGCTCGCCCGACGTGAGGCGGGCAAGCCCGCCCCCGCCTTCGGCGACGGACCCACTCCTGCGGGTGGCGAGACGCCCGAGGAGACCATCGAAACGTTGGCGGCCGCGGCGGCCGATCTGGACCTGGGTTCCGTCATCGCCATGCTCGACCCCGAAGAGATGGCCGCCTTGTACGACTACTCGACGTTGTTCCTCGATGACGCCGACGCCGCGGCGGCCGAGTTCCGGGCCGAGACACCCGACTTCGTGGCGACGGTCGATCGGCTCGATCTCCGCAGTGAGATCAACGGCGACCGCGCCGAGGTGTGGATCGACGGCGTCGCCGTGTCGGCCTCGGGGGGAGGCGAAGGCATGACCATGGACACTGCCGACGACTGCATCCTGTTCACCTATGACGAGTGGAATCCCGACGGCGAGTGCCTGCTCGACCGCGAAACCGCGGCCAACGAGCAGAACGAGTGGGGGATCGAGTTCGACATGGCCGATTTCCCCTCTCCGTCGGTGCGGATGCGCCGCGTCGACGGGCGTTGGTACCTGTCACCGACGGATTCACTGGTGCAACCGATGGTCGAGTTGCTGCGGGCCCTCGACGCCGATCGCCTGCAACGGTGGATCGACGACCCCGACCTCATGCTGGAGGAATCGCCCGAGCTGCTGCAGTCGACTCCCGCCCTCGCCGGAATGGCCGTGCTGGGAATCGGTGCCGTGTACCTGCTCGGCACCAGCCTCGAGCAGTCCTTCGACGAAGGGCTCACCGTGTCGCCGGCCGACGACCTCGGCTGGCAGGAGTGGGAACAGGAGTGGGAAGAGGCGCCGTAGCGGCTTGACCGGGCCACACTGGTCGGGTGCGCCTCATCGCCTCCGACCTCGACGGCACCCTTCTCGGGCCCGACCAGCTGCTGGCCTCCGAAACGATTGCCGCGCTCCAGGAGGTGGCCGCTCGTGGCGTCATCATCGCCGCTGCCACCGGTCGGAGCCATCGCACCGCGGTCGGGAAGATCGCGCCGGCCGGTGTGGTGTCGTGGGCCGTGTGCTCCAACGGTGCCACGCTGTACGACGTCGATTCGGCTCGCGTGGACCACATGCACCGCATCGACGACGCCACCGTGGAGACGGCGATGAGCGTCATCGGCGAGCAACTCCCGGGGGTCGGATTCGGATGGGAGTCGCCCGCCGGCTTCGGCCTCGACGACCGCTTCCGGGAGCTACAACCACGGGTCGACGAGTTCGGCGATACCTACCGCGACCCCCCCATGAACCGCCACCCCGAAGAGGTCATCAAGCTGCTGGTCGCCCACGCCGACCTGGTGGCCAACGATCTGTTGGAGAAGGTGTTGCCGGCCATGCCGCCCGGTGTGCGAGCCACCTGTTCGGGGGCGGCATTCGTCGAGGTGTCGGCCGGCGGGGTGAGCAAGGCCAGCACCATCGCCACCCTCTGTCAGCGCCTGGGGATCGACCGGGCCGATGTGGTGGCCTTCGGTGATCAGAACAACGACCGTGAGCTGGTGGAGTGGGCCGGCACCGGCGTGGCCATGGGCAACGCCCACCCCGACCTGAGCGACGTGGCCGATGTGGTGACCGACACCAACGCCGACCACGGGGTGGCCACCTACCTGCGCGAGCTCCTGGGCTAGCCGGAGCGGAGTGCGTCCAGCGCGTCGTCGGCGTGCTTGTGCATGTTCAGCTCACCGGCGACCCCGCCGATGGCGGCCAGCACGCGGCGATCGGTGCCGATGACGAAGGTGGCCCGCTTCGGTGGGCCCAGGCGCCGGGCCACGCCGAATTGCTCGGCGATCGCGCCGTCGGTGTCGGACAGCAGCGGGAAACCGAGGTTGTTCTGCTCGTCGAATTCCTTCTGCCGATCCACCGGATCGGCGCTGATTCCCACTCGCTGGGCTCCGAATTCGGCGAACTCGGAGTCCAGGTCACGGAAATGGCAGCTCTCCTTCGTTCAACCAGGCGTCATCGCCTTCGGGTAGAAGAACAGCACCACGGGGCCCGCCTCGAGCAGGCTCGACAGGGCCAGGATGTTGCCGTGTTGATCGGGGGCCTCGAAGTCGGCCACCACGTCACCGGTTCTCATCTGCGTGATGCTAGTGCCCCGAGCAGGCGGACGGCGGAACGACCTGGCACAGTGGAAACCACGCAAAGTGATGAAATGGAGAGCAAGTGCTACGAAGAGTGATGTCGCTGGTCCTCGTGTCGCTGGTGATCGCTGCCGCGACGGTCCCGGTGTCAGCCGCCCCGGGCCTCAGCACGCCGCCCGCTCCGACCGGGGACCACGGACGCGCCGACGCAGACGGCGACGGCATCTCCGACGGACTGGCGGCGTCGCTCGTCGAGATGGCCCCTGACGACGAGGTGGAAGTCATCGTCATGGCCGACAGTCCAGCGGCCCGATCGCAGGCCGAGGGCCGCCTCGGTCCCTTCCGGATCGTGGAGCAGCTACCGATCATCGACGGATTCGTGGCCACCGCGTCCGCCGCGCAGGTCCGCGGCCTGGCCCGGATGCCCGGCGTGCGACGGGTGCAGCCGAACGGTCGGGCGACCGTGGCCAACGACTCGGCCCAGCGCGATCATGGCGCCGTCCTGGCTCGTGCCCAGTACGGAACTGACGGATCCGGTGCGGGGGTCTGCGTCGCCGACACCGGCGTCGACCCCCTCCATGAGCAGCTCGACGGGCCCAAGCTGGTGGGCTGGTTCGACGTGATCGGTGGCCAACCCGATCCCTACGACGATCACGGCCACGGTACCCACGTCGCCGCCACGGCGGTCGGAGACGGCAGTGGCGGCCCGCAGGCGGCCACCTACGGTGGCGTCGCGCCTGGCGCCGACCTCTACGCCGTGAAGGTGCTCGACGCGAGCGGCGTGGGCTCGGACGCGCAGGTCGTGGCCGGGATCGACTGGTGCGCGAGCCAACCCGAGGTCGACATCATCAGCATGAGCCTCGGCACCAGTTCGGGCTCCGATGGACTCGACGCGATGAGCGTGGCCGCCAACAATGCGGTCACCCTCTTCGGCAAGACCGTGGTGGTGGCAGCCGGCAACGCCGGCGACGCCGACGACACCGTCGGCGCGCCAGGGGCGGCGGCGGAGGCGATCACGGTGGGCGCCAGCGCGGAGTGGTCCGGGGCGAGCGGCTCGCCCCAGCGCTCAGACGGCCCCTACCTGGCACCGTTCTCCAGTCGGGGGCCCACCCTCGATGGGCGCATCAAGCCCGACGTGGTGGCCCCAGGGGTCACCATCACCTCGGCCGATGCGGGAACCACCTCCGGGTACACCACGCTGAGCGGAACCTCGATGGCGACTCCCTTCGTGGCCGGGCTGGCGGCCCTGGCGCTGGAGGTCGACCCCGCCTCGACACCGGCCCAGCTCAAGTCCTCGGTGATGGGGTCGGCGCGGGACCTCGGCGCGCCGGGCCTGGACAACCAGTGGGGTGCGGGCATCGTCGACGGGTTGGCCGTTGTGGCGGCGGCCGCCGGCGACGCACGGGCCACACCCATTCCCGATTCGGTGGCCCTCTCGGGCGTGGTGCCCGACAACGGGGAGTGGACGCATTCCTTCGATGTGACCCCGTCCCAGGTCGGTCACCCCGTCGCCCTCACGCTCCTGATCGACGGCGACTTCGACTGTGCACTGTTCCTGCTGGGCATCTGCTTCCTGTCGAACATGGAGACCGACCTCGATGTCGAACTGCGGAACCCCAGCGGCGTGGTCGTCCAGGATTCGGGCTGTCCGCTCTTCAACGACTGTGGAAGCGGTGGCCGCCAGGAGACCATCCACTACATGCCGAGCGTCGCGGGTACGTACGAACTACGTGTGTTCCCGTTCCCCGACCCGGGCACCGGGCAGGCGCCGGGAGGAAGCTTCCAGGCGGACCTGTTCGTGGGACCGCCGCCGACACCGGTGGTGGTGCCCGGCGGCGGCTGGACTGCGGAGGGCGACCTCGGGACCACGTCGCTCGCGGTTCCGGTCACCCTGTCGGCGCCATCGGCCCTGCCGGTCACGGTGGGCTGGGAGACGTTCTTCTGGAACGCCGAAGGCATGGCCGTCCCGGGCGAGGACTACCTCGCCTCGTCGGGCACGGTCGAGTTCGAGCCGGGCCAGACCGAGGCGTCGGTGGCGATCACCCTGATCGGCGACACCGACCCCGAGCCCGGCCTGGTGTACGGCGAGTGGATCTGGGTCCGCTTCGTCAACCCGCCGACCAACGCCGCGCTCGACACGAGCTTCTTCGGCCTGGGAGCAGGGGTGATCCTCGACGACGATTGAGCGCGTCGTGCCAGGATGTGGCCATGACGACTGAGCTCGATCCCGACGAGGTGGGCCTCTTCGCCTACCAGGTGTGGAACTACAAGATGGGCGAGATGGTGTCGTTGATGATCCATCTCGGTGATCGTCTCGGCCTCTACCGGGCGCTCGCGGGGGTCGGCCCTCTCACCGCCGACCAGGTGGCGGAGCGGACCGGTTATCACCCGCGATGGGTGCTCGAGTGGCTGCGCGGCCAGGTGGCTGCCGGCCTGCTCGACTACCAGAGCGACGAGGAGACGTTCGAGCTCACACCGGTGGGCGCGGCAGTCCTGGCGGACGAGGCCGACAGCCTGGCCTTCGCCGCCGGAGCCTTCTCCGCCGTGCCCGGCCCCGATTTTGCCGACCGCCTGGCCGATGCCTTCGCCACCGGCATCGGGATGACCTTCGATGAGCAGGGCCCCAGCGGCGCCCATCGCACCGCCCGCATGCTGGGTCCCTGGAGTCGGCTGGCGTTCGTGCCGGTGGTCATCCCTGCGCTGGACGGGGTGCAGGACAAGCTCGAAGCCGGTGCGCTCGTGGCCGACGTCGGCTGTGGAGCCGGCGTGGCACTGCGTGCGCTGGCCGCAGCCTTTCCCGACAGCACCTTCCACGGCTACGACCCCAGCGGTCATGCCCTGGAAATCGCCCGCGCACACGCGGAGGCCGACGGGCTGACCAACATCGAATGGCGCCAGGCCGGGGGCGAGGCACTGCCGGGCGATGGCACGTACGACTTCATCTACACCTTCGACTGCCTGCACGACATGACCCGACCGGTGGCCGTCATCGCGGCCATCGCCGCCGCCCTCGATCCCGACGGCACCTGGCTCATCAAGGACATCCGGTCCACGGGCGACTTCGACGCCAACCGGAAGAACCCCATGCTGGCGATGCTGTACGGCTTCTCGGTGTCGTCCTGCATGTCCTCGGCGATGTCGGAGCCCGGCGGTGCCGGTCTGGGAACCTTGGGGTTCAGTCCATCGGTGGCCGAGGACATGGTGAGCCAGGTCGGATTCGGACGGTTCGTCATCCACGACTTCGAGGATCCGGCCAACCTGTACTACGAGGTGCGTCGGTGAGCGACGCGGCGGTCGCCGCACTCATCGACAAACAGGCCATCAGCGACGTGGTCCTCAGCTACTGCCGGGGAATCGACCGCCTCGACCTGGATCTGGTGCGGGCCTGCTTCCATCCCGACGCCACCGATCACCACGGCAGCTTCAGTGGCACGGTGGATGAGTTCATCCATTGGGTCGGCGGGCTCCTCGACTCCTACGACATGACGTTCCACTGCGTCGGCAACCTCCTGATCGAGCTCGACGGTGACCGAGCCCGCGCTGAGACGTACGGGGTCGCCGCCCATCGGCGCGCCGGGGGAGAGGACCGCAACAACCTCACGACCGGCTTCCGCTACATCGATGACTTCGAGCGGCGAACCGACCGGCAGTGGCGCATCGCCCGACGGGTGGCCGTCACCGAGTGGAGCCGCGTCGATCGCCAGTCTGACTGGTGGCCGGTGCCGAAGACCTTCGAGCACGGTCGCCGCGATCGGTCCGACGCCCTGTATCGAGATCGCTAGGGTCCCCCTCCATGCAACGCGCCGACATCGAATCCCAGTTCGACCTCACCGGGCGGGTGGCCATCATCACCGGAAGCACTCGCGGTATCGGCTTCAGCCTGGCCAGCGGCTTCGCCGCCCAGGGCGCCCGTGTGGTGATCACCAGCCGGAAGCCCGAGGACTGCGAGGCGGCCGCCGCCGAGATCGCAACCACCGGTGGTGGGGCGCGCGGGGTACCCACCCACATGGGCGATCTCGACGCCCTCGACGCGCTGGTGGCGTCCACCGTCGAAACCGAGGGTGGCATCGACATCGTGGTCAACAACGCGGCCAACGCTTTGGCGCTGCCTGCCCCCGACATCACTCCCGAGGCCTGGGCCAAGTCCTTCGACGTCAACCTGCGGGGCCCGTTCTTCCTGTTCCAGAAGTGCCTGCCGCACCTGTTGGCCAGCGACCACGCCGCGGTGCTCAATGTGATCTCCAGCGGTGCCTACATGAACACCCCGGGCCAGATCATGTACGGCGCGGCCAAGAACGCGCTGTTGCACATGACGCGGGCCTGGGCGGCCGCCTACTCACCGCAGGGGATCCGCGTCAACGCGCTGGCCCCGGGCACCACCGACACCAAGATGGTGCGCAACCTGGGAGACGAGGCGGCCGAGGGCATGGCCTCGGTGAGCTACCTCGGCCGGTTGGCCCATCCCGACGAGATGCTGGGCGCCGCGCTGTTGCTGGTGTCCGATGCCGGCAGCTACATCACCGGACAGAGCATCATCGTCGACGGCGGTTGCATCCCGGCCCGCTGACCGTGCCATGATGGCGATCAGGGGGTAGGCATGCGTCGATTCTGCATCATCCTGTTCGGTCTCTGGTGCCTGGGTGTGTTGGCCGCGTGCAGCGGATCGAGCAACGACGAGGTGGCCACCGGCGACGTCACGTCCGAGGCGGACACCCGACAGGAACCGGTGCCGCTGACCGCACCCTCCACCACCGCGGCCGCCCCCGTCACCGTGCCCGACTACAGCGTCGAGGCCGCCGCCCTGCCGCTGGCACCCAATGACGCATCGCTGCCCGACGTGGCCCCCGAAGGAGCCGTGGGCGCCTACGGATTCAGTCGTTACGTGTACAACGAACAGGACGGCGAGGTGGTGCCGACGTTGATCGAGGGGCCGCTCGGTCGCCAGGTGCGCTGTCAGCAGCTCGACCAGGACTGCTCGTACACCGAGCTGCAGGCCATCTACGACAGCGGCGCCGAGATCCCCGAGTACCTGGAGATGGACCGCGAGACCCTCGGCGAACTGCTCGACCAGCTGGCCCGCGTCAATGCCGCCGTCACCCAGTACGTCGATCTCGATGACGCCTGCGCGGCGGGGCTGCAGGTGTCGAGTACGCAGAACGCCAACATGGGCATCCATGTGACCGACCCGACGGCCGGCCTCGAGTTCGACCCGGATCACCCCCAGATGATCCTGTTCGCCAAGGACGGCGGTGAGGTGATCCCCCGCTCCGAGCTCGGTCGCTGCGAGAACGGCGAGTTCACCGGCGAGGACGGCTTCGGACCCGTGGGTGCGGTGTTCAACATCGCCCTCACCGAGGAGCATCCCGATGCCTTCGCCGGACGGCTCGACAACTGGCACATCCACCACAACACCTGTGCCGCCTCCGAGGTCGAGAACCAGGACGTGATCGACGGTGAAGAGGTGGGTGGGGCCCAGATCAGCAAGACCCAGTGCGAGAAGAGTGGCGGGTTCTTCCTGCCCGTGATTCCCACCTGGATGATGCACGCCTACGTGGTGCCCGAGAACGATCCGCAGGGCGGCGTGTTCTCGATGTTCAACCCCAGCATCTGGCCGCTGGCCGGCTCGCCCGAGCAGCTCCGCCAACAACGGACGGCGGCGACCACCGAGGGTGCCGTGAACGCACCGATCGTCAACTTCGACTACGGCGACATCCGCGCCGGCGTGGGCGAGCCGATCGTGTTCGCCAACGCCGACAGCGTGCCCCACACCGTGACATCGGGCTCGGCCCTCGATCCCACCAGCGATTTCGATTCGGGTGTGCTGGGCACCGGGCAGAGCTTCGAGGTGGCCTTCGACGAGGCCGGGTCGTACCCGTTGTTCTGCGTGCTCCACCCCGACATGCAGACCACGGTGCAGGTCGACTAATCTCTGGGTTGGTTAACTGATGAGTTAACACCCGGGGGAGACCGGGGGTCTGGAGTTCTCGTGAGACGTCGTTTCGTGCCCTTGGCGGCCATCGTGGCTGCCGTGGTGCTGGTAGCCGTTGCGTGCAGCAGCGGGGGTGACGGCGAGGTCGCCACCGGCGAGACGACACCGACCACCACCGTCGCCGACCGGTCGGTCACGCCCGAGACGGCACCACCCACCACCAGCGCACCATCGGTGACCTTGCCCGACTACAGCGACGATGTCGCCCAGATCGAACTGGTGGGCGACACCGAGCTGCCGGCCAGCTCGCCCGAGGCGCCCATCGGTGCGCAGGGCTTCTCCCGATACGTCTACACCCAGACCGCCAGCGGTGAGATCATCCCCACGCTGGTCGAGGGTCCGGCCGGCCGCCAGGTGCGATGCCAGCATCTCGAGCAGGAGTGCTCGTACCCGGAGCTGAAGGCCATCTACGACAGCGGCGGCGAGATCCCCGAGTATCTCCAGATGGACCGCGAGACCCTGGGCGAGCTGGTCGATCAGCTCGATCGGGTCAACGCTGTCGTTCAGGAGTACGACAACATCAACCTCGCCTGCGAGCGTGGCTTCTCCCGCTCCACCAATCAGACGGCCAACATGGGCATCCACATGATCGACTCCGGCGCCGGCAACGAGTTCAACCCCGACCGACCCCAGATGATCCTGTTCGCCAAGGAAGATGGCGTGTTCATGCGGGGTGATGAACTGGGCACCTGTCGCGACGGCACGTGGACCGGCGACGACGACTTCATGGCCGTGGGCGCGGTGTTCAACATCGACCTCAGCGAGGACCATCCCGAGGGTTTCGCCGGCGACATCGACAACTGGCACATCCACTACAACACCTGCATCGCCCCCCGCCAGGGCAGCGACAGCGCCGGATCCCGAGAAGCCTGTCGCGAGGCCGGTGGGCTGTTCCTGCCCCGCATCGGTAGCTGGATGATGCACGCCTATGTGGCTGACGGTTTCGAAGCCGACGCCGGCGTGTTCTCGATGTTCAACCCCAATGTGTGGCCCATCGTCGACGGCGATGACGCGCTGCTCGAGCGGGGTCTGACCCCGATCGAGGGGGCGGTCAACGCGCCGATCGCCAACTTCGACTACGGCGACGTCACCGCCGGGGTCGGGGAGCCGATCGTGTTCTCCAACTCCGACGCCGTGCCGCACACGGTCACGTCGGGTTCGGCCCTCGATCCCACGACCGACTTCGACTCCGGGGTGCTCGGTACCGGGCAGAGCTTCGAGTTGTCGTTCGATGCCCCTGGCGAGTACCCCCTGTTCTGCGTGTTGCATCCCGACATGCAGGCCGTCGTCACCGTGCAGTGAAACCAACAAGCAAACCGGAGAGAATCACCCCCATGCGTCGAATCATCACGCTCCTGGCCCTGGTGGCTGCGTTCGGACTGCTGGCGGCCGCGTGCTCCAGCGGCGACAGCAGCGAGGAGGCCGCCCCGGAGACCACGGCGGCTCCCTCCACCACGGCGGTTCCGGAGACCACCGCGGTTCCCGAGACCACGGTCACCTTGCCGTACGAGCTGCCCGACTACAGCGAGGAAGCGCTGGCCGCCGGCTTCACCGGCACCGACTTCGAGATCCCCGAGACCCAGCCGGAGACGCCCATCGGGGCCATCGGGTTCAGTCGCTTCGTGTACACCCAGACCTCCGACGGCGATATCGTGCCCACCTTCGTGGAGGGTCCTCCGGGCCGCCAGACCCGTTGCCAGGAACTCGATCAGAACTGCTCGTACCAGGAGCTGAAGGCGCTGTACGACAGCGGCGACGAGGTTCCCGAATACCTGGGCATGGACCGTGACACGCTGGGCGAGCTGGTGGGTCAGCTCGATGCGGTGAACGACTTCGTCAACAGCTTCGAAGACATCCACGATGCCTGCGCCCGGGGCTACGGACCCACCACCAACCAGACGGCCAACATGGGCATCCACATGCTGAAGGGTGCTCTCACCAGCGATTTCGACCCCAACGATCCCAAGATGGTGTTGTTCGCCCGCGACGGTGGCACCGAAGCGGGTTCGGGCATCGGCACCTGTGAGGGCGATCGCTTCGTCGGAGACGAGCACGCCGACGAGTACACCGCCGTCGGGGCGGTGTTCAACGTCCACCTCACCGACGAGCATCCCGAGGGTTTCGCCGGCGACATCGACAACTGGCACATCCACTACAACACCTGCCTGGCCCCCACCAGCGGTTCGGACTCGGTCGGCACCAAGGAGGATTGCCAGGAAGCGGGCGGTGCCTTCGTGCCCTTCATCCCCAGCTGGATGATGCACGCCTACGTCGCCGATGACTTCGAGGCCCAGAACGGTGTGTTCTCGATGTTCAACCCGTCGGTGTGGCCCGTGGTCACCGCCGAGCAACTCCGCGACCGGTCGGACCAGGTGATCGAGGGCGCGGTAAACGCCCCGATCGCCAACTTCGATTACGGCGACATCTCGGCCGAGCCGGGTGAGCCCATCGTGTTCTCCAACTCCGATGCGGTGCCGCACACCGTCACGTCGGGTTCGGCCCTCGACCCCACCAGTGACTTCGATTCGGGTGTGCTGGGCACCGGGCAGAGCTTCGAGCTGTCGTTCGATCAGCCAGGCCAGTACCCGGTGTTCTGCGTGCTGCACCCCGACATGCAGGCCACCGTCTCGGTGCAGTGACCGTGCCGGTCAGTTGACCTGCCTGTCCATGCCCTCCCAGTAGGGGGCCCGCAGCTTGTACTTCTGGAGCTTGCCCGTGGCCGTGCGGGCCAGCTCGTCGCGGAGCTCGATGCTGGTGGGGCACTTGTAGTGGGCCAGTCGTGAACGACAGTGCTCGATGAGGCTCGCCTCGTCGAGCTCGGTGCCGTCGGCCAGCACCACCAGCGCCTTCACGGTCTCGCCCCACTTCTCGTGAGGCACGCCGATCACCGCCACTTCGGTGACATCGGGGTGGCTGAAGAGGCAGTCCTCCACCTCGATCGACGACACGTTCTCGCCGCCCGAGATGATGACGTCCTTCTTGCGGTCGGCGATGTTGAGGTAGTTGTCCTCGTCGAGGAAGCCTCCATCGCCGGTGTGGAACCAGCCACCGGCCAGCGCCTGCTCGGTGGCCTCGGGCTGGTCCCAGTAGCTCTTCAACACCACGTTGCCCTGCGCTTGGATCTCGCCCTCTTCATCGGTGCGGATACGAACCCCGAGCGCTGGGGCCCCCTGGCGGGCCAGCTTGCCGGCCCGCTCGGCGGGGGAGAGGTGGTCCCACTCGGCCCGCCGGCGACTCATGGTGAGCAGCGGCGCCGTCTCGGTGAGGCCGTAGATCTGGATGAACTCCCAACCCAGCTCGGTCTCCATGCGCTCGATGGTCTGGGTGGGCGGTGGGGCCCCGGCGATCACCATGCGCGTGCGGCCCCGGCCCGGGATCTCGCCGTCCCAGGTGCGGGCCGCGTCGAGGATGGCCGCCACCACCGCCGGGGCGCCGCACAGCAGGGTGACACCGTGTGCGTCGACGCGGCGCAGGATCTCGGCCCCATCGACCTTCCGTAGCACCACCTGCCGGGCGCCCATGCCGGCGAGGGCGAAGGGCATGCCCCAGCCGTTGCAGTGGAACATGGGCAGGGTGTGGAGGTACACGTCGCGGTCGTTGACCCCGGCCTGCCAGCCGAAGACGGCGGCGTTGACCCACAGGTTGCGGTGGCTCATCTCCACCCCCTTGGGTCGGGCCGTGGTGCCGCTGGTGTAGTTGATGGTGGCGGTGGAGCTCTCGTCCCCGTCCCACGGGGCCGGTTCGCCATCGAAGTCGTAGAGCTCGGCATCGGTGTCGGCCCCGATGACGAACGACCGGGTGTCGTCGAGGTCGGCCAGGTCATCGGCCAGCTCGGGGTCGATGAGCGTGACCTCGGCGCCGGAGTGACTCACGATGTACTGGATCTCGTCCCGGTTGAGCCGGAAGTTGGCCGGCACCGCGATGCGCCCCCAGGCCGTGGCGCCGTACAGCAGCGTGAGCAGGCGAGCGGCGTTGTGCGACACGATCGCCACCCGTCCACCCTGAGCCACGCCCAGGCGTTGGAGGCCCGCGGCCAGGGCTCGGGACCGGTCGAACACCTCGCGGTAGGTGAGGTCGGCCAGCGCCGGCGCCGGCTGGTCCGGCTCATCGACGATGCCGACCCGGTCGCCGTACACCAGCGCGGCGCGTTCGAGGTGGTCTCTGGTCGTGAGTGGGATCTCCATGGCGAGATCATGCCCCATTCGGTGGGTCGGGCCATGATGAACCGGTGAACGAGCTCGAACATCTACGGGTCGTCGACCTGGCCGGAGGGTTGGCCGCCGGGTATGCCGCCAAGCTGCTGGCCGACGCCGGTGCCCAGGTCATCGTCGTCGAGGACGACGAAGGGGATCCGTTGCGGCGCTGGTCGGCCGCCTCCGCCGACGAGGGTGGAGCTCTGTTCGCCCACCTCCGGCAGGGTCAACACGCCGTGGGCCGGGCCACCGAGGCCGCCGCCGACGCCCTGGCCCGAGCCGACGTGTTGATCATCGACGGGCGATCACCGCTGATCGAGCGACCGGGTGTGGTCACGCTCAGCATCACGTCCTACGGCCGCACCGGGCCCTACGCCGATCGCCCGGCCACGGAGTTCACCCTCCAGGCCGACAGCGGCGGGCTGGCCGGACGGGGTCACCCCGACGGGGCGCCGTTCCAGGCCGGCGGGCGCACCGGGTCGTGGATGGCCGGCCTGTATGGCGCCGTCGGCGCCCTGGCGGCACACCGCCGCGCCGCAGCCACCGGCGAGGGCGCGGTCATCGACCTGTCGGTGGCCGAGGTCTGCAATCTCACGATGACGATGTTCGCCGACCTGTACCACCAGCTCGAGGGCCGGCCCGAGCTGACGACCGTGCCCTGGAGCCTCGAGACGCCCAGCATCGAGCCCACCATCGACGGGTACGTCGGGTTCAACACCAACACCCGGCAACAACTCGAGGACTTCTGCGCGCTGATCGGGCGGCCCGACGTGGTGGATGAGTACGCTTACCTGCCCAGCCGGACCAAGCGATGGGACGCGTGGAACGAGCTGGTGCACGCCTACACCACCCAGCACACCACGGCCGAGATCGTGGAACTGGCCTCGTCGTTGCGGATTCCCGTCGCGCCGGTGTGCGACGGGCGCACGGTGCTCGACCAGGACCAGTTCGTGGCCCGCAAGGTGTTCCGGCCGGCCGTCGACGGGGGCCACATCGGGCCCCGGCGGCCGTATCTCATCGACGGTGAGGGCGATGGCGGACCGCGGCCATGGCCCCGACAACGGAGCGACCATCGCTTCGAGCACGCCACCCGGCCCCCAGCCGATTCCGCCGACGCCGACCTACCGCTGGCCGGTCTTCGGGTGCTCGATGCCACGGCTTGGTGGGCCGGTCCCACCTCCACCCAGGTGCTGGCTGCGCTGGGCGCCGAAGTCATCCACGTCGAGTCGGTGACGCGCCCCGACGGCATGCGCATGGTGGGTGGACGATTCATGGACCGGGAGCAGTGGTGGGAGCGGAGCTGGTTCTTCATGGCCGCCAACAGCAACAAGGCCGGGGTCACCCTCGACCTCAACACCGAGGCCGGGCGGGAGCTGTTCCTGGCCCTGGCCGCCGACTGCGACGTCGTGGTCGAGAACTTCACCCCACGGGTGTTCGACGGCTTCGGCAT